>OLNM01001905.1_pt1 | contig 14206 bp, 10 predicted proteins | sample 1672391 | NCBI WGS metagenome assembly OLNM01 (sample SAMEA3136680, study PRJEB25190) | human gut metagenome | reverse complement strand
AAAGTAAGAGTCTTGCCTGGAGTAGTGTGGTGCTGGCATTTGAAAATAGTAAGAGGATTTCGGAAGAAGTGAAGAAACCGAAGGCACTTGGAGATATTAGAGGAGTTTCATATATTTATCCGATACTATGGCGATTTGGCTTGATTAGAGTGCCGGAAGCAATAGAGAAGAATATGGGAAAGCAGAGATAAATCCCTGCTTTATTGCTCATAAGCGATTGGATTGACATGGATATATTAAAGAGTTTCTCGTAAAATAGAAAATGCATCAATGATGGGAATGCTGTTTCTGTGAGTATAAGAGCCTCATAGAACAGCATTTTTTTATTTGTAATAAGCTAAACAGATATGGTATACTTATGTTCGAAGTAATGTGCAGTGGATATATATGGGAAGAATGATAGAAATATATTGAATATTGGAGTTACAAAATTAAGATAAGAAAGGTATAAAAATGAATATTCTGCTGGTCGGAGGCTCCTGCAGCCTGATAAACAGTATGATTCTGAAATTAAGAAAAGAGGGACACAGAATTTTTCTGCTGACGGGAGATAAATATAGACATAATAAATATGAAAGAGTATTTGAAAAATACGAGTTTTCTTATGATTGCGAGAATCTGAATGATATTCTGGAAAGTGTAAATGCAGATGTAACAATTCTTATGGGTGCGTTTGATACAAATTACCGTTGGAATGGGGAGGAAAGAGAGATAGTTCTTTTTATTTCTCATCTTGTCAATATTCTGGTTGCTTATTCAGTAAAAAACAAAAAAAGATTGATTTTTCTTTCTTCAGATGAAATTTATAATGGAAACTACACGGAAGATATAAAGGAAGAAGAACCCTTTTCCGGAGTGGGAATCAGAGCGGATGCACTGTCACAGGCAGAAGAGATCTGCGATAATTTCAGAATCAACAGAAGTCTGGATATTATAACTTTGCGTCTGGATCATCTCTACAATATTCCGAAAGAGAGAAAAGACGTAAATAATATTTGTGCAGATATGTGTCTGAACTGCATGTGTGACGGGCATATTAAGGCAAAAGCAGACCATACATTTTCACTTCTCTATGAAAATGATGCAGTAGAGTATATTTACCAGTTTATAAAAACCAGCAACCACAAATATAGTCTTTATAATTTATCTTCTAATGATGTAGTAAGTGAAGTAAAACTTGCAGCTATGATTCAGAAAGCTATGGAAATCGAATCGAATATTGTCGCTTTTTCCGACAGTAATGGAAGATGTGTTTTGTCGGGCAATCGTTTTGAAAGAGAATTTGGAGTTCATGCATTTGGTAATCTTGAGAAGAATATAAAAGACATGGTTTCTTATATGAAGAAACATGAATCAGTTTTCCTGAAGGGGGATGACTTAAAGCTTTCATGGTGGAAAATGCTTTATGAAAAATGGAAATGGCTGATCAGGACACTTTTTCCGTTTTTCGAGAATCTGGTATGTTTTGTTCCGTTTTTCATGATGAATAACAGGACTGTGGGCAGTGAATATTTTGCAAATCTGGATCCGTTTCTTTTGTATGTGCTGCTATTTGCAATTGTATATGGGCAGCAGCAGGCGACGTTTTCTGCAATATTGGCAGTTGCAGGTTATATGTTCCGGCAGATGTATACCAGAAGTAGCTTTGAGGTACTGATAGATTATAACACTTATGTCTGGATCGCACAGCTTTTTATCCTGGGGCTTGTAGTAGGATATATGAGAGACCAGATACGTATCATGCGCCTGGAGAGTCAGGAACTGGAAGAACATTTGCACAGACAGATTGTGGATATCCGGGATATCAATGAAAGTAATGTCCGTGTAAAAGAGGTCATGGAGCAGCAGCTAATCGACCATAAGGACAGTATCGGTAAAATTTACAGCATTACAGCAGGACTGGAACAGCGTATGCCGGATGAGGTTATTTTCTATGCAGTGGAAATGCTGGGAAAACTTATGAAGACAAAGGATGTAGCCCTCTATAATGTGGTCAGTAAAGATTATGCCCGTATCTTTTCTGCAAGTTCCCAAAAGGCGAGAAGTCTTGGAAATTCAATCCGTTACAGGGAGATGACGGACATTTATGATGCATTAAAAGAGCAGAAGGTATATATTAATAAGAAAATGGATGAGCAGTATCCACTTATGGCAAGAGGAATCTACGAAGGTGAAGAGGTACAGATGATCGTTATGATGTGGGGATTAAGCTGGGAAAAAATGACCCTTGGACAAGCCAATTTTCTTACAGTCGTCAGCTATCTGATTCAGAATGCAGTCCTCAGGGCACAGAGATATATGCAGGCACTGGAAGAGAAGCGTTATAGCCAGAATTCCAGAATCCTGGAACCGGAAGCATTTGAGTCCCTGGTTCAGGCATATATGAAGGCAAAACTGAAAAATCTTGTAGAATGTGTATTAATTAAAGTAGATGTTCAGAACTCGGAATATCAAAAAACGGATGAGCAGATGTCCGGATATATGAGGGACAGTGATTACATGGGAATGCTGCCTGATGGAAATCTGTATGTCCTGCTTACCAACACAACCAGAGAGGGTGCTGTTATTGTACAGGACAGATTTGAGAAGAATGGCTATAAAACAGAATACGTGGAGATGATGTCAGTATGTCACAGAGAATGAAGCTGTTTATTTTCCTGCTGATCATAAATCTGATCGTGGTTGTGTTCTATCTGATCTGGAATTATATCCGCAGAAAAGAAAAAATCGGAAGTGTATGGATGAAGGCAGTTATGATGCTTTTATGTCCGGTGACAGGTCCTGCGTTTGTATTCCTGTCATTCCTGCTTTTTAAGTTATTTTCTTCCCAGGGTATGGATTTGTCGGACGTTGTATTTAGCAAAGACAGGAAAGAGAATTTCCTCCGTCCTGATGAGGAAATGGAGAGAAATATGGTCTCTTTGGAAGAAGCCCTGGAAGTTACAGATAAGAAGAACCTTCGTACTTTGATGCTGAATGTGATCAGAGGAGATTACCGCAATTCTCTTGCGGCGATTAATCTGGCATTAAACAGCGAGGATTCAGAGACTGCCCATTATGCAGCATCTGTTCTTCAGGATGTATTGAATGATTTTCGAAGTAAAGTACAGACAGATTATCTTTTATGCCAGGAAGAAAATGAACAGCAGGTGGAAAATTGTATAAAATTTGTTGAATATATGAATCCGATTCTGGAACAGCAGGTACTTACAAATCTGGAACAGCGTTCCATGGCAGAGAGGATGCAGGAGGTGTTGCAAAAAGCCTGGGAACTTGATAAGATAAAAATCAGCAGTACTGTCTATGAAAAGGTCTGCCAGCGCCTGTTGGAAGTAAAGGATTATGAGAAATGCACACTGTGGTGTGATCGGGCAATGGAACAATATCCGGGAGTTTTGTCCAGCTATACCTGTCAGATGAAACTCTATTTCTCATGTGGAAAGAAAGAGAAGTTCTTTCAGGTTATGCAGGAACTTCGAGATTCGGATATTGCGATTGATAATGAAACCCTTGAACTGATCAGAACATTTATGTAGAGTAAAAGGATGAACAGATATGTCAATGACAACTCTGGTTATATTAAGATTTGCAGGTATATTTGCTGCTTATACAGGTTTAACAGTTTTGTTACCTGCGATTATGTTTCGTCGGATACTGGCAGGCAGAGGACTGTCAGAGCAGTTTCTGATGTGTTATACATTTGGAAATTTCTATATTATAAATATTGTATTTGCGGTTCAGCTGCTTCATATTTCCAATTTTCAGACACTTGTACTGCTTACTGTGGTTCTGAGTGTGCTGATCTGGAGCCGAGTGAACCGGATTTCTCTGAGAAAACTTATCATAAAGAATGCAGAAGCTTGCAGAAAACTTCTCCAGGGCAGCATGGGAATAAAAGGAGCCTTATACAGAGTATGGCAAAAGTTCATCAGAATGCTGAAATATGCAATCTGTTTCTTTTATCGCGAAGTGGTATGTAATACCCTGCAATGGATATTGGCAGGTGCAATTGTTGCGGCACTTTTCTGGGTTTACGGCAGACAGCTGATACTTACTTATGGATATCGAGCATCTGATATTCCGGTACATCTTAACTGGATCAATCAGATGAGCCGGGGAAATCTTTTTGTAAGTGGTGTATATCCTTTTGGATTTCACTGCGTGGTGTATTATCTGCACACAGTTTTTCGGGTGGATACTTATGTGATCTTGTGTCTGTTTTATCTGGTACAGGTATTTTTTATTCATGTGGTTCTTCTTGCAATGCTGAAAATGTTGTGCAGATCTTTGTATTTTCCGTATGCAGGAGTACTTGTATATATACTTGGAAGCTTCTGGACAAGGCAGACATATTCGCGTTTTGGTGCTTCATTACCCCAGGAATTCGGTATGATCTTTGTAATCCCGTCTATATATTTTCTGATCCGGTTTTTTCAGACAGAAAAAGAAAATTTGAAGACAAAAGAGACAAAACTTACACTTGGGTGTTTTGCCATTGCGTTTTCGTTGACATTAGCTATTCATTTTTACGGAACTATGATTGCGGGACTCTGCTGCATCGGAATTGCCGTTGGATATGTTTTCCGCTTCTTGAATAAAGAGTATTTTCGTCGTATTATGATGACGGGAATTATCAGTGTATTTCTGGCTGTTCTTCCAATGGCGATTGCTTTTGCAGGAGGAACACCTCTTCAGGGCTCGCTTGGCTGGGGACTTAGTGTTATTAATGGCGGAAACTCTGATAATGAAGAGGAAGAAAATACTGTTACGCAGGATATGACGATTGAGGAAATAGCTGCGAATCTGCAGGGGGCTTCGGAAAGTAAAGAAAATACCGGTACAGCGTCTGTACAGTCGGGAAAAAATACACCGACTGTAACGGAAACTCCGAAGCCGTCACTTGGGGAAAAAGTCGGAGAAATTCCGGGGAAAATAAAAGATACATGGAATATGATGGCTCAGCGACTCCGGGAGTTTATTATTAATTTACCGGAGAAATGGTGTGCGTATGCTGTGCTGACGGGAATTGGAGTATTGATTCTGCTAGGATTGGTGTTTATTATTTTTCGCAGGACTGCTTATGGTGAAATGCTGATGTCAGCAGGATTTTGCATGGGAATTTTGACTTTACTGCTTTGTGCGGGAAATCTGGGCCTTCCGGTTTTGATGGATTCGGCCAGATGCAGTATTTACTATGCATATCTTCTGGTTGCGACGCTGACATTATTGGGAGATGGAATCCTTTACCTGATATTTATGCCCAGGATTTTGAAAGTCGTTCGAAATGCAGCAGCTTTAGGACTAACAGTGATAACTGTAGCAGGAATGATTCATCAGAATCTGATCAAAACACCAGATTTTTTGTCCGGCTATGTATCAAATGGAGCATTGACCTGTCTGACAAATATTATCAGGGAAAATGAAGATAAGACATGGACTATTGTATCAGCCAACGATGAAACTCAGATGGGCCTGGATCATGGATGGCATTATGAGACAATTGCTTTTTTACGTAAGCTGGAAAAGATGGATAAGGACACCAAGGTAATTATTCCTACGAAGAATGTATATTTCTTTATAGAAAAAATTCCGTTGGATTATTCTGTGGCGTATTCTGGAAGTGGACAATCCATCTCAAAAAAAGGGGCAAGTCAGAATCTGCCAAATGTAGGTGGAATTTCCATGTATCAGGGAGAAGGAAGATGGATCCTTATGTCCAGAATGTATTACTGGGCACAGGCATTTATGGAAAAATATCCAAATGATATGAAAGTATACTATGAATCCGAAGATTTTATATGTTATGTGATGCCTCAGAATATGTATCATCAGTATAATTTTGCTATAGATTACGGCTATAATCAGGTTCAGACACAGGAGGAAAATAATTAACATAATGGTTTCCAGAAGAAAATTTTTCAGCATAGCTATCATGATGTTCGTATTACTGTTTCTGTTTCAGTTTTCCATGGTGCTGAGGGACAGGCAGAATACTTATGATGTAAACTCAAATCTTGCACCAAAACAGAATGATGGAAAAAATGTCTGGAAAAACGAAGAACTCGATCCTGCGTCTGTGGGAACAACGGACAGAAGGTATGTACTTTTTGTAGGTGATTCGTCTTCTGATATGGCAGAGGCTGTAAGCAGATGGTGTACTTATGCAAAATGGGATATTTCAAAATGCAGTTCTATGGAGAAATTTAAAGAGAATGACAAAAATCTTCCGGGAATGCTGATCTTGGAGTCCGAAAAGTATGCACTTGATGATAATCTGAAAAAAATAGAAGAACTGGAACAAAAAGGTGTGATAATTGTCTTCGGATGTCTGGAAGATCCGAAGAATATTGAAAAGAATCAGGAACTTCAGGACTTTCTGGGAATTTATAAAATCGTCTCCAAAAAAACAGAACTTACAGGGGCAAAGCTTTTTGAGGGGTTGCTTCTGGGTGGAGAGGTAATTTATGAAACGCCGGAAGATAAAGATGAAAGAGATCGACAGGATCTGCAGCTTAATGTGCCCTGGTATCAGGTTGGCAGCGGAACCAAGACCTATATGGTCGGACTCCTGGATCAGTCCAAACAGAAGGAAACGGTAGAAAATGAAGAACTTCCCACACTGATCTGGAGAAACGGAATCCGGAACGGAAGCATCTTCTGTGTAGTTGGAGATTACATGAAAGACAGTACGGCACTGGGTCTTCTGGATGGCATGGTGGCAGAGGCATCTTCATATTACATTTATCCGGTAGTTAATGCACAGAATCTTTCCATGATCAATTTTCCTGTATTTGCAGATGAGAATAATGAACAGATGATGGAGTTATACAGTCAGTCCATAACAGGAATGGCCAGAGATATCATGTGGCCGTCACTTATATCCATTGTCGAAAAAGGCGGCTTGAAGATGACCTGTTTTATGCAGCCGCAGACAAACTACGAGGATGGAATAGAGCCGACCAGCAGGGATCTGGTATTTTATCTGAAACAGATGAAAGAACAGAATGCGGAAGCCGGTTTGTCCCTGCAGTATAAAAATGCGGAATCATTAAGAGATAAACTGAATCAGGATGCTGAGTTTTTCCGGAAGGCTGACAGCAGCTATAAATACGGAGCAGCTTATACAGAAGAAAAGGATCTGGACACCGTCAAAGCTCTGATGAATACTGAATTAATGAAGAATGTAAGCACTCTGGTATGTAAATACACAGAGGATGAGCCCGTAATATCCTACTGTACAGATTCTGTAACCTTGCAGTCTGTCACAAGTGACGGAATGAATTATACCTACAGCGATGATATCCGTATGAGAAGTATTCAGAGCTCACTGGGCTATACCAATGTTATGCTGAATATGCAGAAGATTTTCTGGCCGGAACGGAAAAAAGACCGCTGGCAGATCATGCAGAAACGTTTTTCCAGCAACCTTCTCACCTACTGGAAAAATTTTACTGGTTTTGACAGCACCACGCTTTCCGAGAGCAATACCAGAACAAGAACCTTCCTGAATCTGGATTTTTCAGAGACCAGGACAGATGATGCGATCATTCTGAAAACATCTGAGAGCGGAAGCTGGTTTATTTTAAGAACCCATGGAGAAGAAATCGAAGAAATCGAAGGCGGCACACAGAAAAAACTGGAGGATAATGTTTATCTGATCCAGGCACAGGATACAACTGTGAAGATCCAGGTAAAAACAGCAGGACTCCATTACAGCAAATAAGAGAGGACACAGATGAAAGTTTGTATTGTGGCAGAAGGGTGTTATCCGTATGTAGTCGGAGGTGTATCCGGCTGGATCAACAGTTTGATAAAGTCATTTCCAAATGTGGAATTTATATTGCTGGCCATTGTAGCCAACCGTTCTTTTCGGGGGAAATTCGTCTATGAGCTTCCGGAAAATCTTACACAGGTTTATGAGGTATATCTGGAGGACAGTGAGTGGGAAGGCGGAGACAGAAAGAGAAAACGAAGAAAAAAAGTTCATATTTCCCGTAAAGAATACGATGAACTGCTGAACATGGTCCTGAACCGGAAAACAGACTGGGGCGTGATCTTTGATTTGTTTCATAAGAAACGTCTTTCTGTAGATGATCTTCTTATGGGCGAGGACTTTTTTATGATCGCCAGGGAATGTTATAACAGAAATTATTCAAACATCAATTTTTCGGATTTTCTCTGGACGCTGAGATCTATCTATCTGCCAATGTTCTGGACATTAAAGATGGATGTGCCGAAAGCGGATCTTTATCACTGTGTAGCTACCGGTTATTCCGGGATCCTGGGAAGTATGGCGAAATATTTTCATGGAAGCTCTCTTCTGATATCTGAGCATGGTATTTATACCAGAGAGCGTGAGGAGGAGCTGATCAAGGCTGCTTGGGTCAGGGGCGTATATAAAAATATCTGGATCGAGCAGTTTAAGAAGATGTCTCTTCTGGCCTATGAGAAAGCGGACACTGTCACCTGTCTGTATGATCATGCAAGGGAGCTTCAGATCGAGCTTGGCTGCCCGGAAGAAAAAATCAAAGTAACACCCAATGGTATCAACACAGAAGCACTGGCAGATCTTCCGGGAAAGAATGAAGAAGAGCAGCAGTTTATCAATGCGGGAGCTGTTCTCCGTGTAACCCCGATTAAAGACGTAAAGACCATGATACAGGCATTTGATTTTGCAAAAAAAAAGGTCAAAAATCTGAAACTCTGGATCATGGGACCTGCAGACGAGGATGTGAAATACGCTCAGGAATGTTATGATCTGGTGGAGTCCCTGGGAACAAAAGATATCGAGTTTACAGGAAGAGTTAATGTAAAAGATTATCTGGGAAAAATGGATTTCACATTGCTCACCAGCATCAGTGAGGGACAGCCGCTGACGATCCTTGAGAGCTATGCAGCTCATAAACCGGTCATAGCTACAGATGTAGGAAACTGCCGGGAGCTGATCTATGGCAGCAACGATGATTTCGGGGAAGCAGGGATACTGACACACATTATGAATATTGAGGAGATCGCCCATGCCATGGTGACGATGTCCTTACAGGAAGAAGAAAGACTGCGTATGGGAGAAGCCGGTTATCAACGTGTAAATGCGTTTTACCGGATCGAACAGATGAAAGCAGTGTATCAGGATATTTACAAAGGATTTGCTGATAAACAGGGACTTGAGTGGACGGAAGAGCCTTTCAGTATAGGAAAATAATAATCTCAGGACGGAGAGAATACATGGCTGGAATAGGTGTAAAACTGACAAACATATATAAAAAGAATACGCTGACAACAGATATCATAGGAATGGGATACAGTACGGTCGTTACCATTGCGCCAATGCTTGTTGTGATCGGTGCACTTGTACTTATGGAATACTTTCTGGATTTTTCCTCTGTAGCTTATATTACAAGGGAACTGTTTTCCTGTACAGTGCTGTATATTTTTATTTTCTCATTGCTGACAGCATCACCGTTTAACTCTGTACTGTCAAAATATATGTCGGATGTGATCTACGAAGAGAAATATGAGGATATCCTGCCCTGCTATTATGTGGGAATGTTCATGAATATTCTTCTCAGTTCTGTGTTGGGAATTATATTCTGTGTCCGCGAGGTGATCGTGGGAAAGGTAGATATCATTTATGTTTTTACAGGATACTGCGGATATATAGCACTTGTCCTGGTGTTTTATTCCATGCTGTATCTGTCTATCTGTAAGGATTACAAAAAAATCTCGTTTTTCTTTGCAGCAGGCATGACAGTTACTTTCTTTCTGTCATTGCTTCTTGTAAAAATATTTCACTGGAGTATCACCTACGGAATGCTGTTTTCACTGGCTGTCGGGTTCTGGCTGATCGCCTGTATGGAAATGTCTGTAGTGCGAAGCTATTTCAGGGAAAACAGCGGAAAGTACAGAGAGGTTCTGGGATATTTCAGAGAATACTGGCCGCTGGTTGTAACTAATTTTCTGTATACACTGGGACTTTATATTCATAATTTTGTTTTCTGGACAACAGATCTTCACATGATCGTGGTAAAATCCTTTGTATGTGTAACAACGTATGATATGGCAACCTGTCTTGCGATGTTTACAAATATTTCTGCAAGTGTTATCTTTATCAGCAGAGTGGAAATGTATTTTCACGACAGATACAAGGCATATTCGGAGGCAGTTATCGGCGGAAGAGGAGCGGATATCGCCATTACGAAAAAAAGGATGTTCCGTACTCTTTCAGAAGAGCTGATGAGCCTTGCAAGAGTCCAGTTTATTATTACACTGGTGATCTTTCTGATCTGTATGATCTTTCTTCCTCAGCTTGGTTTCGGAGGAATGACCCTGAGGATCTATCCGTGCCTGGCAGCAGGATATTTTATTCTGTTTCTTATGTATGCAGAAATTATTTTTATGTATTATTTTAATGATATGAAGGGCTGTGTGCTGACAGGACTGGCATTCTGCCTGATCACGATGGCAGGAAGTATGATTTCCACACATTTTTCGGAGATCTGGTATGGTGCAGGACTTGTTGCAGGAAGTTTCGCAGGATGGACAGTAGCTTACATGAGACTTCGGTGGATGGAAAAACATCTGGATTTTCACATATTCTGCAACGGACATCTGCTGAAAAAGAAAAAAGGAGACTGCCCATCGCCAAAAGTATTTGACAGATATGAGCAGTAGGAAAGGAACGAAAAAATGGCTTCAGGAGATATACTTAGATTATTTGTAATTGCGGCAGGAGCATATATGCTTGTAAAAGCAGTACTGTCACTTGCAAAAAGAAAAATGACAGAACCATTTTGCCTTGCATGGGTATTATTATCTGCGCTGATGATTCTTTCCGGTGTGCTTTTGAATCCGTCTCAGCTTGACCGGTACATAAGCACAAGAGGACTGATTTTGATCATCATCGTTGTATCAGGAATTTTATGGGGACTGTGGTTTATAAGCACCCAGGTATCCCTTCTGAAAAGACGGAATCAGGAAATGGCCATGCAGATATCACTTTTAAACAACGACTGTGAGAAAATACTTAAAGAGCTGGAGAAAATGAAAAAAGAAAAATGAAAAAAGTATTGTTTGTTATCAACACTCTTGGAGGTGCCGGAGCAGAAAAAGCACTTCTGGAGCTGCTGAAAAGATTTTCGCCGGAGCAGTATCAGACTGATCTTTATGTACTGCTTGAACAGGGCGAACTGATCAGTCAGGTGCCGGAGTATGTAAATATCCTGAACAGAAATTATACAGCAGAATCGGTTCTTACAAGAGAGGGAAAAAAGAAACTGAATAAAAAGGTTTTCAGGCGGCTGTTTACCAGAGGAGCTTTGTTTAAAAACATTCCGTATCTGATAAAAAATACCTCAGCTATGCTGAAACAAAAGAAAATTCATGCAGACAAGCTTCTGTGGCGTGTTATGTCAGACAGCGGAATGAGTCTGGATAAGGAGTATGATATGGCGATCGCTTATCTGGAAGGCGGTTCCACATATTTTGTCCATGACCATGTGAAGGCAAGGCAGAAGTTCACATTTTTGCATGTGGACTATTCGTATGCAGGCTACAGCAGAAAACTGGATAAAAACTGCTATCTGGATTTTGACAGGGTCTTTACGGTGTCCGGTGAAGTAAAAGAAAGCTTTGAAAAAATATATCCCGAGTGTGCAGACAGAACCTTTATTTTCCACAATCTGATCGACAGGAAGGAAATCATAAGAAAAGCAGAACTTCCAGGTGGTTTTGAGGATACATATAACGGAAAAAGGATACTGACTGTAGGAAGATTAACTGTTCAGAAAGCTTATGAAACAGCTATTGACGCAATGAAACTTCTGAAAGATCAGGGCGTAAATGTGCGCTGGTATGTGTTGGGAGAAGGCGAGCTGAAAGAGCAGCTTCAGCAGAAAATAGACAGTCTTGGGCTTACCGGAGATTTTATCCTGCTGGGAGCAGAGGAAAATCCCTATCCCTATTATAAGCAGTGTGATCTGTATGTGCATGCTACCCGTTTTGAAGGAAAAAGCATTGCAGTACAGGAAGCACAAGTTCTTGGCTGTGCGATCCTTGTGTCAGATTGCAGCGGAAACCGGGAACAGGTAAATGATGGAATAGATGGATCCTTGTGTCAGTTGACAGCGGAAGACATCAGCAGAAATATAAAAGAACTGCTGGAAGATGATGAGAAATGTATGCAGTACAGAAAAAATGCCTCTTGTCGGATCCCAGATAATCAGGAGGATGATCTGAAACTGTTTTGCTGTAGCAGGAATGACAGGAATGGAGCAGAGCGGAATACAAAAGTTCGATATATTATATAGCGTAAGAAAAGAGAAAGAAAGCCATGGGAAACAGAAAAGAAGTTTTGATTATTATTCCGGCGTACAATGAAGAAAAAACGATTGTTCCAGTGCTTGAAAAGCTGGAACAGCCGGAGATCGCACAGATCGCAGATGTACTGGTCATGAACGATGCATCCTCAGATGCAACCAACCATGTAACAAAAAAGAGAAAACATGATGTTGTGACTCATGTATTTAATCTTGGATATGGAAGTGGCCTGCAGCTTGGATATAAGTATGCAGTGCGAAAAGATTACCGTTATGTGATACAGATGGATGCAGACGGACAGCATGATGTATGCAATATTCCGAAAATCTATGAGGCATTGCAGACCAGAGATGAGAACGGTGAGTTACCGGATATTGTTCTGGGTTCAAGATTTATGGAAGGAAGTACAGATTTTCCGGTATCTCCGGCGAAAAAAATTGCATTCGCGTGGTTTCGGACAATGCTGAAACTGGGAACAGGAAGAAGCATTTCTGATCCGACTACAGGCCTGCAGGGGCTGAGCTGGAGAACTTTTCTTTTTTATTCCAAATATGATAACTTTGATGATAAATATCCAGACGCAAATATGCTGATGCAGATGCTGCTTCTGGGATTCCGGGTCAGGGAGATTCCGGCAGTGATGCATATGAGAACAGAAGGAATCAGCATGCATTCCGGGCTGAAGCCGATACTCTATATGTTCCGCATGACTTTTTCCATTCTGGCAGTATGGATCAGGGAAAAAATCCTCAAGATGGATGAAGGTAAGATACATGCTCTGGAAAAATATGATAAATAGAAATGGCTGGGATTTCCGGCAGGCAGAACTCGCAGAGAGTCTGGATGAACCGGAAAATCCCGGCAGAGGATGGTACGGGATCTATACTTTTATGGTTGAACAGAGTATAGATCCGGGAGAACTGAGATGGAGTCTGAGACAGGGGGAGTCGCTGGCACTGGTACTGCTTGATATCCAGGCATATCGCAGTAAGCTGCTGGATGAAGATGCCCTTGGAAATATCAGGAACATTCTCAGTTTTTTTATGCAATACAAAAAGGATGTGATTCTTCGTCCTGTATATGACCGGGAAGGAAATGGACGAAGCTGCGAGCCAGATGTCTTTGAGCTGGTGCTGGAGCATATGAGACAGATCGGAGAAATATTGAAAAGTATAAAACATTCGGTGTTTATTTTTCAGGGAATGCTGATTGGCAGCTGGGGAGAGATGCACGACTCCAGATTTTTAACACCGGAATACCTGCATGAGATGTGGAGTTGCATGAGGGGGTACCTTGGAGAGGATATCTGTCTGGCTGTGCGTACGCCGTCACAGTGGAGAACCCTGAAAAGTGAAGAGGATTTTTTGCAGAAAAAATACTCCCGGCTGTCATTGTTTGACGATGGTATACTGGGATCTCTGACACATCTTGGAACATTCGGTACTATGACAAAAGAGGCGGCAGGATGGAGCGGTGCATGGACCAGAAAAGAAGAGCTGGATTTTATCAGCCGGCTTACAGAAAGCCTGCCCTGTGGCGGCGAGGTGACTTCCTGTACAGGAGAAGATGCCGCGAAAGTCAGGGAGACGGATTTCATTATCAGTGAACTGAAGAACATGCATCTTGTTTATCTGGACAGTACTTACGATATGAAGGTCCTTAACCGGTGGAAACAAATAAATTATACAGGCTCCGGGATCTGGCAGGGGCGAAGTCTTTATGAATATATAGGCAGCCACCTTGGTTATCGCCTGACAGTAAAAAACGTTCAGATGAAACATACCCGGCGTGGAAAAGCAGAATTTATCATTGAAATTGAAAATACCGGATTTGGAAAGATGTTTCAGGAAACAGAGCTGTTTCTGACAGTAGAGAATGAAAATGAGATAAG
>OLNM01001904.1_pt1 | contig 14210 bp, 10 predicted proteins | sample 1672391 | NCBI WGS metagenome assembly OLNM01 (sample SAMEA3136680, study PRJEB25190) | human gut metagenome | reverse complement strand
GACTGCGAGTAGCGGTCGGAGGTCGGCATGACGGCGGTGTAGCCGAGGGCGCGGCCTCGCGGCAGAATCGTCACCTTGGTCACCGGGTCGGTGTTGTTCAGGGCGGCGGCTACCAGCGCATGGCCACCCTCGTGGTATGCGGTGTTGCGCAGCTCTTCCAGAGCCATGCCCTTGGACTTGCGCTTCGGTCCGGCCTGAACGCGGTCGATGGCCTCGTCGATGGCGCGGTTGTCGATCAACTGGGCACCGGCACGGGCGCACAGCAACGCGGCTTCGTTGAGCACGTTGGCCAGATCGGCACCGGTGAAGCCCGGCGTGCGCACGGCGACCATATGCAGGTCGACGTCCGGTACGAACGGCTTGCCCTTGGCGTGCACCCTCAGAATTGCCTCACGGCCTTTCAGATCCGGCAGCTCTACCGGAATCCGGCGGTCAAAACGTCCCGGACGAAGCAGCGCCGGATCGAGGGATTCCGGACGGTTGGTCGCCGCCAGAATGACAACACCCTTCTTACCGTCAAAACCATCCATCTCAGTCAGAAGCTGGTTCAGCGTCTGCTCGCGCTCGTCGTTGCCGCCAAGGTTGGAGCCGCCGTCACGCTTCTTACCGATCGTATCGATCTCATCAATAAAGACGATGCAGGGCGCTTTTTCACCTGCCTGCTTGAACAGGTCGCGCACCTTGGACGCGCCCATGCCGACGAACATCTCCACAAACTCACTGCCGGCGATGGAGAAGAACGGCACGCCGGCCTCACCGGCCACGGCGCGGGCCAGCAGCGTTTTGCCGGTGCCCGGAGGGCCGACGAGCAGCACGCCCTTGGGCATCTTCGCGCCGATCTCCTCATACTTTTTGGGGTTGTTCAGGAAGTCTACAATTTCCTGCAGGCTCTCCTTGGCCTCGTCCTCGCCCGCTACATCGTTGAATTTGATGCCGGTCTCATCGTCCACTACGTACTGCTTCGCGCCGGACTTGCCGCCGAACAGCATGGCGTTGCCGCCGGCACCGCCCATCTCCTGCATCTTTTTGGACGCCCAGCGGTTGACGAACCAGAACAGGATGATCATCGGCAGGAACGAGATCAGCAGGTTCAGCAGCGAATCCCAGATCGTGGGCGACTGATAAACCGTGCCGAACTCCACCCCCGCGTCCTCCAGCCGGGTGACGAGGTTGTTGTCCTGCGCAATGGCGTTGGTTTTGTAGGAATTGTCGTTCTTGTCCACAAAGTAGATCTGCTGATCTTCGATCTGGACGGTGGCCAGCTCCTTGCTCTCCAGCATTTGCAGGAAGGTGCTGTAGTTCACGCTTTTCACGCTCGCCTGCATCAAAGCCGGGAACAGGAAAACATTGCTTAAAATAACGATGGCCAAAATGACCGCATAGCCGATCCAAAGCTTCTTTTTGGGGTCCTTCGGCGGCTGTGTCGTCTCTTTCATAGGGAATGCCTCCTCCTTATCTTTTGTAACTATTATAGCATGCTCCCAAAAAATGAACAACGTGTGAAACAACTTTGAACGAACCGCAAAAAATCCCGCCGCGGCGGGCTTTCTCCACATTTTGCACAGGTTTTCGACATCTTTCCACTGTGGAAATGTGGAAAACCATGTTGAAACTGTGGAAAACTCCGTGCAAACCCACAAAATAGCACGATAGACAGGGTTTGTTGAAATGTGGAAAACCGGAGACAAAGCCTCCCCTTTCTGGGGAGCCGCAGACTGTCGAAAAAGGTGTGCTCACCCCTTGGCCCCCTCTGCGAGGGGGCTCCGCCCGCAGGCGGTGGGGGAGAGAACTGTGCGGTTGCCCGAAATATTTCGGGCTATGGCAAGGTTCTCTCCCTCCGCCCCTTCGGGGCACCTCCCTCGCAGAGGGAGGTTTTTCGACACGCTAAGCCTCCCCTTTTAGGGGAGGTGGCCGAGCGCAGCGATGGCCTGAGAGGCTTTTCCCTTTCGCCCCAGCCGTCAACTTTTTCGTCTATTTTTAAACAAAAGTAAAAATTCCGTCCAAATTTTCCCGCATTTTGTAACAACTCGGAAACATTTGTCGTTATAATAGACAGTACACCCTTTCAAAAACCCATCCTGCCGGAAGGAGGCCCCGCTATGAATCCCATCATAAACCGCAAACAGGATATTCTGTATAAAGACCTTGCCGTTGACCTTACCGCCCACCGCGTATCCCGCGCCGGGCATGAGCTGCTGCTGACCCCGCGGGAGTTCGCCCTGCTGGCCGTGCTTGTGACCCACTGCGACACAGCTTTAAGCCGCAGCCAGCTGCTCGAGGCTGCCTGGGGCTACGCCTTTATCGGCGAGAGCCGCACCGTGGACGTACATATCAACCGCCTGCGCCGCAAGCTCGGCCTGCAAAACGACATCCAGACCGTCTACAAGGTCGGCTACCGCCTGAACAGCGCCAACTGAAACCGCAAAGCGCCCTGCACTTTTTTACCGTGCAGGGCGCTTTTCTTCCTTTTCAAAAAGTTCCATATTCCCCGCCCGGCGTGTAGATCGTCCCATCGGGGCCGATGACCACATTGCTCAGCGTGTCCAGGCCGCCGTAGACGTCCGGGTCCAGCGTGACACACAGAGCGAAATCGACCTCGTCCGGGGCATAGCGCACGACCCGCAGCACACCGGAGGTATGCTTATATTCCAGCCCGTCCTCAGTGGTGGTCTGCTCCCAGCTGCCGTCCAGCGTTGTGTCCAGCTGGGTCAAAAACGCCTGCACCTGCTCCTCCGGTGTACTCTCTGCCGCGGGCAGTCGGTTGTCAAGGACGCCGACCTGCAAAAACGCGCCGTTACCGGGCAGATACATCAGCTCGATGCTCGTCTCATCGTCGATACTGTACATCTCGCCGCTTTCCGTCACCTTGTAGGCGTTCACCGTGTACATCCGGAAGCTCACAGTCTGGATATTGCCCGTGTAGCTGCACCCGTAGCACTGGACCTGCACGCTGCCGTTTTCCGGCTGCACCGGCCCGGCGTGGGCCTCGCCCTCGGCCACGCGGTCCAGCAGGTAGTCAAGCTGCTCCCGGCTGAGAAGGCCCCGCGCGGCGGCCTGCTTCAGCTTGCCGCGCAGTACGGTAAAGACATTGTCAGACCAATAGCTGTCCGCCCGATTGATGCCGCCCTGCACGCCGTAACGGTAGAGCGCCCCGGCCACGGGGTCCAGGCGTATCTCGTCGCTCATCACGCCGGGCAGGGCGGGCCGCGGCTGGGCCGCACGGCAGCGCACCGTCTGCCCGTACACGGCCAGCGGCGGCAGTGCCAGCAGAGCCAGGCTCACCGCGGCAATTTTTAAAAATTTATTGTTGCTGCGCTGCTTCTTCATGCTCTGCCTCCTTCTGCAATAAAATCGTCACTGTCGTGCCCTCGCCCACACGGCTTGCAAAGGTCATCTGCGTGCCGAATGCCTCTGCAATTTGTGCGCAGAGCGCCAGCCCCACGCCGCTGCCGCCGTTGGCCCGGGCGCGGGCCTTGTCCACGCGGTAGAACGGCTCGGTCAGGTGGGGCAGCGCCTCCGCCGGGATACCGCAGCCCGTGTCCTGCACGGTCAGCCGCCAGCATTCGCCCGCGTCGGTGCAGCGCAGGTGGACCGCGCCGTCCTGCGGCCCGGCGTGCCATGCATTCAGCGCCAGATTGCGCACAAGGTCCGCCAGCAGCACCCGGTCCGCCAGCACAACGGCCTCCGCGGGCGCGTCGCAGTCCAGCACCACATCCGGCAGACTGCGCACGGCATCGGCAAAGGCCGCGGTCACCCGCACGGGGCGCAGCACCACGCCGTCCGCCTGCAAGCCGTTCAGCGCCAAAAGCTGCTGGCTCAAACTCTCCAGCCGTGCGGACTCATGGTAGAGGGCCTGCGCCGCCGTGCGCCGTCGTTCCGCATCCAACGTGCCGCCACGCAGCAGGTCGGCGTAGCCGATCAGGCTGGTCAGCGGCGTTTTCAGCTCGTGGGTCAGGTCGGCCACAAAGCGGCTCTGGCGGGCGTTCAGCTCCTGTAGACGCTCATAGTGGTACGCCGCGACCAGCGCCGCCAGCGTGATGATCGCCTGCACGGCCAGCCAGCTGTACAAAAGCCGGTTCCGCGCGGCAAACGCCTCGGACGCATCCGCCGCCGTGACGACAGCCACGGGGTAGGAGTAGGGCGTGTTCAGCACCCCGCCCAGCAGCAGCGTCTCCCCGCGCAGCAGGATGCCGTCCGTGGCCGCGGCGGCCTGCTGCACATCGGCGGCGGCCACGCTCTCCGGCAGGGCGCTGTAGGCGACGTCGCCCTCCCGCATCAGCGCAAACGCGGCAGTGCTGCTGCCCAGGATCAGCCACTGGCCGCGGGTGTACGCCTGCCCTACCCGGGCGCAGACCGAGTCGGCCCCGCTGCTCAGATAGCCCGCGCCGCTCCGGGTATCGTACTCGGCGGCAAAGGCGTCCTCCAGCCCACAGACATTGCGCTGGTGCTGCAAAACCGCCTGTTCCTCCAGCGCGTCCAGCCGTTCCCGGAACGTCCTGCACGCCAGCCCGCCGCCCGCCAGCGCCATTGCCAGCGAGAGTGCAAGGACAGCCGTGTACATGGATGTACGCTTCATAAAGTCACCTCCTGCGGTTTCCCGGTTGTTTGATTCATTTTGATTTACCGCCATGTAGGGGCCGGACATGTCCGGCCCGGCAGCCTTCCGCCATGACCCATTCACGGTCTGCCGTCTTGCAGCCCGCGGGCCGGACATGCCCGGCCCCTACCGTTCTGCCAGCAGCTTATACCCCACCTTCGGCACGGTCACGATCTTGTCCGCCCAGTCCAGCTTTTTGCGCAGCCGGTGGATGTGCAGATCCAACGCCCGCGGGTTCGGCTCCGCGTCGGGGTCCCAGACCCGCTCATACAAAATATCACGGTAGAGCGCCTGTCCCCGCGCCCGCACCAGAACCAACAGCAGCGTAAACTCCCGCGGGGTCAGCTCCACCGCGCGCCCGTTTTGGGTCACGGTGCGGTTGTCCGGGTCTACCTCGGCATCGAACACCCGCAGCGTCGCCGCCCGCCGCCCGGTGTGGCGCAGAAGTCCCTCGACCCGGGCCAGCAGCTCCGCCGGGGCAAACGGCTTGACGATGTAGTCATACGCGCCCAGCTTTAACCCGCGCACCCGGTCCGCCACGGCGTTTTTCGCCGTCAGAAAGATGACCGGCGTGCCGGTTGGCGCAATGTAGTCCATCAGTGCAAAGCCGTCCACGCCCGGCAGCATGACGTCCAGCAGCACCAGATCAAACTGCTGCTTTTCCAGCAGGTCGGCGGCCTGCTCGCCGTCGCAGGCCAGCACAAGCGGCTGCCCCAGCGGCTCCAGCGTCATCTCAATGAGCCTGGCAATATGCGGCTCATCATCCACGATCAAAATCGGAAGCATCGCGTTTTCCCCCTTTCGTTGAGGCCAGTATAGCACGGCAGGGTTTCTGAAAGTTTTCCGCTGCACAAAAAGTAGGGGCCGGGCATGCCCGGCCCGCAGCTTTTCCATCAGCTCCATCTCATGGGTAAGCTGCAGGTGAGGTATGCCTCGCCCCTACCCTTCGTTTTACTCCCCCAAAAACTCCCGTATCTCCTTCTCCACGGCCCTGACTTCCTCCTCAAACGCCCGGGCGCTCACGCGCAGTGCGCCGTGCCCCATGACGATGATCTGCTCCGCGCCGTCGCTGCTGACAACGCGGGTGCGGTGCTCCTTCGCCAGCTCGTGGGTCGCGCGCTCAATGTACATATCCGCCGTCTCGGCCTCGCGGGTGTAGACAACATACAAATTGTGGTACTGCTCCACCTCCCGCGCGCCGCCGCGCACCTTGTAGGCGTCAAAGACCAGGATCGGCACACAGCGGCGGTAGCCCGCGTAGTTGCACAGAATATCCATCAGCCTGCGCCGCGCGGCGTCCAGATTGCCGTCGGCCAGTTTCCTTAAATCATCCCACGCAAAAATCACGTTGTAGCCGTCCACCAGCAGGTAGTCCGGCCCAACGGGCACGGGCTTTGCGGGCACGGACGCCGCCGCGGGGGCCGTGTGCAGGGCCGCGCGGGCCGCCTTTTTCGCGTCGCCCGTCTCGCTGCGGCGCTTTATTTTTCCGTAGGTTCGTTCAAAAATTGCCAACAGTTCCTTATCCTGCTCCAGCGTGCCGCGGTAGGCGTCGGCACGGCGGCGGCGCGCGTTGGCATCGTCCTCAGCGTCGGCTTCTTCTGTCGCCGTTTCGCCGTTCAGCCGCCGTTCCAGCCCGGTGGACAGATGTGCCCGGGCGGGCACCTCGTCCCATTTGACCAGATACCCGGCCCCGTGGGCGCAGAACACCGAATCCGCCGGGTTTTCCACATCCGCGTCGGGGTCATACCCCGCGGCGGAGACGATCTCGTCGGCGTTATGGCAGGCGTCGTACCCGGCAGGCAGCACGGCCCAGCGGCCCAGCCCGTGGGTGTAGGCCGCGACCTCCCGCGCATAGCCCCGCGCCGTCGCCACAGGCAGCCGACCCGTCAGCCGCACCGTGCCGCCTGACGTCTCCGGTGCCTCAAAGCTGCCGCACATCCTCTGCACATCGGCCATGGCGCGGCCCAGCGCGTCGGCGGGCAGCTCCAACGTAAAATCATACCACGGCTCCAACAGCTGCACGCCGTCCTTCGCCTCGGCCATCCGCAGGCCCTGCCGCACGGCGCGGTAGGTCGCCTGGCGGAAGTCCCCGCCTTCGGTATGCTTCTGGTGGGCACGGCCCGCCGCCAGCGTGATCTTCACATCGGTCAGCGGCGCACCGATCAATACGCCCGGGTGGGTGCGCTCGGCCAGATGCGTTAAGATCAGCCGCTGCCAGTTTTCGGCCAGCGTGTCGGGCGGGCAGTCCGCCGCCAGCTGCACACCGCTGCCCCGCGCCCCCGGCTCCAGCAGCAGATGTACCTCGGCATAGTGGCGCAGCGGCTCATAGTGGCCGATGCCCTCCACCGCCCTTGTCAGCGTTTCTTTATACAAAATGCCGCCCTCGCTGAACGCCACGGTCAGCCCGAACCGCTCCAGCAAGATCGTCTGCAAAATTTCCAGCTGCACCTCGCCCATCAGCTGGACGTGTACCTCGCCCAGGTCATCCCGCCAGTTGACGTGCAGCTGCGGGTCCTCGCCCTCCAGCGTTTGCAGCGCCTTTAATAAGGTATGGGGGTCGGCGTCACAGTCCACGCGGTAGTTGAGCACCGGCTCCAAAAGCGGCGTCTCGGCGTCGGATTCCGCACCAAGCCCCTGCCCGGGCCGCGTACTGACCGGCCCCGCTGCGGCCACGACCATGCCGGGCAGCGCCTCGCTGACCAGCCGGAATTTGCCGCCGTTGTACAGCCGCAGCGCGTCGGCCTTCTCGCCTCCGGGCAGCACATCTTTTACATGCAGCACGCCGCCCGTGACCTTCAGCCAGGTCAGCCGCGTGCCCGCATCCTCACTGATTTTGAACACACGCGCGCCGAATTCCGGCCACCGGGGCGGGGTGCGGGTCAGCGTCTGCAGGCCGCGCAGCAGCCCGTCCAGCCCGTCCAGCCGCAGCGCCGCGCCGAAAAACACCGGGAACACCTGCCGCCGCGCAATAGCGGTCTGCACGGTTTCCGCCGCTGCTGCGCCGGTCTCAAGCACCTCGTTCATCAGCGGCTCGCTGCACAGAGCCAGCGCCTCCGGGTCGGGCGCGGCGGAAAAATCCACGCACCCGTCCCCGAACCGCCCGCGCAGCTCCCGCAGGCGCACGGCGGCGTCCGCGCCGGGCAGGTCCATCTTGTTGACAAATACAAACGTAGGTACGCGGTAACGTGCCAGCAGCTTCCACAATGTCTCGGTGTGGGCCTGCACGCCGTCGGTGCCGGAGACGACTAGCACCGCGTAATCCAACACCTGCAAAGCGCGCTCGGCCTCGGCGGAAAAATCTACGTGGCCGGGCGTATCCAGCAGCGTCAGCTCGGTCTCGTCGGCACCGTCCGCGGCGGGCAGCGTCAGCACGGCCTGCTTGGCAAAGATCGTGATGCCCCGCGCCCGCTCCTGGCTGTCGGTGTCAAGAAAGGCGTCCCTGTGGTCCACGCGCCCCAGCTTGCGCAGCACCCCCGCGCGGTAAAGCAGCCCTTCGGCCAATGTAGTTTTGCCGCTGTCCACATGTGCCAGCAGCCCGACGACCAGACGTTTCATACCCGTTCCCCTTAGCTTTCAAAAATCATGCCCCTATTGTACAATTTTTCTTGCCATTTGGCAAACGCTGTGCTATACTTATCCCAAATCTACCGAGGAAGGAGAGCACCCCCTTATGCGTTGGCAGTTTGGTGTTGTGTTCCAGAAAAAAGGAAACCCCTGACGTACTGACGCTGTAAGTGTGCCCTTTTTTACCTCGGTGACGCTGTAAGTGTGCAGTTTTTGCGCCCTGTGGCTTTGCCGCGGGGCGCTTTTTGCTGCCTTCTTACAAAAATTTAAGGGCACGTTTTCGTATACTATCACGAAAGGGTGTTCCCCATGAATTTACAAAAACAGCTTCGCTGCGTGTATCTGCACGCATTTACCTCTACCCTGCGCTTCACCGACGCCGTCTGGGTCGCGCTGCTGGCGGCCCGCGGCTTCTCGCTGGCACAGATCGGCCTGGCCGAGGGCGTTTTCCACGGCGTCAGCCTGCTGTGTGAGGTCCCCAGCGGCATGGCCGCCGATTTGCTGGGGCGGCGGCGCACGCTGATCTTCGGCGGTGCGCTGGGCGTTGTCTCCGCCGCCACCATGGCGTTTGCGCCCAGTCTCGCGTTCATCTGCGCGGGCATGGGGCTGAAAGCGCTGGGCTACAACCTGCTCTCCGGCACCATGGAAGCCCTGACCTACGACAGCCTGAAAACCGCCGGACGGGAGCGCGACTACATTAAAGTTGACGCCAAATCGTCAATCTTCATGAAGCTGGCCTCCGCCCTCGGCGCGCTGGCCAGCCTGCTGGCCGGGGTGCTGACCTCGGCGGGCTACTACCTTGCGGACGCTGCGGTCAGCGCCGTCTCCGCCTTGGCCGCGGCCAACCTGACCGAACCTGTCGTCACCGACGAACAGGCCACCCGCGAGAAGCACATCTTACAAGAATTGCCCGCCCGGCTGCGTGTGCACATTTTGGACAGTCTCGACTGCCTGTGCAGCAGCACGCCGGCGCGGCGCATTATCATGGCCGACGCGGTCATCTCGCTGCCGTCCTACCTGACCTCGATGTTCGTCCAGCAGCGGCTGACCCAGCAGGGCTGGGCCATGGAATGGCTGTTCCTGCCGGGTCTGCTGGCCGGGGCCGCGGGCATGGCGGGCGCATCGCTGGGCCGCCGCCTGCACCCCAAACGGCTGCGCGCGCTCTATTTCGGCTGTGCGCTGCTCGTCGGCACAGGCACGCTTCTGGCGGGCGCGGCCCCGGCGCTGCTCTGCGCCGCTGGGCCGGTACTCGTACAGGGGGCACTCTCCGTCTGGTTCCTGCACAGTATGCAGCGGCTCAACGACGCGATCCCCAGTGACCGCCGCGCAACACTCATCAGCGTGGACAGCATGGCCTACAGTCTGCTGATGATCCCCGCCAGCCCGCTTGTGGGCCTTGTGGGCGACCTGACCGGCCAGGCGGGCGCAGGGCTCTGTGTACTGTGCGCACTTGTCGTCGTCAGCGGCCTTGCGGCAGCGGGCAAAACGCGCTATAATGGGCGCGGAGCATGATTACCCGATTTTTGTAGGGGCCGATGCTCGCATCGGCTCGCAACACAGGAGGCAAAATCCAGATGACATATAAAGAAGTTTTACAGGCTGCCCAGGGTCAGATGGGCCCCTGCTGCGCCTGCCCGGTCTGCAACGGCCGCGCCTGCGGCGGCACGATCCCCGGCCCCGGTGCCAAGGGCAGCGGCACGGTGGCCGTCCGCAACTTTGACGCCTGGCGCAATGTACGGCTGAACATGGATACCATCCATGAAAATTTTGAGCCGGACACATCCCTGACGCTGTTTGGCCGTAGCTTCAAATATCCGTTCTTTGCCGGGCCTGTCGGCGCCATGACGCTGCACTACGGCGACAAGTACAACGATCTGGACTACAACAATATCCTTGTCCCCGCCTGCGCGGTGGCCGGCATTGCTGCCTTCACCGGCGACGGCACGAACCCCAAGGTCATGGAGGGCGCGGCTGCTGCCATCACGGCCTGCGGCGGCGCGGGCATCCCCACCGTCAAGCCGTGGGACAACGCCACGGTGGCCCGGAAAATAGCGCTGGCGCGCAGCTCCGGCTGCTTTGCCATGGCCATGGACATCGACGCGGCGGGCCTGCCGTTTTTACAACACCTTGACCCGCCCGCGGGCAGCAAGACCGTGGAGCAGTTAAAAGAAATTGCCCTGGCCGCGGGCGTGCCGTTTATCTTAAAAGGCATCATGACCGTCAAAGGCGCGGAAAAGGCCATCGAGGCCGGTGCCGCGGGCATTGTTGTCTCGAACCACGGCGGGCGCGTGCTGGACGACTGCCCCGCCACGCAGGAGGTGCTGGCCGACATCGTCGCCGCCGTGGATGGCCGCGCCAAAATTCTGGTGGACGGCGGCATCCGCACCGGCAGCGACGTGTTCAAGGCGCTGGCCCTCGGCGCAGACGCCGTGCTGATCGCGCGGCCCTTCGTCACTGCCGTCTACGGTGCCGGTGCCGACGGCGTCGCCGCCTACACAGCCCAGCTCGGCAATGAGCTGGCCGACACGATGCGCCTGTGCGGTGCGCCCACGCTGGACGCCATCACCCGCGATATGGTACGGGTCATCAAGTAAAAAACACAATAAAAAATACCATGTTTCCCGGTTGCAAAAACCGTCGAAACATGGTATTCTTTTTATGCCGCTTTATGCGGCGGGCACTGCACATACGGCAGGCGGTTGGTCTCTACCCTCCGAAAGGAGGTGAGATCATGCGTTTTACATTCACGTTTTATGTTGGTCGCAAGACTATTACATTGAGCATCGTTGTAAAAAGCAAGAACCGCCACTCTGGCAAGTGACGGTTCTTAGGTTCTTACCTATCAACCCAATTTGAAAGAGACCAACCGCTTGTCGCAGTGCCTTTTTCTATACTTATTATAACGCTGTGCTGTCCCTTTGTCAAGCCGCAGCCTGCCGCCTCTCCCCTGCATAAATATTCTTTTTTCTGCAAAAATTTCCCAAACCTCTTGCATAACCCGCGGTTTTGCATTACTATTAAAGCACACCGCCGCTTTAAACCGGCAGTGAGAGGGATCTGTGCAAAGTATAGGAGGAAGTATCATGAAAAAATTCATCAGCACCGTTCTGGCACTCGGCATGGCCGCGAGCCTGGCCGCCTGCGGCGGCAGCGCATCCACGGCAGCTTCTACGGAAAGCACCGCAGCTTCCGCCGCTGAAGCCACTGCCGACAGCGACCTTGCCTACATCAAAAACAAGGGCAAAATGACCATCGGCTACACCGTCTATGAGCCGATGAACTACACTGACGCCGACGGCAATTTCACCGGCTTTGACACCGAGCTTGCCACTGCCGTCTGCGAAAAGCTGGGCGTGGAGCCCGACTTTGTTGAGATCAACTGGGACACCAAAATTGTCGAGCTGGACGCCAAGAGCATCGACTGCATCTGGAACGGCATGACCCTGACCGATGACATCATGGCCAACACCGCCTGCACGAAGGCCTATGCCAAGAACGCGCAGGTCGTCGTCATGAAGGCCGATGCCGATTACAGCTCCACCGCCGACCTTGTCGGCAAGACCATCGTGGCCGAGGCCGGTTCTGCCGGTGAGAGCGCCATCAGCGAGGACGAGAGCCTCTCCCAGGCCGACTACGTCAGCAAGTCCGTCCAGACTGACTGCCTGATGGAGGTCGCCGCCGGTACGGCTGACGCCGCCGTGCTGGATCTGACGCTGGCCACCGCCATGATCGGCGAGGGCACCGACTACGCAAACCTCGCCATCAAGGACGAGCTGAACGCCGAGGAGTACGGCGTCGCCTTCCGAAAGGGCAGCGATGCCGCCGACGCTGTGAACGCCGCCTTTGACGAGCTTAAGGCCGACGGCACGATGCAGGCCCTGGCCGACAAGTACAGCCTGACGCTGGCCGACTGATGGGCGAGGCAGCAGTCATCTGGGGCCGCCTGACCGAGGCGTTCTGGCTCAACTGCCAGCTGTTCGGTCTGACTCTATTGTTCGCACTGCCACTGGGGCTGGTGGTGTCGTTCGGCTCCATGAGCAGGCTTGCCCCGCTGCGCGGCGTCGTCAAAACGTTTGTCTGGGTCATCCGCGGCACGCCGCTGATGCTGCAGATCCTGGTCATCTACTTAGGGCCCGGCCTGCTGGGCTTCACCAGCCCATGGCCGTCTGGCGGCAGCGGGCGTCTGGTCGCCGCCGTCGTGGCGTTCGCCATCAACTACGCATGCTATTTCTCGGAAATTTACCGCGGCGGCATCGAGGCTGTGCCCAGGGGCCAGACTGAGGCCGGGCAGGTGCTGGGCATGACAAAGACCCAGATTTTCTTCCGCGTCACGCTCCTGCAGGTCATCAAGCGCATCCTGCCGCCCATGGGCAATGAGATCATCACGCTGGTCAAGGATACCTCGCTGGCGAACGTCATCGCCAACAAGGACATCATCATGATGGCGAAAGAGTACAGCGCCAAGGGCCTGATCTGGCCGCTGTTCTCCACAGCGGTGTTCTTCCTCGTGTTCGTCGGTGCGCTGACGCTGCTGTTCGGCTGGCTGGAAAAGCGGCTGGACTATTTCAAGTAAGGGGGCGCGGCTATGGCATTGTTGGAAGTAAACGGCATCGGCAAGAGCTTTGGTGCCACAAAGGTGCTGCGCGACATCTCGTTTGATCTGGCCGAAGGCGAGGCTCTCGCCATCATCGGCTCGTCCGGCTCCGGCAAAACAACGCTGCTGCGCTGTCTGAACTTTCTGGAGACCGCCGACACCGGCAGCATTACGGTAGCGGGTGAAACGCTGTGGAGCGCCGCCGACACCAAAACGCAGAGCGAAGAAGCCATCCGCAAAAAGCGGCTGCACTTCGGCCTTGTGTTCCAGAGCTTCAACCTGTTTCCCCAGTACACGGCGCTGCAGAACGTCATGCTGGCGGGCCAACTCCTGGCGAAGGAGCGCCCCGACTACAAGCAGAACCGGCGGCAGATTCTGGCCGACATTGAAACGCAGGCAAAGGCCCTGCTGGCGCAGATGGGGCTTTCTGACCGGGAGAACCACTACCCGCACCAGCTTTCCGGCGGGCAGCAGCAGCGGGTGGCCATTGCCCGGGCGCTGGTGAATTCTCCCGCCGTGCTGTTGGCCGACGAACCTTCGGGCAACCTCGATACCCGCAACAAGGAGGAGGTGCACCGCCTGTTCTTCGACCTGCGCGAACGCTTGGGGCAGACGATCGTGCTGGTGACTCACGACGAGTCGCTGGCTCTCCGGGCCGACCGTCGGATCGTAATGAGCGACGGTCTGATCCTTCCCGAGTGACGGGAGTGACTGTTCTGAAATTAGTAGATTCCATTTACACGATTCTTATGGAGTTCGAACCGCTGCGCGAGTTGCTCGAAACCCTGTACGACCGCTACAACCGGACGGAGTTCATCGCTCCCGATCCGATCAGCGTGCCGCATCGTTTCGAGGGGCGCGAAGACCGTGAAATCGCGGGCTTTCTCTCGGCGACTATCGCCTGGGGCAACCGCCGCGCGATCGTCGGCAATGCCTGCCGGATGATGTCGTATATGGACAACGCCCCTGCGGATTTCGTGAAAAATGCTTCGGAGGAGGAGCTTCGCAAGCTGACAGTCTGCGTGCATCGGACCTTCAACGGCGAGGACCTGATCGCTTATGTACGGGCGCTGCGTTCGCTTTTCCGTCGTTACGGCAGTCTGGGCGAGTTCTTCGAGGGGCGTTATGCGGCCACGGGCTCGATCCCGTCCGTTCTCTCCGATTTTCGCCGCGAGTTTTTCGCCGAGCCGCACCCGATCCGTTCGGAGAAGCACCTTTCGTCGATCGACAAAGGCTCGGCCTGCAAGCGGCTGAATATGTTCCTGCGCTGGATGGTGCGCCGTGACGATCGGGGCGTGGATTTCGGGCTCTGGCGCTCGATCCCCATGTCGGCGCTCTACCTGCCGCTCGACCTTCATTCGGGCAACGTGGCACGAGCTTTGGGATTGCTTGTCCGGCGGCAGAACGACTGGCGGGCCGTCGAGGAGGTTACCGCCGTGCTTCGCACGTTCGACC
>OLNM01001901.1_pt1 | contig 14222 bp, 7 predicted proteins | sample 1672391 | NCBI WGS metagenome assembly OLNM01 (sample SAMEA3136680, study PRJEB25190) | human gut metagenome | reverse complement strand
TGTTTATCTCGATGTCACTCACAAAGACCCGGAAGAGACAAAAAAACACTTCCCCAACATCTATGAAAAATGCCTCGGTTTAGGTATAGACATCACACGCGATTACATTCCCGTAGCACCTGCGGCTCACTATTTGTGCGGAGGTATCAAAGTCGATCTGGACGGACAGAGCAGCATCAACCGTTTGTATGCCATCGGCGAATGTTCATGTACCGGTCTGCACGGAGGTAACCGTCTGGCTTCCAATTCGCTGATAGAAGCAGTGGTTTATGCGGACGCGGCAGCCAAACATGCACTAAATGTACTCGACCGGTATGACTTCAATGAGGATATCCCCGAATGGAACGATGAAGGAACCATGAACAATGAAGAACGGGTACTGATAACCCAAAGCATGAAAGAGGTGAACCAGATTATGGAAGCTTATGTAGGTATTGTGCGCAGTAATACGCGATTAATCCGTGCTTGGAACCGATTGGATATTTTATATGAAGAAACCGAGCGTCTTTTCAAACGCTGTAAGGCTTCACGCGAACTTTGCGAACTGCGTAACATGATTAACATCGGGTATTTGATCACCCGTCAGGCAATGGAACGGAAAGAGAGTCGCGGACTGCATTATACGATTGACTATCCACATGCCGCGGCAGAGAAGAAATAAGAAACTGATTTCAGAATCCACCAAGAGGGTGTGCCAAAAGATCTAAATAATAAACATGGCTTTTGGCACGCCCTTTTTTTCGACCCAGTAGAAATCTAGCGGGGAGTAATAAAGAATTTTCTTTCAAGCGCATAACTTACCTTGAACATCTTCTTTCTATTAAAAACTTTATTTCCTTTGTTCCTTCAGGAAGAATAGACTATCTTTGTTGTATTGGCATCCGGATACGAACTAAAGACAACAGAAGCAATGATGGAAAATATAAAAGAAATCCCCTATGGCATTGCCAACTTCGTGGAAGTGGCAGAGCAGAACATGTACTATGTAGATAAAACCATGTATCTGCCTTTGCTGGAAAAACAGCCCCGGAACCTGTTCTTTATCCGTCCCCGCCGCTTCGGCAAGAGTATCTTTTTGAGTATGCTGCGTGCGTATTATGACATAGCACAAAAAGAAAAGTTCCAGAAACGCTTCGGCAATCTATGGATAGGCAGCCGCCCCACCCCCCTGCAAGGAAAATTTCAGGTGGTGTATCTTGATTTCTCGCGCGCCAGTGGCGGAAGCGGTTCACTGGAAGAAAATTTCAATAACTATTGCGGCATGGTGATGGACCTGTTCGGCAAAGTGTATGAGCCTTATTATTTTCCCGGATTTGCACAAAAGATGGAAGAACAGCCCGACTTTGTCAGCAAGTTGAACTACCTGAACCTGCATGCGGCTGAATCCGGAATGAAACTTTACCTCATCATCGACGAATACGATAACTTTACCAACATCGTTCTGAACGAGCAGGGAAAAGACATTTATCATGCCCTGACCCATGCCAGCGGATTCTACCGTGAAATATTCAAGAAATTCAAAGGCATGTTCGAGCGCATCTTCATGACCGGCGTCAGCCCCGTCACCTTGGACGACCTGACCAGCGGATTCAACATCGGCTGGAATATCAGTACCGACTACCAGTTCAACATGATGCTGGGATTCAGCGAAACGGACGTGCGCACCATGTTCCAATATTATAAGGATGCCGGACAGCTCCCGATCGACGCGGACATCGAAGCAATGATCCGGGAGATGAAACCGTGGTATAATAATTACTGTTTCGCAGAAGAAAGCCTGGAACGCGACCCGAAAATGTTCAATTGCGACATGGTACTTTACTACCTGCGCAATTACATCACGCTGGGCAAATCTCCTAAAGAGATGATAGATCCCAACACCCGTACGGACTACAACAAAATGAAGAAACTAATCCAGCTGGACAAGCTGGACGGCAACCGCAAGGGCGTATTACGTAAAATCACCGAAGAAGGGCAAATTATCACCAACCTGATCACCACCTTCCCGGCCAAGGAAATCGCCAAACCCGAAATCTTCCCCAGCCTGCTCTTCTATTATGGCATGTTGACCATCACTGCCACACGCGGCAGCCGCTTGGTATTGAGTATCCCCAACTATAATGTGCGCAAACAGTATTACGAATTCATGCTGGAGGAGTACCAGGACAAACGCCATATCAACCTGAACAATTTGATGGACCTGTTCGATGAAATGGCTTACGAAGGCCATTGGCGCGAAACACTGGAATTCATTGCCCATGCCTACAAGGAAAATTCATCTGTACGCAGTGCCATGGAAGGCGAGCGAAATATACAGGGTTTCTTCACCGCCTACCTCAGCGTAAACGCTTATTACCTGATGGCTCCGGAAATGGAACTGAGCCACGGTTACTGCGACCTCTTCCTCATGCCGGACCTGATGCGCTACGAGGTGAAGCATAGCTATATTCTTGAACTGAAATATCTGTCGGTGAAGGACACGGAAGAGAAAACCCGGACGCAATGGCAGGAAGCGGTGAAACAGATTAACGAATATGCTGCCGCACCCCGGGTACGGCAGTTGGTGCAGAACACGAAGCTGCACTGTATTATCATACAGTTCCGGGGATGGGAGCTGGAGCGGATGGAAGAAGTGTAGGCCTCCTGTTCAAAACAACATGACAGTACAGATGAAAATTCATACAGGAAGTCAATTCACATTCAGAATCACTCTTTTATAAGACTTTAGATTAGGCGTTCCATTATCTGTAAGTTCAAGTATCAAATGTAACTGTTTGCCCGGATTATCCGGTACAATTATCTCCGCCCTCTTCTCATCGGCGTGCTTTATAGCCACCTTTGTTTGCACACTGCCTGCTTCCCGATATTGCCACCATTGGTAAGACAATGAATTTTTATCAGGGTCAAATGAAGGAGAGGCATCCAGTATTATTTTTTCTCCCGGCCGGACTGTGCGTACACTTTCTCCCAATATCCGGGCAACAGGTTGATGATTTGCCTTTGAATATTCATCAGCCACGCACCAGTCGGCACGAGCCGCCCAGTCATTTTGTATAGCAGGCAACCAACGCTGGAAAGTATAATGCGAATCCGGCACACCGTTTTTCAAATCATTCCCATCTTGCATGTGATTGCCATTTTTATACTCCGGGCGTCCTCCCCATCCTCCTAATGTATAGTCTGTATGCTGTTCAAGTCCATTACGTATAAGAGGCATAAAAGAAGGAGTATCCCCCTCACTGGTATATTCCTGAGGATAGGCGGCACACAGTGGTCCGTGCCCATTCTTAATATGGTCAGCCAACCAAGGTTTATCCATGATCTGTTGCAACTCTTTTGAATTTTTACTAAGTCTGTTCTTAAAATAATAATCCACACTCATGTAATCCCATACATATCTCCATCCTCCATCATGATCCGGTGCGCCCGATTCATAAATAATGATTTCAGGAAGATTCTGTTCTATCCATTTTCCACCGCCGTCCTGATACCAAATACAATATAATCTGGCTTTTGATACCGCTTTTGCCCATTCTGCAGCAGAATATTTCTGCTTGATCTGCCATAAGGCATTGGCCTGGGTGTTGGCTCCACCCCATGCTAAAATATGAACAGGCCTCGGATCAGAATCAAGCAATGTCCTTATGATGAGCTGTGCCCCCTCGCTATCAGACAGTAAAGGAGGCAATTTATGCAAGTCCTCTCTGTTCTCATTACCAACCGCCAAGACACTTAGCAAATATTCAGCATCGGGATAATCGGGATTATGTTTCCTCAAATTAGGCAGACATTCCGCATATTTGGCAATTTGTGATTCGATCCATTTATCTTTACTATGTCCGTCTTTCTGTACCCCATTGACTTGAACAATGCCTGCGACATCATAATCAGAAGAATACATAAGAAAACGAATCATAGAACTTTGATCGTCAATCTCACCATCCGTAGTGACAATAACCCGGGGCTTCTCCTGCTGTCGGGCAACAGCAGATAACATTGACACAAACAAAAAAACAATACAGCATAAAACAGGGGTCATTTTCATATTACAAACTGTTAAATTAGTAGGCCAACACATTCCAAAGATCTCTGATACGTTGTTCGGGGTCCCATTTGCCATTGAATGTCCACTTGGCGGTAACGCCATAAAACTCCGGAGCATTCTCCGCCTCCTTTAAATTATCGTTTAACCAGCCACTATGCCCTCCTTCACGGGTACAACCATAATAATAGGTACGTAGCCCCCACGGACAGGGATCAAGCACTTTATCCGAATAAGCATAATGAATATTCCCGTCAAGCACATTCTTCGACATTTTACATTTGATGAGATAAAACTGGGAATCATGATGATAGCGTCCTAAAAGTGTCGGTGTCTTAGCATCAAATGAAGAATTGGTAATAACCAGTTTCTTGTTCTTGTCACCTCGTCCGTCATGCCAAATCATGGCACGGCTATCACCATAAAAATGGCAGCGTGTGGCATAGCACCATCCGCGAGGACAAAGAAAATCCACACCCGGACAACGAAGATAGAGATCGGCATGATAATACATACCATTGCTTCCGGGCGCCCACAAGGAAAGGGCATCGTTTCCATCGGCCCATACATTACTGTTGATGATAATGGTACGAGTGGCACGTCCAAAAATCGCCATCTGATGGATGGTCGTATTTTCAATGGCAGTTCCGTAATTGTTGTAAACAGTCAGTCCGCTAATAACACAATCATCCGCACCTTCCTGCAACACAATGACACCATTGCCTACCGGACGTCCATGATATTCCGTGATGGCACGTGTCTGGGCTGTTTCAGCCAAGACAATCCGCGTACTGTCACGGTTTTCCCCCACCAAAACAATATTAGGCCTGTCAATAATCACTTTTTGATGATACGTTCCGTTCAACAATAAGATTTTAAAAGGTACTGTCGGAATTTCCGGAGCCTTTTCAATAGCTGCCTGAATACTCTCTCCCGGCTTTACCACCACATCAAAAGCCGTACGCTCTGCCATGGGACGACGATACATTTCAATAAGCCCGTTTTCATTCGCTCCTTTGGTTGCCAGACTGATTGCCACCTTATGCTTCGGATCATATTTGTCCGCCCATGCATTGTATATGGCAAAAAGCTCAGCCGGTCTGCTATTGTACCAACTATATCCGTTACGACGTTCTGTTCCTATTTCTTCCAAATGGCGACGTGGCAGCCCATCACGGTCACATACATACGGTTCACAATATTTCAAATCATAATAACGCGCCCAAATAGGCTTGGCTTGAGGATCTTCCACAAGACGAGTATCCCGCTCACCATTTGCCAGCACGATACGCTCGCATTTCAAACCGGTAAGTTTATACCTGTCAAACCATTTCATGGCTCCGTGAACCGCCCGCTTCACGCGTACGTCGGGTGCAGGTAATTCCATGAGCAGACGCACAATTCCGGCACTCTCCGCCGAACAATAAGACGGCAACTCATACGCACGTGCCGGTGCAGGCTTCAATGTTTCCCTATCATTCTGCTGACACCACACAGAAGGTTCTCCATCCTTTATAATTTGTGTAGCCAGTATACACTCTATTCCTTTATTAAAGGCTTTTCCCAAACGTACACACAAAGCCTTGTCTATCAAATCATCCTCATAAGGCGCTTTGTGATTCATCATATCACGTATCATATTCAATGTATTGACAATGGCATCCTCATTAAAAGTAATATGTACCTGATAACCACGCGGACCGGGCCAGAATTGCGGCCATCCTCCGTTTTCGTATTGACCACTCAGCAAATATTCCACTCCCTGGAGGAAAGCATCCCGATAACGTATATCCTTAGTCTGCCTATAAAGACGGGCTAAAAAAATCATCTGGGCAGTTGTGGCATTATTATCTATCGTAGAATCATCACGACGTGATTTATCCTTTATCACTTTAGCCAGCTCTTTATCATTCATGCGGCGGGCCATATCTATATTCTTCGGCCAACCGCCCGTACAGCGTTGAAAAGCCAATACATTTTCAGCAATCCGCCGAGCTTCATCTGTCAGAAAGAAAGAATCCTGCTCCATACGTGCTATTTGTTTCCATTCCTTAGGATACGACTCATTATCCTTTTTATGAGCTCTTTGCTGCGCAAAGGAGCCGGTTGCCATGGCAAAAGCCATAAAGCCAATAAACACTTTTTTGAATGTATTTTTCATTATTCCTATATGTTTTGATAAAAACCAGCAAACAAAATTATGCGTTTTCCAATCTGAATACAGAGAATATTTGGTCTTTTTCAGGCAGATTTTGCACAGACATCATCAAACCTATACAATTTTTGATACTCTGCCCCTTTACCTATACATAAAAAAGCCTATCTATCACAGATCGGCTTTTCTATCAAATATCTGTCTTTCAAAATCCAAAGATTCTCAGAAGACATTCACATTATAATAACTATAAAACTTATCAAACCCCATTCTGCTATCTAACAGAACCATTACGCCATTTAGCCGCACCAATGTTCAACTGATAAATTTTTGACTCCATAACTTTACCTGTCTGATTGTAATACAAGTTTACACCATGCTCTCCAGCCGTACCATCAAGTGCATCTGCACGATGCATATATTGATCGTTATCAGCAGTAGCCTTATGTGGTGGATTTGGACTTACCATCAGTTCTAATGGAGAAATATCATCTACAAGAACTTCCAATGTTCCATTTAAAGTAGCAGAACCATTGTTGACCAAGGTGCCAAAATTATTTTTAGTCGCAGTCCATGGATTATTGCTAAAAATTTGTCCGTTGGATAAAAAAGTATTTGTAGAATAATTATTGTCAAAATTCAATGTCACATGTCCGGCTGTACCGTCTGCCATAGTCATTGTCTTACGGATATCAGCTCCTGCCATAGTCATCTTTCGGACATCACCGTCCTGCTTGGTCAAAACAATCAGGTTATTTTTCACCGTATAAGTACTTCCATCTGGAATATTACGCATATTGAAAATATTTCCTGCTGCACGAGTGTTCCAGTTAACCAAAGTATTGTTTTCAAACGTTATATTCCATGCCCCTCCCTTCCATGCACTCTGCTTGGTTTCACTGAAAAATGAAGGGAACGGACAATCATAGAAAGTGTTTCCACGAACCACAAAGTCCTTATATAAATTAGAATTCGCATTATTCCCGGAACCGGCAATCCATGGATAACCTCCGGCACCATTACTATAATAGCCACAGTCAAAGAACTGGTTATCCTCTATCAAGACATGATCCCAAATTTTGTAATTAGGCCCCTGCTCACGAATGAACCCACGTACCAGACGCTTGAAAGTACAATTTTTCACCACAAAACTTTCCAAATGTACAGCCATACCATTAGAAAACATATTAATGAAATAATTACCTGTAGCCGAACCCAAACCGGCAACATTATCACCATAAGTAAGAGCCATTGGACAATCGAAATCAATATCATAAAATTCGAGCATCTTCATATAAATTTCTCCTCCTTCTCCAGCTTGTGGCTGGCGCCCGAACATCAAATTCATAGAATTAACATTAGTACCTGTCATATGCATACCACCTAACAATACTTTAGCACGTTTACCTGCTGCTACATCCTCAGGACGAGTACGAAGAACAAAACCTTTGCAGGTAGTTAAATTATCAAACATACAATAAGTCTTTCCACCTTCCAAATAATAAGTCTGTCCTTCGGCTAAATTTACATCGGAAATGAAGTCTGTTAAAAGGAAATCAATACGCATTGCATTGTATTTCAGAGCAGCCTCGTGCTGTATCAAAGCATTTTGATAAGCTTCATCTGAATCAAACCGGTCACGACTTGGAGCACTTAAGTCATGAGTTACTAAAATAGGCTCTCCCGGTTCTCCGTCTGAGCGGGCAGAACAAGTATTGTAATATGCATCCCATTTTACCTTCACATTCTCGTTGCGAACATTAATCACATAAACAGAGTTTTTCTGAAGTCCGTCAATATCTACATATCCCTTTTCAAAATCCTCATCGGTTAATTTATATTTTCTCCATTTTTCATTCACTGTTGATTCAGGATTATTAGGAGACGGATCTACTTCCAACCACTGATAAACAAAATTATCGTTAGCATCAAGCTGAAATTTTTCACGATAAATAGCCTTATCATCGTCTGATACCCCTTCTGTTACAGTTTTGAAAGCACGATTCAACATCACACGCATAGTAGTCTGTGTAGTCTTAGAAGCATCTACATAGACACAGAATGGAGTTGCATATCGATCAGAAGTGGTAATGCCCATCCATTCTGCCCACTGTCTGCCATCACCATGTCCATACCATTTGGATGCATGTGAAAAATCAGTCACATTATCATCTTTTGTTGATAACACGCGAATAGCAAAACGATAATCAGTGGAATACTGTTGATCTTTAATAACTAAATCAAGGACCTCCGGTCCTACAATGGTATCTAGTAACAAAAGACCGTTTTCGGCAGATGTACCCCAAGCATCTGCACCACCCGAAACATTTGGCTGTAGTGCCTGACGAATCTGGTAGCCCGCACAGTTATTCACTCCATACCAATAAAGATGAATATCATTGCCATTCGGTCCCTCTGCTTTACAATTATAAGCATAGTCATCCCCTTTTCCTCTATTATTATCACAAATGAACATAGTCATCCATTCTCTATCTATATTTGCCATTCCTTTCTCATCATCATCAGAACACGAAATACATGAGAAACCTGAAAATAACATTAATGCATATAAAAATATTTTTTTCATGATTCTGTCCTTTTATAAATTATTTATAGCCATAATAGTTCTTGTATACACCTGCTGAGCGTTGGATAGCCGCATTAGGATAAGGTAAAATATAACGTACAGGAGGTAAATCATTCACCTCAGGAACAGAATTACCATCCAGTGGTGATTCTGTTCCATCTTTGACCAACACAGTCATTCCTTGTTCTGTATGACGAATATATCCATAGAATGAATATTTACATTGGTTAGTAGGCTCCGAATCATTGCTCCACTGATAAAATTCCGCCATCTTCCAAGTTGCTCCATCAACAGCTACCAAAGCTGTCGCTGGTTGATTAGCTGATTTGTAAGGATTATAAATATAGAGCATATCCAATATCTTATTGGGATAAGGATAGCCATAAACTTGATTTACATCCACACGCCATTCAACCGTTTGTGGAAGAACATGGTACATAGATTCGGGAAGATCATCCAAATAAGCACTACCATCATGTTCAGCTATATCATCTTCGAAGCCAGTAGAAGAACCGGCATTAGACATTCCTACAGAAAGATAGCGCAAAAAACTATAAACAATTTCCTGTCCATAAAGATTATTACGGACAAGATCTCTCCAGCGCATATTCTCACCCGCAAACTCCCATTTACGTTCATCAAGCACGGCTTTCAAAAAAGTTTCTTTAGAAGAAGTCACCTGAGCAATATAGGCAGAAACAACACTTTGGTCATCGAATGCCCGTGCATGGACTTGACGAAGTGACTCCTGAGCAGTGGCAGTAGGTCCTTCCAACTCATTAACAGCTTCGGCATTCATCAACAAAACATCCGTATAACGCATATAAGGGAAGTTAATACCTGTATTACTGGCACTCAAATTGGTAAACTGTCCCGCATTCGCCCATAATTTAGACCATTTATTATTATGGACAGTATAATCCGCACGAATCATACAAGAATCCTGAGTAGCATTATTAGCACTGTTACCATAATACCAAAGTCCATTAATAAAATCTCGACGCTTATCATTCTCATCGAATGAATAACGGTAAAAAGCACTCAAACGTATATCACCTTTAGATTCTCCCCATACATTCTTACCCAATGTCTTTCCTTCATTAACGGTTGATGTAGGTCCTTGAGAATACCCTGTATTACCTGTAGACTCCTTAGCAAAAGGAATCTCAAAAATAGGATCACCTTTAGCAATAATTTCAAAATTGCTTTCCTTGGTAAAAATATCTTGATAAGAAGTGCCTACAGAGTGTGTCCCCGAAGCAATAACCAGGCTAGTATATTCTTTTACGATTTGATAATACTTCTGATAATCTTCCGGACGTTTCATCACACCATAACTATTTGCATTATTTTTATCCGGATGAAGTGAATAACCTCCGGCAGTCAATGCAATACGTGCAATTAATGCCCAAGCAAACTCCTTAGACGCACGTTCTACTGTTGTTGTTGTAGTAGAAGACATCTTAGGAGCAATATCCTGCAAATCTTCAATAAGTTTATTTTGGATTTCTTCGCGATTCATTACAGGAATCACATAATTATCACCTAATTGTGAGGCTGGCAGGAAAGTGAAAGGAACATCCCCGAACATCACTACCAGATCATGATAAACCATAGCACGAAGACACTTGGCTTCGCCCAACATCTGCATAACAGCGGTATTCTCTTCATTATAAAGCGGACCAGTTTCTACACCCCGGATAAAACGGTTAGCATCTTCAATAGCTTTATAAGAAGCTCTCCAATATTTATCAATTTCGCCACCTTGATCGTCACAATCAAAACGTGCATAGCTATTATGGGTTGCTACATTACCTGTATACATCTGCATATCAACATCACTGTTCAAATTAAAAGTTTTCTGATAGGCACTGCCATAAAGATCACCTACCAAGATAGAAGCATAAACACCGTTCAACGCACGGCTAATTTCTGTTTCTTGGCTGAACACAAAGTCCTCATTGTAACTTGATGGAGAATCCACGTCAAGGAAATCATTGCATGATATTAGAGTCAAAGTTGCTAATCCTATTATTAAAGTATTTTTAAATTTCATGTGCTTTCAAATTTAGAATGTAATATTAGTACCTAGTACAAAACTGCGACTACGTGGGTAACGGTTATAGTCCATACCACAAGTTAATCCTGTCTGAATATCCACTTCAGGATCATAACCCGAATACCCAGTAATAATAAACAAATTAGAGGCTGATACATAAAAACGAGCTTTCGAAATCCCCCATTTAGAAGTCAGATTTCCAGGTATAGCCAACAGTCAAATCCTGACAACGCAGAAACGATCCATCCTCGATAAAATAGGAATGAGTTATTTTTTTTGTCACATCCGTCGGATTCCAAAGTGTCCTACCTTCGTTTAATTCACGGTACATATCCAACGAACCATCAATATAGTAACATTTGTACAAGCATTCGCCATCACCATCACGGGTATAACGCCAACCTTTGTCAGCAAATGTGGAAAGCACATTGTAGAACTTATTCTTATTGCTTTCGGATGAGGAAAGCTGGTAAGCTGTCGCATTATTCACATCAAAATCAAGCATAAAGTTGAAGTTCATGGCAAAATCAAAACCCTTCCATTGTCCGCTCAATCCAAAACCTCCCTGCACTTTTGGATTGGTATTACCTATAACAGTACGGTCATCTTCTGTGATATATCCGTCACCATTCAAATCCTTGAACTTGACTTTGCCCGGCAGAGTAGCTATGCCTGAATTAGAATCTCCTGAAATCTGATTGATTATTGTTTTTGGATGTTCCACACCGTCTGCATCCATAATAGGTGCATCTTTCGAAGTTCCGTTTTCAGCGGCCGTTGATCCCCAAGGTACTGCTTGCAAGTTATTAGTGGGATCAAAATAGAATTCATCCATTGAATATAAACCATCATATACAAAACCATAAATAAGTCCTACTTGGTCACCCACCTTCAAACAATAATCATTGTAACTTGATTTCCAACGGTTATTCTGATCCCAAATCACATTGTCTGTACCATTTAATTTATCAACTTTCATTTTATTCATACCTAAAGAAAGATTTGCGGAAAGCACATAATCCCTGCCACTGAGAATATCTCCTGATATAGTTAATTCAACCCCTTTATTAGTTACTTGTCCAATATTTTGCATCTGACTTACATAACCAGTTGCTGAAGGAATGTCCGATTTATAAAGTAAATCTTTCGTCGTATTCCAATAAATCTCCGGAGTAACAGTGAGACGACCATTAAAAAGCGTGATATCAGCAGCAAGATTACGAGTTAATGTAGTTTCCCATTTAATATTTTTATTGGCAAAAGTAGTACCCCCTTGATTACCATACCATTGCTCTCCAAACTGAGTTGCTTCTCCAAATCCAGGTCCGCCGGTAGAATTAACAGTATATAAATAACGCCACATATCATCACTGATACGATTATTTCCTGCCAACCCTATAGCTGCACGAAGTTTTAACTGATCAATCCATTTTATATCTTCCATAAACTTTTCTTCTGAAAGCACCCAAGCACCTGATACTGAAGGGAAATATCCCCATTGATTACCTGGAGCAAATTTAGTGGAACCATCAGCACGCATAGTTACAGAGAGTAAGTATTTGTGGTTATAGTTATAACTTGCCTGCCCAAAGAAAGAAGCAGTGCGATCTGGAGTCGAAAGTGATGAAGTTGACTCCTGCGGTGTACCGAATCCCATATTATCCCAAGCCTGTCCAGCCTCAAATGCACGTGGGAAATAACGATTCTTTTGGAAGTTCTTCTTATTTTGGCTATGATAAATTTCTTGCCCCAATAACATGGAAAAATTATGCTTATCTTTAATAGAAAAGCCATAAGATGCCGTGTTAGTCCAAATATATTTAAAAGACTGATCTTTCTGAATACTTGCTACAGGCAACGAATTATTTTTTGTACCTTCACCTGTCAAGGCACCCCAAAAACGATATTGATCTTTCCAGTTTAAACTAAGAGTGGCTTCTGTACGAAGCACCAATCCTTTAACAGGCTTCCATTCCAATGAAATAGCATTAGTATAGTTATAAGCATACTTATTCTGTTGATTAATGGCAATATCACTTTTCGGATTAGTATAAGTAAACAATGCTTCTTCATCAGGGTCAGCATAAGAAGGATCTATATATCCGAATTCACGTAATCCGTTAGTGGGTCTATAACGGAGTACATCAATAATACCGCCTGTACCAATATTATCACCTCCAGCTCCTTGATCACGGCGAAACGTAAATTTAGGATTGATATGCAATGTCAAATTTTTAGTTATATCAATAGCTGTCTTGATATTCAAATTGGTACGGCGCACACCCGACCCCATAATAATACCTTTATCTTCGCTTTGAGTAAGAGAAGCAGTGAAGCGCATCTTATCTGTACCTCCACCAATAGTTACATTAGTAGAATAATTGATAGGATTCTCTCCCATTACCTCATCCTGCCAGTCATGAGTAGGCAAAGAATAATACATATCCAAATCTTGCGGATTGCCAAAATTAGCACGGAAAAATTTGGCATTGCTAGAACGGCTACCATTACACGCCGACCATTCATATTGATAACGTGCAAACTCTGCTGAATTCATTAAATCTAATTTTTTAGACAAATGACTAGTAGACAAATGGGCATTGAAACTTACCTGTATTTTTCCAGCTTTGGCCGATTTAGTAGTAACAACCACTACACCATTACCGCCCTTAGCTCCATAGATTGCCGTGATAGAAGCATCTTTCAATACATCAATAGAAGCAATGTCTGTAGGAGGAATATCATTGATGTTATCCACCTGAAAACCATCGACAATGTAAAGAGGATCATTGCTCTGGGTCACAGACGTACCTCCACGAACACGAATGTTAATATCTGCCCCTGGAGCACCATCGACCGTAGTTACTTGCACACCAGCTATTTTTCCCTGCAAAGCCACAGCGGCTGAAGTAACTGGTACAGCAGCAATCTTCACACCAGACACGGAACCTACTGAGCCAGTCAGATCTTTACGAGCCCTGCTACTGTAACCCAGCACTACTACCTCTTCAAGCGCTTGTGAATCATCTTGCAGCGTAATTGTCAGTTCTTTTCCGGTAACCGCATCCACTTCTTGCGTTTCGTAACCTACAAAAGAAATAACAATTCTTTTTCCTTTAGACACGGCCAAAGTAAACTTTCCGTCAAAATCAGTTATGGTTCCGTTGGAAGGATTTCCCTTCTCCACAACGGAAGCTCCAATAACGGCTTCACCTGCCGAATCAAGTACAGTACCTTTTACGGTAATGCTCTGAGCAAACATCATCACCGGTATCAGTAACAGCACTGAAAACAGAAGAAGTCTGCTTTTCACTCCTCTTAATTCATTTGTAAATTTCATAATAAAATATTAAGTTAAACAAAAATTTAAAGTCCATTT
>OLNM01001895.1_pt1 | contig 14236 bp, 7 predicted proteins | sample 1672391 | NCBI WGS metagenome assembly OLNM01 (sample SAMEA3136680, study PRJEB25190) | human gut metagenome | reverse complement strand
AAGAGTGATTATTGGAAGACGTGTTCTTTATAACGTGGATAAGATAAAAAAATATATTGATGCAATGGCAGTGTAATGAAAGATGAGAGGATAAAATACAACAACTTTCCTTCGGAATGAAAAGTAAAAAAGGGAAAAATTCCTGTAAACAAGGCAGATAAAAATTAGCATTTTGCAGGAATTTACCCTTGGAAATCATAAAATATTATGTTAATCTGTGAGCAGATATCAGACAGTAAATGACTGATACCGACAGGACAAAAATCATTCCGAATAACGAAAAATGAAGTGAAAGGAATGATTGATATGGCAAGAAAAGATAATAAAGGCAGAAATTTAAAAACAGGTGAATACCAGCGCCCGGATGGACGTTATGAGTATCGCTACAAGGATGAAATTACCGGAAAGCGTAATTCGGTTTATGCAGCTGATCTGGCGAGTCTGCGAGAAATGGAAAAGAAGATCAATAAGGATATGGAGGATCTGCTTATTACAGACGCATCAGTCAAGAAGCTGACTGTAAATACGTTGTTTGAGCGATACATGGCAACAAAGAATATCAAGGAAAGAACGAAAAAGAATTATATCTGTATGTGGGACTACCGGATACGAAATACTTTGGGAAACATTCGTGTTGTAGATTTTAAGACATCTCACGTAAGGATGTTCTTTTCCGCATTGTCAGATGAAGGACTGGCACACAGTACGATCAAAGGTCTTTATGGCTTATTGAATCCCAGTTTTGAACTGGCAGTGGAAGATGGGATTATCCGTAAGAATCCGGTAACAGGAACACTTGGAGATTACGGGGCTCCGGCAAAGGAGAAAGAAGCACTGACACTGGAACAGCAGGAAAAACTTCTGAAGTTTGTTGAACAGAGTAATGTGTATAAGCCTCATCTTCCAATGATGCAGGTTATGTTTGGGGCTTGCCTGAGAGTGAGTGAAACCATCGGCTTAACCTGGTCGGATGTGGATATGAAGAACCGAGAGATCCATGTAGGTGGACAGCTTGTGTATTATGAAGGTGATGAAGGGTATTGTTTCCATGATTCAGAAACCAAAACGGATGCAGGAATCAGAGACATTCCTATGACACAGATGGTATATGATGCGTTCCGTGAACAGAGAGAGCTGAACCTGATGCTTGGTTTACAGAGTAATGTGGAGATTGGTGGACGCAGTGGATTCATCTTCAATACAAAGCATGGACGTCCGATCATGCCGGCGGGAGTGAACAGCTTTCTGAAAAATATTGTCAATGCCTATAATAAGAAAGAAGGCAAACTGGCAGAAGAAGAGAAGCGAGAGCCGGAGCTGATGCCGCCTATTTCATCGCATACTCTTCGTCATACGGGATGTACCAGACTGGGTGAGAATAATGTCAATCCCAAAGTTATGCAGTATGTGATTGGGTGCTGGATGTCCGGTGGACATCCGTTTAGCACCGACCGCAGCGGAGCGAAGAACATTCGGATGCACAGATCACAATGAATGTCTACAATCATATTGCAGAGAAGTCTCATGTGGAGAACGAGATGTCTAAAATGAACCTGCCGGAAACCGTACCTGCTGTGGTATAAACCAGAAGCCGTTGTCGTAAAATGTGGTAAGAAAATCAGACGAATATATTTTTCCAAGAATTTGTCGTAAAAATGTGGTCAAATCAAGAAAATCGAGTGCGAAAGCAAGTGAAAAATCCCTGTGAAGCCCGTAAAATCAGGGCTGCACAAAATCTTCATAAAATAATTAGCACTCACCTATTGACAGTGCTAACAAATAGTGTTATAGTTCTCCTAGAACAAGAAAAAAGCACAGCATTTCCGGTATGCGAATATTGGAAATGCTTTTCATAGAATAGGAGGAAAGCCTATGAATATCAGTAAATTTACACAGAAATCCGTACAGGCTGTCCAGGATCTTGAAAAGATTGCTTATGAATATGGCAATCAGGAGATCGAAGAGGAACACCTTCTGTATGCCTTGCTGACACAGGAGGACAGCCTGATCCTCAAGCTGATCGAGAAGATGGAAATCCAGAAGGAATATTTTATTGACACAGTTAAGAAGGCACTGGATGCCAGAGTTAAGGTTTCCGGTGGAGAGCTTCGATTTGGTCAGTATCTGAACAAGGCACTGGTCAGTGCAGAGGACGAAGCGAAGGCTATGGGAGATGAGTATGTATCGGTTGAGCATCTGTTCCTTTCCATGCTGAAGAATCCAAGCCCGAGCATGAAGAAGCTATTCAATGAATTCGGAATCACCAGAGAGCGTTTTCTTCAGGCATTATCTACAGTCAGAGGAAACCAGAGAGTTGTCAGCGACAACCCGGAGGCAACCTATGATACCCTGAATAAATACGGTGAGGATCTTGTGGAGAAGGCGAAGAACCAGAAGCTTGATCCGGTGATCGGCCGTGATATGGAGATCCGGAATATTATCCGTATCCTTTCCCGTAAGACCAAGAACAACCCGGTTCTCATTGGTGAGCCTGGCGTTGGTAAAACAGCAGCCATCGAGGGACTGGCACAGCGTATTGTGGCAGGAGATGTACCGGAAGGTCTTAAGAATAAGAAGATTTTTGCCCTGGATATGGGTGCGCTGGTTGCAGGTGCCAAGTATCGTGGTGAGTTTGAGGAACGTCTGAAAGCGGTACTTGAGGAAGTGAAGAAGAGCGAAGGACAGATCATTCTGTTTATCGATGAGCTTCATCTGATCGTGGGTGCAGGTAAGACAGATGGCGCCATGGATGCAGGAAACATGCTGAAGCCTATGCTTGCCAGAGGTGAGCTGCACTGTATCGGTGCAACAACTCTGGATGAATACCGCCAGTATATTGAGAAGGATGCTGCACTTGCCCGTCGTTTCCAGCCGGTTATGGTAAATGAGCCGACAGTGGAAGATACCATTTCCATTCTCCGTGGCCTGAAAGAAAGATATGAGGTATTCCACGGTGTTAAGATTACAGACAGTGCATTGGTTGCAGCTGCCACACTTTCACACAGATACATTACAGACCGTTTTCTCCCGGATAAGGCAATCGACCTTGTTGATGAAGCCTGTGCGCTGATCAAGACGGAGCTGGATTCCATGCCGACAGAGCTGGATGAGCAGAGACGTAAGATCATGCAGCTGGAGATTGAAGAGTCTGCCCTGAAAAAAGAAACTGACAACTTAAGTAAAGAGCGTCTGGCTGATCTGCAGAAAGAACTTGCAGAGCTGAGAGATACTTTTAATACCCAGAAAGCTCAGTGGGATAATGAGAAGCATTCCGTAGAGAAGCTTCAGAAATTACGTGAGCAGATCGAGGATATCAATAAACAGATTCAGAAAGCAAAACAGAATTACGATCTGGAGAAAGCAGCAGAGTTGCAGTATGGCGAGCTGCCGAAGCTTCAGCAGCAGCTGGAAGTTGAGGAGAAGCAGGTTAAGGAGAGTGACAGAAGCCTGGTACATGAGGCTGTCACAGATGATGAGATTGCTCGTATCATTTCCAGATGGACCGGTATTCCGGTAACCAAGCTGACAGAAGGTGAGAGAACCAAGCTGCTGGGCCTTGAGGATGAGCTGCACAAACGTGTAGTAGGACAGGATGAGGGTGTTCGTCTTGTAACAGATGCGATCCTTCGTTCCAAAGCCGGAATCAAGGATCCCACAAAGCCGATCGGTTCATTCCTGTTCCTCGGACCAACCGGTGTTGGTAAAACAGAGCTTGCCAAGACTCTGGCTGCCACACTGTTTGACGATGAGCAGAATATGGTGCGTATCGATATGAGTGAGTACATGGAGAAATATTCCGTGTCCCGTCTCATCGGAGCGCCTCCAGGATATGTTGGATATGAGGAAGGCGGTCAGCTGACAGAAGCTGTTCGAAGAAAACCGTACAGCGTTGTTCTTTTCGATGAGATCGAGAAGGCTCACCCGGATGTATTCAATGTGCTTCTGCAGGTACTGGATGATGGCCGTATCACAGATTCACAGGGACGTACCGTTGATTTCAAGAACACGATCCTGATCATGACATCCAACATTGGTTCTCCGTACCTTCTTGACGGTATCGATGAGAAGGGTGACATCAAGCCGGAGGCACAGGAGCAGGTTATGAATGACCTTCGTGGCCACTTCCGTCCGGAGTTTTTGAACCGTCTGGATGAGATCATCATGTTCAAGCCGCTGACCAAGGATAACGTTGGCAAGATCGTAGATCTTATGGTCAAAGAGCTCAGCGACCGTCTGGCTGACCAGGAGCTTTCTCTGGAACTTACAGATGCTGCCAAACAGATGGTAGTGGATAACGGTTATGATCCTGTTTACGGCGCACGTCCTCTGAAGCGTTATCTCCAGAATTATGTGGAGACACTGACAGCAAAGAAGATCCTTTCCGGTGATGTACATGCCGGAGATACCATTGTGCTGGATGTGAAAGAAGGAGAGTTTACTGTCAGCACGAAATGACAGAACAACATCTGGTTAAAAAAGTAACTCCTTGAAGCAGTAAAATATAGATTGATAAATAAAAGAACTGCCCGTTCTGAAGAGGATTCATTCTGATGTGAAAATCGGATGAAGAATAAGAAAATCAGAACCGGGCAGTCTTTTTTTTCGGGAAAGGAAACTGAGAGGTCTGTACAGGGCGGAACACAGGGAACCCGGGAATTGCCTCTTGACAAAAATGGAGATTGGTAAGATAGTAAAACTGATCAATCAGAAAATCTGAGAAATAAAAAGTAAAGGATGGAAAAGACAATGATACCAAAGGACCCGGTAATGCTTTTAAGTTACGTAAATACACAGCTGAGGGATTTTTATAAAACTCTGGATGCGTTTTGCGAGGACAGAGACGTTGATCAAAAAGAACTGGAGAAGAATCTGGAGACTATCGATTATACTTACGATCCGTCTGTCAATCAGTTTGTATAAGGGAGAATAGCGTTATGAAACTGGAGAAAGTTTTTTAGGAGATAAAGGCGATATGCGTGCAAAACGGAGCTTCTAAGGTGGTTCTTTTCGGATCGCAGGAGAAACCAGTGATATTGATCTCCCAGAGAAGATAAGGAAAAGCACCCGTTCTGTAAGAAAAATCACTTACAGAACGGGTGTTTTGTACTATTTTACAGTTATTTTTACAGTGGCTTTCTTTTTGCCGGAGAGAACGGTAATCGTCGCGGTACCTTTCTTTCTGGCGGTAATGACTCCTTTGGAATTTACAGATGCTACTTTTGAGTTGGAAGATCTGTAAGTTATTCTTTCAACGGTGGTCAGAGGCGAACGTGATATTTTCAGTTTGTATGTCTTTTTCAGTTTCAGAGAAATGCGGGAAGGAGAAACCGTAAGTTTCTGAGTTGTCACTGCATTTTTCTGTACTTTGACCGTAACCGTAGCTTTCTTTCCGCTGGCAAGCGTTACGGTGATCTTGGTACTGCCGATGCGGATTCCTTTGATCTTACCCCGGGAATCAATGGATGCGATCTTTGTGTTGGAACTGCGGTAGGATTTTACCTTGTCACCTTTTGCAAGGCCTGTTACTTTGAAAGCGGTTGTGGTCTGGCCCTTTTTCAGGATAACAGAAGTCATGCTTAATTTAAGCGTTGGCTTCAGACGGGCAATGGATGCAGTAGCCTTTTTCTTACAGTAGGAGCAGGTGCGCTGTTTCTTACCGGTCTTCAGCACAGTCGCGGCTGTGGTGACTTTCCAGGAACTCCATTTATGTGATTTCTCCAGAATCCGGAAAGTAACGCTGAGTTTTCCGGTATAAGAGCCAAGACCGGTGATGGTAACAGTGGCTGTACCGGGCAGGGTGTTATTGGAATAGGATAAAGTGTAATCCTGATTCTGAGTAAGGAGCGTGTCACCATTTTTTACAGTTACCTGTGGACGCTGCTCCTGGCCATTACAATCAACATCGGGAACAGTTACCGTCAGTGTATCTACGGAAACTTCCGGCGAAGTAACGGTTACGGCACAGGTGGCTGTAAGTGCACCATCAAAGGTTGTTGCAGTAATAACAGCAGTACCGGCGGAAAGTGCTTTTACAGTACCATGATCATCTACTGTGGCTACAGATTCTTTGTCGGAGCTCCAGAGAACATCTTTGGTGGAGGCATTGGCAGGCTTGATAGAAGGTGTCAGTTTAAAGCTTTCTCCGGTGAGAAGCGCTTTCTGGGTCTGATCCAGCTGGATACTTTCCACGGAAACTGGCTGTGGAGCTGTTTTTCTGGTATCGGAAGCAGCCTGGGATTTTTCACCGGATTCATTTATCGGAGAGTAAACACCGGTATCCATGTCCTGCCCCTCCGGGATATAGGCATTGTATTTTTTTCCCGCAGTGAGAGGAATGTCGTTATAGGTGATCTTTCGGGAGAGTGTATCTCCGTTGTATTCCTCAATCTCATAGGTCATGGTTCCGTTATCATTGCCTACGAGCTTCAGATAGTAATCATCTCCGCAGAAGGAAATGAATTTCTCATCGTTTTCCACAGACATGATAATATCGTTATAGGAAGTGTCGACAACGTTATTGATGATAGAACCGCAAAGGTTATGGCTGCTGTCATATACATACACATCTACCGGGCACTTAATGGAAGTGTTTGTTTTTCGCCTGTTCTGGGCAGCGGCAGTCTGGGACGGCTTTGTAAGCATGGTGTACACAAGGTTTGAGAAAGAGCCATATCTGGAATTGCGGATAAGGTCCTGCACAGTTTTTGTGAAAAGAAGGTCTGCCACTTCATTGGCATAGTTGCCCCAGGCTTCGTTGTATACATTTTTGACGGAGGCTTCTGCCAGCTGTTTCACCTGCTCCGCAAAAGCTTTCGTATCTGCACCGGCCAGCCCGATGATTCCGGAACAGTTATCCTGGCTGATGCTGTAATTCAGGGTGCCCAGAGAGCTGAAGTTTACATCAGAAAATCCGTAAGCACTGACAGAATAGGTAAAGTTGATGGTGCGGTCTCCTTTTTGGGTGCTGGCAGAGATGGCAAAGTGACCTTTCAGAGTTTTTCCTACGATAAAACTCTGTTTCGTAATGCCCATTTTTTCAAAAAGCTTTTCCAGAACCTGCTGACAGCTTTTATTCTTCTGATCGCCGGTATAGGAGAAGGAGGTGGAATTGATCGCTACAGCCATATAGCAGGATAAGAAGTCATAAAATTCTTCCATCTGTGGCTTGGTAAAGTAGTCATTCAGTTTCGGGTCAATGGTAAGAATACTGTTGTTTTTGCCCAGAATCTGTTGTGCGGAAGCAAGCTTCTGACCACGTTCAGTCTGTGACTTTTTCTTTTCTGTCTGCTGGCGCTGATAGTCATGGTTTGCCAGATAGATATGTTTTCCGCCGGAGAGAACATAAGAATCAGAATTTCCATAGCGGGCCAGGAATGAAACTGAAAAATCAGAGTTTGCTTTTTCAGCGATATAGTCAGACGAAATGCCAAATACAGCAGTGGCAATGTTTTTGGAGTCGGTTACTTTTACCTTTACAGGGGTTGAAAATTCCATTTTTGACAAAGCCAGAGCTTCCCGAAAATGAGCATTTAACGGCGCGGAAGCAAGGAGCTCTATTCCGGTGACAGAAATCGTGTAGCCTGGCAGTAACTGACGGATCTCATCATAAGAGTAACTAGAATTTTGGGAAACCTTACATTTCAGTACCATATTCTGAGAAAGTGAGGTTTTCTGATACTGGCCGTTTTCATATACAAAGGTATTGGAATTATTGACATCTGTAATGGCCTGCATCTGAAGCGTTACAATATCCTCAGCTGCCTCCATGTGTGTAACACGGCTGTTGTCGTAATTAAAGACCACAATCTTGTCGGAGCTGTTCTGCAGGATGCTCATGGCACTGGTGAGACTGAAATTACCGGATACAGGATAATCTCTTCCTTCAATATTGATAGTTCCGTCTTCGGCATTTACAGCATCCAGCCGTCCGGCAATAATACGTTTGCCTTCCTGGATCACTTCCTGAAATGGAATATTGTTGGTTTTTGCATAAGCATGGGCTGCGGATCCGGCAGTGCTTTTGATCACCAGATTTTTCCAGCCGGAAAAGGCATTGTTCGCAATGGAAGTGACAGAATCCGGAATGGTGATCTCACCCAGGGCCGTGCAGTTTGCAAAGGAACAGGAACCGATGGAGGTGACGGAGTCCGGGATGGAGACGGAGGTCAGGTGAGTGGTCTCGGAAGCAGAGAACCAGGCAAGATAAGCGGGGATCTTTTCCATACCGTCTGCAAGGATGAGCTCAGTGAGGTTTTCTGCACCGTTTAAAGGACCATAATAATATGTAGAGGAGTCACATTTGGTAAGCCCGGCCGGGATCGTAAGAGTAGTGACCAGGGTACCGGAAATAAAGTCATAGCCCAGTGTTTTCAGCTTGGAAGGAAGCTTTATGGATTCCAGGGCAGAGCATCCGGAAAAAGCATAAGAATCTATCGTGGTGATAGAATCACTGAGAATCACTTTTTCAAGAGAAGAACATCCGGAGAATGCAGAGGAACCCAGTGAATTTATATTTTGGGAAAAAGAGATATTTTCCAGGGCTGTACAGTTTTCAAAAGCGCTATATTCAATATCTGTCAGAAAACCACCTTTGGGGTTGTCCGAAAAGGAAAGGGATGAAACAGAGCTGCAGCCTTTGAAAGCACCGGAGTCGATAGTCTTGACGGACTTTGGAAAAGAAAGAGTTTCCAGAGCCGTGCAGTTTGAAAAAGAACCACTGCCAATGGACTGAAGGTTTTCGGACCATCGGACAGAGGACAGCCTGCTACATCCGGAAAAAGCATAGCTTGCGATGGAAGTGACAGAGTCCGGAATGGTGATCTCACCCAGAGCCGTGCAGTTTGCAAAGGAATAGGAACCGATGGAGGTGACGGAATCCGGGATAGAGACGGTGGTCAGGTGAGTGGTCTCGGAAGCAGAGAACCAGGCAAGATAAGCGGGGATCTTTTCCATACCGTCTGCAAGGATGAGCTCAGTGAGGTTTTCTGCACCGTTTAAAGGACCATAATAATATGTAGAGGAGTCACATTTGGTAAGCCCGGCCGGGATCGTAAGAGTAGTGACCAGGGTACCGGAAATAAAGTCATAGCCCAGTGTTTTCAGCTTGGAAGGTAGTTTTATGGATTCCAGGGCAGCGCAGCCCTCGAAAGCGTTGGAGCCGATTTCTGTAATGGTATCAGAAATCACAACACTGGTCAGGGGAAGATTATTTGCAAACGCAGAAGACGCTATTTTTGTAACGGTATAATTATCAATCTTGGACGGTACAGTTACAGAAGCAGCGGTTCCGGTATATTTTGTGATGGTCGCAGTGAGTCCGGAAGTTGTGTACTGAAAATCACCGAAAGTGTTGGAATCGGCACCGGCAGAGGGAACACTTCCGTCGTCAAATTCCGGTTCCTGTGCAGAAGCTTCGTCAGCAGATTCTTCCTGTGTTAAGGCTTCGGTATCTTCTACATCGTCAGAAAAGTCCTCAGTAAGCTCCTGGACAGAGTCTTCTTCTGAAAGATCAGAATCGCCAGAATCAGCAGAATCTACATTAGAATCGGCAGAATCGGCATTGGAAATGGTTTCGGAAGTATCAGATGCAGAGAAATCCGATACAGCAGAGCTGTCTTCGTCAGTGGATGAAGCGTCGTCGGATACAGCAGTATCTGAGAGGTCGCTATAAGAAGATATGGAAACTTTTTCAGAAGTCTGAGCGACATCGCCTGGCTTCGGATCTTCAGCCAGGACGGCAGAAGCAGGCTGCAGGCACATGAGTACTGCAAGGGTACAGGCCAGTAATTTCTTTTTCATAAGGGTGATCCTCCTTTGTGGATATATTTTTTTGATTCAGGGCAGCTGAGCAATATACTGTTCCAGAAGATTCAGGGTTTCTTCCTGGCTGTAGACCAGGTGACTTCCGGGAAGGGTTCTGATAAATTCAGTGAATATCCTGCACAGAGAAGGCTCCTGGATGTGGATATTGCAGCAGTAGGCGCCAAAAACAAAGGCATTAGTGGTATAAATATGCAGTTCCGCAGGTGTTATATATAAAGAAAGATAGTCGGGAAGCTGCAGGTATGTGGGACGCACAATAAAACCGGAGATATTTCCGTCGGAGATCTCTTCATGAAGCGAAAGGAGCATCTGACGGATATCCTCAGGATCAAGAGGCGGAACATACTGCGGTGGCAGATCCTGGAGAACGCAGCTGGTGACAAGATCAGCCAGACCTTTTTCTGTAAAAATAGTGAAGTAATTCTGGGAAATCTGACGGAGTACGGAAAAATGCTGCTCTACCAGGCTGTACATGGCCGGATAAGGCATATCATCGCTGTTGAGATATTTCTGAATGATCTCGGGAGTTATGTAACGGCCGGTACATGGCTGATTCATAAAAATCTGAAGGGAATCAGGGGATGTTCCGTCGATATATTCCCGGAGAACATGCAGGATATCGTTGCCGCACCGGGTAAGCAGATCACATTTGGGCAGCTGCTTCTGAAAAAAATCCCGGTAGTAGCCGATCAGCTCATGGTCACCGCTGATCCGGGCTGTGCTCAGATCCCCGGAAAGCAGGATTAAGCAGGAGGGAGCAACGATGTAGTAGCTCAGCGGAGAGATCGCAGAGGCAAAAAACGGTTCCGTGAAGTAATAAGGCTTATAGTTGCCGCGGGAAGCAAGACACATGGGAATCACGGACTCCAGTTTTTTTAAATTTCTGCGGACCGGATCCGGAGATCTGATGCTGTCTGCATGATAAATACAAAGAATCTCATCAACGGAAAACGGATACTGGTTCAGCCACAGTTCCATAAATTCCATGGTCAGATCAAGCTTTTCAGGAAGATACATCTGGATTTTAGGATCTCTGTGATGGGAGACTTCATAGATCAGGGCAGAACGGATAAGACTATGGACTGCATATTCGCCGCTGATCAGGGAATCCGTGAGAGGAAGTGTATTCACCTTTGGAGGGGGGAACATGGAAAAATCAACGGCTGCTAGAGTATTTATAAGAGTACAGACTGCCTGACGGTTTTCGTAAGCCTCTTCGCCCTGAAGAAGGATATCATGAAGACGGAAAAATTCCTGACGTTCTTCCAGGGTCAGTCCGAAATATCGTGCAAGAGACTGAAGAGCCTTGTAGGGAAGAACACGTTCGTCTTTCAGGGCTTTGTGAATGGAAGTTCTTTCGATGCCGGTGTTTCTGGCAATAGTGGTGATGGATTCCTCACTCTGTTTGATCAGAGCGCGGAGATAATTACTGAATTTTGACATAAGTGTTTCTCCTGTTTAATGACAGCAGCCTGGGCTGCCATAAGTAATTACCTAAATTATACAGGCCAAAATGGGAAAATTCAATCTGTGACAGCGGGTGTGACGGAGAAGAAGAAAATTTGTGCACATAATCAGTCCATTAAAAAAGGGTGTGTAGAATGAAAAATTAGCCCGACAAAATAAAAAAGCGGATAAAAACAGGGAGAAACCGATTGTAAATCTTAAAAAAGTGTAAAATCCACAAAAACCAGTTGCATTTTTTGTGCAGATGTACATTATATATAGTTAGCCGACTAATTAAAAGAAAATGATCACTGCTTCGTATATCATTAACAAAGAGCAGGTGTCTGATCGGATGAGAGAGGAGTGACAGCGTGTTTTGTAAGGAGGAAGATGAGAAAGAAAGGCAGAGCAGTTTTTTATCTCTGTTTATGAAGGTAGACCGTTATTTTATGACGAAATGCTTTGGTCAGATGCAGGAGCTTAGGATTTATCCGGGACAGATCCCGGTTCTGGGGCTTGTGTCCGGAAGGGATGGCCTGAGTCAGCGGGAAATTGCAAAGATCCTGCATATCAAGCCGCCTACGGTAAATGTATCGATACAGAGACTGGAGAAAGCAGGCTTTCTTTATAAGAAACCGGATGAAAAGGATCAGCGTGTGACCAGGATCTACATGACAGAAAAGGGAAAGGAAATCAAGGCAAAAGCACTGGAACGGATCCATAAAAATGAGGCCGTGATGATGGAAGGCTTCAGTGAGGCGGAACAGTGCCTGCTTCGGAGATTTCTGGAGCAGATCCTTGTAAATATCGAAAAGATCCAGCCGGAGGAAGCTATAGAAAAGCTTCATCCGGATGAAATGACAGAAAGGAAGGAACAGAAACGTGATTAAACTGATGAAATATCTGAAACGATCTGCAGGTTACATCGTACTCATCATTGCGCTTCTTTTTCTTCAGGCATACTGTGATCTGTCTCTGCCGAATTACACATCAAATATCATTAATGTGGGAATTCAGCAGAACGGTATTGAAGACAGTGTTCCTGAGAAGATCAGAAAGACGTCTATGGACAGTCTGAAGCTGTTTATGGAAGAGGATGATGCGAAAACTGTGGATGGATTTTATGAGGAAGAGGGAGATGATCTGGTATTAAAGGATAAAATCTCCAAAGAAGACAGAGAAGAACTCAACGATATCTTCGGCAAACCGATGGTGATCGTTTCTACTCTGATGTTCGACAGTGAAGAATCAAAGGCAGCTCTTGCAAAAATGGGAATCCCGGAAGGGACGGATCCACTGGCGGCTCTTTCTCAGATGCCTGCAGAGGCTCTGGCTGCTATGAAGGAGCAGGTCGGAGAAAAGATCGACAAGATGCAGGAATCTATCATCACACAGGCAGGTGTTTCCTATGTTCGTGCAGAATATGAAGCTATGGGTGAAGATGTGGATGCCATACAGATGGATTACATGAAAGCAACAGGTATCCGCATGGTGCTGATGGCACTGGTCACCATGATGGCTGCAGTATGTGTGGTATTTCTTTCATCCAGAGTTGCTGCATCTATGGGACATGATCTCCGTGGGCTGGTTTATAACAAAGTCATAGGTTTTTCCAGCAGAGAGTACCATAAGTTTTCAACAGCATCCCTGATTACACGATGCACGAACGATATCCAGCAGATCCAGCAGGTAATGGCTATGATGTTCCGTATCGTGCTTTACGCGCCGATCCTTGGAATCGGTGGTGTGATCCGCGTGCTTCAGAGAGATTCCTCCATGACATGGATCCTTGGGGTGGCCATTGTACTGATCATGGCATTTATGGCAATGCTGTTCAGGATCGCAATGCCGAAATTTACAGCCCTGCAGACCATGGTAGATAAGCTGAACCTGGTAACAAGAGAAATCCTTACCGGTATTCCGGTTATCCGTGCATTCAGCCGGGAGAAACACGAGGAGGAGCGTTTTGAGGATGCAAATATCACTCTGACGAAGACAAACCTCTTTGTAAACCGTTGTATGACATTTATGATGCCGGTGATGATGCTGATCATGAACGCAGTTTCCGTACTGACCATCTACAGCGGTTCTTATGCAGTAGACAGCGGAAGCATGCAGGTTGGTGATGTTATGGCGTTTATCCAGTATGCAATGCAGATCATCATGTCATTTTTGATGATCACAGCAATGTCTATCATGCTGCCGAGAGCAAATGTATCTGCACGCCGTATCAACGAGGTGCTTGAGACAGAAGTCAGTGTCCAGGATCCGGAGGATCCGGTACAGCCTTCCCAGGATGTGAAGGGGACTGTAGAATTTGATCATGTAAGCTTCGCATATCCGGAGGCAGGAGAGAATGTTATCACAGATATTTCCTTCAAGGCAGAAAAAGGTGAGACAGTAGCGATCATCGGAAGTACAGGAAGCGGTAAGAGTACACTGATCAATCTGATCCCGCGTTTCTATGATGCAACAGAAGGATCTGTGAAAGTGGATGGCGTGGATGTCCGGAAAATGACACAGAAGGATGTCCGTGATAGGATCGGTTACGTTCCGCAGAAGGGTATACTTTTCTCAGGAACCATTGATTCCAATATCCGTTACGGAAAGACAGAGATTTCGGAAGATGCAGTGAAAAAAGCAGCAGAGGTTGCACAGGCTACGGAGTTTATCGACACCAAGCCGGAGCGATATAAGACTCCGATCGCACAGGGAGGAAGCAATGTTTCCGGTGGACAGAAGCAGAGGCTTTCCATCGCCAGAGCTATCGCAAAAGATCCGGAGATCTTTATCTTTGATGACAGCTTTTCCGCACTGGATTTCAAAACAGACAGTACACTTCGAAAAGCGCTGAAAGAACATACAAAAGAAGCAACAACCATTATCGTGGCACAGCGTATCAGTACGATCTTAAATGCAGATAAGATCCTTGTACTGGACGATGGACATATGGCAGGGATCGGAAGTC
>OLNM01001893.1_pt1 | contig 14257 bp, 10 predicted proteins | sample 1672391 | NCBI WGS metagenome assembly OLNM01 (sample SAMEA3136680, study PRJEB25190) | human gut metagenome | reverse complement strand
GGCGCGGGTCACGCGGTCCAGCGGCTGATCGTCGGTCAGCAGATTGTCCAGATAATACCGGTAGCCCTTGGCGCTGGGCACACGCCCCGCGCTGGTGTGAGGCTGCTCCAGCAGACCCAGCTTTGTCAGCGCCGCCATCTCGTTACGCAGCGTTGCGCTGGACACTGCCATATCAAAGTAGTTTGCCAGCACGCTGCTGCCCACCGGCTCGCCCTCAAGGCCATACAGCGCCACGATTGCCTGCAAGACCCGTTGCTTGCGTGCATCCATCGTCATAGCGCCTGCCTCCTTTTTGTATCGCTTTTGTTTGTTTAGCACTCCTTGTTCCTGAGTGCTAAGACCATTATAACCGTTTTTGCCCTGCTGTCAAGCCCTTTGCAAAAATGTTTATAAAGATTCATAATTCTGTCATAAAGGGGGTGTGAACTCCCTCAGTCAAAGCCTGCGGCTTTGCCAGCTCCCTCTGGGAGGGAGCCTTTGGCATGGTGGCACAGTTTCCGGCTCAAGCGCAAAGTTTGCGGGCGTGCCCGCTCCCCCTTGGGGGAGCTGTCGCGCAGCGACTGAGGGGCTATAAATGGAGAAGCGAAAAAAGCGTTAAAGCGATAGCGCCGACTGGCGCAGCGCTAGCTTTTTTGTGCTTCGACTTCTTCTTTAGGATTGTCAAGGGCGTGCAGCCCTTGGCCCGTTGCGGGGTGGGTGGAGTCCAGAGGTAGGGAGGGGGGAGTCGGAACACCCCTCCCTGCCTCTGGCCCAGCGGAGCGTCTTTGCACGCTGCTGGCAGGCAGAAAGTTGCCCCGCAGAGCGCCACACTTTTCTGGTTCTCTTTTGGTGTCAAAAGAGAACATCTCTCGGCTATATCCTCTTCCCCTCTCCCCTGTTCCACATGGAACAATTCACTTCTCCGCGGCGGCGGTGGGGATGCGGACGGTGTACTCGATGTAGCCGTCCTTCTCTTCCCGGTGGGCGGTGGCGGGCACGCCGTTGTCGGTCATCAGCCGGATGGCGTGGTCGATGGTGTTGACAAAGATGCGCACGTCCCGCACCATGGAGATGCGGTGCCCGGGCTTGGGCGGGCTGTTCAGCAGCTGCTCGATGTAGCTGTCGGTCTGGCGGGCGTTCAGGCGGCGTTTGGCAATGGTGATCAGCGCTTCGCTGCGGCGGTTCTCCGGCAGGCGCAGCACCGCGCGGGCGTGGCGCTCGGTTAGGTTGTTGTCCAGCACAAACTGCCGCTGGTCTGCGGTCAGCTGCAACAGCCGCAGCTTGTTGGCAAAGGTGGGCTGCGCCATGCCCAGACGCTTGGCGGCTTCCGCTTGGGTGCAGTCCCACAGCACCATCACATCCCGCAGCCCCTGCGCCTGTTCAAAGGGGTTCAGGTCGGCGCGCTGGATGTTTTCCAGCAGACCCAGCGCAGCGGTGCGGTCGTCGGCGTAGCTGCACAGGATGGCGGGGATGGTGGTCATCTTTGCCAGCTGGCAGGCGCGCAGCCGCCGCTCCCCTGCCACCAGCTCATAGCCCTCTGCCGTCTTGCGCACCGTGACCGGCTGGAGCAGACCGTTTTCCCGGATGCTCTGCGCCAGCGCCGTAAGCTCCTGCTCGTCAAAGCTTTTCCGCGCCTGAAAGGGCGATGGGTGGATCTGGTCGATGGGCAGAGAGAGTAATTTCCCGGACGTTTTCTTGCGTTCAAACATGATGCTGCCCCTTTCCTGTGAAATAAACCTTCGGTTTTTCCACATTTCTCCGGGAAATCGTGGAAAACCTGTTCAGCTTCAGTGTAGCACACAAAGAAAGACCCCGCCAGAAATTTCGTTCGGCAGGGTCTTACAGGTTGCGTCAAATCATGCGTTATTTCAGCGGGCTTTTTGCAATTTTACCGCCGTTTCTGGGGTATGCTGTCGGAGTTTGCGAAATCTTTTTGCACAAAATCAGCGTGCGGGTGTCGCCGCCGGGCAGGTGCAGGGTGCGGGTCTCGCGGTACTCGCCGCCCAGCTTTTTGATAGCACCCCGGGCGGCGGTCAGCTCCTCTTCCCCGGATGCGCCCTTCATGGCAAGGAAGTTGCCGCCCACCTTTACCAGCGGCAGGCAGTATTCTGCCAGCATGGGCAGGGCTGCCACGGCGCGGGCAGAGGCAAGATCAAACTGCTCCCGCCACACCTTGCGGGCGGCTTCCTCGGCGCGCTCCTTGGCAAACTCCACCCCGGTCAGACCCAGCTGGGCGCAGGCGTACTTCAAAAAATCCACCCGCTTGCCGGTGGGCTCCATCAGGGTCAGCTCCAGCTCCGGTTTGAAGATCTTGGTCACGATGCCCGGAAAGCCCGCCCCGGCACCCACGTCCACCATGCGTCCGGCTACCTCCGGCTGGCTGGCAAACAGCAGGCTGTCGAGGAAATGCTTGTCCTCGATGCCCTCCGGGTCGGTAATGGCGGTCAGGTTGACCTTCTGGTTGTAGTCTACAAGGATCTGGGCAAAGGCATCCAGCTGATCCAGCTGGGTGCCGGTGAGGGCAATGTTCCATGTGGAACACTTTTCCTCCAACCGCTGTTTGTCGATCATAGTGTTTTCCTTTCTGTCAGGTGGTCGGGGTAGCGCAGTCGTTTATTTTATCGCAACTTCGTATTATTTTTGTTGTTTTCCTGCCAGTGCGATGCTCAGCTGCGCCACATCGGAGGGCGAAACGCCGGGGATGCGCCCCGCCTGCCCCAGATTGCGGGGACGGATGCGGGCAAGCTTTTCCCGGGCTTCCAGCGTCAGGCCGGTCAGGGCGGCATACTCGAAATCCTCCGGGATGAGGGTCTTTTCGTGGCGTGCCACCTCCCGGATCATCCGATCCTGCCGGGCGATGTAACCGGCGTACTTGATCTCGGTCTCCAGCCGCTCGGCCAGCATGGGGGTGATGCCCTCGCCCCAGCCGATCACGCCCGCCAACAGCGGATAGCTGATCTCGGGGCGGCGGAGCAGCTCCTCGGCAATGCCGCCCTCAGCGGCAGGGGTCAGCCCGGCTGCTTCCATGGCAGCGCGCAGGTCAGCGGTGCGCAGGTGGGTCTCGTGCAGGCGGCGGCGCTCCGCTTCCAGAATGCTCTGGGTGTGCTGGTATTTTGCCCAGCGGTCATCCTGCACCAGACCGTACTCCCGGCCAATGGGGGTCAGCCGCTGATCGGCGTTGTCCTGCCGCAGGGTCAGGCGGTACTCGCTCCGGCTGGTCATCATGCGGTAAGGGTCCATGACCCCCTTGGTGACAAGGTCATCCACCAGCGTGCCCAGATAGCTGGTCTGACGCTCCAGGATCAGCTGGCTCTCCCCTTTTGCACTGCGGGCGGCGTTCAGACCGGCCAGCAGACCCTGCGCGGCGGCTTCCTCATAACCGGAGGTGCCGTTGAACTGGCCTGCACCGTACAGGCCCCGCACCACCTTGCTCTCCAGCGTGGCTTCCAGGCTGGTCGGATCTACGCAGTCATACTCGATGGCGTAGGCCGGGCGCATGATCTCAATGTGTTCAAAGCCCTGAATGCTCCGGTAAAAGGCGTTCTGCACATCCTCAGGCAGGCTGCTGGACGCACCCTGCAGATACATCTCCTCTGTGTTCTCGCCGCAGGGCTCCACAAAGATGGGGTGCCGGTCCTTGCCCGCAAAGCGCACCACCTTATCCTCAATGGAGGGGCAGTACCGGGGGCCAACCCCCTCGATCATGCCGCCATAGAGCGGGCTGCGCTGGATGTTGTCCAGAATGATCCGGTGGGTCTCAGGGTTGGTGTAGGCGATCCAGCACTCGACTTTGTTGTGCATGGGTGCATCCGTCAGAAAGCTGAAGGGCTGAAGTTCACTGTCCGGGTCGCCAGGCTGGCATTCCAGCTTGGAGAAGTCGATGCTTCTCCGGTGGACACGGGCAGGGGTACCGGTCTTGAACCGCCGCAGAGGCAGACCGGCGGCTTTCAGACTCTCGGTCAGGGCATTGGCGGCGTGCATCCCGTCAGGGCCGGAAGCATACCACGCATCACCGACAAAAATTTTGCCACCTAGATTGGTGCCCGTGGCAATGACCACACACTTTGCGCTGTACTCCCCGTTCAGCTGGGTCACAACGCCCTTGACATGGCCGTTCTCCACCTCAATGCCCACCACCTCGGCCTGATGGATGGCAAGGCCGGGCGTGAGTTCAAGGGCGTGCTTCATATATTCGTGGTAGCGCTTGCGGTCGGTCTGAACGCGCAGGGCATGAACGGCAGGGCCTTTGCCCTTGTTCAGCATCCGGCTCTGCAGGTAGGTGGCATCTGCCGCAAGGCCCATCACACCGCCCAACGCATCCAATTCACGTACCAGCGTTCCTTTTGCAGTTCCGCCGATGCTGGGATTGCAGGGCATGTTGCCAATGGCATCCAGGCTCATGGTAAACACCGCCGTTTTGGCACCCAGCGTGGCAGCAGCGTGGGCTGCTTCAATGCCAGCGTGGCCCGCGCCTATTACGATCACATCATAATCTCCTAAATGGTTCATAACTTTTTCGGATTCCCTCTATTGTCAATGGAACAATCGAAACTGTACCTACACAGCCCGTCGCGCAGCGACTTCAAATCGGTGGAAAGCAAAAATGCGGTTAAGAGATCTTCGCGCGGAAGCGCGAATCTCCAGCATTTTTGTTTGGAGCTCACTTCTTTGGGGTCACTAGGGGCGAGCAGCCCCTAGTTCGTGCCTCCCGCGCTTCGAAAGTAGCGGGTGCTTTTCTGGTTCTCTTTTGGCACGCAAAAGAGAACATTCCTCATTACTTCCCCACACAGAACCGCTCAAACACTTCATTGATGACATTCTCCGACGCATTTTCGCCGGTGAGGTCACAGAGGGCATCCAGCGCATCGTCCACACAGACCGATACGGCATCCAGCCCGAACCCGCCGCTGACCGCATCCAGCGCACCGGCCACTGCATCCCGCGCGCGGGTGGCGGCGGAAAGCTGGCGCTGGCCCGAAAGACTGGCAGCGTGGGGGTCGATGTTGTTGGTGCCCAGCAGGCGGGCAACGGCAGCAGCGATTACCCTGCGGCTCCCCTCTTCCTGACAGCAGACCGGGAGCACCATGGCAAAATCGCCTGCAATGATCTCTGCGTCAAACTGAGTGGGCTTGTCCTCTTTGTTGACCAGTGCAATGGCCGGGCGGCCAGCACACCGCTGCGCCAGCGCAAGATCCTCCCGGGTCAGGGGCTCAGAGCCATCGAACACCGCCAGGATCAGTCCCGCCTCTTCCAGCTTTTTCCAGCTGCGGCGGATGCCTTCGGCCTCGATCGCATCCTCGGTCTCCCGCAGACCGGCCGTGTCGAACAGGTTCAGCCGGATGTCCCCCAGCCGGACGGCCTGCTCCACCACATCCCGGGTGGTGCCCGCCACGGGGGTGACGATGGCCCGGTCGAACCCGGCCAGCAGGTTGAGCAGGGTGGACTTGCCCGCATTGGGCCGCCCCACGATGGCACAGTCCACACCCTCCCGCAGGACAGCACCGGCATCATAATTCCGGATGAGGGTGTCCAGCTCTTCCTTCACGGCAGTCAGGGTGGATACCAGCTGGGCATCCTCCAGCGCGGGAACGTCCTCCTCGGGGAAATCCACCCAGGCAGTCAGATGGGCCTGCAGGGCGGTCAGGGCATCCTTTTCAGCCCCGATCTTCTTCGCCAGCGCGCCGTTCAGGGAGGCATTGGCCAGCGCCGCACCCTGTCGGCCATCGGCAGAGATCAGGTCCATAACGGCCTCGGCCTGGGTCAGCCCCAGCTTGCCGTTGAGGAAGGCGCGGCGGGTGTACTCGCCGGGGGCGGCAGGCTGCGCGCCCGCTGCAAGGCAGGCTTCCACCAGCCGCCGGGCGACTGCACTGCCGCCGTGGCAGGAAAGCTCCACCACATCCTCGCCGGTGTAGCTGTGGGGCGCGCGGAAAAACAGCGCCACGCCCTCATCGAAAGCCTCTTCCCCCTCCACGAACGCACCGAACATGGCCGTATAGCCTTTGGCGTCCGCGACTTTTTTGGCTGAGTTGGCCGGACGGAACACCTTCGCTGCCACTTCATAGCTTTCCGGGCCGGACAGCCGCACGATGGCGATGCCGCCCGCACCCGGAGCGGTAGCAATGGCCGCAATGGTCGAATGCTGCATCTTCTCCCCTCCTTATGCGCAGATGAATACAGTATATTCTACCACGAACCGCCAAAAAAAGAAATATGCTGCGCAAAAAAGCGGCACACCGCCGGAGAGTCCGGCAGCGTACCGCTTTTGCATTTTATTCTCGGGTCTTCCCGGCAAGGCGATAGTGCTCTTCCTTTGCCAGATACATCCGTGTTTCAGCCGATTTGACAAGGACTTCCATGTCGATGCCGCCCGCGCTGTGAGTCGCTGTACCCACGGCCACCGAGTAACCGGCCTCGTCCACCTCCTGCACCAGCTTGTGGATGAGCGCACGCATCTCTTCGGCGCTCTTGTCCATCGCAAAGGCCACGAACTCATCGCCGCCCACACGGTAGCTGTACTCTTCGCCGAAGATGTCCCGCACCTTGGCTGCCACGGTCTTGAGCATCTCGTCGCCTGCCGCGTGGCCCCGGGTGTTGTTCAGCTCATGCAGGCCGTTCACGTCCAGATAAACACAGCTCAGCGTGCTGCTGCAGTGCATCGGGTAGTCGTGCATCTGGCTCTCGTAGGCGTTGCGGTTTTTCAGGCCGACGTTCAAGTCCGTCTCCGCGATGCCCAGCAGCTTGTGCCGGATGGAAAAATTTTCGTGCATCGAAAGCATGATAAAGGTGGATATGATGCAGGACACCGCACCAAACACCATGCCGTCCAGAATATCAACTGGGAGCGTCTCTTTACTCTTGAACAAAAAGCAGGTCAGGATGAAAATACCATCGAAAAAAACGACATTCAAGATATGCTGGATGGGCCGCATGACAAAGAGCAGCGGCACTGCCAGCAAGAACGCAATAAAGCTTACCGTAGGAGTATCGGGAGAAGGATGGATGCCCAGATAGATGCCCAGCACATAGAGCAAAGCCTCAAAGGCGTACATCAGCCAGGTCAGCAGCAGGCCGTTTTTTCCCGGGAATGTCCGGTTGACCGCCTGCAGGCCCATACACACGGCCAGCGCTATCATATAGGCCGGCATATTGGGCCGCAAAAATTCCAGAGCCCCAGACAGTATCCATAAAACTGTAAGAAACGCACAGGCTATCCCCAGGTAGGCCGTCACACGGTGGCGGTTGGAGCGCTGTATATCCGGCAGACAGGCTTTGTACTCCTCCCGTGACATCTCCGCATACAGCAGCCTTCGCAATGCTTCCATAGCCATCCTCTTTTCAAACCGCATTCGTCCCCGCACTGCACGAGGGCGCACTTTCCCCCTTTGTTCTGCGGGTTTTTCCTATTTTATCATGAAGCTCCCAAAAAGAAAATATCCAGCGCATCCCAGCGTTTATTTTCTATGATATGCTAAAAAGCGGTAATTAAATTTAGCTATATTACCCATTGATATTTCACTTTATTGTGCAGCAAAAAAGGGTGTGCAGCCCCTGAAAGACTGCACACCCCGTTGCGTGTGAAAGAAAAATCAGAATGCGGCAATATCGGCCGTAGTGATGGCCTTGCCGGGCAGAGTGCGGCTGTCGGCGTTCTCCGACAGGGCCAGCTTGCCCTCGCGCAGCAGCTTGACGGCCTTCTCGTGGTCAGCAGCGTTCCAGTTGTTGCCCACGAGCTTCCAGTTGTTGTCCACGTGCGGCTCGATGGTGCCGCCCTTGACGGTGCGGATGTACTCGCCCAGCAGTTCGCGGATGCCGCCCACATCGCCGCGCACGTCGATCTCCAGCAGCTTGGGCAGCTCGTCGCCCTCCTTGAAGATGTCGGCATAAGTCAGCAGCTGGGTGGTGGCACGGTAGTTGTTGACAGCCACCACGAAGCTGTCATCGTCCTCCACCGGACGGCCATCCATCCAGGTCAGGTTCTGGATGCGGTTGCCGGGCTGCTTGGAGATGTCGAGGTCATACTTGACGCCTGCAAAGGCATCGTACAGGTAATAGCGGACGGAAGAGTCGAATGCGATGGTCACATCGCCCGGCTCCCAGGTCTTGAAGAAGGCAGCAGACCACTCCATGAACTGACGCAGCTGCCAGCCGTTCATCTGCAGCTTGTACAGGGTGTTCTGGTAGGTGTAGATGCTTGCCATGTCGCACTTGCGGATGGTACCCTCGCGCATCTGGGAAGTCATGGAGGTCAGAGCCGTTGCGGCCACCTGAGCGTCGGTGTAGTACATCTGTACCTCGTTGATGAAGTCCAGCAGAGCGGTATCCTGCACCATGGCCTGCGGCAGGCAGTCGATCTCGTTTTCGGGGGCCAGATCACCGCCGACCAGCTGGCCGATGGGGGTCACGGCGTCGTCCTTAGCGCGCTGGTCGTACTCTGCCAGCAGAGCAGTCAGCTCGGGGTCGGGAGCGTAGTCCTTGATGGTCAGGTTCTCAGAGGTGCGGTCCTTTACCTTCCACTTGCCGTTCAGGCCGCGCTCCAGATAGACGTGGATGTCGGAGACAGTGGCGCCTGCATTCTTGTTCTCGACCACCAGCACGCCGTTGATCATCTTGTTGGGGATGCTCTTGTGGCCGTGAGCGGCGACGATAACATCGAACTCAGGGCAGGCATTTGCCAGGTCGGTGACGCCGGAGCCATAGACGCCGTACTCATTGTCAACATCCATATGCATAACGCCGATGATGACATCCACATCGTTCTTGATCTTATCAATGATCTTGCGGCTCTCGTCCACCGGGTTGGTAACAGTCCAGCCCTCGAGGTTCTTGGCGTCCCAGCGGGTGATGTTGGGAGTGACCATACCGATGACGCCGATCTTGACGCCGCCCTTTTTGATGATGGTGTAGCCGTCAGCCAGAGGCTTGCCTTCGGGGCTGTAGACGTTGCCGGTCAGCACCTTGGCCTTCTGCTGGGAGAGCACCTTTTCCAGCGTGGCCATGCCATAGTTGTACTCATGGTTGCCGGTGACGTAGACATCGTAGCCGATGGCGTTCTGAGCAGCGATCATGGGGTGGACATCGTCGTTCAGGAACAGCTCAGCGGAGTTTGCCTGAATGGTGTCGCCTGCATCCACGACCAGCGTGGTCTTGGTGCGGTTCTCCTTGATGGCAGTTGCCTGCTGGGCCACGCTGCCGGAGGCGTCGGCCTTGTTGGCGGCGTAATCCCAGGGGTCAAACTTACCGTGGGTATCGCTGGTGGCAAGGATCTGCAGGTCCATGCTCCACAGGTCTTTGATGCCGGCAGCGGAAGCAGCCGGGACCAGACCACCCATTGCGGCGGCGGTAGCCGATGCACCGGCCACGCGCAGGAAATTACGGCGGGAAATCTTATTCTGTTCCATAATAATTCCTCTCTTTTTTGCTTGGTATACACTCCGAAGCATTTGTAGCTCTAGTATAAGGCTTGCCGACATTGTTTTACAATGTGCAAGTAGGAGAAAAATTTCTTCCGGAATTGGGCATATTCTCCAATTTTCCGATAAGAACGACTTTTCTTCCTAAATTATTTTTTCAGATTTGCTTTTCATCGTAAACCATCTTCATGCAAAAGATGTGTAAATTTATAGTGTTCCTCGTACAAAAAAAGACCCTCCCCTGCACGGCTTCCGCCATGCGGGAGAGGGTCTTATCATTCAGCTTTTACAGCTCGATCTTGCCGAAGCTCAGATCAGCGAAGTCATCCACACGCTCGGTGCGCTTGGGTGCCACAGGGGCAGCATTCTCGGCATCGCGCGGGGTGTAGGTGCGCTCAGGCACATTGGAGCGGTAGCCGCCCCGGCCGCCGCCATTGCGCGGACCGCGGCCATTCCGGTCACCACGGCGCTCGCCGCCGCGATGATAGCCGCCGCTGCGGCCATTGCCGTTGCGGTCACGGCCGCCGCGGGGTCCGCGGGGACGTGCATTTGCGCTCTCAGCCACAGCGTTGGGGTCGGTGGAGTAGATGACCACACGGCGGTCACGGCCCTCGCCCTTGCTCTCGCTGCGGACGCCCTCCATCTTGCCGATGGCAGAGTGGATGATGCGGCGCTCGTAGGGGTTCATGGGCTCCATGGCAAAGCTGCGGCCAGTGCGGCGCACCTTGGCACCGATGCGCTGTGCCAGTGCGGTCAGGTCGCTCTCGCGCTTGTCGCGGTAGCCGGCCACGTCGAGGCCCAGCTTGATGTAGTCGCCCTCGAGGCGGTTTGCCACGAGGCTTGCCAGATAGGACAGGCTCTCCATCGTCTCGCCGCGGCGGCCGATGAGGGCGCCCATCTTCTCGCCGTCCAGACGGATGATGGTAGCCTCACCCTTCTGCACAGCGCTGAACTTGACGTCCTGTACGCCCATCTTCTCGATGACATCCTTCAGGTAGTCCACAGCGGCCTTGACCTTGGCGTTCTCTTCGATGTTGATGGGAACTTCCGGCTCCTCACCCTCTGCGGCGGGGGCGGCAGCCTCCTCAGCAGGAGCGGCCTCCTCTGCCACAGGGGCAGCGGCAGGCTCCTCGGCCTTGGGTTCCTCAGCGGGAGCTTCCTCCACAACAGGCTTCACCTCAGGCTCCACCTTCTCCTCCACCACGGGAGCGGCCGGGGCATCGGGCTCTTCCACGCTCACACGCACCTTGGCGGGGGTGGTCTTCAGGCCCAGAAAACCGGTTTTCTGGGGCATTTCGAGCACTTCATAGCTCACATTCAGGTCGTCGGCCTGCACGCCCAGCAGGGCGCAGGCTTTTGCGCGGGCTTCATCGACCGTCTTGCCGGTCGCTTCCTGAGTACGGATCATAACCGTCAATCCTCCTTCTTGTTTTCCAGCTCGCTCAGCGGAACGGTGCGCTCGTCCTTATAGCGCTCCTCATCCAGCTTGCGGGCATACTCCAGGCGGCGCTTGTTCATTTCGCTGGCGGAGATATTCTTCTCCACGACCTCGCCGGTCTTTTCATCCGTGACCTTGATGGTGGTGCTCTTTACACCGCGCTTCTGCTCCTTCTTGCGGGCAGCCATCTCGGCGGCGACCTCTGCCTTCATCTTCTCGGGGTCGTAGATCTTCTTCATCAACAGGCTCTGCACGGTCATCAGGATGTTGGAAACAACGTAGTACAGAGAGAAAGCGCTGGGCACGGTGAAGCAGAAGAAGACGTACATCAGCGGCATCATATACATGGTCAGCTTCATGCTGCCCTGCATCTCCTGGCCGCTGGCCTTCATGCTGATGTGGGTGGACAGGAACATGGTCACGATCGCCAGGACCGGGAGGATCAGCAGGGGCAGGTTCTCTGCAGCCAGGCTGTACTGGGGCACACGGGTCAGGTCGATGCCAAAGAAATCCATGTGCTGGCCGAACTCGGTGATGGTAGCCACCTGATCCGGGGTGAAGCAGGAGGAAACGGTGCTCTCGCCTGCAATGACCTGTGCAATGATGTTGGTGTCGCGGGTCACGGTGGTAAAGCTGATGCCCATGGCAGTCAGGGCCTCACCTGCAGCGGTCAGGGCATCGGCACCAATGTGGAAGATGCGCTGCAGCGGGCGGTACACGACCTCGATAACACCGAACATGACCAGGAAGTTGACCAGCATGGGCATACAGCCTGCGGTAGGCTTGTAGCCCTGCTCCTGCAGCTTCATCAGCTCTTCCTGCTGCTTTTCGGGCTTGTCACGGTACTTTTTCTGGATCTCGGCCACCATGGGCTGGAAAGCGCTCATGCGGGCCATACTCTTCTGCTGGTTGAGCTGGAGGGGGATCTTGATCACGGTGATGAGCAGGGTGAACAGGATGATGTCCCAGCCGTAGTTGGGGATCAGCTTGTAGATCCACTCCATTACATAGCCCAAGGGCCAGCCCAGGATGTACAAAGGATTCATAGTTTCGTCCATTCTGCCCCGCCTGTGGTGCGGGACGTTTAGATTTTTATGAGAAGGACACCCCGCCCACAGTGCGGAGCGTCACAAGAAGCATAAGAACGGATTAAACCTCTCAGTCAACGCCTGCGGCGTTGCCAGCTCCCCTAATAGGGGAGCCCTTGGCAAAACCGGGAACTTTGGACTGAATGAGGAAGGTTTGACGGTATGATTAACTGGTTAAAGAAGCACTGGGAGGTCATCTCCTACCTGATCTTTGGCGTGCTGACCACCCTGCTGAATATTGTGCTGTACGCCCTGTTCAACAGGCTGTTCGGCTACACCGCCGCCAACAGCTGGGGCAATGTGCTGGACAACATCCTCTGCATCCTGTTTGCCTACGCCACCAACCGGGCCTTTGTGTTCAACAGCAAGACCAGAGGCAGAGCGATGGCAAAGGAGTTTGGTGCATTTGTCACCTGCCGTCTGGGTACCATGGTACTGGATGCCGCCATTATGATGATCGGCGGCAACCTGATGGCCGCGCAGGGTGCTGCGTGGATGGAAGGACTGCTGACGGGCGTGTTCACCCACCTGAACCCCGAAACGCTGATGGGCATCACATCCACAATGGTCCACACAACGGATTCCAGCGCAGCCATTGCCGTCATCGGCGGTGCCGATGGCCCCACGGCAATTTTTGTCACCGGAGACCTCCAGTCACTGTGGGGCATGGTGGTGAAAGTGTTTTCCAATGTACTGGTGATTGTGCTGAACTATGTGTTCAGCAAGCTGATCATCTTTAAGAAGAAATAACTCCCTCTGTCTGCACCTACGGTGCAGCCACCTCCCTCTGGGAGGGAGGCATTGCCTTGCATTTGCCGACAAGGCTCCCTCTCAGAGGGAGCTGTCACCGAAGGTGACTGAGGGAGTTTTAAGTAACAAAACAATGGAGGTACGGTATTATGAAACGTGGTCTGAAAGGTTTTGCATTCCTGGTTTCCGGTCTTGTTCTGGGCATCATTGGTGCCACCGCATCCGTAACGGCAATTGCCTTGAGCGCTGTGGGCATGGCAAAGGTCCGCCGTGCCAGCAAGAATTGATGGAGGAAAATAATATGACCCGTGAAGAAATCCTCTCCCATGTCGATCATACCCTGCTGAAGCCCGAGGCTACCTGGCCCCAGATCCAGACCATCTGTGATGAGGCCATTGCCAACCACACCGCATCCGTCTGCATCAACACCTGCTACGTCAAGCAGGCTGTGGAGTACATGGCAGGCCGCATCCCGGTGTGCTGCGTGGTAGGCTTCCCTCTGGGTGCCATGGATACCGCCAGCAAGGCCTTTGAGGCAAAGACTGCCATTGAGAACGGCGCTGCCGAGGTGGACATGGTCATCAACATCGGCCGCCTGAAGAACAAGGAGTACGATGCTGTCCGCGAGGACATCCGTGCCGTGAAGCAGGCTGTGGGCGATATGATTCTGAAGGTCATCATTGAGACCTGCCTGCTGACCGATGAGGAAAAGGTGAAGGCCTATGCCAACCAGACCGGCCCCATCCGCCGCGGCATCGGCCTTGCGACCTTCTGGTACAACACCGCCGTCTATCCCATCTCGCTGGAGACCTCCAGCAACCGTATGCTGCTGAATTTGGACGGCACCGTCACCATGCAGTGCGGCGAGACGGAGATCGGCCAGGGCGCTGATACCGCTTACGCCCAGATGACCGCCGAGGCCGTGGGCCTGAAGAGCTACCGGGACGTCCGCGTTGTCTCCTGTCAGGACACGGACGTTACCCCCACCGGGCTGGGCGCCTACGCCAGCCGCCAGACCTATGTGGCCGGCTTCTCCATCCGGCAGACCGCCACCCTGCTGCGGCAGAAGATCCTGGCCTACGCCACCAAGCTGACCCGCCAGGCCGTGGATAATATGGATATCGTGGACGGCAATATCGTCCGCAAGCAGGATGGCGCGGTGCTCATGAGCCTGAGTGAGCTGGCCATGACCGCCCAGTACAACGCGGCGGACAGCGAGCACATCACCGCCGAATCCACCTACACCATCCGCAACAATGCCTACTCCTTCGGCTGCACCTTCGCCGATGTGGAGGTGGACATCGCCCTGTGCAAGGTCAAGCTGAACAAGATCATCAACGTTCACGACTGCGGCAGTCTTATCAATCCCGCCCTGGCGGAGGCCCAGGTCCACGGCGGTATGTCCATGGCCATCGGCTACGGTATGAGCGAGCAGCTGCTGTTCGATGAAAAGACCGGCAAGCCCCTGAACAACAATCTGCTGGACTACAAGCTGTCCACCTTTATGGATCACCCCCATCTGGAGGCGCAGTTCGTGGAGAATCCCGAGCCCACCTCCCCCTTCGGCACCAAGGCGCTGGGCGAGCCGCCGG
>OLNM01001892.1_pt1 | contig 14265 bp, 20 predicted proteins | sample 1672391 | NCBI WGS metagenome assembly OLNM01 (sample SAMEA3136680, study PRJEB25190) | human gut metagenome | reverse complement strand
GTCTATCTCTTGTTTTCGGTTGCTTGCTTCCTTACCGTACATGAGCATTTGCGCCGGGATTATCGTTACCATATCCCTCCAAGAGATTGACAACACCCCATACCGCGAGGCCTGCGCCTAACGCTATAACAAGGGTTTTTAAAACATTGACCGCTTCTGTGAAAAATTGCATAAATAAAATCCTCCTAAATTTTAATCTATCTTTTTTTCTTCGTCCGGCACTTCTACATTGTAAAGGTCAAATTGTTCGGTTTCCTTTACAACCGCCGGCCTGCGGTTCAAAAATCGTTCAATGTCAAACTCGTTTTCCTTGTCTGCGTCTGATAAATACTTATAGCGCGGGTGCGCCGTTATATCGTACTTTTCAGACAAAAACGGACGGACGCCCCTTAATTGCAAAATGCACTTGCCGCCGTCCATTACCGATAATTCGTCCTGCGTCATCAGCTCCTTTCCTAATTTCTGATAATTAAGACCGTAAGACTTTTGATTACTTCGTGTTTCGGAAGTGTTGTACATATCAATCGTTTCTTTGCCGAGCGTTTCGGAAATCTCTTTAAGAGTGGTTTTCTCTTTACCGCCGAGAAATAGGGTAGTATCGCAATTACCTATAATCGTGTCGGCGTTATCCTTGTAAATAGCTTTTAGCTGACTTTGCGCCTGCAAGATTATTGACGCCGATATTTCTCGGCTTCGTATTGTGGCAATCAGCTTTTCAAATTTTGGTATTTGTCCGATATTCGCCATTTCATCAAGCAGAAATCTAACGTGTACGGGAAGTCTGCCGCCGTAAACGTCGTCCGCCTTATCACAAAGCAAATTAAATAACTGCGTGTACATCATAGCGACTATGAAATTAAATGTATCGTCCGTATCGGAAATGATAACGAACAACGCCGTTTTCCTGTCGCCGATTTTGTCAAGCTCCAATTCGTCATATTCCATTAAGTCCCTGAGTTCCTTAATGTCAAACGGCACTAATCTCGCGCCGCACGAAATCAAAATACTTTTAGCAGTCTTGCCGGCTGCCATTTTGTATTTCTTATACTGCTTTACTGCGAAATGCTCCGGCTCCTTTTCTTCCAGACGGTCAAAGAGTAAATCAACGGGGCTTTTATAGTTCTCGTCGTCCTCTTTTGCTTCCGACGCATTTATCATATCTAAAAGCGTTATGATATTCTTTTCCTCGTCGGGTGCTTCGTACCAAATATAGCCTATGAGGGCGCAATAATACAGGCGTTCAGCCTTAACCCAGAAATCCTCACTTGACTTTTCGCCCTCGCCTTTGGTATTCGCAATAAGGGTATTAACGAGCTTCAAAATATCCTTTTCGCTGCGTATGTACTCAAACGGATTATATTTCATACTCTTTTTGAAATTTATCGTATTAAATGTTTTTATGATATATCCGCCTTTTTGTAACAGCTTCCCGCACTCAATTAAAACCGTCCCTTTCGGAAGCGTTTCGTCAAGACAGAATGTGCATTTTATTTGCAAACATTTTATGAACAACACACATCCTGCCTTGACGGTGGTTTTATCCGCACATGGCGGCGTTGCGAATGTCGTTTTTGATAAGGCGCAGCACCTTATCGTCCATCGTTTCCTTGCTCGTCTGACTGAAATGGATGCCCACCATGTAGGTGGTCTTTCCAATCTTTCTGACAAGTACGGGTGCGGTCTGATCGGTGGCTGTGGTTGCTGTGTTCTTTGTTTTTGCCATTGAATACCTCCTTGAAACGGAAAAAGGCAGACAGGGTGTGAGGGTCGGCAACGAAGTCCGGCAACGGGCTTCAAAAAACCTCGAACATAGTCCTATCTGGCTCTTATACTATTTTTACTTTTTTCTTTGATTTCTCCGTTGCTTTCGTTGCCGGAGAAGAAAACTCCTTGTAAATAAAGGGGTTTTAAGGGATTAGCCCTGCAACGGGGTCGGCAACGGGATAGCAACTGGCTCGGCAACACGGTCAGTTTTTCAGAATGGAAGTTCCATCTGTCGGGCTTCTTCCTCGGTCAGTTCCCGAAAACCGTCAAGCAGATTTGAGCCTGTTGCCGATAGCTCGTTGCCGGACGGTATGCGTTCCCATCCTCGCTGTCTGCCGTACTTGGCAAAGATACGGGGATTGGAGAACGGTGTCCATCCCTCAATGCTGTTGTTCATTATCTCGTTGATTTCTCGGATTTCCCATTGTTTTGGCTCGTCAAAGGGATGGTTCAGAGCTTCTGCATAGATCAGCTTGGAGCAGACCTGTGTGCCGTTGTAATTATCAAGGAAAGACTGTATCAGTCCTGCCTTGGTGTCCTCCGGCATGAATTGCTTTTGCAGTTCTTTCAGTTCCTTGTCCATATCCTTTGATAAGGTCAGCTTTACAGGGAAATTGTGATAGATGAACATGGCTTCTGCCCACATAAGGTCAATGAACGCTCTGGATGCAGCTTCATCTTCCAGAATGTGAACCACGGCATTTTCGGGGTGTACCATGATGGGCAAGAACCTGCGGTTGCCGCTTCGGTCAAGGGGCAGAAAGTCCATTGTGTTTGACGAACCGCCGAACACGCATTGCCTAAGCCTGTCTGCCGGATGGGTTTCATACGGCACTTTATAGGTTTCTTTCGCCCTGCTGATAAAGGACTTAATATCCTCAATGCTCTTGGCGTTGGCTGTGGCAATCATTTCCGACATTTCGATTATCCAATGTCCCTGCATCTTGCGGTAAACATTGTCATCGTCAATCTTCTTTAGGTCATCGGAAAACCATTCGTCCTTGACAGCAAGCAGTCGGAAGAAAGTGGACTTGCCTGCACCTTGCCCACCAACAAGGCAGAGCATCACTTCAAATTTGCATCCGGGCTTGAACACTCTGCTGATAGCTCCCAACATGAACAGTCGCAAGCATTGATAAGTGTATTCGCTGTCCTTCGCACCGAGGAAACGGGTCAGAGCGTAGCGGATGCGTTCTGTGCCGTCCCATGCCAGACTGTTCAGATAATCACGGATGGGGTGGTACTTATCGCAGTCAGCGACAATGGAGATAGCTTTCTGGATTTTCTTCTCGCTCGTCAGTCCGTATTTATCTTCCAGATAGAGCATCAGATAATTCAGATCTGTGTCATTGAGTGTCGCTGTCTGCTTGCTCCACCAAAGGGGCTTTACAATGTCGATACGCTCCGTGAGAATGTTGTACCTGACAGCACCTTGCAGATACGGGTCATTCTGAAATACTGTCAGACAGTTCCTTATGCTGTTCTTGATAGCTCCGCTATCGGTCAAGTCCAGACTTCCTCTGACTTCTTCCACGGTCATGGTCGGCTGTGGGTTCTGCAAATCGCTGTTCAAGTTTCATCACCTCCTTTCTTTGCTCGGCAACCAGAGCTTTCTTTTCTTCGGGAGTGCCGTACAAGAGAATATCAAGCAGATATTCGATATTGCTTTCTCTTTGCAGGGCTTCCACGAACAGGGGATGCCATTCATCCTCCGGCTGTTTCGGTGCGTACTGCTGTTTCCATGCTCGGAGAGAATGGAAGTAATCGGTCAGCACCTTGTAGCATCGGTTTTCTTCCTGTTGGTATCTCTGCTCTGGGGTAGGTTCTCTTATCTTGGGTCTGACGGATGGCTTCTGTCTGCTGTCATAGCAGATACCAAAATCATCTGCCAACTTCATGGCGGCTTCTTTGCTTGGCAGTCCGAACAGTCGGGAAACAAAATCAACTGCATCCCCGTCTGCTTGGCAAGCGAAACAATGGAAACGCATATCCACTTTCATGCTCGGATTTTTGTCATTGTGGAATGGGCAGACTGCCATGCCGTGACGGTTGACACGGATGCCGTACATCTCTGCCGCCTGTCGGGTGGTAACATTGCCTTTTACTGCTTCAAATACATTCATTGCATCATCCTTTCGGGAAACAAAAAAGGCACTCGACATTTTCACAAGAGAAAACGGCAAGTGCCTGTTAGAGTTCCATATTCTGTTTTTTGTGCTGTGGAGTTTTCTGCTCCTGTTTCTTTTTGCTTTCTGCCTGCTCATACTGCAAGCGTTCTTTGAGGGAGTGCTTCGGTTCGGGTTTCTTTTCAACCTCGGACTGTTCCGGCGTGAGGACTTTGCCCACCCAATAGCGAATATCTTTCATCGGTTGCAATTCCTCTTTGACGGTAGCAAGCTGTCCGGCAAGCTCGGCGTGGGTTGCTTGCAGACCGTCATACTCGGATTGCAGGGCATCCAGATTTACATTCAAATCAACGCCATGCTTTTTCAGAGTGCGGTACGCCTTGTTGTAGGAAGTCAGTTCGTCCTTATGCTTTTCGGCAAAAGCGGCTTGCCTTGTTTTCCAACCGATTTTGATATACTTGTCATGGACTGCCTTGTGGGTCTGGCAGTCGGCAACCGCAGTCTGAATAGCGGTAATGTCTTTCATGCGGTCAGATGCGGTTTTCATTTCCTTGCTGATTGCTCCGGCTCTCTGGTTTACGCCTTGCAGGGCGGTGTCCAAATCTTCCAGAGTGAAAAGCTCATGTTCTTTCAAATAGATCAGAGCTTTGGAGACTGCTTTCAAATCATCGGCTGTGCCTTTCTGCTGTCCGTACCTCGACCAGTCGCTACGCTCTGCCTTTCGCAGATTCATATAATCACGGAGCAGAGTGGAGAGGTCGGGCGAAGCGTTTTTCTTTTCGGCTTCCATTTCCGCAAAGGTTTCTTTTGTGGCAGACACAATATCCGCAATCCAGTCTCGCAGACTTTTGATGGTGCTGCGGATAGCGTTCATCATGCGGTTAGCGGCTTTAATGTCTCGGTTGAGATTGCCGATATTGGTTTCAATGCCCTTGCGTTCCAGAGCAGAAACGGCGGCTCCCATGTGGACAGTCGGGATAATATCAAGTCCCTGTCTTTCATAGGAACGCATATCTACACGCTCGGCACTTCCGGCAAGCTCCAGATATTTATTCTGAATGACTTCCCATCCGTGTCGCCATTCCTCGGCGTGATACTGTTCGTTCCAGTCAACGGTATCTTCCTTGTGGCTTTTCCATCTGCCGGACGGGAGCTTGATACGCTCGCCGTTCTCGTCAAGGTCATAAACCTTTCGGCTCTTGGGCATCCACTTTCCGTTTTCGTCAATGGCTCGCATCGTCAGCATGATGTGGCAATGGGGATTGTGTCCCGGTGGGTCGGGGTCATGGATTGCAAAATCACAACACATTCCCTTTGACACAAAATGTTCTCGGCAGTATTCCTGCATCATCTGCGGACACATTTCAAGCGGCACTTCTCTCGGCAGGGCAACAACGAAACGCCTTGCAAGCTGTGAGTTCCATTGCTTCTCCACTTCCTCGGCAGAGTTCCAGAGCGTTGCTCGGTCTGCATATTCGGGTGGGGCATTGGTCGGCAGCATGATTTCCGTGTAAACAACCTCATGCTGTTTTCTGCGGTGGTCTTTGTGCTTCTGGTCATACTCGGAAAACAGTTTTTCTCCGGCTTGGTAAGCTGCTCCGGCAACGGCAGAGTTGCCCTTGCTTCTCTGAACAATTCGTATGTTCAGATGGGGTACTGGCATTTTGTTTGAACCTCCTTTCTCGGTGCAATAAAAATGACCGATACTTTTCAGCACGGTCGGGGTGAAAATATAAACTTGCTGACGGTGAATGATTGCTTGCAATCGTTCATCGGCGGCAAGTCCACAAAGGGGTAGCTGTCGCAAGACAGCGCAGGGGAAGTGTAGCTTCCTCTGGATGATTGGAGCAAAGGACTTTTGCGGAAATCATCAAGCTCCCTGCAAGGGGCTTTCGGCAGAACGCAATCACCATCTTTAGGTGGTGTATAATTGCGCCCTGTTTCTCAACAGGGTTTTTAGCTCCCATTCGGTTGCTCCGTTTCCTTTCGGTTCTCAATCAGCATATTCAGCTTCTTTTGAACCGCTTCGCTGTGGAAGATGAAAGTCAAAAGCTCCATCACATCATCATCCGTCAGAACTGTCGGCTCTCTCAAAAAGGTCTCCAACATTCCGGCACGAGTGCAAAGGCGGTGGGTCCTTTCGCTTCGGGTCAGTCGCTTGATTTCGCTTTCCAGTCGCTTTTCCTTGTGCTTAGCTGCGGTCAGCTTTCGCTCCGCAACATACTGTTCGTGTTTCAGCTTTTCCAATTTTTCATTGGGCATTAGGTCAACTCCTTTCGCAATAATGGATAAAACAAAAGCGACCAACTTTTCACGGTTGATCGCCTTTGGCTTAGTCATTATTCAAATGAAATGTAAATAGTTAAATTATCGGGTATGTAGCTGATACTCAATCCTTTTTCGTCATTAGATAGAAGCGTACTAATAGAAACATAGTCCTGTCCCTTGATTTCTTCTGATACATCCTCAATCACGGAGAAGCCTTCTTGTTTCAACAGCTCCATATATTCGTTATAAGAACTTTCGTCTATATCTACAATGCTGATACTGCAATTCTCGTGTTCTGTATCGAGCATAGCCCACGCAACTGTACCGGACGGAACAGGAAGTCCCTCTGTGTATTCATTCACAGGCCATACCCCCTCATCAAGCATCGTAATACTTTCAGATTGTGTATTGCTTGTGTTTCCTGTGCCAGTTGGTGTTGTTCCCTGGTTGGAACACGCTGTCAATGACAGCATAAGTAAAACTGCAAGTATTGAAATATATTTTTTCATAGTTACCTCCTGTTGTGGCGGACTGTTCGGATAATCTGAATGACAGCAAATGTAACAGCGATTATGCCGACTACTAAAATGACTTGTGATGCATCAAAACCGAAAGTCCCCTCAACTTGAATGTTTGTCATTGCGTCTGCTTGCCCGATAGCTCCATCTGGCACTTTATCAGATTTTGTAGTAGCATAAATTACAAAAGCAACAACAGCTACCACAAGGGAAGTAACGCTTGAAATAATCCCTTTTCGTTTCTGGGGAGCAGAATTATCAATTCCAAACTGTTCTGCTGTACTGTCAGCAAATTCTTTTGGTGTCCCCAACCTTTCGATTACCTGTTGTTCAGTTTCTCCATGCTCTGTAGCAGAAGCAAAGATTTCATTCAGATCACGCACAACCTCAGTTTTGGCTTTGCGTGATAAATTCAATTCCTTTTCAACCTGCTTAATATATTGTTCTTTCATTCTGACACCTCCGTTTGTTGATAGCTGGCGATAAAGCCATTTACGCAATCTGTGTAGCTTGCCCAAAACATAATCAATTCCTGTAAAACTTCCATTCCTTTGGGAGTAAGGGAGTAATATTTCTTAGAGCCACCATTAGCTGCCGCCGATGCTAAACGACATTGAATTAGCTCTGCCTCCTGCAAGCGATACAGAATAGGGTAAATCGTCCCCTCTTTCGCATATCCCAAAACAGACGCACTGTTATTTAACTCTGTGATAATTTCATAGCCATAGGTTTCTTTACGTCCGATTAAGGATAAGAGTATCATTTCAAGAGAGCCTTTTTTGAATTGTTGCACATACTTATTATCCATACTCTCTACCTCACTTTAGTTTTGCTACTTAGCGTGCCTAAATAGCAAAACTAATTATACTACGGTCTGCAAGTTCAGTCAATATAGTTTGAAAGAAATTCACATCTATAGAGGTAAAATTTACATTTTCGTCATATTCGATACCTTATACAGCCTTATGTACTTGCGGTCAAAACATCAAGTGCAGACCTGATATTTTGACCGCATATCAACCCTAAACGCTACATTATTCCGTCTGACTGGCGAAACCGTTTTGCTTGGCGTTCTCGCTTGCTTTTCGTCTGCGTTCCTCGCTGTACGGTGGTTGCAGACGGATGGACAGTCTGGACTTGTCCAGAACATAGGACACGCCGCCTTGCTCGTAGGTCTTTTCCAGTCGGCAAAGGTCGGGGTACTTCTTGGAGAACGCCGCCAGTCTGTTTCTCAGTCCGGCGTTGTAGGTCTGGATGTGTGCTGTGTCCTCGCCCTCGTTGAACAGGACGATAGTTTCCTTTTCATACTTCGTCAGCTTCGCCATAGCAGCCCTCCCTGCGGTCATTCAGCACACGCTCCATAACCGCCTTGTCGTGGTAGTATTCATCCATTCGTACACGCAGATTGTGGTAGAAGCAGCGATACCATCTGTCCGCACCCTCGGCACTCAGCTTGACGGAGAGCATATAAAACAGTTTCTTCGCCGCAGGATCGGGGGCAATGGCGGCTACCAAACGCAAACGCTCGATAGTGGCTTTGCGGTTAGGGCAACCAAAGGCATACAGGGCTTCCATTTCGTTAAGGTTCATTTTCATAGTGTTTTCCTCCTTGAATGTTGGTAAAAATAAAAGCGACAGAGACTTCACAAGGAAATGCCTGTCGCTTTGTTTACGATATGAAATTGTTGGGTCTGGACTTATGAAATTCGGCTTATTCTTTCGGCTTAAACTCTGGATGCTCATAGACTTCTTTCATCAGCAGAACGCCCATAGCAAAACCATACTTGAATTGCTCTTTGTTCTGAATGTTCTGGCTGTCTGCCAGACGGTCATTGAGCCTTTCCAACTTCTCATAGTCCTCTTTGCTTAACTTCTGTTCAAAGTAGCTCATAATGGTTGTTGCGGCTTCGTTGGCTTCCCAAAATGCTTTGCATTTCGGGACAACTGTTTCTGACGGATAAATCTGCCCGTCAAAGATGGTATCTAAAACCATAGGTTCACGCTCCTTTCTCAGCAGTAAATCATTTCGTGCTTGACGATTTCCTCGGCTCGGTTGCGGATGGAGTTCATGGCTTGCACCCATAACATCTGGTTGATAGCTTTCAGAGCTTCGGTCACATTCTCCGCTTTCTTCATCTGCTCGATGATGCAGTCACATCTTGCCGTTGCCTGCTCGTTCAGATCGGCAAGGTAGGTATGCAGCTTGCAGGAGAGAACAAGGGTCGAATACTGGGCGGGGCGATACTGCTTCAGATATGCCCTGTGGAGATTTCCCCATTTACCGATGGGGCGGTGTTCCTCCGGCAGCTTCAAGTCCGGCACATAGTAATCGCCTACAAGGATGTAGTCGATGCCGTTTTCATGGATTCGGGGCTTCAATTCTTTCATGCGATATTCCTTTCTGCCGTTTTCTCGGCTTCCGCTTCTGCGGCTTTTTTCTCTTTTTTACGCTGTCTGTATCTGCGGACAGTCTCATTCCTGCGGTCTTTGCGTTCCTGCTCTTTAAGTTCTGCCAGTCGTTTTTCTTCCTCCTGTCTTGACAGGCTTTCTTCTTCGGTATCCTCCACCACAAACTGCCCGATGAAATTGAAGTAAATATCAATCCTCTGGCTGCGGTTGACCGTCCTGCCGCCGGTGGCTTCATAGATAACGATTTTGTCAATAAACTCGTTGAGCATGGTCTGTGTGATTTCCGTAAAGTCACGGTATCTCTTTACCAGTCGGACAAACATTTCTCCGCTTTCTTCTTCCTGCCGGAGTTCGCTGATTTTCGCTTCGATTTCAGCGACCCTTGCTTCAAGCTCCTGTTGCTCGGTATCATACTGAGCCATGAGCTTTTCAAACTGCCTGTCGGGTATCTTGCCGGATGCGTTGCCCTCATAGAGTTTCTTGATGAAATTATCCAGTTCTGCAATACGCTTTTTTGCGGTCACAAGCTCCTTTTTGCTGTCGGTCTGCACAACTGCTTGACTGGCACTTGTAAGCTCTTTAACTTGCTGTAAAAACGCCTGTTCATCTTTCAGCACATAGGCGGCAACCTTGCGGATAGCTTCATCAACCAGACTATCCAGAGTGGATGCCTTGATAAAGTGCATCGTACACTCGCCGTACATGGATTTGTAGGTCGGACAGCGGAAGTTACTGTCTGCATCGTAGGTTTTTCCGTCTGCTCTGTGCTGTGAGTGGGGGCTTGCATAGGAAAGGCGTTTTCCGCAGTCCGAACAGTAAACCAGTCCAGACAGTCGGTGTGAGTAAGTCCCGTTTGCCAGAGTTCGCTTTGTTTTCCTGCGGAGCTTCTGTGCCAGATGCCATGTTTCTTCATCGACAATGGCTTCATGGGTATTCTCGAAGATGATAAGTTCATCGGGCGTAGCTTTTCTTCGCTTCTTGGTCTTGAAGTTCTCGCAGATGGTCTTGCCCAACACGGTATGCCCCATGTATTCCTGCTTTTCAAGAATGTAGGCAACTGCGGTACAGTTCCAACGATAGGGGTCATGGTAGCTGTGGTTTCGGCTCTGCCCATGCTCGGATTGTTCCAGATAGGCAGACGGTATCAGCACCTTTTCCTCGGACAGCTTATTTGCAATCGCCTTTGTCCCCATGCCGTCAATAATCATCTGGAATATCCTGCGGACTACCTTTGCAGCTTCTTCGTCAATCAGCAGATGGTTTTTGTCCTCCGGGTCACGCTTATAGCCATAAGGGATAGCACCACTGCATCGTTTTCCGTCCTGCATCCTTGAACGGAAGATGGCACGGATTTTGTTGCTTGTGTCCTTTGCGTACCACTCGTTTATGATATTCAAAAACGGAGTGAAGTCATTTTCGGTTGGATTGGCACTATCCACGCCGTTGTTGATAGCGATAAATCGGACACCTTTTTCGGGGAACATGATTTCCGTGTAAAAGCCGACTTTCAGATAGTTACGCCCAAACCTCGACATATCCTTTACGCAGACAATATCGACTTCTCCTGCCTCAACTGCGGCAATCAGAGACTGAAATCCGGGGCGGTTGAAGTCAACACCACTATAACCATCGTCCGTGAAATGGCGGATATTCTTAAATCCCTGTGACCGTGCATACTCTTCCAGATATTTCTTCTGGTTAGTAATGCTGTTGGATTCGCCCTGCATTTCATCGTCACGGCTCAATCGCTCATAGAGGGCTGTGTACTTGATTTTCTTAGTTTCCATTGGCTTCCTCCTTTCTGGAAAATTCATATAGGGTACAGAAAAAGCCACATGGCAGAAGATTTTCGTCTTACCGTGTGACTTTTTCTCTGTCCTATATTATTGTAACCCTTCGGATCGGTTACAACATAGCTGCTGTGCATTTGCATTAAGTTGGGCTTTACAAAAAACCTCGTCTTGCCGCTGCCGGAGCCGCCGATGACAAGCACATTTTTGTTTCGTGCATATTTCGGGTGCTTCGGGCGGCTTGACATCATCAGCCTTTCGGTCTGCGTCAGCAGCACGTTATTTTCAAACATGGGGTCGATATATGGCTTTATATCCTCGGCATTGCCCCAACGTGCAGAGCCGTACTCCATGCCCTTACGGTATTTCTTTGCGTTCTTGCCTTTCACATAGACCGCAAGCCGGATAACGACAGCCCCGACAATGCCGATAAGCAAGTCCATAGGGGCAAAACTCGGCAGGGCATTTGAAAAGGCAGCGGAAAAGCCGCTGCCAATGGAAAGCAGCTTGCCGGAGAGGCCAGCCCCCGGCGAGAGCCGCACCGCCTGTCCGACTTTATCAAAGAGATACACAAAGAGCAGATAGGGGGCGTTTAGGATAAGCAACTTCTTGATATTCGGCTTCATAGCGATACCTCCCTGTCCTTGTGTTTTGTCTTTTGACGGTTCGCGTTAAGCTGCTTTGCTGCTTCCCGGAATGTGGCAAGTGCCTTTCGGATAGAGGGCTTTTGCTCCTGTGTCAGCTTCTTTGCGGAAAACTCCTTAAAGGCTGCGGTCAGAGCGTCCGCGTCCCGCCCCTTGAAAAATACAAGATAACGGGGCGGCGTTTCGGTGCTGTCTTTCTTTAGGGCAAAGTCGATACCGTATTTTTTTGCCGTCTGCTCAAAGGCTTTGATATTGCCCTCAGTTATCTCAATGTTGGAAAGCCCCGCGTTCTGCTTCGCAAGCTGCTTTAGCGTCTGCTTCCCGTGGGGCTGTTTTTCCTGCTGCTTTTTTGCCTGTGCAAGCATGGCTTTGATTGCCTTTTGCAGCATTTCAGCGGTCAGCTTTGCTCCCTTGACCGAGAGCGCAACCACTTTTTCGTTGATTTCGTCCTGCAATGTTTACCGTCCTCCTTTCCCGGTAGTAATGATAGTGTTAGGGTGGTACGCCGCTTTTGGGCGTGAAAAAAGGGCGTCCGTTGTTCACGCCGCCCCGTTAAATCCGCACCCGCAGCCCGTTCAAGTCCTCGGCGCGAATACCTACAAGATACCAGTTGTCCCCGTACTCAATCCGGGTCGGCTTCCATTTGCCGCCTGTGAATACGTCCATGCACTCGCCGCAATGCAAGCCGCCGTAATAGTCGGCAATGTCAAAGCGAATGTCGTAGCGGTCAGCGGTTTCATCAAAAATCAAAGCTCCTGTTTTCTGTGCCATGTGGTAAATCCTCCTTTTTTCGTTTACAGGCTTTCGCCCTCGTTGTAGGTGTAATAGTCCGGGTCGCCGTACTTCGGCTTCCTCGGTGCAAGTGCGCCGCTTGCCATATCGTGAGCGACAAGGGAAGTATAGTAGCTGTCAATGGTAGACGGGGCATTGAAAAGCACCGCCTTTAGGTACTGCTTGATGTTGCGGATTTTCGTGGTGTTCTCCTGCATACAGTCAAGCACAAAGCGGATATGTTCGCTGTTCAGCTTCATAAACTTTGACTTCACAAGCTCGGCGGGGTAATCGTCCCCGGCAATACGGATTTTCTTTCTTGCCGTACAGACGGTTTCAAGCATGAGGTCAACAATTTCATTCAGACGGTCGCGGTCAAGGCTTCTGTCCTGTAAGAGAATGTCATAGGCGATATTGTCTTTGATAATTTCCTCATACACTCTGTAAGCGTCGTTCCTTTCCGTTCTTTTCCGTTCCGGCGGCTGTGCCGTTTCGTCCTCGCCATAAGGCAAGGGATTTAGGGAATGGATAGGAATGGAATGGGTACTTGATAAATCCGTATTTGATTTTTCTTTTTTTGGTAAGTTAGTTCTTTGTATATCTTTATTTAATTGCGTTGGATTTTCCGACGTCGGATTATCCGTTGTCGGATTTTCCAACATCGGTTTACCCGGTATTGGATTTTCCAACACCGGCTGCGGCTGCTCATAGATGGTGTGTTCGATAGCGGTCATTTTGCCTTTTTCGTCGCGCCCCTGCCGCCGCAGAATATATCCGGCTTTTTCAAGCTCCCATACGGCGGTGCGGATCGCGTCGATGCTCTCACGGTTGATATGGGACAGCCCTGCAAGGGTATAGTCCCAATCCTCCGGCAGGGACAGCATTTGCGATAACAGCCCCTTGGCTTTCAAGGTCAGCTCCTTATTTCGCAGATGGTGGTTTGACATGACGGTGTACCCGCTGTTGCGCTCCACCCGAAATACTGCCATAGGTTATCAGCTCCTTTCGCTCACTTCGCCGTGCCGCGCCGGAGGGCGGTCAGCTTGCCCGGCTCATACGGACATTCCGCGTACACACAGAACTGGTACTTCCAATGCGGACGGTAAAAGTGACAGGTATTGCAATCCTCACAGTCGGCACAGCCGCCGTTTTCGTAGCGGTCAAAGCCGGGCTTTCCCCGCATGAGCATTTCAAACGCACGGCTGCTGCCGTTCGTAAAGTACATTGTGGCTGCACCTCCTCTCAGATTTGGGCAAAAAAAACGCCGTAGACTTTTCTCAAAATCTACGGCGTGGGCGTATGCGAAAAGGGATGCTGCCTTGCGGTAACATCCCTTTTGACGCTTGGTTATTCAATTTTTGAGCTAACCTGTTTGCCCTCTGCCCTTAAAAGCGTTGATTTTACTGGGTTTCTGCTTGTTTTCCTATGTCAACGCTCTTGAAAGGCGAGGAGATTTTTTGGCGCTCCAGCGGGGATTTCCCCTATCGGGGATAAACTTCGACTCCCCGGGAGCAGCCAGAAAAAATCTCCCCGCCAAAAGGCGAGGAGATTTTTTGGTGCTCCAGCGGGGATTCGAACCCCGGACACCCTGCTTAAAAGGCAGGTGCTCTGCCTACTGAGCTACTGGGGCATATCAGTGTGAAAAAGAATGGATTATGCTGCGCGCCATCCAAAAATTGTGCTACCCAAACTGTCAGACGCGAATCCAGCGCAGCGATTCGTGGCTGGGATGGCGGGATTCGAACCCACGATATCAGAGTCAAAGTCTGGTGTGTTACCATTACACTACATCCCAATATCGGGGCAAAAACAACGGGGATCGGGATCACTCCCAATCCCCGATTTCGTGGGGTGGGTAAAGGGGTTCGAACCCTCGACACCCGGAACCACAATCCGGTGCTCTCCCGACTGAGCTATACCCACCATAGATCTGAAATGGTACGCCAAGAGGGATTCGAACCCCCGGCCTACTGCT
>OLNM01001872.1_pt1 | contig 14419 bp, 10 predicted proteins | sample 1672391 | NCBI WGS metagenome assembly OLNM01 (sample SAMEA3136680, study PRJEB25190) | human gut metagenome | reverse complement strand
AAAATGTTCAAAATTCGGGCTGTAATAAATAATTAAGAAAAAATAAATTGGCTTGTCCTAATAAAATATGTATAATAGGAAAGTACTACAACCGTTTCGCAGTCTGGATACAGGATTGCAGACGATCAGTAAATAATGTTAGAAAATGTTGAAATTATAATAAGGAAAGTCAGAGGTAATAAAAGATGTACGATTGCATCGTGATAGGAGCCGGAATTGCCGGAGCAGCCTGTGCCAGAAAACTTGCAGAGGAAGCCGGAAAGAAAGTTCTTGTGATTGAGAGACGAAACCATGTTGGAGGAAACTGTTATGATGTTTTGGATGAATATGGTATTTTAATCCATGAGTATGGTCCACATATTTTCCATACAGGTCTGGAAGAAGTTTATGAATATTTATCTAGATTTACGGAATGGTATCCTTTCGGACATGAAGTGGTAGCAAAGGTGGGGGACAAGCTGATCCCGGTTCCATTTAACTTAAATACGCTGCACATGGTTTATGATAAGGAAAAAGCAGATCTTCTGGAGAAAAAACTGATCGAAGCTTACGGTGAGGGAAGCCGTGTGCCGATCATGAAACTTCGTGAGAATGATGATCCGGATATCCGTGAGATCGCACAGTATGTCTATGAGAATGTATTTTTGAAATATACCATGAAACAGTGGGGACAGAAGCCGGAAGAGATCAGTCCGGAAGTGACAGGAAGAGTGCCGGTGCTGATCTCTTATGATAACCGCTATTTTCAGGACAAATATCAGGGTGTGCCAAAGGATGGCTTCACACCGATGTTTGAGCATATGTTAGATCATGAGAACATAGAAGTTGTTCTGGATACAGACTGCAGGGATGTCTTAAAGTTTACAGGGAATGAGATCCTTTTTGAGGGAAAACCATTTGCGGGAGATGTCATTTACACAGGAGCGCTGGATGAGCTTTTTGATTGTAAATTCGGCAGACTGCCATATCGTTCGCTGGATTTCCATTTTGAGCATTATGATGAGGAGTCTTATCAGGGACACAGCGTGGTCAACTACACGGTAAGCGAAGATTACACCCGCATTACGGAGTTTAAATTTCTGACAGGACAGAAAAACACAGATGGAACTACGATTGTAAAAGAATATCCGTTTGCATATACGGGTGCGGCGGGCGAGATTCCCTACTACGCGATTTTAAATGAGGAAAATCAGGTGCTTTACGGGAAATACAGGGCACTCACAGCAGGACTGCCGAAGTTCCATTTATTAGGCAGGCTTGCAGAATACAAATATTACAATATTGATGCCATGACGAAAAAAGCCATGGAACTGGCAGATGCCATTATGAATCAGTAGGAAAGGTTATCATTATGAAGTTACTTACATTTGCAATTCCATCTTATAATTCGCAGGATTATATGGAACACTGCATCCTGTCTCTGCTTCCGGGTGGGGATGATGTTGAGATTTTGATCGTGGATGACGGATCAAAGGACCGCACCGCAGAGATCGCAGACGAGTACGAGAGAAAATATCCGGGAATCGTGCGTGCCATTCATCAGGAGAACGGTGGGCACGGAGAGGCAGTAAATGCCGGAATCCGTAATGCCACAGGACTTTTCTTCAAAGTTGTGGACAGTGACGACTGGGTGGATTACGAAGCCTATATGAAGATTTTAAAAAAATTGCGTGAACTTGCTGGCGGAGATACCGTGCTGGATATGTTCATTGCAAATTATGTTTATGAAAAAGAGGGTGTACGGCACAAAAAAATCATGCGCTATTCTTCCCTGCCGCAGGATAAGATTTTTACATGGAATGAGGCAGGAAGATTCCACAAGGGACAGTACATTCTGATGCATTCTGTCATTTACCGTACACAGCTTCTGCGGGAATGTGGGCTTGAACTGCCAAAACATACTTTTTATGTGGATAACATTTATGTGTACAAGCCATTGCCAAGCGTAAAGCATATGTACTATATGGATGTTGATTTTTACCGTTACTTCATTGGACGTGATGACCAGTCCGTCAATGAAAAAGTCATGATCGGCCGTATTGACCAGCAGATCAAGGTGAATAAGATCATGATCGATGAGTTTGATCTCTGGAAGATCCCGAATCCAAAACTGCGCCACTATATGTTCAATTATCTCGAGATCATCACAGTAATCTCAACGATCATGCTGATCCGTTCCGGCACAGAGGAGAATCTTGAGAAAAAACGTGAGTTATGGAAATATATCAAAGACCATGATATCCGTCTGTTCCACCATTTGAGAAACGGTATTATGGGAAATGCGATGAACCTTCCGGGAAGAGGCGGAAGAAAGATTTCAGTTGCAGCTTACAAACTTTCACAGAAAATTGTTGGATTTAACTAAGGATATGGTGATTATGTATGTACGTTAGACGGTCAAATATGGAAGATATACCGGCAATGATGGATTTATATGCACAGGCAAGGGTTTTTATGCGTGAAAATGGAAATCCAAACCAGTGGGATGACAGTTATCCGTCGAGAGAACTGCTGGAAAAGGATATTGCCTTTGGGAACAGCTACATTGTGGAAGATGATGAGAAGAATCTGGCAGCAACATTTGCCTTTATAAAAGGCGAAGATCCGACTTATTATGGGATCGAAAATGGGGCATGGCTGAATCATGAATCATATGGAACCATTCACAGACTTGCAGGAAATCCTTCCTGCCACGGAATTGCCAGCGGATGTATCGGCTGGTGCAAAAGCCAGATCGGAAATCTGCGGGCTGACACCCATGAGGATAATAAAATCATGCAGCATTTGTTGGAAAAGAATGGATTCGTGCGATGTGGGATCATTCATCTTGCGAATGGTGCGCCAAGAATCGCTTATCAGTTTGCCGGAGGCAGTACAGACTACCGGGACGGCAGTCAGCAACCGGTCAGCGGGGAGCAGCCGCAGCAGAATTATGATCCGCAGACGCCAGATCAGAGCTGGAGTGTGAGGGAAGTTCCTTCCGGTGGACGTGGCTTCGGGATTGCTTCCATGGTACTTGGCATTATCTCACTGGTATTATTCTTTTCCTTTGTGAATATCCCACTTGCGATCCTCGCCATTATCTTTGGTATTATCCAGTTGACGAGAAAGGCACCAAAAGGGATGGCAATCTCCGGGATTGTCATGGGCATAAGCTCACTCTTTCTGTTAGTCATTTTCTGGACTTGTATGTTTGTGTCAGCTGCCAGAACAGAAAGCACAGATAACAGCACTTATTATTATGAAGGATCTGAAAATGATGATGCTTCCGGTGATTATTATGATGGCTTATATGAGGGCTACCAGCAGGGATACAAAGATGGCTATTATGATGGCTACTATGGCTACACACCGGATGAAGAATTCTATGGTCATACACCGGATGACGGCTTCTATGGTTATCTGCCAAATGATGATTCTTATAATTTTCATGGGAAGAACGGCATATATTATTAACAAAGAAATGACAGCCGGGGAATCCGTTTGAGACAGAAAAGCAATGGAAAACAACAATTCATTATAAAAAGAGCAGCAGGATTTCTGCTGCTTATTTTTGCGTTTACAGGGATCATTGGTATTTGCGTGGAAAAAAAGGACAATAGGATAAGAGCAGACAGTGGGATGGAGACAGAGAGAATGGCAGAAGAGAACACGAAAGCAGCATCAGGAAAAATCAAAGAAGAGGAAGTTAAGAAAGTGGCTTTGACATTTGACGATGGACCAAATCCGGATCATACGGAGACACTTTTGGAAGGTTTGAAAGAGCGGAATGTGAAGGCAACTTTTTTTCTTCTGGGTGCGGAGTGTGAAAAATATCCAGAGATCGTGAAGAAAATCCATGCAGACGGACATCTCATCGGCGTTCATTCCTATGAACATGTGAATCTTTCCAATCTCACAGATCAGGCGGCGATGGAACAGGTGGACAAAACGGACCAGATTATTTTTGGACTGACCGGAGAACATGCGCAGTATATCAGACCGCCTTACGGCTGCTGGAAATGCAATCTCGATTATGAGACAAAAATGATCGAGGTGCTGTGGGACGTCGATCCGCTCGACTGGAAGACAGATAATTCCAGCGTCATTGCAAAGCGTGTCATGGATAAAGTGCAGGAAAATGATATCATTCTGCTGCATGATGCCTCGGAATCATCAGTAAATGCAGCACTTCTGATTATTGATGAATTGCAGGGAGAGGGATATTCGTTTGTGACGGTCGAGGAACTGATACTGGAATAAACAGGTTCAAGCGTCAGTTGTATAAAAAGTATACGCTTGAAAAAACGCTAATGTAAAATTTTACCCGGATCAAAAAAACGGATTGATTTACAAACGTAGAATGAAATGCTATGATAACAGAAAAAGGGGCTGTAAAATAAGTCCCTTTTTGTCGTTGGGTATCCCCGCATAAAACAGGTTGCTTTTGCAGGGCTATGTATGCAATAATATCATTAAATTCAGAAACATGACACAGGTCAAAATGACAATATAGGTAATTGCAAAACTTATAGAAAACATAATTTAATCGTGGAAAATAAGATAAAATGAAATATCCACTTGTCAAACAGGGCAAATTCATGTAATGTAATAATTGCGATGAATTTTCACGAATAAAATCCGTCATATTTTTGGAATAAAATACTAAAAATTGAATTTATGATCTCAAATATTGCAAGTTTTGAAATTAGAATATTCAATATGGTCAAGTGTACGCAGTACACGGACAAAAAGAAAGGCTTTTCGTATGGATTTATTTGATTATATGAGAGAACAGAACAGAGAAAAGGAGTCGCCATTAGCTTCCAGACTTCGTCCAACCACGTTGGATGAGATGGTGGGGCAGCAGCATATTATCGGAAAAGATAAGCTGCTTTACCGCGCAATCAAGGCTGACAAGTTAAGTTCCATTATTTTATATGGACCGCCGGGAACCGGGAAAACGACTTTGGCAAAGGTCATTGCCAATACCACAAGTGCTGAGTTCCTTCAGATCAATGCAACTTCCGCCGGGAAAAAAGACATGGAGGATGTCATTGCGCAGGCGAAGAACAATCAGGGCATGTACGGCAAAAAGACGATCCTGTTTATCGATGAGATCCACCGCTTCAACAAGGGACAGCAGGACTATCTCCTTCCGTTTGTGGAGGACGGAACCGTGATCTTAATTGGTGCAACGACCGAGAATCCATATTTTGAGGTGAATGGAGCGCTTTTGTCCCGTTCCATTATTTTTGAGCTGAAGAATCTGTCCACGGAAGATATTAAGACGCTGATCCTCCGGGCGGTGAATGATAAGGAAAAAGGAATGGGCGCTTACGATGCAGTCATTGAGGAAGAGGCACTGGATTTTCTTGCGGACGTGGCAAACGGAGATGCAAGAGCAGCGCTCACAGCAATTGAACTTGGCATTCTGACAACGGAGCGGAGTGATGATGGAAAAATCCATATCACACTCGAGGTTGCCAGTGAATGTATCCAGAAACGTGTGGTGCGCTATGATAAAACAGGAGATAACCATTACGATACAGTCTCTGCGTTTATCAAAAGCATGCGCGGCTCTGACCCGGATGCAGCAGTTTATTATCTTGCCAGAATGCTTTATGCGGGGGAAGATATTAAGTTCATCGCAAGAAGAATTATGATCTGCGCAGCGGAGGATGTGAGCAATGCCGATCCGATGGCACTCGTTGTCGCAACATCAGCAGCACAGGCAGTTGAGCGTATCGGTATGCCGGAGGCACAGATTATTTTGTCGCAGGCGGTCACGTATGTGGCAAGCGCGCCAAAGAGCAACTCGGCAGTCAATGCGATCTTCGATGCGATGGAAGCAGTAAAGAATACGAAAACAGCGCCGATCCCGGTTCATTTACAGGATGCACACTATAAGTCATCCGGAAAACTGGGGCATGGTGTTGGATATAAATATGCACATGATTATCCGGATCATTATGTGGAGCAGCAATATTTGCCGGATGGACTGACAGACCGGAAGTTTTACGTTCCGAGTGAGAATGGCTACGAGAAGAATATCCGCGAATATTTCAAAAAGATCAAGGGTGAGCCAGAAGAGGAGTAAGAGAACATTCCGGGCATGAGATGATCTCTGTTTCACAGGCTGATGAGCAGAGCACATTTTTCCGGTATTGGATCTTTACATATATTAAAAAGCAGGAGGAATTAGAGATGAAGTCCTACGAGGAAATGACAAAAGAAGAGTTATTGAAAGAGAAGGAAGGTTTGGAAGCGGAATACAAAAAATTCCAGCAGAGAGGCTTAAAACTTGATATGTCCAGAGGTAAGCCATCCCAGGAACAGTTAGACCTTTCGATGGGAATGATGGATGTACTGACTTCCGGTGTTGATCTGACCTGTGATGATGGTACAGACTGCAGAAACTATGGTGTGCTGGACGGTATCAGTGAAGCAAAACAGCTTATCGGTGATATGATCGAGTGTAATCCGGACAATATCATCATTTATGGTAACTCAAGCCTTAACATTATGTATGACACCATCTCCCGTTCCATGACGCACGGTGTAATGGGAAATACGCCATGGTGTAAATTAGATAAAGTAAAATTTTTGTGCCCGGTACCGGGATATGACAGACATTTTGCAATCACAGAATATTTCGGCATTGAGATGATCAACGTACCGATGCTTCCGACCGGACCGGATATGGATATGGTGGAAGAACTTGTGAGCAAAGATGAGGCGATCAAAGGTATCTGGTGTGTGCCAAAATATTCCAATCCACAGGGAATCACTTATTCGGATGAGACGGTTCGCCGTTTTGCAAGATTAAAACCGGCAGCAAAAGATTTCCGTATTTACTGGGATAACGCATACTGCGTGCATCATTTATATGATATTAACCAGGATCATCTGATCGAGATCTTAAAAGAATGCAAGAGAGCAGGAAACCCGGATATGGTTTACAAATTCTGTTCTACAAGCAAGATCACATTCCCAGGTTCCGGTGTGGCAGCGATCGCAACTTCTGCCAACAACTTAGAGGATATCAAGAAACAGTTGAAGATCCAGACCATCGGTCATGATAAGGTAAACCAGCTGCGCCATGTCCGTTTCTTCAAAGATATCCACGGAATCACAGAGCATATGCGCAAACACGCAGATTCTCTCCGTCCAAAATTTGAAATGATCCTGGATACATTTGAAAGAGAGTTACAAGGACTCGGAGCCGGAAGCTGGTACAGCCCGAAGGGTGGATACTTCATCACATATGAGACACTGGATGGATGTGCAAAAAATGTTGTGGCAAAAGCAAAAAAAGCAGGGGTTGTGATGACTCCGGCGGGTGCGCCTTTCCCATATGGAAAAGATCCGCATGATTCTGTCATCCGTATCTCACCATCCTATCCAAGCCTGGAAGATCTTACGACTGCAATCGACATCTTTGTTGTCTGCGTCAAGCTTGCAAGCATTGAGAAACTTTTAGGAGAATAATAGTAAGTTTTTAACCGCTGAAAAGCAAAAGAAAAAGACCTGTGTGTACAATGTCATGATGTTCGCATGACATAGGTACACGCAGGTCTTTTTTATGAATTATGCCTCAGTGGAAGCATCCTCTGTTCCGTTTTTCCATTTGTTGAATTTCTCGACAACTGCGTCGTAGGTTCTCTGGGAAATATCCGGAAGTTTATCTCCCCATGCTTTGGTTGCCTGTTCGAAACCTTTCTTGAAAGCTTCTAACATAGCGTCTGCCTTGTCAGGATCATCACCGGATAAAGCTTTTGCAAAATCAAGAATACGGTCGGAAGTCTGCTCTACACCCCAGTAACCGTCGTCTGCGATATCTGCCTGTGCCTGTGCTTTCACATCGGCTGATACGGTAAAATCACCTTTTGCAAGGAATTTCCACATATCATCTGCGGTGCCGATCGCAACACCCTGCTTGGTCATCATCTGCTCAACGATGCTGCGGAGCTGTGCAGTGCGCTGCTCTGCGTCAGCTTTTAACTTTGCAACGATCGCTGCGTTGTCGGTCTTGTTTGTTGTTTTATTGGAAGCCTTGTCTGTCCTGGAGTCAGAACTCTTCTCATAAATGACACCGGAAGCTGTCTTGGAAGAAGCTGCCTTTTTCGTTGTCTCGGATGTCTTTTCTGCTGATTTTGTTGTTGTCTGTGTAGATGCTGCTGCGGCAGCAGTCACAGTGTTAATGGAATTGATTGCCATATGATCCTCCTTGTCTGGCGAAGCTGGATGCATTTGTTTTTACAGAAAACAAAATGTTCAGCCACCTGAATGAATAGTTATTAACCTTCCATGGTTCTGTTAATTATATCGGACTGGCAAAGAAAAAAGTTTAGTGCCGATTGACCTTTTGGACATAAAATGATAAGATACTAATTGTATACAAAAAACACAAAAAAAACAAGTTTTATTTTAGGTACAATCAATGCGTGTTAGCGACGATTTTGGTAAGGAGAAACTAACCGATGAAGGATATTTCAGTAAAGGCGCTGGCTAAGATCAATCTTGGGCTGGATGTGGTACGAAAAAGAGAGGATGGTTATCATGAGGTCCGCATGGTGATGCAGACCATTCATTTGTTTGACAGGCTGGAGATCTCGAAGAATACTTCCGGTGAGATCACGATGGAAACGAATCTTTCTTTTTTGCCGACGAATGAGAACAATCTTGTCTATAAAGCGGCAAAGCTTTTGCAGGATGAGTTTGCGATAAAAGATGGCGTGCATGTATGGCTGCACAAGTACATTCCGGTAGCTGCCGGGATGGCAGGGGGAAGCACGGACGCAGCGGCAGTGTTATATGGTATGAACCAGATTTTTGATCTGGGACTGACAAGGGAAGAACTGATGGAGCGCGGTGTGAAGATCGGTGCAGACGTTCCGTACTGCATTATGCGTGGAACGGCTTTGGCAGAGGGCATAGGAGAGAAGCTTTCGAAGCTTCCGCCGATGGTGAAATGTCCTGTTTTGATCGCAAAACCGCAGATCAGTGTTTCTACTAAGTTCGTCTATGACAATCTGAAGTTAGGCTCTGATATGGTACACCCGGATATTGACCGGCTTGTGGCAGATATCAGAGAGAAAGATTTATATAAAATTGCAGCAGATATGGGAAATGTCTTAGAGACAGTGACAATCCCGGCTTATCCTGTGATCGCAGACATCAAAGATCACATGATGGAGCATGGCGCTGTGAATGCCATGATGAGTGGCAGCGGTCCGACGGTTTTCGGTCTTTTTGACAAGGAAGCGACGGCAGTAGAGGCATACGAGGCGATGAAAGCCTCCGGTCTTGCAAAACAGGTATATTTAACGAGTATTTATAATAACGCGCGTAAGTAGAAAGGCATGGTATCAAAGATGACAGAAGATTTAACATTGAATATGGATGCGTATCTTCCGCTGAGAGATGTTGTGTTTAACACGTTAAGAGAGGCTATTTTGAAAGGGGAATTAAAACCGGGCGAGCGGTTGATGGAACTGCAGCTTGCGGCAAAACTTGGTGTCAGCCGTACACCGATCCGTGAGGCAATCCGTATGCTTGAGCAGGAGGGACTTGCCGTTACGATTCCAAGAAAAGGCGCGGAAGTTGCCAAAATGACGGAGAAAGATATGGAGGATGTCCTTCAGATCCGTGAAGCGTTAGATGAGCTTGCGGCAAAAATTGCATGTGAGCAGATTTCTGAGGAACAGTTAGAAGAGCTGGTTGCGACCATGCATGAGTTTGAGGAATCCACCAAGACAGATAATGTGAAAAAAATCGCAGAGGCGGATGTAAAGTTTCACGATATTATTTACCAGTCAACCGGTAACCCGAAGCTTGTGAATATGTTAAATAACCTCCGGGAGCAGATGTACCGCTATCGTGTGGAATATCTGAAAGATGAGAATAACTATCCGATATTGATGAAAGAACATAAAGATATTGTGGAAGGGTTAGTCCGTAAGAACAAAACGCAGGTGACAGAGACGATGCACCAGCATGTGAAGAATCAGGCAGTCGCAGTTAAGGCTATGATCCAGGAGCAGGAATAAGAAGTAACTGCCCGGAGGACAGGAAAACTGCATAAAAAATGGAAAACCGTACAGACTAGAAAGAGGATAAGCATTTTGCTTATCCTCTTTCGTATTAGGGGGAATTAATAGAAAGGAAACAAGCTGGAAATGTCGGAAAATCAGAAATGTCCTGTATCGACGGATTTAACGCAAAATATAGAGAAAATGGAATTTTATTTTCATGACTGTGCGGATATTAAAAAGAAGCAGATGAAGCTTGGCAGGAATCAGGATACCGCCTGTTATCTGACCTTTATAGAAGTGTCCGTGGACATGGGAACGTCTGCACTCGGAGAGACTTTAAAATACTTAAATGGACTGACAAGGGATGAGATTCTTTGTACACTGCAGGAAAATGCGCTTGGAATTTCGGATGCAACATATTTTCCGACCATTGAGGAGGCTGTGAGCGGTCTGCTCACCGGGGAGGCGATTCTTTTTGTGGACGGTTTTGACCAGGCAGTGAAAATACCGGATGACGGTTATCCGAATATGGGGATCACAGAGGTAGATTCGGAAAAAGTAATCCGTGGCTCCAACGAAGGTTTCTGCGATTCTGTGAAGCAGAATGCGGCGCTGATCCGGAAAAGAATCCGCTCGCCCCGTGTGAAAGTGAGGGGACTGAAGGCCGGGATTAGATCGAACACGAACGTCTACCTTGTGTATGTGGAGGATCTTGCAAACCCGGGACTTGTAAAAGAAATTGAAAAGAGGCTGCAGGATTTCACGATCGATGGGATATTAGACAGCGGAATGTTAGAACAGCTGGCAGAGAAAAAATGGTATTCGCCATTTCCACAGTTTCAGACAACGCAGCGTCCTGACCGGGCGGCTATGGCGGTATTAGAGGGCAGAGTAATCGTGATGTGCGATAATTCGCCGATCGGACTGATACTGCCGACGGACTACAATTCATTTATCCGCACCAGTGACGATTATTACAGCCGTTTTGAGATTGCGACTTTCGGGCGGATCCTGCGGTATCTGGCATCCTTTTTTGCAATGACGCTGCCGGGATTTTATCTTGCGGTGACTAATTTTCATACACAGATACTCCCGACCACACTACTTTTGTCGTTTGCCGAGGCGAGGCAGGGTGTCCCCTTTCCGGCAGTCGTGGAAGTGCTTATCATGGAATTGTCGTTTGAACTTTTGCGGGAGGCGGGCGTGCGGCTTCCCGGTGCGATGGGAAATACCATCGGGATCGTGGGTGGTCTGATCATCGGACAGGCGGCAGTCGAGGCAAATCTGGTCAGCCCGATCGTGGTGATCGTCATCTCTTTTACGGCGCTATGTTCCTTTGCAATACCGAACGAAGAATTTGCCACGGCCTTCCGTATCCTGAAATTCTTTTTTATTGCGGTCTGTGCGTGGCTCGGCTACTTTGGCATGCTCCTCGGACTGCTTGCGGTACTCACACATCTGTCGCATCTGACAAGCTTTGGTATTCCATATCTCATGCCATTCGTGGGTGCAGATCTGAATGACTATGAGGATGAGCGGGATTTTATCTGGCGGCAGCCTTTCCGGAAACTGCGCAAACGTCCGATTTATGCAAATCCGAAAGAACGGACAAAGCTGATGTTTTCAAAGAAGAGATAGGTTGAGAAAAGTTTTTATCTTAAGATAAATGGAAATCTGATGAAAAAATGCGCAGATGTTAGAAGAGATAGGGGGAAGTATGTTCTCAGAAAACAATCAAATTTCAGGCAGACAGGTGTTCCGCCTTCTGACGTATGACTTTCTTGGAATGGGGACGCTGCTACTGCCGACAATGCTTGCAGATACGGCAGGGCGCGACGGGATTTTTTGCATTCTGGCGGGGATTTTGTCCACGTTTTTGTACTTGAAATTATTGAGATATCTGTTGAAAGGCATGAAAACAAGTTATCCCGACTTTTTGAAGCAGAAGTGTGGAAAAGTATGCGGTTATGTGCTCTGGGGCGGATATTTTCTGTATTTTATCCTTATGGCTTCGTACACGGCGTATCTGTTTTCCACGCTGATGTTGAGTGGGCTTGTGGAAAACATCAGCTTTTATCTGGTGCTGTTGTTGATATTGCTGCTCGCATTTTATGGAATGGCGGGTGGAATCGAGGGCAGGGCGAGAGTGTACGAGATGCTGTTCTGGTTTCTGATGATACCGCTGTTTCTGATGTTATTTGCGGCGTGCAGGGAGGTGAAGCCTGTCTACTGGAGCCCGGTTTTTGTGGCGGATGGAAAAGAAGTGTTAAGCGGCAGCTATTATGTGCTTTTCTGTTATTCCATGGTGTCAATCGTACTGTTTCTGAAAGAATATGTTGCGGATCGTAAGAAATGCGTTGGCGCAGCAGAAAAAGCGGTCTGGTTTTCCGGCGGCGTATTTGCAGCACTGTACCTGATCCTGATCGGGCTGTTTGGTGTCGAGGCACTGGCTCAGATGAAATTTCCGGCGGTCACGATGATGAGCCGCGTGCAGGTGACGGGCGGATTTTTGAAGAGGACGGATGCTTTTATGTTCAGCATCTGGTTTTTTACGCTGTATGCGATGCTAAACAGCATGGTTTTTTACAGTGGAAATCTGACTGAAAAAGTGATCCGTGACTGCGGCGGTTATCTGGAAGGGAAAAAAAGAATGCTTCCGTATCTCATCCTGCTTCTTCTGGTGTATGGTGTGGCGGTTCTGTTCTACAGAAACCAGCAGATTTTAGACAGTGTGACATTCCTGCTGTGGAAGATTGGAACACCTTTTGTCGTTGGCGTGCCGGTACTGTTGTGTCTGACCGGAGAGAGAAAAAAACATAATAAAAAAGTGCGTGTGCTGGTGCTGGTATGTTTTTTGTTTGGGTGTCTTTTCTTACAGGGGTGTAATGTCGCAGAACTTGAGGATAAGGCATTCCCGGTTCTTTTGAATATCAGAGATCAGGACGATTTCCAAAATGTGTGGCTGAATCATGAGTATGCAGGAAACAAAGAGGTGGATTACAACCATTTGAAAGTGGTGCTCATTGAGAGGTCTTTTCTGGAAAAAGAGGCGGAAGTGGAAGATATGCTATCCATGCTGGAGCAGGGAAAAGAGGTTCCGTGGAACGCTTATGTGATGACAACGGAAAGCTGTGACCGTCTGGCGCAGACAGATGGAGAACTTGATGTGCTGCTTGGAAATTATCTGGAAGAACTGCTGGAAAACACATCGGGCATTGACCAGAAAGCGTACCCGACGCTTGGCATGCTCTATGAGGAGCGGGCTAATCACTTAGAGACACTTTATATTCCTTTTGTGGATATAGAGGGAGAGCAGTCCGGGGCAGTGCAGGATGATACCGGGAGACCGCAGATTACAGCCTACGAAGTCTGGAAACGTGGAAGGGCGGTGGGGCTTGTCGATACGGATACTGCGCGTGCAGCATTCTTCACGCAGAACTTTGCGGATGATTACACCTTACAACTTGCACCGGAACTTTATGTGAAAGTGGATGCAGCTTCCTGCCGAGTCAAAGAAACGGAAAAAATCGGTGCCGGAGGTCTGACAGAGCAGGTTGTCACAGTGACTGTGACAGGAGAAGGCGAAATCTTAAGCGGCACAGTTTCTGCAAGTGAAAATCCGGCAAACTCAGAAGCAGGGAATACAGAAACAAACATAACTAACACTTCTTATGAAAAAATGACAAGGAAAAAAGAGCAGATCATAAACACCCGGATGGAGGACTATCTGAATGCGATCGCTGCACATGCACTTGAGAAAGAAATCGATATTACTAACAGTTACCGGAATCTCGGCGCCGATAACCGCACATGGTATTTTAAGTATCAAAACACTCCTGCCGCTTACGAGAAAGACATCAAAATCCAATATCTGGTAAAAATAAACTGGAAATCGGAATAAATGTAAAGTTTTCGGGAATCATTGAGGATAGAAGGTCGATGAGCGAAACTCGAATTTAGGTTATGAAGATTGCGAAAAATGAACAAAAATATTCAAGACACGCTCCCGCTATGTGTCACTCGCAGCGGTACTATATTTCTGTTTATTTTTCGCAATATAACATATTCTATGAGCGAGTTTCGCACTTATCTATATTAGCATAGACAATTGCGAAACTCATGAAAATCTAAATTGAACAATTGAAAGAAGAGTAGATGAGTTTCGCAAACGCCTAATATTTTGGCAAGTGAAAAGGAGATTTGAATTATGGCAAGAAAATGGATCGGGTACATAGGAGTTGGAAGTCTGATGTGCGCTGCATTGGGATGCGGTATTTTGTATACAAGACAGGCGAGACTGCAGCAGGCGATTTCGGACAAAGTGCTGCGGTTTCATGTGCTGGCGAACAGCGACAGCGAGGCAGACCAGAACTTAAAACTTGCAGTGCGTGATGCGGTGGGAA
>OLNM01001839.1_pt1 | contig 14621 bp, 8 predicted proteins | sample 1672391 | NCBI WGS metagenome assembly OLNM01 (sample SAMEA3136680, study PRJEB25190) | human gut metagenome | reverse complement strand
CTGGCACTCGCAGGATTTAATGAACTGGGAGCCGTTATGTCGTGTCATGCCTCAATATGAAGGCTCTGCCATGGCACCTGATTTGTTGAAATACAAAGATACTTATTATATTTATTATCCTGCCGCAGGAACCAATTGGGTGATGTGGGCGAAAAACATCCGTGGTCCGTGGAGCCGCCCCGTAGACTTGAAGGTAGGAGGAATTGACCCTGGTCATGTCGTGGATAGGGAGGGAAATCGCTATCTTTATGTGGATAAAGGGGAGGTGATCCGGTTAACAGAAGACGGACTTGCTACCGTTGGGGAGAAGAAGAAAGTATATGACGGATGGAAATATCCTGATCATTGGGATACGGAATGCATGTGTCTGGAGTCCCCGAAACTGAATGAACACAACGGCTACTATTATCTCACTTCTGCTCAAGGAGGAACCGCAGGACCCGCAACCAGCCACATGGTTGTATCAGCCCGTTCAAAAAGTGTGACCGGCCCCTGGGAGAATTCACCTTACAATCCCATTGTGCATACATATAGTGCAACGGATAGTTGGTGGTCTAAAGGCCACGGCACGTTGATAGATGATGTGAACGGCAACTGGTGGATCGTTTATCATGCGTATGCCAATGACTATCACACGTTGGGACGCTCCACCCTGATTGAACCGGTAGAATGGACGGAGGACGGCTGGTACCGTACCGTATCTGCCGCTACCCCTGTCACTCCGGAGCAGGAAATCAAACATGGATTGGAACTGTCCGATGATTTCAAAGGTCCTCAATTGGGACTTCAGTGGACTTTTTGGAAAGAATATGCTCCCAAATCCCTGACTTTCAAGGAGGATATCTTATGGATGAAGGCCAAAGGTCGGACTCCTGCCGACGGACGGGTGTTGTTGACCACCGCTGAAGACAAAAATTACGAAACACAAGTGGAAATCCGGACAGGGAATGGAAATGTGGCCGGGCTTATCCTGTATTATAATGAAAAGGCTTACGCCGGAGTCGTTTCCGATGGAAAGACATTCTATATTTACCGGGATGCGGAGCACAAGACGGAACTTCCCAATCGTATTGGGAAACATTTCTTTGCCAGACTGCACAATTGCGGTAACCGTCTGTCCGTAGAGGTGAGTAAGGATGGGAAAGAATGGACTCTTCTAACTGGTGATATGGATGTTTCCTCCTTGCATCACAATAATTATGGTGGTTTTTATGCTTTGCGTGTCGGTCTGTTTTCTGCCGGAAAAGGAAGTGCGGGTTTCAGCCGCTTCCGTTATCGGAATGCAGTTCCGCGAGAGAAAGATATGAGCGCCTATCTGATGGTCTTCCACAAAGACGAGGACCATGGACTTCACATGGCAATCAGTCCCGACGGCTACACTTTTACCGCCTTGAACGAAGGAAAGCCCGTCATAGCCGGAGATACGATAGCCGAACAGAAAGGTATCCGCGATCCGCATATCTTCCGCGGTCCGGATGGAGCATTCTATCTGTCGATGACCGATTTGCATATTTATGCGCAGCGTGACGGATATCGTGATACAGAGTGGGAACGCGACGGAAAAGAGTACGGATGGGGTAACAACCGGGGGCTGGTATTGATGAAATCCTGGGATCTGATTCACTGGAAGCGTACCAATCTGCGCTTTGACAAATTATCTGCTGCTTACAGTGAGGTAGGTTGCGCTTGGGCTCCTGAAGTGACCTATGATGATAAAAAAGGAAAGTTGATGATGTATTTCACCATGCGCTTTAAGAATGAAGCGAACAAACTTTATTATGTATATGTCAATGACGACTTTGATAAGTTGGAAACTTTACCTCAGCTTCTTTTTCAATATCCCGATGAGAAGATTTCTGCTATCGATGCGGATATTACCCGTATAGAAGATAAATATCACATGTTTTACGTTTCGCACGATGGGGGCGCCGGTATCAAGCAGGCTGTTTCGGACAGGGTAAACAGTGATTACGAGTATAATGCCCGTTGGTATGATCCTGAACCCACGGCGTGCGAAGCTCCGAACTTGTGGAAACGCATTGGTGAGGATAGATGGGTGTTGATGTATGATGTGTACGGGCAGAAGGTTCATAATTTCGGATTCAGTGAAACTTCCGACTTCGTACATTTCACTCCTTTGGGACAGTTTAACCAAGGAGTGATGAGGACTACTAACTTTACTTCTCCCAAACATGGGGCAATCATTCATCTTACCCGCCAGGAAGCGGAACGCCTGGCAGAACATTGGGGGATGTCTTACGATGCTTTGCTTCCATCTGAATAAGAAACATTTTATATAAAATAATTCATGATGAGTAAACTGAGAAACAGCTTGTGTGAGTTGTGCACAGCTTTGATTTTCTTTTGCGGATGCAGCAATGAACCGTTGCAACCCATTCGTTCAGGTGAGATATGGCCTGATAACAACGGAGAGCATATCAATGCCCATGGGGGCGGAGTAATGTACCATGATGGAACATACTATTGGTTCGGTGAGAATAAATGCGATACTACCAGCAGTGCCATGGTGGGAGTAATGTGCTATTCTTCTCGGAATCTTACTGACTGGAAGAACGAAGGCGTAGCGCTTTCTGTTGTTGATAACGACAGCAGCGACATAGCGCGTGGATGTATATTGGAACGTCCTAAAGTGATATATAATGCGAAAACAGGGAAGTTTGTGATGTGGTTCCATCTGGAATTGAAAGGAAAAGGTTATGCAGCCGCCCGTGCCGGGGTAGCAGTCAGTGATACTCCTGCCGGTCCTTACCGTTTCATCCGTTCGGGACGTGTCAATGCTGGTAAGCTGCCTGTTGATATGGACGGACAGGCTGTTGCAGTGCTGGATACTCTGAATGCCAAGAATTATGAAAAATGGTGGACTCCCGAATGGACGGATGCTGTGAACAAAGGCTTGATAGTAAAGCGTGATTTGGATGGCGGACAGATGTCTCGCGATATGACTCTTTATGTAGATGAGGATGGTAAAGCCTACCATATTTACTCTTCCGAAGAAAACCTCACACTCCAAATAGCGGAATTGAGCGATGACTATCTTTCACACACAGGGAATTATGTGCGTGTGGCTCCGGCAGGACACAATGAGGCACCTGCTATCTTCAAAAAAGACGGAACCTACTGGATGATCACTTCCGGTTGTACCGGTTGGGCTCCCAATGAGGCTCGTATGTTCTCGTCTTCTTCCATCTTCGGACCGTGGTCTCAGCATCCCAACCCTTGTGTGGGACCTAAGTCGGAACTTACGTTTGGCGGACAGAGCACTTATATTCTGAAAGTGGGGGGGAAGAAAGACGCCTTTATATTTATGGCGGATATCTGGCGTCCGGAGCATCCCAGTGATGCCCGTTACATTTGGTTACCTGTTCAATTCAAGGAAGGAATTCCATACGTGGAGTGGATGGACAACTGGACACTGGATTTCTTTCAGTAATCCCTGTTGAAAATAGTCTGAAGGATGGAAAATAGTGCAATAGTCTGTTCTTGACTGATTATTGCATCCATCTTGCTCGATTTTACCCCTATGGTTGTCAATCAGATTTTTTATCTTTGCTATCGGTAAAAAGAGATAATAGGTATTAAAGATAGGTTTTTAGGAAGAAGGTTAACATACTGTGATGTGATAATAGAATTTTAGGTTAGGTTAAGTTAGAATTGAAGGCATATTTCGTGAGGAAATGTGCCTTTCTGTTTTCATTACCTTTCTAGGTTCGTATATTTGTAATGTCGAATTTGTGAAACTTAAAATAGAATATGCATGAAAAAGATTGGATTGTTTTTGTTGTTAGGTGTTTCTTTTTCGTGGCTGGTGTCTGCTTGCCAAGGATGTCAGCAGGAAAGACGGAAGGAAGTGCCTTTGGATTCTATTGTACTGAGTGACCCTTGCATTTTGGCAGACAGGAAGACGGCTATGTATTATATGACCGGAACCGGCGGTATGCTTTGGAAAAGCAAGGATTTGAAACTTTGGGAAGGACCGTTTCATGTGGCAAAGACTGATTCCGGTTCGTGGATGGGACCGAAACCAATGATTTGGGCTGCCGAGTTACATCCGTATAAGGGCAAGTATTATTATTTTGCCACTTTCACCAATCAGGAGGTGAAGATTGATACGGTACAAGGGAATGTAATAGAGCGCCGTGCCAGTCATGTTTTGGTGAGCGATAACCCGGACGGACCTTACGTTCCGATGAAGGATTCCACTTACCTGCCTGCTGATAAACCAACCTTGGATGGGACTTTCTGGGTGGATAAGGACGGAAAGCCTTATATGGTATATTGTTATGAATGGTTGCAAGCCTTGGACGGTACGATAGAGAAAATAGAACTGAAGCCTGACTTAAGTGGAACCATAGGCGAAGGGAAATTGCTGTTCCGTGCCAGCGAATCGCCGTGGAGCCGTGAAAAAGATGCGGATGGCAAGGACAAACCGAATAAAGTCACTGACGGTCCGTATCTGTTCCGTACAGGAACAGGTAGACTCGGTATGATTTGGACTAGTTGGATTTATAATGTGTACACTCAGGGAGTGGCTTATTCTGAAAGCGGAACCTTGGATGGACCATGGATACAGGAGAAAGACCCGATTACTCCTCCCAATTTCGGTCATGGGATGTTGTTTCAGACCTTGGACGGTAAATGGTTGATGTCTGTACATCGTCATAAGGATGTAAACGGACGTTATATTCGTATTCCTCGCTTGTTTGAAGTCGATTTTTCCGGAGATAAATTGGTGGTGGGAAAACCATATATTCCTTGAAAGTGCTTTATCTTTTTTCGAGAGGAAAGGTAATTACTTTTGCTTTCAATGAAAAGAGATGTGTAGAAAGAGTTGGAGGGACAGCTTTATGAGTCTGTCCCTCCAAATAAATGACCGGGTTAATCCCAACCCGGATTCTGTTTCAGTGCACCCTGAGCCAGGTCTACCTCTTCCAAGGGGATAGCCCACAGATAGTCACGGTTGGCGTTGAACTTGCGGGTTTCAATAAAAATGCTTTCTCCTTTTGCATTTACCCCGTATACTGGTTTAGTAACATCCTTTTCAGTTGTTTTATAGCTACGGGTATCAAACAGGTGCATTCCCTCGAAAGCAAATTCCAAACGACGTTCCAAACGGATAGCTTCGCGCATTTGATCTTTGGATAAGCCGGAAGGCAGAGGAGGAAGATTTACGCTGGGACGCTGACGGATTTGATTGACCGCATCATATACTTCCGTATCCGGAGCAGACAGATTTTCGTTACGAGCCTCGGCGAAGGTCAGCAGCACTTCTGCATAGCGGATATAGATAAAGTTGGTCCAGTCATAATTATTGATACCGTCATTGTCCGGATTGATATACTTTTTCATGCTATATCCTGTACGGGTATGGCTGCCATCTCCCATATTGTTCAGGTTGAAAGTCTTTCCTGCTATTTGTGACCCGTTCCACAGTACAGAGAAGCCTAGACGGGGGTCACGGTCGGCAAACGGGTCTTCCGGATTATAGAAAGGAGACTCTTTGATTGATTTGCCATCTTTGCATGGATAGGAGTCTATCAAGTCTTGAGTAGGTGATAAAGCTTCCCATCCTCCCATCATGACGGGAGCGAAGAACTGTCCTATATAACTGCCTTCATTGGAGTTTTTCGGGTTTTCTAGATATTCGCGATCAAAGATGATTTCGTTACATAACTCTGCTACAGGTTGGAACAAGTCACCATAGTTATCATACAGTCCATACACATTCATGCCCATTACTTTGCGTGCGGCGGCTTCCGCCACATCATATTTGTGTGCGTAGAAAGCAACTCTGGCTTTCAGTGCGTAGCAGGCTCCGGCACTCGGTTTTCCGTGGTCACTGTTGCTGCGGATATCGGGCAAGCTGGCTGCTGCTTTATCCAATAATCCTACTATATGATTATAAGTCTCCTCTTCAGAACTGCGTGAAGGAAGTTTCTCGTTCAGTTCCAACGGATGATCCAGCAGGGAGGCGCCACCCATATATTTTAATATGTTAGCGTATGAGAAAGCTTCGAGAAACTGTACTTCGGCTGTCAGTTGCGCTTTTTCTTTTTCATCCATCGGCACATCGCCTATATGCTCGTAAAATACCAGGCATCTGCGGATGCATTGATAGGCATTTTTCCATAATTGTAGGAAATGTGGGTTGCTGGAAGTTGCCGTACCAGCAGACAACTGTCCCTGTTCGGCTGTGACATGTACAGGAATAGCATTATCTGTGTAGCAGTCTGTCATGATAGTATGGTTTTCCGGTTCTATCAGATACAGATAAATTCCGGTTGCAAATTTCTGGGCATCTTCTGCGTTTTTCCAGAAAGATGCATCGGATAATTGGTCTTTAGGATTTCTGTCCAGAAAACTGTCATTGCAAGAGCTCAGACCAAGGCCGCATGCCAATATTAATCCTATAAAGTTATATTTTAGTCTCATAGTTGTCAGTGTTTAGAATGTTACATTCAGACCGAAGGAATAATTTCGGGTCAATGGATAATAGTTGCCGCTGATGGCTTCGGGGTCTACACCGTCGAAGCCGGAAATCATAAAGAGATTGTCGATACTGCAATACACTCTCAAACGGCTGATTCCGTATTTGGATATCAGCTGTTTGGGCAGGCTGTAACCTACTTGCAGGTTTCTCAGCTTGGCATAAGAGGCATCCTGCATCCAGAAACTGGAAGTCACGCGGTTTTTGGAGTCACTCATGGATAATCGGGGATAAGTGGCATTCGGGTTTTCCGGAGTCCAACGGTCCAGATGCTGTTCCGTTACTTTACCGCCATTGTAGAAGGCATATCTGATTTCGGCTACAGGAGCACTCTTTACATCAGCTGCACCTTGCAGCAGTGCACTTAGGTCGAAGTCTTTATATTGAACTGAAAGATTCAGACCGAAGTTGATTTTCGGGAAGTAAGAACCCAATACTTGCCGGTCTTTGCTGTCTACTACTTTGTCTCCGTTCAGGTCACGGTATTTTAAGTCACCCGGAACCGGAGTACCCATGCTCTGTGTAGGATGATTCTTGATCTCTTCTTCGTTTTGGAAGATGCCGTCGCATACGTAGCCGTAATATGCCCACAGTGGGTCGCCTACGGATTGCCCCGGTGTGTCACCGCCTTTCAAATCCATGATTTTGGTAGTTACATAGCTGAAATTGGCTCCGATAGAATAGCTCCAATCATTGATACGGTTGTTATGTCCCAGTTGCAGTTCGATACCGGTATTACGCACTACGCCGGCATTTTGCATCGGAGCGCTGACTCCCATCATGTTGGGAACTGGAAGTTGCAGTAATATGTCCCGTGTTTCCTTGCGGAACCAGTCTGCGCCCAATGTCAGTTTATTGCCCAAAAAAGCGGCGTCCACACCTACGTTCCATTGATCGGTTTTCTCCCACGTAATATCTTGGTTAGCCATCGGGTTGGAAATGGAAATACCCGGAGTCAAAGTGTTGCCGAAACTATAGTCATAACCGAACAGATAGGTGTTCTGATACGGATAATAGTTAGAACTGTTGTCCGAGTTTACGGTTTCCTGATTACCTAGCAATCCCCATGATGCACGTAGTTTCAAATTATCCACCCAATCGGCTTTGAAGAACTCTTCTTCCGAGATTCTCCATCCGATGGAGGAAGAGGGGAATGCGCCGAAGCGGTTGTTCTTGGGGAAGCGTGAAGTGCCGTCATAACGCAGGTTGGCTTCTAGCAGATAGCGGTCATCGTATGAATAATTCACGCGTCCGAAAACTGAGCGAAGAGCGTATTCTATTTCTGTACCGTATGTTGTCTGTCCTGTCACTTCACCGGCGTTGATCTGGTCCAGTGAGTTGGAGTTGGGCAGGTTCTTACGGTAAGCTTGCAGATAGCGTGTCTGTTTATAAATTTGTGAGTAACCTAATAAGGCTCCTATTGTGTGTTTGCCGAAGGTTTTATTATAGTCCAGATAAGCTTGCAAGTTCAGTTCCATACTTTTGATGTCATATTCTGTGATGGAGTTAGTGGTTTTCTTTACCGGTGTGTCTGAACCTGCCTGATAGAATGTCATAGTATTGACGTGGGTGGGATTGTCGGTCAGGTTGAAAGTCGAGGCGGCGACTCCTCTCAGTTTCAGTCCGTCTATGATGTCCAGTTCCATTCCTACGTTACCTTGGAAATTGCTGTTTATCTCTTTGTAGGTTCCTCCTTCACGTGCATAGGCTACGGAGTTGTGCTCGTTTTTGAATAAAGCATAGTTGCCGTTGCTCAATTGGATGGGAGTAACCGGAGTCTCACGGAAAGCATAGTGCATCAGGTTGCTGATACCTGCCGCCGGAGCAGTCATATTACTGCGGTATACCGCCATATTTGTAGTCAGTTTCAGACGACTGTTTATCTGAGCGTCAATGTTGGCACGTACATTGAACTTGTTGTAGTTGGTATTGACTATCAATCCGTCTTTATCGTGATAGTTGAATGCCAGCGAGTAAGTTACTTTGTCTCCACCGCCTTTGATACTCAAATGATGGTTGTTGAACAGGCCGTTTTCACTTAATAGCGTACCCAGCCAGTCGGAATTGGGATAAAAGTCAGGATCACTTCCGTCTTTGAACTTTTGTAGGGCTGTTTCGTCATACGGACCTTTCAAACCGTCATTGGTGTAAGCTTCATTCATCAGCACTGCATAATTGTAAGAATCCAAAAATTTGGGCATACGTGAGGCACTTTGCCAGCCTACATATCCATCGTATGATACAATGGTACGTCCTTTGGTTCCCTTTTTGGTTGTGATAAGGATAACGCCATTGGCAGCACGTACACCATAAATGGCTGAGGCGGCTGCATCTTTTAATATAGAGATGTTTTCAATATCGTTGGGGTCCACGCTGCTCATGGTAGATTCTACCCCATCCACCACAACCATGGCACTGGCATCTCCCATAGTTCCTAGACCACGCACACGCAGTACTCCGGCATCAGCTCCCGGCTGACCGGTATTTTGGATAATGGTGACACCTGGCATTTGTCCTGCCAGCATGTTGGTGACATTGGCACTGGTGCGGTTGACTAGCTTATCGGATGAGATGGTTGCCACAGAACCTGTCAGGTTTACTTTTTTTTGAGTACCGTATCCTACTACTACCACTTCATCTAAAGATTCTGTATCTTCTTTCAAGATAATGGTGTAACTGTTGCTGTTGCCTACGGTAATTTGTTGGTCGTTGTAACCGATATACGAAACTTTCAGTTTAGCCCCTACGGATACATTTAATGTGAATTTGCCATCCACATCTGTAATAGTACCGTTGGTGCTTCCCACTTCTACTACATTGGCACCGATTACAGGAGCTCCGCTTGTATCATTTACGATACCTGTAATTTGTTTGACATGCTGTTGCACGATGGCAGTTGACTGCGAAGCCCACAAAGGCATTGGGAAAGCCATTCCGGCAAATAGTGTAAGACACGCATAAAAAGAGGCTTTTTTCAAAATTACGTGTGTCTTTACACAATTTTCCCTTCTTTTCTGGTAGAATTGCATAGATTAATAAGGTTAAATTAGTAAATAGTTTGGTTTAGGGATCTTATTCCCTTTCTATTTCAGTTGCTGCAAATGTATTATTTTATAAGAATATAACGCTATCTTTTCTTTTATTTTTTTTTGTTATTCTTAATAAATTACAGGTTATGACTAACCTGCTGTTTGTGGTGGGTTATTCTTGCTATTTTGTATCGATCGAGGAAGTAGAATGGTACATATTGCTTGAGAAATCAAACAATGAAATTCATATGGATAGAAATGTTAAATATGTCCTTTCTAAGGATTATTTTTGTATCTTTCTCAAAAGGTGTGATGAAAACTGAATATATTTCGCTAATAGTTATCATTTATAATGAATAATCAGAATTTTTAATACTTATCTTTGACATACCTGTTTCCTCTCTTAATTCACCTTATGCTTTTGTCAGTTTCCGCGCGATCATACCTGACAATGTGTTAATACCTACTACTAAAACCAACAGAATAACCGCTGTTGCATATGCCTGATCTGTGTAAAGTCCCTCTTTTGAAAGATTTATATACCTGAAAATAGGTTCCTATACTATATCTTTGCATCAAACAAATTCAGGACTAATTATATGAAAAACAAATTTTTTATCACCTTATTTGCCTGTTTGCTACCTTGGATGGCAGGGGCGCAGCAGATTATTTCCAAACAAAACAATGTAACCGAAAAAGATTACATAGCTTATCTCTTTACCTATTTTACAGGTAACCACATCAGCGAGGAAGCCGTATGCTATGCGGTAAGTACGGACGGATATACCTATTGGGCACTGAATGACAACAAACCTGTCATTGATTCCAAAATCATCAGTTCTACCGGTGGTGTGCGCGACCCGCATATCCTGCGTTGCAAAGACGGAAAGACATTCTATATGGTGGTTACCGATATGGTTTCTGACAATGGATGGGATTCCAATCGTGCCATGGTGTTGTTGAAATCTACAGACTTGGTGAACTGGAACCATTCTGTCATCAATATGCAGAAATGTTATGCCGGCCAGGAAAAACTGAAACGGGTATGGGCTCCTCAGACTATCTTCGATGCGGAAGCCGGAAAATACTTGGTCTATTGGTCAATGAAATATGGTGATGGGGCAGATGTGATTTATTATGCTTATGCCAATAAAGAATTTACCGACCTGGAAGGTGAACCGAAACCGCTTTTCATCCCTGAAAACAAGAAATCTTGCATAGACGGTGATATCGTATATAAAGATGGAATCTACCACCTGTTTTATAAAACCGAAGGACATGGAAACGGCATCCGGGTAGCAACTACCCGTTCGCTGACTTCGGGACAATGGGAGGAAGAACCCGACTACAAGCAGCAGACCCCGGAAGCGGTGGAAGGTGCGGGAACTTTCAAACTGATAGGTCAGAATAAATACATCTTGATGTATGATGTCTATATGAAAGGTAAATACCAGTTTACCGAAACGACCGATTTGAAAAACTTTAAAGTGATAGACAGTGAGGTGAAGATGAATTTTCATCCGCGTCACGGAACTATCATCCCCATTACCCGTGCCGAGTTGAAGCGCATCACCGACAAATGGCCTTCAAAGGAAATGGGCAATATGACGATTCCCAACAATCCCGTGCTGCAAGGTTTCCATGCTGACCCCGAGATATTGTATTCTCATCAGACTAAAAAATATTATATCTATTCCACCACCGACGGACAGCCCGGATGGGGCGGATGGTATTTCAGTGTCTTCTCTTCGGATAATCTGAAGGACTGGAAAGATGAAGGGGTGATGCTTGATTTGAAATCCGATCAGGTGGCATGGGCGGATGGAAACGCATGGGCTCCGTGCATTGAAGAGAAAATGGTGGATGGAAAGTATTATAAATATTTCTTCTATTTCAGTGGTAATCCTGTAGCCGGAGGCGGCAAGCAGATTGGGGTGGCGGTAGCCGATTCACCCATTGGTCCGTTCAAAGACTTGGGACATCCCATTATTACTGAATCTCCCGTGGGCCACGGACAGCAGATTGATGTGGATGTGTTTACCGATCCGGTTTCGGGAAAATCCTATCTGTACTGGCGGGCGCCGAACTGAATGAGGATATGGTTTCCATCAAAAAGAATACCTTGACCGTATTGACACCGAAAGGAGGAAGTCTGAAAGATTACGCTTTCCGTGAAGCGGCATATGTGTTCTATCGTAATGGTCTTTACTACTTTATGTGGTCGGTGGATGATACCGGTTCGCCCAACTATCATGTGGCATACGGTACGTCGAAATCTCCGCTAGGTCCTATAAAGGTTGCTAAGAAACCGGTGGTACTGATTCAGGATCCTGCAAAGGAAATCTATGGACCTGCGCACAATGCAGTCCTACAAATTCCGGGTACGGATGAGTGGTACATTGTATATCATCGTATTAATAAGAACTTTATAGATCGTGAGAAGGGTCCTGGCGTGCATCGTGAAGTATGTATAGACCGTATGGAATTTAATCCGGATGGAACCATCAGGAAGGTTGTTCCCACGTTATAAAAGAAACATGACAATAAAGCATATACCATGAAAAAGACCTTATTATCTCTGGCAATCGCCTCATTGGCAGCAGGCCAATCCGTCTGTGCTGCCGTGGAAAAAGTATATAATGAGCCCGATTCGGTCTACATCTTCTCTTACGCCCATCCGGAAGACGAGGGACGCAGCGGACTGAAATTCGCATGGAGTCCCGATGGCGACAAGTGGCTGAGTGTATCCGACGGCTTTGCCTATCTGAAATGTGATTTCGGGCGTTGGGGGGCGGAAAAGAGAATGATTAAACCTCTTCTGGAAAAAGCGGAAGATGGACGTTGGTATTGCCGGTGGCAGCTTACCCCCAGCGGAAAAGTATGGGGTACTTCCCATTCTTCCGACTTGTTGAAGTGGGCTCCCCAACAATATGTCAATGCGGAGAAGCCTGCTGTGCCCCGACTGGTCACTGCCCGGCAGATTGTCCTTGATAAAGATACCTTGAACGGTTATATGCAGAAAGTACCTTATGCGGATATAGAACAGTTGATTCGTTTTGCTGAGCATAAGAAATTCCGCGATATACAGAATAATGAGCGTACCGAACAGGATGCCGTCCGCTTTGCCGGACTGAAACCGGTCACTGCCACCATCCGGGTGGATGCCGGACGGGTAAAGCCCATCAGCGAGCATTTAATAGGTATTTTCTTTGAGGATATTAACTATGGGGCCGATGGCGGGTTGTATGCGGAGCTGGTTCAGAACCGTGATTTTGAATATTCTGCCAAAGACGGTGCAAGAGATAAGAACTGGAACAGCACGTATGCGTGGAGTATACAGGGTACTGATGCGGAACTGTCTGTCAGTGAGGACAGTCCCATCCATGCTAACAATGCTCATTATGCAGTGTTGGAGGTACACCGCCCGGGTGCTGCCTTGGTGAATAACGGTTTTGACGGTATTGCCGTGAAAAAAGGTGAGAAGTATGACTTCTCTGTGTTTTCCAAAGTGCTGGATGATACGAAAGGTGGAAAAGTGCTTGTGAGGCTGACTACCAAAGATGGCAAGGAGATTGCGCAGGCTGCTATTCGGGTTTCATCTACAGAGTGGAAAAAACAAAAGGCTGTACTGACGGCAACGGCGGATGCTGCGGATGCCGTGTTGTCCGTTTGTCCGCAGATGGCTGGGAAGTATGCCTTGGATATGGTTTCTCTTTTCCCACAGAATACATTTAAAGGCAGGAAGAACGGGCTGCGCGCCGATTTGGCACAGACTTTGGCGGACCTTCATCCCCGTTTTGTCCGTTTCCCCGGCGGATGTGTGGCTCACGGAGATGGTGTGGACAATATTTATGATTGGAAAGGCTCTATAGGAGCGTTGGAGGAACGCAAGCCTCTGCGCAATTTGTGGGGGTATCATCAGACCCGCGGTCTGGGATATCATGAATATTTTTTGTTCTGCGAGGATATGGGGGCCGAACCTGTTCCTGTAGTGGCAGCCGGAGTGCCTTGTCAGAATTCGGGTACTTGCAGTCATCACTCGGTAGGCGAACTGGGTTGCGGCGGTCAGCAAGGCGGAATCCCGATGGAGGAAATGCCGCAGTACGTGCAGGATGTACTGGATTTGATAGAATATGCGAATGGAGATGCGAAGAAGACCGTGTGGGGAAAGAAGCGTGCGCAAGCCGGACATCCCAAACCTTTCAATCTGAAGTACATCGGTATTGGTAACGAGGATTTGATTACCGATATCTTTGAAGAACGTTTCACCATGATTTTCAATGCGGTGAAGGAGAAATATCCCGAAGTGACCGTTATCGGAACGGTAGGTCCGTTCTATGAGGGCAGTGATTATGAGGAAGGATGGAAATTTGCTACCAAAATGGGTATTCCGATGGTGGACGAGCATTATTACAATACTCCGGGATGGTTTATCAACAACCAGGATTTCTATGACCGTTATGACCGTAACAAGGCGAAAGTGTATTTGGGAGAGTATGCGGCTCATTTGCCGGGACGTCCCAACAATATAGAAACAGCTTTGGCCGAGGCCTTGTACCTGACTTCCGTGGAACGTAATGCTGATGTGGTGACCATGACTTCATACGCTCCTCTGTTGGCCAAGGAGGGACATGCCCAGTGGAATCCGGATTTGATTTATTTCAATAATACGGAGGTAAAACCCACCGTAGGTTACTATGCGCAGCAGATGTACGGACAAAATGCGGGCAGTGAATACATCGCTTCTTCCGTGACTTTGGATAATGCACAAGATGCGGTGAAGAAACGGGTAGGTGTGTCGGTAGTCCGCGACGGAAAGACAGGAGATATGATCGTGAAACTGGTGAATCTGCTGCCGGTAGCCGTGAATGCGCAAGTGGAGCTCCCGTCTTTGGAAGGAATGAACACCACTGCCGTAAAGACGGTTTTGGCAGGAAAACCGACAGACCAACAGGTTCGTCCTGTATCCGGTACAATAGAGGTAAGCGAGAAATTCGGGTATGAATTGCCGGCTTATTCATTTACGGTAATCCGGATAAACAAGAATGAAAAATAACAATAGATAAATAAACATGAAGAAATTACTG
>OLNM01001824.1_pt1 | contig 14720 bp, 13 predicted proteins | sample 1672391 | NCBI WGS metagenome assembly OLNM01 (sample SAMEA3136680, study PRJEB25190) | human gut metagenome | reverse complement strand
CCTATAAAATAGACAGTATTTTCTTAACCCCTGTGTAACAAACAAAGATAAGAAATGAGGCCTATGAAAAAACGAATTTTAGTATTGGGAATTCTTCTAGTAGCCCTTCTATTTGCATTTGCTCCTTCTGCTCATGCTGGTGTTGGAAATACGCATAGTGGTGGTAGTAGCACTATTCATTCTGGCGGTGGTGGTGGTAGTAGCTGGTCTGGAGGGGGAAGTAGCTGGTCTGGTGGATCCAGTAGCTACAGTTCTGGTTCTGGAACAGACTCTGATGGTGTAGTAGCAATTTTTGCTATCGTTGGATTGATTGGATTTGTCTATAATATTGCAAAAGAGGCTAATGAGAGTGATGATTCGTCCTATTCAAATAGTGGTCCAAAACGGACAACCGAAGAACGGGCTGGTCGACCAATTGAGAACAACTATGAAGCGATTCGCCGTATCCGTAAACTGGATCCAATGTTTGATGAAGACCGCTTCTTGTCGCAAGTTAAGCTGGTTTATCTTCAATTGCAGTCTGCCTGGACAGAAAAAGATTGGAATTCCGTGCGGAATCTAGAAAGTACGAGTCTTTATGAGCAACACTTGACGCAGTTGCAAGAGCATATTCGCGCCAAAACAACCAATGTTCTTGAGCGCGTGCGTGTGGAAGATTCGAAGATCAAAGACTTTATCGAAAATCCAGATGGTAATGACCGCATCGAAGTCATTCTGTCATCGACAATGAGAGATTACATCCGAAATGATGAAACGGGTCGTGTGATCGAAGGGGATCCAACCAAAGATCTCTTTACTGTTTACCGCATGGTCTTCCTCCGTGAACATGGAGCGCAGACAGAGATCATTAAGAATTCAGAAGTCGTTAGTGATCATTGTCCGAACTGTGGTGCGCCATTGACGATTGATTCAATCGACAAGTGTGAATATTGCCAAGCATCCTTGAAGCACAATCCAAAAGATTGGGTCTTGGATGTCTACGAAGTTGTGGATGAAATTGAATTCTACAGATAGGAGAATGTATGGGATTTATTAAAGCAGCCCTTTCAGCGGGCATTTCAAGTTTTCAAGATAGTAAATTTAAGGAAGCCATTACCTTGCCGGAAGCTGTTCCAGCAACAGCTTTGGCCATTAAGGGACAGCTCTTGACCAAAGATCCAGATGGGCGCTCTCGTCAGAGCAACCAAAATACGGGCCTATTGACAGATGGTTCTGTCGTCATCGTTCCCCAAGGCTATGTTGCTCTCTTGGTCAATAATGGAACTTTTCTAGGAGACCTTCTAGAAGCAGGGAGCCACGAATGGCAAGCCGGTGAAAATGCCTGGTTGTTTGAAAAGGGTGGTGTGAAAGGAACGTGGGATCAGTTCAAGAATCGTTTCTCATTTGGAGGCCAAGTGGTCACCCAACAAGAAATTATTTTTGTGCGGATGCAACCTTTTACAGGAAATAAATTTGGCACTCAAAATCCAGTCGAGTATTTTAGCGACCGTTACCAACAACTTCTTAGTATTCGTTTTTATGGTCTTTATGATGTTAAAGTAGCAGATCCTGTACTCTTTTACATCAGTGCAGTCAGTCGTCAAATCACTACAGATAAGCCATTTACCTTGGAAGATGTGGCTCAGGGAACCTTACGCCAAAACCTGGCTCCAAAAATTGCAGTGGCCATTTCAAAATATACAGCAGAAAATAAGGCGGACATTTACAATATCAATGCGGACCAAGATGTCTTCAATGAAGTTGCAAAACGCGAAGTCAACAAAACTTGGACAGAATTATATGGTATCGAATTAACCAATGTCCTCATCGAAGATTTGAGCTACGATGCAGACAGTATGGCCAAGGTCAATAAACTGGACAGTGAATTGGCAGCGATGAAGTACAATACCATTGAAATCGAAGAACGTCGTGCTCGCAATGAAGCCTTGGTCGCAGCTGCTAAAAATGAAGGTGGTAATGGCATGAACATGATCATGGGGATGAACTTGGGTCAAGCCCTTGGCAATGACCTTCAAAAACAAGCCTCTCCAGCGCAAGACAAGCCACATACCTTCTACATTGAAGTAGATGGAAAGTATGTCCATGTCACCAAAGATGCTGATGGCAATATTGTGCCTGTAGACCAATAAGGAATTGTGAAGCTGGTGGTGGAAATGTAGAGATTCGAAGGACTCGTTTCTGCAATCTCTCTCCGCCTTCTAGCCTTCCTAAAAAGAGAAAATTGCTGTTTGAGAAAAATCAAATAGTGTGTTACAATAAAGAGTAATCTATTTTTAAAAAAGAGGTAATAAAACATGATCGAAGCAAGTAAATTGAAAGCTGGTATGACTTTTGAAACAGCTGACGGAAAATTGATCCGCGTTTTGGAAGCTAGCCACCACAAACCAGGTAAAGGAAACACTATCATGCGTATGAAATTGCGTGATGTCCGTACTGGTTCAACATTTGATACAAGCTACCGTCCAGAAGAAAAATTTGAACAAGCGATTATCGAAACTGTTCCAGCTCAATACTTGTACAAAATGGATGATACAGCCTACTTCATGAACACTGAAACATATGACCAATATGAAATTCCAGTTGTGAACGTAGAACAAGAATTGCTTTACATCCTTGAAAACTCAGAAGTAAAAATTCAATTCTACGGAAGCGAAGTGATCGGTGTAACAGTTCCTACAACTGTTGAATTGACTGTTGCAGAAACTCAACCATCTATCAAAGGTGCTACAGTGACTGGTTCTGGTAAACCTGCTACAATGGAAACTGGTTTGGTCGTAAACGTTCCTGACTTCATCGAAGCTGGACAAAAATTGGTCATTAACACTACTGAAGGAACTTACGTTTCTCGTGCATAAGAGACATCTCAGGGTGTCAAATAGAAAGGAACTTCTATGGCAACTGAACAATTTGGTGACATCGTTATTGCACCACGTGTATTAGAAAAAATTATTGCGATTGCGACAGCAAAAGTAGAGGGTGTCTATTCGCTTGAAAACAAGAGTGTTTCAGATAGCTTATCCAAACGCTCCCTTGGACGTGGCGTCTACCTTCATACAGAAGAAGATGGTCAAGTTTCAGTAGACATCTATCTCTATTTAGAATATGGAGTGGCTGTACCATCTGTCGCTGTAGCCATTCAAAAAGCGGTTAAGTCTGCAGTTTATGATATGGCAGATGTAACCTTGGATGCTGTCAACATTCACGTTGTTGGTATCGCAACGGAAAAATCTCCAAAACCAGACTTGAAAGACTTGTTTAATGAGGACTTCCTCAATGACTGATGAAATTTTATTAGAATCACGTCGAGATTTGCGTGAGCGTGCCTTCCAAGCCTTGATGGCCTTGGAATACGATGGAGACATTGTTGAAGCTTGTCGCTTTGCTTATCTACATGACAAGGACCTAGCAGAAGACAAAGAAGTCGATCTTCCTGCCTTTCTCATGAATCTCGTGACGGGTGTCTATCAGTCAAAAGATCAACTAGACCAACAAATCGGTCAACATTTGAAAACCGGCTGGACTGTTGAGCGCTTGACCTTGGTAGAGAAAAATATCCTTCGTCTGGGAATTTATGAAATGACAGAGTTTGATACACCACAGATCGTCGCAGTCAATGAAGCGGTGGAATTGGCCAAGGCCTTTTCAGATGAAACCTCTTCACGATTTGTCAACGGTGTCCTCAGTCAATTTGTGACAGAAGAATAATTAAAAAAGAGCCGATGGCTCTTTTTTTGGTAAAAAATATCCCCACAGTTTCTACTGAGGGGATATTGCTTTTAGACACTTTTTCCAGAGTGGAGACTAACGGGCAAGAAATAACCGGTAGTCGCTACTTTTTTTCCTTCGATCTTTTGGAGTAAAAGATCCACCATGAGGATAGCAATGTCTTCGAGGGGTTGTTGGATGGTTGTCAGTTCAGGTGTATAGGTCTCGATGAACTGGGTTCCATCATAACCAATCACTTTCAAATCCTGAGGAATCTGAATATCTAATTCTCTAGCGACTTTCATGATCAAGATCGCCGTCAAATCATCGGAGGCAAAAATAGCGTCTGGTTTGTGGTGGGTTAAAATCTGTTTGATTTCCATTTCTTTGCGAATAGGGGAGAAATCACTGGAAACATTGATGATCATGGACTCAGGTAGAACTGATGCAAATCCCGCATGACGCAAGCCAGTTGGGGAGTTAGAGTTGTCATTACCTGTGATCATGATAATATTTCGGGCTCCGGTTTTTACTAAAGTTTCTGCTGCTAGCACTCCACCAGCATAGTTGTCTGAAGAAACAACCGGAATTTCTGGGGAGAGGTTGCGGTCAAAAGCAATGATAGGAGCAGTTACCCGGTTGTAATCTTCAATGCCCAAATTATGACTTCCTGAAATGATGCCATCTACCTGGTTAGCCTCCAACATCTCAATATATTCGCGCTCTTTCTCGGAGTCGTGCTCACTATTGCAGATGATGGTTTTATAGCCATGTTTGAAGAGTTGGTGTTCTAGTTTGTCGATTAATTCAGCATAGAAAACATTGCTGATGTTGGGAAAGATCAAGCCGACTAACTTGGCTGATTTTCCTTGGAGGCTTCGAGCAACATTGTTAGGTTTATAGCCTAATTCTCGCATGGCTTCTTGGACTTTTTGAATCGTTTTCTCAGACAGGTATCCTTTTTTATTGATAACCCGTGAGACAGTAGTAGGGCTGACACCGGCGAGTTTGGCGACATCAGTTAGCTTTGCGACCATAATCAAGTTCGTAGTAAGTTCCAGTAGGGGTTCCAGACTTGATCAAGATTCCATTTTGATCTGCATGTGGGTAGACCCGACCAGAAAATACTTTTTCTCCTTTATTGATAAAGATTTCAAAAATCGAATTGTCAATGAAAATATTAGCGGTTGTTGCTTGGTTAGCGATTGTGCAGCTACGGCTCGCACCGAATTCTTGGGCATATTGCTCACCAGCCTGGCTTCGATCGACTGTGACCAATCCTTTAGCCAGATCAAATGTGAGAGCTAAGCCCTTCCCTTCTGCATCGGCAAAGAGGACGATTTCGTTCTGGCTATCCTTTTCAAACTGCAATTCCAATTCATAGCAGTTCTTGGTTTGTGCCTTGTTGGCAAATGCCTCACACTCAGCTCGCAAGTCTTTGATGGCTTCAACTGGGTATTGGTAGAGCTTGCCATCTTTGATGGTTAATTCTTTGACCAGTGAGAGAGCTCCTTGGTAGTCATAGGAATCCGTTGGATAAGAAACGTCTGGAAGACCTAGCCAGCTAACAGCATAGGCACGTCCATCGGGAGCATTAAACCCTTGAGTCGCATAGGCTTCAAAACCATAGTCGAGATTATGCAATTCAGATACATCAACCATTTTGGCCTTTTCTGGGTCAAAGCTTGCCCCGATCTTGTACATATTTGGATAGATATTGTCATAATCGAGAACGGATTTATCTAAGCCTTGAGGACAGTAGAGGAGAACGGGTTGGTCTCCAACAAAGACTAGGTTGGGACATTCCATCATATAAGCTGTCCGATCGTTTGCAAAATCCAAGTCACCGACTGCAACCCAGTTGGTATAGTCGTTATCTACAGCCTTATAGAGACGGATGAATCCTTTCTTCTCAAGGTCTTGACCACCAACGATAGCGTAGAATTGACCCTTGAAATTAAAAATCTGTGGGTCACGGAAGTGATCCGTAGAGTCAGCCGGTTGATCAATCAAGATTTTGTCAATTTTTTCAATCTTGCCGTCTTTGTCCATCAAAGCACCGACTTGGTATGGATGACGAACCCATTCTGCATCACGAACATTTCCGGTGTAGAATAGGAATAGTTTGTCACCAAACTGCATGGCTGATCCGGAATAAGCTCCATGGCTATCCAGATCTGTGTCTGGAAGAAGCGTTACACCAGTTTCTTTGAAATGAACCAAGTCTTCACTTTCTGTTTGTACCCATGATTTTAACCCATGGGCTGCACCAAATGGGAAATTTTGGTAAAACAAGATCCATTTTCCATCAAAGTAGGAAAAACCGTTAGGATCATTTAAGAGACCAGCTTTTGGCTCAACATGATAGTGTGTATGCCAAGGAGATTTGGCCATATGATCTTGGATGGCTTGCTTTTCCTCTGTTGTCCAGTCTTCGTAACGTCTGTAACGACGTTCAGTTGTCCATTCCATTTTATTCCTCCGAATTTTTTCTTACTTCCATAGTACCGATTTCCTATTAAAAATGCAAGCGATAAATGAAAAAAATGGCAAAAAATGTCAAACGATTGACAGCTATTTTGCAGCCTGAAGAAAAGAGGAGAAGTTGAAAATTTATGAAAATATGAAAGAAAATGAAAATAAAAGTCTGATTTAAAGTGCTAAAAAGCGTAGTACAGGCCTGTTTTAAAATGAAAATAGTTTCATACTGTCAAAAGGTGTCAAAAAGTCCAAAAAAGTTTCAAAAAAATCCTGCAAAACGGTTGACATATTTTCAATACGTGGTACAATTAAAAACGTAGAAACGATTTAACCGTTTACATTACAAAAAATAAGGAGATTTTTGCAAAATGTCAAATACAGAAATTGCAAAGCAGGTCATCGATGCAATCGGTGGGGTTGAGAACGTTAGCAGTGTTGCTCACTGTGCGACTCGTCTTCGCGTGATGGTAAAAGATGAATCAAAAATCAACAAAGATGTTGTTGAGAACATTGAAAAAGTACAAGGTGCTTTCTTTAACTCAGGTCAATACCAAATCATCTTTGGTACTGGTACTGTAAACAAGATCTATGATGAAGTAGTAGCTCTTGGCTTACCAACATCATCAAAAGATGAAATGAAAGCAGAAGCCGCTAAACAAGGAAACTGGTTCCAACGCGCGATCCGTACCTTTGGAGACGTTTTTGTTCCAATTCTACCAGCAATTGTTGCGACTGGATTGTTTATGGGGATTCGTGGTGCCATTGCTCAAGACCAGGTTTTGGCTTTGTTTGGCACAACAGCAGATGCATTTAAATCTACTGATTTTTATACCTATTCAACAATTTTAACTGATACCGCGTTTGCCTTCTTCCCAGCCTTGATTTCATGGTCTGCATTCCGAGTATTCGGAGGAAATCCTGTTCTTGGGATTGTAATTGGTTTGATGATGGTTAGTCCGACACTTCCAAATGCGTGGGTTGTAGCGGAAGATCCTTCTAAAGCAGCAACATACTTTGGTATCTTCCATCATGTGGTTGGATTCCAGAACTCAGTTCTTCCCGCTTTCTTCGTTGGTCTAATTGGTGCGAAACTTGAAAAGTGGCTCCATAAGAAAATTCCAGATGTCTTAGATTTGTTATTGGTTCCATTATTCACATTGACAATCATGTCATTCCTCGCTTTGTTTATTATTGGTCCATTCTTCCACAGTATCGAAGAATATGTACTAAATGTAACTAAGTTTATTTTGAATTTACCATTTGGTCTTGCAGGTCTTCTTATTGGTGGCGTTCATCAGTTGATTGTCGTTACCGGCGTCCATCATATCTTTAATCTTCTTGAATCACAATTAATTACTGCAGATAAAAAAGATCCATTTAATGCAATCATTACAGCAGCTATGACTGCGCAAGCTGGTGCTACTTTAGCAGTGGCAGTAAAATCTAAATCTCAAAAAGTGAAAGCTCTAGCATTTCCTGCAACTATCTCTGCCTTGTTAGGTATTACTGAGCCTGCAATCTTTGGTGTAAACTTGCGTTATGTGAAACCATTCGTTATTGCTTTGGGAGCAGGTGCTGTAGGTGGTTGGATTGCATCTATGTTAAATCTGGCTGGTACAGGATTTGGTATTACAATTATTCCAGGTACACTTCTCTATCTAAATGGTCAATTATTGAAATATGTATTTATGGTTGTATTTACAACTGCACTAAGTTTCGGTTTGACTTATATGTTTGGTTATGAAGATGAAGCTTCATCAGTTCCTGCAGAGGACAAAGAAGCAGAAGCTATTATTGAAGAAGAAACAACTGGAGCTCTTCCAGCATCTCTTCAAGACGAAACCATTATCTCTCCGATCGTTGGTCAAGCTGTTGCTTTGTCTGATGTGAATGATCCTGTCTTCTCAAGTGGAGCGATGGGACAAGGAATTGCCATCAAACCAACTGAAGGCGTTGTCTATGCACCAGCTGATGCTGAAGTAACCATTGCTTTTGCAACTGGTCACGCTTACGGTTTGAAGACCGCTAATGGTGCTGAAATCTTGATCCACGTTGGGATTGATACCGTATCAATGAACGGTGAAGGATTTGATCAAAAAGTAGCTCAAGGTGATAAAGTGAAAGCTGGTGATGTCCTTGGTACATTTGATGCAGCGAAAATTGCCGCAGCTGGTCTTGAAGACACAACTATGGTGATCGTCACTAACACAGCTGACTATGCTTCTGTCACACCTGTTGCAACTGGATCTGTTGCGAAGGGTGATGCGATCATCGAAGTCAAAGCTTAATCGAAACAATAAGTTCTCAAGGACTGGTCTATCATCTCCAGTCCTTGAATTTTATTTCTCAAAAAAAGGTGTGTTTTTTCTTTAGAGAAGAGAAAAAGATTGACTACAAAATATGCTATAATAAATACAGGATATTTTTCATAATAAAAAAGGAGCCAACATGACAAAATTATATGGAAGTTTGGAAGCTGGCGGTACAAAATTTGTTTGTGCGGTTGGTGATGAAAACTATAATGTTGTGGAAAAAGTACAATTTCCAACAACCAAGCCAATTGAGACGATTGATAAGTGTATTGAATTTTTCTCAAAATTTGAGGATCTAGTTGGGCTTGCGATTGGTTCATTTGGACCAATTGATATCGATCCAAATTCAAACACTTATGGTTTCATCACAACGACTCCAAAACCAAATTGGGCCAATGTAGATATCGTTGGGGCTTTCCGTCGTGCCTTGAATGTACCTATCTATTTCACAACAGATGTAAATAGTTCTGCCTATGGAGAAGTAGTCGCACGCAATAACGCGGGTGGCCATATCGAAAACTTGGTTTACTATACAATCGGAACAGGAATCGGAGCTGGTGTCATCCAACGTGGTGAGTTTATCGGGGGAGCTGGGCACCCAGAAATGGGACACTACTATGTGGCCCAACACCCAATGGATGTGGAAAAAGAATTCAAGGGTGTTTGTCCTTTCCACAATGGCTGTTTGGAAGGTTTTGCGGCTGGTCCTAGTCTCGAAGCTCGTACGGGTATTCGTGGGGAAAACATTGAACTCAACAGCAATGTATGGGATATTCAAGCCTACTACATCGCACAAGCAGCAGTGAATGCGACAGTTACCTTCCGCCCAGACGTCATTGTCTTTGGAGGAGGAGTAATGGCTCAACAACATATGTTAGATCGTGTTCGCACGAAATTTACTGCCCTCTTGAACGGTTACCTCCCTGTACCTGATGTGAGAGATTATATTGTGACACCTGCAGTTGCTGGCAATGGTTCAGCGACCTTGGGGAACTTTGTCCTTGCAAAAGAAGTGAGCGAGAAACTTAAAAAATAAGCAGCAATTGTCTCTTAGAGGTTAGAAACAAGAGCGAGGAGGCTGGGACAAAAGTCCTAGCCTCTCAATTATTTTTGGATTGTCGAGCAAGACGCAGTGGTTGAGTGGGCTCTACTACGCTGATTTCATCAGCTTTTACAGCCCTACTCAACTGTGCGGAGGTGGGACGATGAAATCGAATTCTAACGAATTACCGATTTCTGTCCCACTCTCTTCTTTCGTCTATCTATCAAGAAGTGAGGAAGGAATGAAAAAGAATATTGTAAAAGATGTCTTATTCTTGGGTCAAAAGTCAGAAGAAGCGACACCTGAGGATCGCACCTTGGCTTTGGATTTGCAGGACACCTTAAATGCTCATCTCCTTGAGTGTGTCGGTTTAGCAGCCAATATGATCGGGGTGAAAAAGCGAGCGATTATCATCCGAATGGGAAGTGAAAATTTGGTCCTGTTTAATCCGGTTCTCCTTGAAAAGAAAAAGCCTTACCAAACAGAGGAAGGATGCTTGTCCTTGGTGGGGAGTCGGCCGACCACTCGTTATGAGGAGATTTCAGTGGCCTATCGAGATGTGAATTGGAAAGCAAAAACAATTCATTTGTCAGGCTTTTCGGCCCAGATCTGTCAGCATGAAATGGATCATCTAGAAGGCATTATTATCTAAAGATGAAGGATGGAGTCGATTCGGCTCCTTTTTTAGTTCTTATGGAAACTTTTTTCTTGACAGGGATCTTTTTTGTGTTAAAATAGTTCTCATAGTAACTTTAAAGTTCTTAAGAGAACTATTTGGAGGAAATGATGGACAAACCTTTACTAGAATTTAAAAAAATCGGTCATCTCATTCACCTCATGGTAGAAAGAGAGGCCAAGAAGAGAGGGCTTGAATTTAGCGCAGGACCCCAAGGTCAGGTATTGGGCTTTTTATCTCATCGTGAAAAGGAGGGGAAAGTGACCTTGATTCGGGATGTTGAGCAGGAACTTCATATCTCAAAATCCGTGACGAGTAACCTGATCAAGCGCATGGAGAAAAATGGCTTTATTTATCTAGAGCCTAGTCCAACCGATAAACGGGCCAAGTATGTCTACCTAACAGACAGTGTAAAAGATAAATTGAATGACATGAAACAATTCTTTGAAGAAGTGGACCAGGATATGATGGCTGGTGTATCAGAAGAAGAATTGGCCATCTTTTTCAGGGTCATGCATCAATTTTATGAGAATATGAAAAAAAGGAGCGAGGAATGATCAATATATTTCGGCGGTTAACTGCCAAAGAATGGGGCATGATTGCCCTTAGTACGGTCTTTATCTGTCTGGCTGTTTGGATGGATTTAAAGACTCCTGAATACTTATCCGATATCACGACCCTCTTAGCCAAGGATGGGACCAAGGTTTCTGATATTATGGATCCGGGAAGCAAGATGTTGCTCTTCTCTTTTGGAAGCTTTTTGATGGCAGTTTTTGTGGGCTTTTTGGCTTCAAGAGTCGCTGCCAGCTTTACGACGCGACTTCGAGGAGAGATTTTCCATCAAGTGATGGATTACTCTGATGCTGAGATCAAGAAATTCTCCGTTCCCTCTCTCTTGACTCGGACGACCAACGATTTGACCCAGTTACAAATCATGATTGTGATGGGGATGCAAGTTGTGACGCGTGGTCCCATTATGGCGATTTGGGCTTTGACCAAGATTTGGGGCAAGAGCAGTGCCTGGACAACTTCTGTTGGGATTGCGGTCTTGATGGTCTTGATTCTGCTTTCTGTTCTGGTTCTGATTGCCTTTCCACGCCAGCAAAAGGTTCAAGGTTTGACCGATGCCTTGAATGCGACGACACGGGAGAGTTTGACTGGGGTGCGGGTCGTTCGCGCCTACAATGCGGAAGCGTATCAAAATGAGAAATTCCAGGCTGAAAACAAGGGCTTAACCCGTCTAAATCTCTTTGTTTATCGTTTGATGTCTCTGATGAACCCTGTCATGACAGTGGTATCAAGTGGCTTGACCCTTGCTATCTACTGGATTGGGGCGCACTTGATCAATGATATCGCCATGCCAAAAGATCCTACAAAGATCTTCACCAGTCCTGCATTAGCGGATCGGACCAAGGTCTTCTCAGATATGATCACCTTTTCTTCTTACGCTATGCAGATTGTCGTTGGCTTTATGATGATGGTGGCCATCTTGATTATTCTTCCTCGTGCACTAGTATCCGCAAAACGGATTAATCAGGTCTTGGCTCTTGAACCGTCTGTAGCCTTCCCAAGTGAGTCAAAAGAAACAACAGGCCAAGCAGGTACAGTAGAATTTCAAGATGTTTCCTTCCGCTATGGACGGACTTCCCGTGCGGTGATTGAACATGTGACCTTCTCAGCTCAGAAAGGACAAACTGTTGCCTTCATTGGATCAACTGGTTCTGGTAAATCCACTCTGGTCAATTTAATTCCACGTTTTTACGATGCGACAGAAGGAAAGATCTTAGTGGATGGCGTCAATGTCAAGGACTATAGCCACCAAGAATTGAACAATAAAGTCGGCTACATTCCCCAAAAAGCAGTGCTCTTTAGTGGCACGATTCGCTCCAATATGGAATTTGGAGAAAGTAGCCAAGGAAAATTAGAGGATGAAGCCATCTGGAAAGCTCTTGAATTGGCCCAAGCCAAAGAGTTTGTTGCCACAAAAGAGAAGGGCTTGGATACAGAAGTAGCGCAAGGAGGAAGCAACTTCTCTGGAGGTCAACGTCAACGTTTGGCCATTGCGCGTGCCCTGGCACGCAAGCCCGAGATCCTCATCTTTGATGATTCCTTCTCAGCCCTAGATTACAAAACGGATCGTATCTTGCGCCAAGCTCTGAAAGAAGAGCTGGCAGATACGACCAAATTGATCGTTGCCCAACGCATTTCGACCATTATGGATGCAGATTTGATTTTGGTTTTGGATCAAGGGAAGGTCGTCGGTCAAGGCACCCACAAAGAATTGCTTGCGACCAATGAAGTCTATCAAGAAATTGCCTATTCACAATTGTCTAAGGAGGAGTTGGAACATGCATAAAACAAAACAAGATTCGTCCCTTTGGAGACAACTTTCTCCCTATTTGAAGGGCTTCCACCTATTTTTCCTAGTTGCTATCCTCTTTTCAATCGTATCGAGTATTATCACGGTTATTGGACCGGATAAGTTAAAAGAAATCACGGATACCATCACAAAAGGGATGGGAGGCGCCATTGATATTGACAAGATCACTTCGATTGCCCTGACCTTAGCCATTCTTTATGGAGTTGGAGCACTGGTGTCCTACAGCAGTAGTTTCATTATCTCAACAATGATTCAGCGCTTCGCAGAACGCTTGCGAAATGCCATCGCTGAAAAGATCAATCGTGTACCTCTCCAATATTTTGATAGCCATGAACAAGGAGATACCTTGTCTCGTGTGACCAATGACGTGGATTTGATGACCCAATCCTTTAACCAAAGTTTGGTTCAAATGGTCTCCTCTATCGTCTTATTGATTGGATCTATCTTTATGATGTTTAAGACGGACTGGCACTTAGCTGTCACAGCGATTGTATCCGTCTTTGCCGGCTTTGCTCTTTCCAGCATCATTATGGTCAAGAGTCAGCCTTTGTTTAAACAGCAACAAGATAATCTTGCCAAAGTTTCAGGCTATGTTGAAGAAATCTATAGTGGACATAATGTTGTTATTTCCTACAATGGCCGTCATCAAGCCAAAGATCATTTTGATGCCATCAATCAAGATTTGTATCAAAGCATGTGGAAATCCCAATTCTTCTCTGGGATTATGATGCCCTTGATGCAGTTTGTAGGGAATTTTGGTTATGTCATGGTCTGTATCGTTGGGGCTGTCCTCACCATTAATGGGGATATTACCATCGGGACCATTGTGGCCTTTATGACCTATGTCCGCATCTTTACCCAACCAATTGGTCAAATGGCCCAAGGAATTACCCAATTGCAATCAGCCAGTGCTGCTATGGGGCGTGTCTTTGAATTCTTAGACGAAGAAGAAATGGAAGATGAATCCCAAAAAACACGCCAATTGGAAGCAACAAAAGGTCATGTCAAATTTGAGCATGTTCGTTTTGGCTATTCACCAGATAAGACTATTATCCATGACTTTACAGCTGAAGCGAAGCCAGGACAAAAGGTCGCTATTGTTGGTCCAACAGGTGCTGGTAAGACCACCATGGTCAATCTCTTGATGCGTTTTTACGACATTCAAGCTGGTAAAATTACCATCGATGGTGTGGATACTAAGGCCATGAGCCGTGAAGAAGTTCATGATGCCTTTTCGATGGTCTTACAAGATACCTGGCTCTTTGAAGGGACCATTCGGGAAAACTTAGTCTTTAATCAAACCGATATTTCAGATGAAGCAGTCGAAGCAGCAACCCGAGCGGTTGGGGTCCATCACTTTATTCGGACCTTGCCGAATGGCTATGATACTGTATTAGATGATTCAGTGACCTTGTCCGTTGGTCAAAAGCAACTCTTGACCATTGCGCGTGCCCTCTTGAAGGATGCCCCGCTTCTTATCTTGGATGAAGCAACCTCATCTGTCGATACCCGTACAGAAGAGTTGATTCAAAAAGCCATGGACAAACTCATGGAAGGCCGAACTTCCTTTGTCATTGCCCATCGCTTGTCCACTATCCGTAATGCGGATCTGATTCTCGTGATGAAAGATGGAAATATTATCGAGCAAGGCAACCACCAAGAACTCATGAGCCAAAATGGCTTCTATGCTGATCTCTATAATAGCCAATTCACAGAAGAAGTAGCGTAACAACAAGATACAAAGGGCGTAGCGGATACAGTCAAAATAGGGAGTAGGACAGAAGCTATGCGATTGTGGACGATTCGTCGTCCTACCCCCACAAGGCTGATTAGGATTCTTCCGAGCTGATGGGCGAGAGAAGAATCCAATCAGCTACTGTGTCTGGAGGTTAGTGCTAGTATAGTTAGCGTTTTTCACCCAGCATTTAGGGCGTGTTCAATTCGTGTAATGGCAAGCACAATGGTGCCTTGCCGACACGACTCACTAACTCCTCAGGTGGATGGTATCGATCCACCTTCGTCCTGTCGCAATTCCAACAAGATACAAAGGGCGTAACATACAAAGTGAAAAAATGAGAGTGGGACAGAAATCGGTAATTCGTTAGAATTCGATTTCGTCGTCCC
>OLNM01001817.1_pt1 | contig 14768 bp, 13 predicted proteins | sample 1672391 | NCBI WGS metagenome assembly OLNM01 (sample SAMEA3136680, study PRJEB25190) | human gut metagenome | reverse complement strand
TGCAGGCCTCGGTAAAACGGCAGGCGCACTGGATAAATTCCAGCTCATTGTAGCGCTTCCACGCCAGAATATCTTCCTCGCGGATGCAGTACATCGGGCGGATGAGGGTCATGCCGGGGAAGCTGGTGCTGTGGAGCATGGGCGGCATGGCCTGCAGCTGGGAGCCGTAGAACATACTCATAACGGTCGTCTCGATGACGTCGTTGAAGTGGTGGCCCAGTGCGATTTTGTTGCAGCCCAGCTCCTTGGCCTTGCTGTAGAGGTGGCCGCGGCGCATCCGGGCGCAGAGATAGCAGGGGTTTTTGTCGGTGTTGTTGGCCACAGAGAAGATGTTGCTTTCGAAGATGGTCACAGGGATGTGGAGCAGCTCGGCGTTGGACTCGATCTTCTGGCGGTTTATCTCGTTGTAGCCGGGGTCCATCACCAGGAAGACCAGTTCAAACGGCACATCGCTGTGGCGCTGAAGCTCCTGCATCAGCTTTGCCATCAGCATCGAGTCTTTGCCACCCGAGATGCAGACGGCGATCTTGTCGCCGGCCTTGATGAGCTCGTAGCGCTTGACCGCTACGATGAAGGGGGTCCACAGCTCCTTGCGGTATTTTTTGATGATGCTCCGCTCAATGAGCTGGTAAGGTTCCATTTCGCGTTTCATGGCTCTGTCCTTTCTTTTTTCTCACAGCTGGGTCAGCCGGGTGTAGCAGGCGTCAAAGGCGCGGAGAAAGCCGTCCAGCTCCTCCTGCGTGGTCAGGTAGCTCAGACTGATGCGCCACGAGGAGAGGGCATTCTTCCGGTCGCGGCTGACGGCGAACACCGCCCGGGAGGGCAGGCCGTCCGACGAGCAGGCCGACTTGACCGAGACACAGACGCCCTCCGCGTCCAGCTCCCGCTGGAACACGGTGCCTTTGACGTTCTCAACGCTCAGGTTCAGGATGTGGGGGATGGCACTCTCCGGGCTGTTGATGCGGACTTTTGGGTACTTGCTCAGAGCAGTGCGGAGATACAGGTTTGCCTCTTTCACCCGGGCAGAACGCTCTGGCAGTTCATTTACCGCAGAGTTCAGAGCCGTCTCGAGGGAAGCCGCCAGAGCCACCGTAGGCGTACCGCTGCGGTAGATGGTGGTGCTTTCGCCGCCGTGGATGAGAGGCTCAAGCGCCAGCCGCCGCCGCTTGAGCAGCAGGCCGATGCCGTTCAGGCCGTAGAACTTGTGGGCTGTCAGGCTCATGGTGTCCACGCCCTCGAAGGAGACGGGGATCTTGCCCACGGCCTGGGTGGCATCTACGTGCAGATGGCAGTTGGGCCAAGCCTGCAAAATTTCCGAAATTTCTTTTACCGGCTGCACGACGCCCAGCTCACTGTCCACCAGTGTTACCGCCACAGCGATGGTGTCGGGGCGGAGAAGCTCTTTCAGGTGCTCGAGGTCGATGGTGCCGTCCCGCCTGATGTCCACGAGGTCGATTTCATAGCCCTGCTCCTGCAGAGCGGTCAGGGTGCCGCTGACGGACGAGTGTTCCAGCGGGGTGGAGATGATGTGCTTGCCCAGATGGCGGGAGAGTTTTGCCAGCCCCTTGAGAGCAAAGTTGTTGGCCTCGCTGGCTCCCGAGGTATAGATGACCTCGGCGGGCTGTGCGCTCAGCAGCCCCGCGATGCTCTGGGTAGCGTGGTCAATGACCAGTTTTGCGTCCCGGCCTGCCTGATGGCGGGAGTTCGCGTTGCCGGGGCAGCTGCGCTCTACCTCACAAAAACGCTCCAGCACCCGGGAGTCTGCGGGGGTGTTGGCCGAATAATCCAGATATATCATAAGTGTCCTTCTATAATAAGTGGTACAACTGCTGTCGTTTCGGATGCCGCCGGCCCAGTGACCAACTGCGGCAATAGGTTATATTATAGTGCGGAATGCGGCATATTTCAAGGCTGTACGGCCTCCGCCGACAGAAAATCGCCGCAAAATACAGGAAAAAGGTTGTCAGCGTCCTTCTTTTATGCTATACTATGCCGAAGAATGAAAGGAAAGGGGAGAGCGGGATGCTGAAAAAGAAATCGTCTTTTGCACGCATCGGCTGTATTTTCCGTTTCCGATTTGGTCCCGATTTTTGAGGCATTGCCGCTTTCCCGCGGTAGTGCCTCTTTTTTTGGGCCGCAGATAGAAGGAGGAAATAATGAGTCAGAATATTGATTACTCCAAGGGTATTTACGACGCCCGCCAGCTGGGTGCCGGACGGATGCTGATCCTGGGCGTCCAGCACATGTTCGCCATGTTTGGCGCCACCGTGCTGGTCCCCCTGCTCACCGGTCTGAGCGTTTCGACCACCCTGCTCTGCGCAGGTCTGGGTACGCTGCTGTTCCACTTTATCACCAAGGGCAAGGTCCCGGCCTTCCTCGGCTCGTCCTTTGCCTACCTGGGCGGCTTCTCCATCGTGGCTCCCATGCTGGCTGACGCCGACGGCAATCTGACCATCGCCAACACCCAGATGCTGCCCTACGCCTGCGCAGGCGTGGCCTTCTCGGGTCTGGTCTATCTGGCCGTCAGCCTGCTCATCTCCACCTTCGGCATCCGGCGCATCATGCGCTTCTTCCCGCCGGTGGTCACAGGCCCCATCATCATCGCCATCGGCCTCATCCTCGCCCCCTCGGCCATCAGCAACTGTCAGGCAAACTGGCTGCTGGCCTTTGTGGCTCTGGGTACGGTCATCGTCTGCAACATCTGGGGCAAGGGCATGGTCAAGATCCTGCCCATCCTGATCGGTGTTCTCGTCTCCTACGCAGTCGCCCTTGTGACCGGTGCCGTGGACTTTGAGCGCATTGCCTCCGCCGCATGGTTCGGCATCCCTCTCCACAAGGAAGCCATGGGCCTCTTTGCCATCGACGGCAGCCCCGAGTTCATCAGCGCCCTGTTCACCATCATCCCCATCGCTCTGGCTACCATGATGGAGCACGTCGGTGACATCGCCGCCATCAGCGCCACCGTCGGCCACAACTATATCAACGACCCCGGCCTGAACCGCACCCTGATGGGCGACGGCCTCGCCACCACTCTGGCCGGCCTGCTGGGCGGCCCGGCCAACACCACCTACGGCGAGAACACCGGCGTCCTCGCGCTGAGCAAAATTTACGACCCCCTCGTCATCCGCATCGCCGCTGTGCTGGCCATCATCCTGAGCTTCAGCCCCAAGTTTGAGGCTGTTATCAACACCATCCCCACCGGCATTATCGGCGGTATCAGCTTCGTGCTCTACGGCATGATCTCCGCCATCGGTGTCCGCAACGTGGTCGAGAACCGGGTGGACTTCACCAACAGCCGCAACCTCATCATCGCCGCTGTCATTCTGGTGTCTGCTCTGGGCTTCAACTCGGTGGGCGGCCTGACCTTCGTGGTCGCCGGTGTGTCCATCAACCTGTCCGGTCTGGCCATCGCTGCTATCGTGGGCATCCTGCTCAACGCCATCCTCCCCGGCAACGATTACGAGTTCGACGCTGCCGATGGTGCCGACGCTCCTTCCAGCGGCAATCTGCAGGTCTGACCTCGACAGGGAAGCCCCTTCTTCGACAGAAGTGACAGCTTTTTGAAATGTTCTTTGGGCAATGTGCGAGACTTCAAAATAAATGAGAATAATTCTTAAAATAAGCCTTGACTAACTAGGAATTATTCGCTATAATAGAGTCAGAAACAAGGTCTGCTGTACCAGAGCAGACCCCTAAAAAAGAACAAACCAAATGGAGGATAAATCTTATGAAAAAGTACGTTTGCACCGTCTGTGGCTACATCGCTGAAGGCACCATCCCCGAGCAGTGCCCCGTCTGCAAGGCTCCCGCTTCCGCATTCGTCGAGAAGACCGGCAACACCTACGTCACCGAGCACGTTGTGGGCATCGGCAAGGCTGAGGGCGTTCCTCAGGAGATCGTCGATGGTCTGCGCGCCAACTTCGAGGGCGAGTGCAGCGAGGTCGGCATGTACCTGGCAATGGCCCGAGTGGCCGAGCGTGAGGGCTACCCTGAGATCGCTGAGGCTTACAAGCGCTATGCCTACGAGGAGGCAGACCATGCTTCCCGTTTCGCCGAGCTGCTGGGCGAGGTCGTCACCGACAGCACCAAGAAGAACCTGATGATGCGTGCAGAGGCCGAGTGCGGCGCCTGCGCTGGCAAGATGGATCTGGCCAAGAAGGCTAAGGCTCTGAACCTCGACGCTATCCACGACACCGTCCACGAGATGGCAAAGGATGAGGCCCGTCATGGCCGCGGCTTCGAGGGCCTGCTGAAGCGCTACTTCAATACGGAAGTCTGAGCAAGGGTACTCCAGTCATTGTAATACGCCGCCCCGGCGTGCAGTTTGCAGCTGCTGCCGGGGCGGCTTTTTTGTGGTAAAGTATTTACAAAAGTTTTCGCAGTCGCTCCAGCTCTTCTACGGTATCTGCATCTTCCAGCTCTTCCTGCCGTGCCGCATATACCGCCCGCACAGACTCCGGATGCTGGCGGATGACCACGCCGCCGCCCTTGCCCTCGGGCAGGGAACACAGAGAGCCGAAATAACTGCTTCCGAACAGAACGGGACTTCCCAGCCGCTCCGTGCCGTCCTCGGCACGAAAGCCCAGCCGGAGAATGGCCCGTTCTTTTTCGTCCAGCGCTGAGAAATCGCGCGCCATCGCCTCGAGGCTTTCTTTCCGCAAGAGCGGCTGATCCCCGGGCAGGAAGATGCATCCCGCAAGGCCAGGAAGCTCCGAAAGCAGCGCTTCGAGGCCGAGGCGCACCGTGTCGTTCCGGCCCGGCAGGCTGTGAAGGATGGTTTTCACGCCCGCCTTACACGCGAGTTCAGCCACTTCCGGTGAGCGGGTCACCACCACCCGGGCCGCGAGGGCGGGCGTCTCTGTTACGTCCAGCACCTGGGCGATGAGGGGCGCGCCGCCGAAGTCGGCCAGCAGCTTATTGGAGCCGAACCGCACCGCCCGCCCCGACGCCATGATGACGCAGCCCACCGCTGTGTTTTCTGTGTACTCCATCCCGCAGACCTCCCGAAATTTCCGTTGTTGTTCGTTGCCGAATTGATGCTTTCTGACGGTAGTATTATAGCGGATTTTGTGATAAAATAAAAGAAAAAGGTCACAGGAAAAAGAGAGGATACTGCATATGATGACCATTCGGGAATACAAGCGGGCTGAAAGCCTCGAGGAGGCTTGGCAGCTCAACCAGAAGCGCCCCAACCGTGTCCTCGGCGGCATGATATGGCTCAAGATGGAGAATATCAATGTCGGCACGGCCATCGACCTGTCGGGCCTCGGCCTCGACACCATCGAGGAGACGGACGAGGGCTTTTCCATCGGAGCGATGGTGACGCTGCGCCAGCTCGAGCTGCACCCCGGCCTCGCCGCCTATACGGACGGTGCCGTGCGGGAGTCGGTGCGCCACATCGTGGGCGTCCAGCTGCGCAACCTCGCCACCGTGGGCGGCAGTATTTACAGCCGCTTCGGTTTCTCCGACGTACTCACCATGTTCCTCGCGCTGAACGCTTCCGTAGAGCTTTATAAGGGCGGCGTCGTGCCGCTTACTGAGTACGCCCAGCGCCCCTATGACCGGGACATCCTTGTGCGTGTCCTCGTGCCGAAGGAGCACTCCCGCTTTGTCTACCAGTCGGTGCGCAACAGCCAGACGGACTTCCCGGTGCTGACCTGCGCTGCCGCAAAATTGGCGGACGGCAGCATCCGCGCCGCCATCGGTGCGCGTCCGGGCAAGGCTGTGCTCTACACCGCAGCGCCTGAGGCGGGGGAGACCGCTGAGGAATTTGCTGCCCGCTTTGCCGCCGAGGTAAAGGCCGACATCAAGACCGAAAGCAATCTTCGCGGCGGCGCCGAATACCGCCGCCATCTGGCTGGCGTGCTGACGAAACGCGCCGTCTGTCGTCTGGAAGGCTGAGGAGGACACCATGCAGATAACACTTACATTGAACGATAAAAAGCTTACCGCCGACGTGGCCCCCGACACTCTGCTCATCGACTTCGTGCGCAGCCACGGCTGTCTGAGCGTCAAGAGGGGCTGTGAGACGTCCAACTGCGGCCTCTGCACGGTCTTCCTCGACAACAAGCCGGTGCTGTCCTGCTCCGTTCTCGCGGCCCGCGCGGATGGCCATAAAGTGACCACGCTGGAGGGTCTGCAGGACGAAGCCGCCGAGTTCGGGGCTTTCATCGCGGATCAGGGTGCAGAGCAGTGCGGCTTCTGCAACCCGGGCTTCATCATGAACGCCCTCGCCCTCTTCCGGGAAAAGGAGTACCCCACCGACGAGGAAATAAAAGAGTATCTTTCCGGCAATCTCTGCCGCTGCTCTGGTTATGAGGGTCAGCTGCGGGGCATCCAGAACTTCCTCGCGTGGAAAAAGGCGAAAAAGGAGGCGGCAGAATGAACACAGTCAACAAACCCTTCCGCAAGAAGGATGCCATGCAGCTGGTGACGGGTCAGCCCGTCTATATGGACGACCTCGTCCCCGCCGACTGCCTTATCGTGAAGCTCCTGCGCTCTCCCCACGCCAACGCCATCGTGAAGAGCATCAACACCGCTGTGGCGAAGAAGGTGCCGGGCATTGAGGCCATCTTCACCTGGGAGGACGTGCCGCAGGATGCCCGCCGCTACACCCAGGCCGGCCAGACTTACCCCGAGGCCAGCCCCTATGACCGCCTTCTTATCGACCGCCACGTACGCTTTGTGGGCGACGTGGTGGCCATCGTGGCAGGCAAAGATGATAAATGCGTCGATAAGGCGCTGAAAATGATAAAGGTCGAGTATGAGGTGCTGGAACCTGTGCTCGACTACCACACCGCAAAGGATAACCCCATCCTCGTCCATCCGGAAGACAACTGGGAGAGCCTCTGCCCTGTGGGGGGCGATAACAAGCGCAACCTCTGCGCCCACGATGAGTGCGGCAGCGGCGACATCGACGCCGTGCTGGCCGACTGCGATGTGGTCATCGACCATGTCTACCATACCAAAGCCTGCCAGCAGGCCATGATGGAGACCTTCCGCACCTATTGCAGCATCGACCTCTATGGCCGGCTGAACGTCTTGAGCTCGACTCAAATCGTCTTCCACGCCCGCCGCATCATTGCAAACGCGCTTCACATCCCGAAGTCCATGGTGCGCGTGACGAAGCCCCGCATCGGCGGCGGCTTTGGCGCGAAGCAGACGGCTGTCTGCGAGGTCTACCCGGCCTTCGTGACCTGGAAGACCAGGAAACCCTCGAAGCTCATCTTCACCCGGGAGGAGAGCCAGATCGCCTCCACGCCCCGCCATGAGATGGAGATCCATCTTCGCCTCGGCGCCAACAAGGATGGCCGCATCCGAGGCCTCGACCTCTACACCCTCTCCAACACCGGCGCTTATGGCGAGCACGGCCCCACGACGGTGGGACTTTCGGGACATAAATCCATCCCGCTCTATAGCAACGCTGAGGCTTTCCGCTTTACCTATGATGTGGTCTATACCAACCATATGTCGGCGGGCGCATACCGCGGCTACGGCGCGACCCAGGGCCTGTTCGCGGTGGAATCCGCCGTCAACGAGCTGGCCGCGAAGCTCCATATGGACCCCTTCAAGATCAGGGAAATGAACATTGTCCACGAGGGTGACGTCATGCCCGCCTACTACGGTGCGGTGAACACCAGCTGCACCCTCGACCGGTGCCTTGCAAAGGTTCACGAGATGATAAACTGGGACGAAAAGTACCCCCGCCGCGACATGGGCAACGGGAAAATTCGTGCCGTCGGCATGGGCATGGCGATGCAGGGCTCCGGCATCTCGGGCATGGACGTGGGCAGCGCGACCCTGAAAATCAACGACGAGGGCTTCTACACCCTGCTCATCGGTGCCGCTGATATGGGTACCGGCTGCGACACCACGCTGGCCCAAATTGCTGCCGAGGTGCTGGAATGCGGCCTCGACAATATCACGGTCTTCGGTGCGGACACCGACACCTCGCCCTACGACTCCGGCTCCTACGCGTCCAGCACCACCTACATCACCGGCAAAGCCGTCGAGAAGTGCGCGCTGAAGCTGCGGAGCCAGATCTGCAAGCTGGGCGCACAGCTGCTGGATTGCAGCGAAAATGACGTGGAATTTGACGGTAAAACGGTATTTACTTCGGCTGACCCGTCTAAATCTGTCTCGCTGGGTGATATTGCCACGGCTTCCATGTTCGGTCACGACATCCCGCTGGAAGTCACCGAGACCCACATGTCGCCCCTGTCGCCTCCGCCCTACATGGTGGGCGCTGCCGAGGTGGAGGTGGACACCGAGACCGGCGAAGTGAAACTGCTGGAATTTGACGCCTGCGTGGACTGCGGCACCCCCATCAACCCCAACCTGACCCGTGTGCAGGCTGAGGGCGGCATCCTGCAGGGCATCGGCATGGCCCTGACCGAGAACATCACCTACGATGCCAAGGGTTGGCCGATGGAAAATTCCTTTATGCAGTATAAGATCCCCGCCCGTGTGGACATCGGCCACATCCGGGTGGAGTTTGAGAGCAGCTACGAGCCCAACGGCCCGTTTGGTGCAAAATCCATCGGTGAGGTGGTCATCAACACCCCGCTGCCCGCCATCGCGGATGCCATCTACAATGCCATCGGTACTCGCTTCTACGAGCTGCCTATCACCCCGGAGCAGGTCGCCATGGCGGTGGAAGAAAAACGCTGATGCTTTCGGAAAAACAGTTTCCGTTTCTGGCAGAAAAGGGCCATGTGGTCTCGCTGGTGGGCGGCGGCGGAAAAACCACCCTGCTCTATGCCTTTGCCCGGCATTGTGCCGCCAAAGGCTGGCGGGTGCTGGTGAGCACCACCACCCACATCCGGCAGCCGGGGGAGAATTATGTCGCAGATGAAGCCGCTCTTGCGTCCCTCTGGGCGGCAGGGCAATATGCCGTGGCCGGTGTCCCGGCAGAGCAGGGCAAGCTGACCGCCCTGCCGCCGGAGCAGCTGACCCGCTGGATGGCACAGGCGGATATGGTTCTTCTGGAAGCGGACGGTGCAAAACGGATGCCCTGCAAAGTTCCGGCGGCCCATGAACCGGTGCTGCTGCCGGAAAGCGATATCGTGCTGGCCGTGGCCGGGTTGTCTGCGCTGGGCAGACCTCTGCGGGAGGTCTGCTTCCGGCTGGAGCAGGCCTGCGCCCTGCTGGGCGCTGCCCCCGAAACGCTTCTGACCCCGGAGCTGCTGGCAAGGCTGCTGGCCAGTGAGCAGGGGGGACGAAAACTGGTAGGGAACCGCCGTTTTTCTGTGGTGCTCAATCAGGCGGATGCCCCCGCCCGCATTGCCGCAGGCGAACAGACCCTCGCGCTCCTGCGCGAAAAATATGAGGTGCAGGGCGTGTTAACTTATTTTGATGAAAGGGAGCGTGCATGAAATGGCAGAACAAGGCCCCATTGTCTTCTGCACCGGCGGCGGGTGCACCGCCAAGCTGGGTGCCGGGGTACTGAGCCGCATTCTGGAAAAGCTGCCCCGGGGCGAAAAAGACCCCGACCTTCTGGTTGGCTACGACAGCCGGGACGATGCTGCCGTCTACCGCATTACCGAGGACATTGCCCTGGTGCAGACGGTGGATTTCTTCCCGCCGATGGTCGATGACCCCTATACCTTCGGGCAGATCGCTGCGGCCAATGCCCTGAGCGATGTCTACGCCATGGGCGGTGAGGTCAAAACGGCACTGAATCTCGTCTGCTTCCCCGAGAGCATGGATCTGAACGTGTTGGGGGAGATCCTGCGCGGCGGTGCCGAAAAGGTGGCCGAAGCCGGGGGTACGCTGGCGGGTGGGCACTCCATTGCCGATACCGGCGTGAAGTACGGCCTGTCGGTGACCGGTCTGGTAGACCCGCACCGCCTGACGGCCAACGATACCGGCCGCCCGGGCGACAAGCTCCTTCTGACCAAGGCGCTTGGCGTGGGGCTGATCTGTACCGCCAACCGGGTGGGCGAAGCCGCTCCGGAACAGATGGAAGCCGCCGTCCGTTCCATGACCACCCTGAACAAAACGGCGGCAGAGATCGCACGCAGGTACGAGGTGCACGCCGCCACGGATGTGACCGGGTTCAGCTTCCTGGGCCATCTGCACGAGATGATGGGGGAGAAGCTCTCCTGCGTCATTGATGCCCATGCGGTGCCGGTGCTGCCCGGTGCGTGGGAGGCTGCGGATGCCTGCCTGTACACCGCCGCCGGTCAGCGCAACCGCAACCACACCGGGCCCTTTGTCCGGTTTGAGAAAGTGCCCTTCCCGATGGAAGAGATCCTGTTTGATCCCCAGACCTCCGGCGGCCTGCTGTTTGCCGTGGCCCCGCAGGATGCCGCTGCCCTGGAAGCAGCGCTGCAGGCGGCGGGTCTGCCCGCAAAGGTCGTGGGCACCATTGGGGAAAAGCAGACACCGGAGATCACAGTAACATACGAATGATGGAGGAACAACCGATGATCAAGATCGATGCCCGTGGAGATGCCTGTCCGCTGCCCGTGGTCAAGGCCAAAAAGGCCATTGCAGAGCTGCACGGCCCCGGCGAGGTGGAAGTGCTGGTGGACAATGAGATCGCTGTCCAGAACCTGACCAAGATGGCCCAGCAGAAGGGCTATCTGTCCAGCTCCGAAAAACTGGCCGAGCAGGAATACCGTGTTCGCTTTACCATCAAGGACACGCTCGTTGCGGATACTGCTGTACCGGGCAAGGTGAAACAGCAGGCAGAAGCGGAAACCTGCATCCCGGATGCCCGCACCGATACAGTGGTGGTCATCGCGTCCGACAAGATGGGGGAAGGGGCCGAGGAGCTGGGCAAGACCCTGCTCAAGGCTTTCGTGTTCTCCCTGACCCAGCAGGACAAGCTGCCCAAGACGATCCTCTTCTATAACGGCGGCGCATCCCTGACCTGTGAGGGTTCGCCCATGCTGGAAGACCTGAAGGCACTGGAGGCTGAGGGCGTGGAGATCCTGACCTGCGGCACCTGCCTGAACTTCTACGGCATAACGGAGAAGCTGGCCGTGGGCGGCGTGACCAATATGTATGTCATCGCTGAAAAGATGCTGAACGCCGGGAACGTGGTCAAGCCGTGATCTACCTTGATAACGCCGCAACCACCTTGTACAAGCCCCCGGAGGTGGGGCAGGCGATGCTGGATGCTCTGCAGACAGCGGGCAACCCGGGCCGTGGAGCCCATGCGCCCACCCTGCACGCCTCCCGTGTCGTCTACGAGACCCGGGAAGCGCTGGCCCAGCTCTTCCACGCCGAAGGCCCGGCCTGCATCGCCTTTGCATCCAATGCGACCCAAGCACTGAACACGGCCATCAACGGGCTCTTTGGCCCGGGGGATCATGTCATCACCACGGTCTGTGAGCACAATTCCGTCCTGCGGCCCCTCTACCGCCTCCAAAGGCAGGGGGTTGAGGTGAGCTTTGTGGATGTGGACGCAAACGGTGTGCTCTGCTATGCACAGTTTGAGCAGCTGCTCCGTCCCAACACCAGGGGAGTGGTTGTGACCGGTGCTTCCAATGTCACCGGAAACTGCACGGACCTGGCGTTCGTATCCGCTTTTGCAAAAAAGCACGGCCTGTTGTTTCTCGTGGATGCCGCCCAGACAGCGGGTGCCATGCCGGTGGATGGGCAGGCACTGGGGATCGATGTGTTCTGCTTTACCGGGCACAAGGCGCTGCTGGGCCCGCAGGGCACCGGCGGGCTGTATGTCCGGCCTGGGCTGCAGGTTGCCCCCCTTGTGGTGGGCGGCAGCGGAGTCCACAGCTTTGATGAACGCCACCCTACCGAAATGCCCACTGCTCTGGAAGCCGGAACGTTGAATGTGCCGGGGATCGCCGGGCTGGGGGCCGGGGTGCGCTGGCTCCTGACGCAGGGCGTGGAAGCGCTGGAAACAAAAGAAAATGCGCTTGCACGCCTGTTTTACGAAACTGTCCGGGGAATTCCCGGTGTGCGGCTTTATGGTGACTTCACTGCGCCGCGTGCGCCCATCGTCTCACTGAACCTGGCGGGCGAGGATTCCGCCCGGGTGGCGGATGCGCTCTGGGAAGAGTACGGCATCTGTGTGCGAGCCGGTGCGCACTGTGCTCCGCTGATGCACAAGGCGCTGGGCACGGTGGAGCAGGGCGTGGTGAGGTTCAGTTTCTCCCACACCAACACCCGGGAGGAGGCGCTTGCCGCTGCCCGTGCGGTGCGCAGCCTTGCGGAGGAATAAACGATGCGTGCAAAGAGACCCTATATCGTGTTATCCTTCCGCACCACAGTGGAAGCGATGGCATGGGAAAAACACTGCGAAGCGGAACACATCCCCGGGCGGCTCATTCCGCTGCCCCGGGAGCTCTCTGCTGGGTGCGGCCTTGCGTGGCGGATGCCGCCCGAGGACTGGACGCTGTGGCAGAGCCGCATCGACCCCGCTGCCTATGATGCCGCAGCGGTGGTAGAACAATAACAAATAAAGGAGAATTGGATGGGAAACCGTTCTTTTTTCAATGCACTCCATGACCGGGAGGGGGATTTTCTGCTGGCCACGGTGCTGGAAGGCCCGGCGCAGGGGGAACGTGTCCTGCTGCGGAACACAGCACCGGTCTGGCCGGAGAAACTGCCTGCGTTCTGGGGGGAGCATCTGCCTGCCTTGGCCGCTGTGACCTCCAGTGGAATTCTGAAATCAGCCGGACAGCGCATCTTTGTGGAGCGCTTTGGCGCAGCCCCGCAGCTTGTGGTCTGCGGCGGCGGCCATGTGGGCGCGTCGGTGGTGCGGCTGGCAAAGCTGCTGGGCCTGCCGGTCACAGCGCTGGAGGACCGCCCCGAGTTTGCGGAGGAGCTGCGTCAGGCCGGGGCCGATGCTGTGCTCTGCCTGCCCTTTGCAGAGGGTCTTGCGCAGATCCCCGGCGGGCAGGAGACATACTTTGTGGTCGTGACCCGTGCCCACAGCTGTGATATTGCCTGCCTGCGTTCTATTCTGCAAAAGCCCGCCGCCTATGTGGGCATGATGGGCAGCCGGAAGCGCGCGGCTCTGGTGCACACACAACTGGCCGAGCTGGGGCTGCCGCAAGAGCGCATTGATGCCCTGCACGCGCCCATTGGTCTTTCCATTGGCGCAAAAACCGCACAGGAGATCGCACTTTCTATTCTTGCGGAGATCGTCTCCGTTAAAAACAGCCGCCAGCAGACCGAGGGCTTTTCCCCGGCGCTGCTGGCGGCGCTGGAACAGCAGACCGCTCCGGCGCAGAGCCAGTACTGTTTTGTTCTGAGCATCTGCAGCGGGGCAAGGTCGAGGGACGGGGTGCCCTTTCCCCTGCCCTGCTCCTCGGGCTTCTGCTTTGCCGGAGGCGGGTCGGTGAGCAGGGCACTGCCCATAAGGCAGACCGGCAGCGTGAGTGCCCCCAGCGCCCAGAACGCCCCCCGGATCCCCTGCACCGGGCCAAATCCCTTCAGCGCCGTGCGGACGAATCCGGTCAGGAACGCACCGCTCAGGCCCACCGCGCCGCCAATGACCCCCGTGGCAAGGCCCTTGCGCCCGGCGTACCACTTCTGGGCGCAGGACTGGATGGACGGGTAGAGAAACGCCGTGCCCAGCCCCGCCGGAATGCTGAACACTGCCCAGAACCATACTCCCTTCTCCCCGGGCAGGAGGGCCGCCGCAAAGAACCCGCCGCAGAGCAGGCCGGTGCCCCACAGCGCCGCGCAGCGCGGGCCTTTTTTATCCTGCAAAAAACCACCGATGACGCATCCCACCCCGAACGCTGCGATCAGGATGCCGAACGCATAGCCAGCGCCGTCCTCGGTCAGGCTGAACTCGTCCATCACCGGCTGCTGGAACACGCCCCACGCCGCAGGCAGGCCCGTCAGGATCTGAATGGCCGCCCCCGCCGCCAGGATGGTCCACGGGTGTTTTGCTGCAAATTGCTGTTTCATTGCCTGCCCTCCGAATGGTTTTTCCCTTACAGTGTACCCATTTCAATTGACAAAACGGCAGATTCCTTTATAATGGATAAAGTAACAACTAAACACGGCCTCGCCCTCTCCGTCATCGCTGCGCGATGCCACCTCCCCCAAAGTGGGAGGCTTTGGCAGTCCACACAAAGTTTACGGTTTTGCCAAGGGCTCTCCCTTTGGGAGAGCTGGACGCGGAGCGGCCTGAGAGGGCGAGCACTTGATAGAGAGGAACCAACTATGAAATCACAGGCATTGAAGGGTATGCGCGACCTGCTGCCCGCTGAGCAGACCCTGCGCGACTACATCCAGGGCAAGATCCTGGAGACCTACCGTGCTTCCGGCTTTGAGCGCATCTCCACCCCCATGCTGGAGGATATGGAGAACCTGGACAAATCCGACGGCGGCGACAACCTGAACCTGATCTTCAAGGTGATGAAGCGTGGAGACAAGCTGACCAGCGCGCTGGGATCCGGCGACCCCAAGCAGCTCTCCGACATGGGCCTGCGCTATGATCTGACCCTGCCCCTGAGCCGTTTCTACGCTGCCAACAAGGACAAGCTCCCCCACCCCTTCAAGGTCATCCAGACCGACCGCGTGTTCCGCGCCGAGCGCCCCCAGAAGGGCCGCCTGCGCGAGTTTGTCCAGTGTGACATCGACATTCTGGGCGACGAGAGCCCCAATGCCGAGGTGGAGCTGATCGACGTGACCGCCCGTGCCCTGCTGGGCATCGGCTTTACCGGCTTCACCGTGAACATCAATGACCGCCGCATCCTGCGCGGAATGCTGGAGAGCATGGGCTTTGCCGCCGACACACTGGACTCTGTCTGCATCACCTTTGACAAAATGGATAAGATCGG
>OLNM01001792.1_pt1 | contig 14897 bp, 11 predicted proteins | sample 1672391 | NCBI WGS metagenome assembly OLNM01 (sample SAMEA3136680, study PRJEB25190) | human gut metagenome | reverse complement strand
GAAAAAGTTCAAGGTGCTTTCTTTAACTCAGGTCAATACCAAATCATCTTTGGTACTGGTACAGTAAACAAAATGTACGATGAAGTTGTTGCGCTTGGTTTGCCAACATCATCTAAAGATGACATGAAAGCAGAAGCTGCGAAACAAGGGAACTGGTTCCAACGTGCTATCCGTACTTTCGGTGACGTTTTTGTTCCAATCATCCCAGTTATCGTAGCGACAGGTCTCTTTATGGGTGTGCGTGGTCTTTTCAACGCTCTTGAAATGCCACTTCCAGGTGACTTTGCAACTTACACTCAAATCTTGACAGATACAGCCTTTATCATCTTGCCAGGTTTGGTTGTGTGGTCAACCTTCCGTGTATTTGGTGGAAATCCTGCCGTTGGTATCGTTCTTGGTATGATGCTTGTTTCTGGCTCACTTCCAAACGCTTGGGCAGTCGCTTCAGGTGGTGAAGTAACAGCTATGAACTTCTTTGGTTTCATCCCTGTTGTTGGTTTGCAAGGTTCTGTTCTTCCAGCCTTCATCATCGGGGTTGTCGGAGCTAAATTTGAAAAAGCTGTCCGCAAGGTTGTTCCAGATGTCATTGACCTCTTGGTAACACCATTCGTGACACTTTTGGTCATGTCTATCCTTGGACTCTTTGTTATCGGACCAGTCTTCCACGTTGTTGAAAACTACATCCTTATTGGTACAAAAGCAATTCTTGGCTTGCCATTTGGTCTTGGTGGTTTCTTGATTGGTGGGGTTCACCAATTGATTGTCGTGTCAGGTGTGCACCACATCTTCAACTTGCTTGAAGTGCAATTGCTTGCTGCTGACCATGCTAATCCATTCAACGCGATCATCACTGCGGCTATGACAGCCCAAGGTGCTGCGACTGTTGCGGTTGGTGTTAAAACTAAAAATCCAAAACTGAAAACACTTGCTTTCCCAGCTGCTCTTTCTGCCTTCCTCGGTATTACAGAGCCTGCTATCTTCGGGGTGAACTTGCGCTTCCGTAAACCATTCTTCCTTTCATTGATTGCTGGTGCAATCGGTGGTGGATTGGCTTCAATCCTTGGACTTGCTGGTACTGGTAGTGGTATCACTATCATCCCTGGTACAATGCTTTATGCAGGTAATGGACAACTTCCACTATACCTTCTTATGGTAGCTGTATCATTTGCACTTGGTTTTGCTCTTACTTACATGTTTGGTTATGAGGATGAAAAAGAAGTTGCTACTGAAGTAGAGACAGAACGTTTGGTCCAAGAAGAAACAACTGGTAACATTCCAGCAGCTCTTCAAAATGAAACACTTGTAACTCCTATCGTTGGTGATGTTGTTGCTCTTGCTGATGTTAATGACCCAGTCTTCTCAAGCGGAGCTATGGGACAAGGTATCGCTGTGAAACCAAGTCAAGGTGTGGTTTATGCACCAGCTGATGCTGAAGTTTCAATTGCCTTTCCAACAGGACACGCTTTTGGTTTGAAAACAACTGATGGTGCTGAAGTTTTGATTCACGTTGGTATTGACACTGTATCTATGAATGGTGAAGGTTTTGAAGCAAAAGTTGCTCAAGGTGATAAGGTTAAAGCTGGCGATGTTCTTGGAACATTTGACTCAAACAAAATTGCTGCAGCTGGACTTGATGATACAACAATGGTTATCGTTACAAACACAGCTGACTACGCTTCAGTAGCTCCAGTCGCAACAGGTTCAGTTGCGAAGGGGGATGCTGTGATCGAAGTGAAAATCTAATCAATCCTCTCTAATGTGAAAACGAACAAATGACATGTTTGTTCGTTTTTGCTTGAATGGTAAGATTTACAGAGGAAAATCTAAAAAATAGAGAAATTTAGACTTTCGAAATATGCTATAATAAAGAAAATAAAAACAAGAGGTTTATCATGACAAAATTATATGGAAGCTTGGAAGCGGGCGGTACAAAGTTTGTTTGTGCTGTCGGTGATGAAAACTTTAACGTTGTAGAAAAAACACAATTTCCAACAACAACTCCAATCGAAACAATCGATAAAACCATTGAGTTCTTCTCAAAATTCGACAACCTTGCTGGTCTTGCAGTTGGTTCATTTGGTCCGATTGATATTGATAAAAACTCAAAAACTTATGGCTTTATCACGACGACTCCAAAACCAAACTGGGCAAATGTGGACTTGCTTGGTGCCCTTCGTCGCGCCCTAAACGTGCCTATGTACTTCACTACAGACGTAAACAGCTCTGCTTATGGTGAAGTGGTTGCTCGTAATAATGCTGGTGGTCGTATCGAAAACTTGGTTTACTACACAATCGGTACAGGTATCGGTGCAGGTGTTATCCAACGTGGAGAGTTTATCGGTGGTGTGGGTCACCCTGAGATGGGTCATTATTATGTTGCTAGACACCCAATGGATATTGAAAAAGAGTTTAAGGGGGTTTGTCCTTTCCATAAGGGATGTCTGGAAGGCTATGCAGCTGGTCCAAGTTTGGAAGCTCGTACAGGTGTTCGTGGGGAAAACATTGAACTCAACAACCCTGTTTGGGATGTTCAAGCCTACTATATAGCTCAAGCTGCGGTTAATGCGACAGTGACTTTCCGACCAGACGTGATTGTCTTTGGTGGAGGGGTCATGGCTCAACAACACATGCTGGACCGTGTCCGTGAGAAATTTACATCTCTTCTCAATGGTTACCTACCAGTACCAGATGTGCGTGATTACATTGTAACGCCAGCAGTCGCAGGAAATGGTTCTGCTACTCTTGGGAACTTTGTCCTTGCAAAAGAAGTTTCAAAATAAAGCACAAAATCCGCTTGGGAAACCAAACGGATTTTTTACGTGTCAAAGCATTTGCCAGAAAAAGTCGATAATATAGGTCAGACCGTAGGTATAAACCACGAGGGTAAAGGGCTTGGTCAGAATGATGATGGTCATATAGCGCTTGAAGCTCATCTTGGTCAGGGCGGCCAGCATACAGAGAAAGTCAGCTGGACTAATGGGCCAAATCATCATAAAGATAAAGAAACGGTCAAAACGATTGCCCTTATCCAACCAACCGATATACTTGTCATAGGTGCGCTTGCTGACGACGGACTGGACAAAGGCAGCCCCATAGAGGCGAACCAGATAAAAGATAATGGCACAGCCAATCACGATGCCGATATAGTTGTAGATAGTCCCGATGATGTGGCCGTAGATAAAGACACCAGCCACCGAGGTCAAGGCCCCAGGAATGATAGGGACGACCGTTTGTAAAATCTGTAAAAAGATAAAGAGAGGTGGACCCCAGATACCTGCCTGCTGGATAAAGGCAGAGAGGGTTTCCTTAGACTGTAAAATCCCAGCCTGATAAGCCCAAATACAGAAAATCAAACTCCCAACCCCGCCGACAATCGATGAGATGTTGATAACTTGCTGCAGAAGGGGAGAAACAGCTTTCATTTGTTTATCCTGTGACATGTAAACTCCTCATAGATAGTATAACTCTACTATACCATATTTTGGAGGAGAAAGGGGGAATGAGTCTTTTTTGTGATGGGAAGAGTGGTGGATTTTGAGCCTAAACATGCTATAATAAAGGGAGCAGACAAGTAGCAAAGGAGAGAGTATGATACAGGTAAAACCAGAACTGGAGATAGAAAAACAATTGATCAGCCAACTGGTAACTGGGGAAAGTCAATGGACTTACAGAGATGACCTTAAAACAGAAGAGCAATTATGGGAAAACTTCTTTGAAAAGCTAGCCCAGAACAATGTGGCTCTATTGGCAGATCATCCCCTGACAGAACAGGAAAAACGCCAGATAAAGAATCAACTGAACTTTGTTAGCTACTATGATGCGGCCAAGTGGTTGGTCGGCGAAAATGGCATTGCCAAGGTTGAGGTTCAGAGAGAAGATGCTAGTTTGGGGACTATCCGTTTATCTGTCATTTGGCGAGACAATATCGCAGCTGGTAAGTCTAGTTATGAGGTTGTCAACCAAGTTGAGAGAGATAAGATAAATCCTCAGGATCAAGACCGCAGGCTAGATGTGACCCTCTTGATCAATGGCCTTCCCATGATTCAGATCGAGCTTAAGAGTCCCAGAGTTGCTTTTCTAGATGCCTTTCATCAAATTAAGAAGTATGATAGGGAAGGCAAGTTCCGTGGTATTTACTCTAGCTTACAGATGTTTGTTGTGACCAATAAAGTAGACACACGCTATATCGCTGCAGCTAGGGAAAATAAACTCAACAAGCAATTTCTAACCAAGTGGGTGGATAAGGACAACCAACCTATAACGAGCTTGACCAGTTTTGCCCACGAAGTCCTTTCCATCCCTCGTGCCCACCAGATGGTCATGCAGTATTCTGTCCTTGATGATAGTAAGAAGGCTCTCATCCTCCTGCGTCCCTACCAGATCCATGCCATCGAAGCAGTGCAAGAAGCCTCTCGCCAGCAAGCATCAGGATATGTCTGGCACACGACAGGTTCAGGTAAGACCCTGACTTCTTATAAGGTAGCTCGGAATCTCCTCCAAATTCCATCCATCCAAAAGACGATTTTTGTCGTTGACCGCAGGGACTTGGATCAACAGACCACTTCATCTTTTCTCTCCTATGCGACCAATGATGTCATTGATATTGATGAGACGGATAATACCCATGATTTGGTCAAGCGACTAGGAAGCAATGATAAGCGTGTGGTGGTAACGACCATCCAGAAAATCACCACCATGATGCGTAAGTTTGAACAAGGACTTTACCAGCGTGATGCTGACAAAATCAAGGGCCTTCGAGTGGCCTTTGTCGTGGATGAATGCCACCGTACCGTAACACCTCAAACACAAAAAGACATTAAAGCCTTTTTCCCACAGTCGCTTTGGTATGGTTTTACAGGCACACCTATCTTTAAGGAAAATAAACGCCAGCAAGTTGGTGATCTAGCCCAAACCACCCAGCAACAGTACGGTGACCGTCTCCATGAGTATACGGTCAAGGAAGCTATCCATGATGGAGCAGTTTTAGGTTTTAAGGTCGATTATCGCAATACCCTCATAACGGATAAATCCGAAAAAGACATACCAGATACTGTCTATGAGGATGAGGAGCATATGTTGGAAGTCTTGGATGCCATTATCAATAAATCCCGTCAACAGCTAGGCTTCCAAAAGGGAGTTGGTAAGACCTATAATGCTATCCTGACCGTCAAGTCAATCCCTCAAGCCCAAGCCTACTATGACCTCCTCAAACGGGTCAAGGCTGGGGAGACGAGAGTCAAGGTATCGGAGAGGGTCAAGCAGGTCCTTCCTGACTTTCCAAAGGCGACTATCACCTACTCGGTCACAGAAAACGAAGAAGACTCAAGAGCCAATCAAGACCACATGAAGCAAGTCTTAGAGGAGTACAACCAAGAGTTTGATACCCACTTTACCATGGCGGATCTTCGTGGCTTTAATACGGATGTCAATAACCGTCTTGCTCGAAAACAGGACAAATACCTCTATCGCAATGAACAGTTGGACTTAGTCATCGTGGTCAATCGTCTCTTAACAGGATTTGATGCGCCTTGTTTATCGACCCTCTTTATCGATCGCAAGCCCATGCAACCGCAGGACTTGATTCAGGCTTTTAGCCGAACCAACCGTATTTTTGATAGCAGTAAGACCTATGGGCATATTATCACTTTCCAAAAGCCTCTAGCCTTTAAGGAAGCAGTAGATAGTGCCCTCAAACTCTACTCAAATGGTGGTGAAAACGAGGTTCTAGCCCCAAGTTGGGAAGAGGAAAAGAGGAACTTTTTACGGAGTTGCAGTGATTTCCAAAATCTCATCACCGATGATTCTGAGGATGGACTCCAAATCGAGCAAATCTCTACACCTGAGTTGAGGAAACTAGCTAAAACCTATCAAGCCTTTGATAAATACTTAGCCTCTATCCGAGTGTACAAAGAGTATGATGAGGAAGAACTTTACAGTCAGACGGGACTTGATGGAGAGAAGTTGGAAAGGTATCTGGGCCTTTATCGAAATGTCCTTGCAGAATTAAAAAGCCGAGTAGAGTATGATGACGATGGAGAGCCACTTGATATCCACTATGAACTGGAGTCTATCCAAGTGGACGAAATTAACTATGCCTATATCTTGACCTTGATCCAAAGCCTGATCGAGCAAGGTCAGAGTCAAGAAAAGAACCTAAGCGTTCAAGATAAGGAAGCGGTGGATAACTATATTCAGAGTCTTGAGAAGACCAATCCCAATCTTGCCCAGATCATCACTGAACTTTGGAGAGAGGTACAAGAACATCCAGAAAGCTATCGTGGTCAGTCTATCGCAAATATATTGGATCAGATGATAGAAGCTGTCATCCAGCAACATATCCAAGTCTTTAGCAAGCGCTGGTATGTCGGCGAAGATGAACTCCGTTACTATGTCGAACACTACCGTAAGGGTGCTAAAAAACAACTAGGAGAAAGTCAGCTGACCAAGAGCCAGCGCTATCAGGACTATAAACTAGAGGTGGCGGATGCCCTCAATCCTCTTCTCTATAAAAAACAAATCAAGGAAGCCTATACCCAGCTAGTAGAGGAAGTCATTGAGCCGTTGAGGGTCGGGAGGTAAAAGAAGCTGGGAAGAAACACTATATTGTTTTTGAATGTTTTAGGTTTTAGCACTATTTTTTTAAAAAAATAGTGCTTTTTTGACTTTTTTAAAAAAAAATGGTACTATCATTGTGGATATAAGGAGGATACTAAATGAAAATTGAACAGAAAGGTTAAATATTTTTAATGTATAGTCAATTAGAAATTGAAAATTTATTAAAAGAAATTAAAAAATTAATTCAGTGTAAAAGATATAGGATTTCAACTGGAGAAAACCGTGAAAAGAATGAGGAATTCATATTTGAATTTGATTTGAATGATGAAAAAATTTGTGAGTTGTTAATGCAAATCGAGTATAGTGATTTTTGTGAATGCTTACATCCGTACGATATTTCACGGAATCATGAAGATTATTATCTGTTTGCCCCTGAATTTACTTTAAGTGATTTATTTGGTGATGACTTGCAGGTTGTTGTGTACGTTAAACTAATAATTAAAGACGATAATAAACATCAACCTTTTTTAGTCGTTGTATCTTTTCATAGGCCAGATGAATCAAAAGTATTGAATTATCAATTTAAATAAATTTTCTCTCTTTTAGAGAAGGCCTCTCTCTTGAAAGGAGCGCTAATAATGAATAATAAAAAAATATTATGCGAAAATTGTTTAGAGTCAGTAAATTATAAAGTAGTTGTTGAAGAATTAACACGGTCATTAAAAGGAAAAAAATATACTTTTTCAGGTAAGACTGCTTATTGTGTTAATTGTAATAAGCCTATTTATGTTGAAGAAATTAACGAACATAATAAACAAGCTATCTATGAAGCTTTTAGGCGTGAGAATGGTATTATCTCAAATGAGGATATAATAAATATTACTGAAAAATATAGTATTGGAGCTAAACCATTAGCTCAGCTTTTGGGATGGGGAATTAATACTATTCAAAGATATTTAAATGGTGATATTCCAAAACCTGCTTATTCTGATAAATTGAAAGAAATATTAAAAAAACCCGATATTTTTAAAGAAATTTTGGTAACAAATAAAGATAATATTACAGATGTAGCATTTAATAAGAGTGTAGAAAAGGTTGATGAAATTTTAAATAATGAAAATGATGATAAACTTACTCAAGTTATACACTATTTATTATCAAAAAATAATGAGATTACACCGTTAGCTTTACAAAAACTTTTATACTATGTACAAGGATTTTATTTTGCTTTTAAGAAGGACTATATTTTTTCTCGTGATTGCGAGGCTTGGGTACATGGTCCTGTATATAGAGATGTTTATTTTAAATATCAATCTTTTGGATATAATCCCATTCAATTGAATATAAAGAGTGATATTGGAGGTAGCCTTACATTTTTTGAATGTAGTTTAATAGATAGTGTATTGAAGAATTTTGCTATATTTAATGGAAAAGTATTAGAAGAATTTACTCATGAAGAGGAACCATGGTTGGCTATGCGAGGAGATTTGAACGCGGAAGAACTATCTAATGAAATAATTCCAAAAGAATTAATTGGTTCTTACTTTGTGAAAGTAAAAGAAAAATATCAGATGCTGGGAGTTGAGGAAATTTCTCGGTATAGTTTTGAGAAATATAAAGCGATAAGTTCTTTGTAAATTTTATTTAATGGTTTTTATTGTAGAGGTATCAAATGCTTGACGAAGAAGATTTTATTAAAATCGGTAAGGAAGTGATTCCGAATATTTATGACGATGGTGCCAAACCGGCTATAAGGGAAATAGGTCAATTTATTGCAAGACCTCTTAAATTGATTAATACTCTTTTTCAGCCTTTAGATATATGGTTGCTGAATAAAGAATATAACATAGAAAAAACTAAAATACTTCTGGCGGAACGATTACAGCATGTTAAGCCAGAGGAATTGGTTAGTCCAGAACCGCATGTCGCGATACCAGCAATTATTGCACTCTCATATTCAATGGATAGTGAGGAACTTAGGAATTTATATGCAAATTTATTATCAAAAGCAATGGTATTAGGAATGAAGGATAAAGTGCATCCTTCATTTGTTGAGATAATAAAACAACTAAGTCCTATAGATGCGATTGTTTTTAAAGAAATAATGGAGAGGCCAATTAAACCTATTATTGACTTATATATTACTAATAGTGATGAAATTTCTGAAGTTACTACAATTGAAAATATTACATGGATGGATAGAGAGTATGAAGTTGTTTTAGTTTCATTAGCAAATTTGGTTAGGTTAGGATTGATTGAAATTCCTGATGGTTATAACTATAATAATGATTTAAATTATAGTTTAGTACGCTCGTCCTCAGCGTATGATGTAATATTTCAAAAATTGAATTGTCAAATAAAGATACAAGAGTTGCTTAATCATAAAGTTAAGGAAAGAAAAAAATATATAAAATTAAATGCTCTTTCGGAAACTTTTTATAAAATATGCGTTTGTGAATTATGAAAATAGTAAACTTCGAATATTATTGCTATGTTGATTATTTAAATAAAATATCAAATTCTATCTGACATAAATTAAATGTTTATACAGATGAAATGAGAGATCTTTTTTATCAGATTTTTAAAGACAATCACTATGAAGAGCGTTTTAAACACTATTGGAAATTTGATACTGGCTGTTAAATAAAGTGTGGGAGTATGGATGAAATTAAAAGAAAATGATAATGTGCCTGAAATTAGGTTCGATTCTTTTAAAGAAGAATGGGATAAAAAGAGATTTAAAGATTTTACAAAATTGTCTCAAGGTCTACAAATTGCAATTTCTAGTAGATTTTTAGAAGATGGAGAACATAGATATTTTTATATTACAAATGAATTTTTAAATCCAAATTCTACAAAGAAATATTATATCGAATCTCCATCTGAGAATGTTATTTGTACTGTAGATGATATTTTAATGACTAGAACTGGAAATACAGGAAAAGTGATTACAAATATTTCTGGTGCATTTCATAACAATTTTTTTAAGGTTGATTATGATAAATTTGAAACCTCTAAAATGTTTTTATATTATCTGTTAACATCAAATGATATTCAAAAAGAAATTATAATTAGAGCAGGAAACTCAACTATACCTGATTTAAACCATAGCGATTTTTACTCTATAAAAACCTCAGTTCCTGCTCTAGATGAACAAACCGCCATCGGCGCCCTCTTCCGCACCCTCGACGACCTTCTGGCGAGATACAAGGATAATCTCACTAACTACCAATCTCTCAAGGCGACTATGCTTTCCAAGATGTTTCCCAAAGATGGACAGACAGTTCCTGAGATTCGTTTGGATGGATTTGAAGAGGAGTGGGGAAAAGATACTTTAGAGCCTTATCTTACTGAAAGTAGAATTTCAGGTGACACAGGTCTAACTGCAAAAAAAATAACTGTCAAACTTTGGGGAAAAGGAGTTATAGAAAAGGAAGAGAAGTATGCTGGTAGTTCGAATACGCAATACTTTATTCGAAAAGGTGGACAGTTTATATACAGTAAACTAGATTTTCAAAATCAAGCATTTGGAATTATCCCAAATGAACTTAATGGTTATCAGTCAACGTTAGATTTACCAACTTTTGATATTCAAAACATCGATTCTAAATTTTTACTTGAGTATGTAATGAGAAGAGAATTTTACGAATATCAAGGCTTAATCGCGAATGGTTCCAGAAAAGCAAAGCGTATCCATCCAGAGGATTTTTTAGTTATGCCAGTTAGGATTCCATCTATCGAAGAACAACAAGCCATCGGTGCCTATTTCTCAAACCTAGATAACCTCATCAACTCTCACCAAGAAAAAATTTCTCAGTTAGAAATACTGAAAAAGAAACTCTTGCAGGATATGTTTATTTGAGGTTCCCTAATGAAATTTTTAGAAAGATTATTTTTGTCGTTCAGTTCTTTTTTCCTGGTTTAATTTTGTTTATTTTTACTATAAATATTTTTCCAAATATTGAAAATTTATTGGCGAGTATTACTAAAATAATTATTTTGATTTTAGTAATGCTAGTAGTTGCATTTGGATTACTGAAATGTTTTGAAAAAGAAGTAAAATCTGATACGGCTAACATCGTCTCAATTCAACCAGTTGAGCATGAAATTATTCCAACGTATATAGGTTTGTTTGTCATAATGCTTGGTTTGGGTAGTTTAAGTTTAATTTATCAAATGTTTATTGTGTTATTTATATTTGGGATATGGTTTGTTTTAATGGAAAAATCTTATTATTTTAATCTTATTTGGTTACTTAAATATAGGTATTATAAGGTACAAGATGAGATTGGTAATACTTATATAATTTACAGTAAGAGAAATGATGTAAAAGAAGTTGGTGAAATTCAGAATTTAGTAAGAATAAATAATTTTACATTTTTGGAGAAGGAGTAATATGTTTTTAGTAAAAGTGGATCAGAAATATAGAAAATTAGATAACTCGGACGATATTTCAGAACTAGTTGCCCCAATGATTGAACCTGACAATATTATAAAGTTTGATCCAGAGGCACAATTAGAACATGAGGATTGGTTCTATATTGAAATTGATGATATTCATATGCCTATGGTAAAAGAGTATGGTGACAAGTTTTTAAGTACTGTAAGCTTAAATGATGTGACTGAAGAGGAGTTCACAAAAATTGATTTGATTTTTCGAAAAGTTGAAAATGATGGTTTAGTTTTCCAAAAAATCACTAAGTCAAAGAGAATGGTTGATAAATCCATTTTAAAATGGATACCCAACATTGGAAAACCAGAAAGAACAATAATCGAAAATGGTATAGAATTAAAATCTGCAATTGATGCATACTTTGATGGAAATGATAGATTGTATTTTAAAAATTTTAGAACTATTCGGAGCTTATTCAAGGGGATTGATGATTACTATCGTATAGCAAGTCAGGCAGAAGTTGATGAGTTTAAACAATTTAATCTAGTGAGTTTTGTTTCAGATTTTGAAATTAAGACTAATAACTTAAAGATGTTAGCAGTTTTAAAAGATTATGGAATAGATTTGAATGATATAGGTGTTAAAAGGACTTTGTTGAGATCTTACAGTCAGTATCCTAATCAGGAATTTGAGTTAGATGAGAATCAAAATTTTATAATTGATAGTAATAGAAAATTAACATGTTTACTAAAGTTAGCACTTGGACGGCTGTATACAAATCCAATAACTCATCATAAAATGGAAGCTAATCATGCAAAGAAATTAAATTAAACTAAGAAAATGATTTAGAAAGAAACACTATGGAAACAACACAAACGTCCCAGTCGCTCTACCAAGCCCTGTGGAACTCAGCGGATGTTCTCCGCTCTAAGATGGATGCTAATGACTACAAGTCCTATCTTTTGGGTATGGTATTTTATAAGTACCTGTCAGATAAGATGCTCTTTTTCGTGGCGGAGACTATGGAGGAGGAGAGTGAGAGTTTAGAGGCTGCCCTTGAGGTCTATCGCAACTACTATGAGGATACGGACACCCACGAGGATCTTCTTGCAGTTATGAAGGACGAACTCAACTATAGTATCAAGCCTGAGTTGACTTTTACGGCTCTTGTAGCACGTGTCAATGAGGGAACTTTCCAGCTGGAAGATTTGGCTCAAGGTTTTCGTGATATCGAGCAGAGTGATGAACTCTATGAAAACCTCTTTGAAGATATTGACCTCTATTCCAAAAAGCTAGGGGCGACTCCGCAAAAGCAAAACCAAACGGTGGCGGCGGTCATGAAGGAGTTGGCTGTGCTAGATGTGGCTGGTCATGCTGGTGATATGCTGGGGGATGCCTATGAGTATCTAATCGGTCAGTTTGCGACTGACTCGGGTAAGAAGGCTGGTGAGTTCTATACACCTCAGCCTGTTGCCAAACTTATGACTCAGATTGCCTTTTTAGGTCGTGAGGACCAGCTAGGCTTTACCATCTATGATGCGACTATGGGCTCTGGCTCTCTCTTGCTCAATGCCAAGAAATACTCTCATAAACCGCAGACAGTGGTTTACTTTGGTCAGGAACTCAATACCTCAACCTATAACTTGGCTCGGATGAACATGATTCTACACGGCGTTCCAGTTGAGAATCAATTTCTCCACAATGCCGATACACTAGACGAAGACTGGCCGACTCAAGAGCCGACCAACTTTGACGGTGTTCTGATGAACCCTCCATACTCTGCCAAGTGGTCAGCAAGCTCTGGCTTTATGGCGGATCCTCGTTTCTCTCCTTTTGGGAAACTGGCACCCCAGTCCAAGGCTGACTTTGCCTTCCTCTTACACGGTTACTACCATCTCAAGCAAGATAATGGGGTGATGGCTATTGTCCTTCCCCACGGTGTTCTTTTCCGTGGAAATGCGGAAGGAACCATTCGTAAGGCCTTGCTAGAAGAAGGCGCTATTGATACGGTTATCGGTCTACCAGCTAATATCTTCTTTAATACCAGCATTCCGACCACGGTTATCATTCTCAAAAAGAACCGTACCAATCGTGATGTTTACTTTATCGATGCTTCTAAGGAGTTTGATAAGGGCAAAAATCAGAATATCATGACGAATGCTCATATCGAAAAGATTCTGGAAGCCTACAAGTCTCGTGAGGAAATTGACAAGTTTGCCCATCTAGCAAGCTATGAAGAAATTGTCGAAAATGACTACAATCTCAATATCCCTCGTTACGTAGATACCTTTGAGGAAGAAGAAGTCGAACCACTGACAGACATCGTTAGCAAGATTAACACGACAAATGAGACAATCCAAAACCAAACCGCTTCCCTACTCGAAATGCTCGGTCAACTACATGGAACTACACCAGAAGCCGATGTTGAACTCAAAAAGTTTTTGAAAGAGTTTAAAGGGTGATGGAGAAATAGTTAGATACATCTATCAGATTTTAAATACCAGCCAAATTAACTTTTGGTTGGTATTTGTTTTCTAAAGATGATATAATTAAATTACTAAAAAGGTAATTTAATTCAACGAAAAGGGATCTATGAAGCTTATCTATAAAAATAAAACTGTTAAAAAGCAGTGCACAGAGCTGAGGAGAGCGAAAAAAGATTTTTCGGATAAGATTGCTGTAAAGTTGCATCAGTTGATCAACTTTTTGGAAGCGGCGGATTCTCTGGCTAGTGTGACAGTTTTTCCTAAGTATCACTTTCACCAACTAAAGGGAAAGAGACAGGGGCAGTTTGCTTTAGATATAGATGGTCGAAGGAGTTCCTATCGCTTGATTGTGGGTTTTCGTGAGGAGGATCTAGAAAAGGTATTTCCTAGTCCTATTGAAATTGAAATCCTAAAAATAGAGGAGGTCAGCAATCACTATGAGTAATAAAATTGTTGAATACAAAGACCTGATTGCTTTTCATCCAGGTCAGTATGTTGAAGAGTTGATTGAAGATTATAACGTAACGCAGAAGGAATTTGCGGAGCGTTTGGGGGTTTCAGCAAAGACTGTCAGCAAGCTCGTCAATGCTGAGGAGTCCATCAGTAAAGAAACGGCTCATAAGTTAGCCAAGCTAAGCGGAGTTTCTATGCAAACCTGGCTCAATCTTCAAAATGCTTATGATGTAAAAGTGGCTGAGATTGCAGAGGAAAGAGAGCTTGAAGAAGGTAGCGAGAAAGAAATCTGTGAGATGATTGATTTCAAGTATTTCAAGGAAGAAGGCTACGTTCCAGACAAACGCTATAGTTTGAAGGAAAAGATTGTCGAGCTTCGTAAGATTCTTGGTGTGGCAAGTTTAGAAAACCTTACATCTTTTAACCATCTAGTCAGCTATCGGAATACGCGTGAGTTTACGACTAAAAGTATCGTGAACTCCAATATCATGCTGGAGTTGGCGTCTAAAAAAGCACGTGATATAACAACTATCAAGCTCAATCGCAGAAAGCTTGAGAGAAGCTTACCTGTTTTGAGAAAGTTGACCAGACAAGATCCTGAAGTCTTTCCTCAATGTTTGTATGATATCTTGTTAGATTGTGGTGTTGTTCTAGTCGGTCTACCTGCCTTACCAAACGCTAATCTGAATGGAGCGACTAAAAAATTCAGTAATGGGAGTGCCTTGCTTTTACTCACAGATCGAAACAAAGCATCCGATATTTTCTGGTTTTCACTTTTCCATGAGATTGGGCATATTCTGGGAAATGATTTTTCATCTGATGAAGGAAACAGTGAAACCTATCTTCGTTCTGAGGAACAGGCAGATCAGTTTGCAAAAGATTTCTTGATTAGACCGGAAGACTATCAAGATTTTGTTGAAAAAGGAAACTTTGATAAGACGGATATCATACATTTTGCTGAGGAGATAGATATTCATCCTAGCGTCGTTTTAGGTAGATTACAAAATGAT
>OLNM01001771.1_pt1 | contig 15082 bp, 19 predicted proteins | sample 1672391 | NCBI WGS metagenome assembly OLNM01 (sample SAMEA3136680, study PRJEB25190) | human gut metagenome | reverse complement strand
TTATGTTATCAACAGACGAAAGGAATTGAATATTGGTTAAAAATCAATACGAAGGATATGAGTACATTGACCCCAATCATCAATATACCTATCCAAATTCTACAGTCTTAATCAACAAACAAAATATTACAAATATTGAAGAAGCCTACCGGAATGAGCATTTATTCGTTACTAGAAGGCTTGCAGACTTGCGCTTGAAAACCATAGAAGTCTACTCCATTAGTGATATTTTAGCCATTCATAAATATTTATTTCAAGATGTCTATGCTTGGGCGGGACAATTTCGCAAGGTGAATATCTCAAAAAATGGAAATCCTTTTATGTCAATACAATCTTTCAGTACTGCCCAAGCATATATAAACCGCCTTATTCATACCTATTATCAAACTGCTAATTCAAAAGATGAGATTATTAAACAATTAGCAAAAATTCTTGATAATCTTAATTATTTCCATCCCTTTCGAGAAGGGAATGGACGAACTCAACGAGAAGTTATTCGTTCCTTAGCACTATCAAAAGGTTATTCTGCACAAATACGCGTGGAACAAGATGATGAAGTTTACAATCTTTATATGGATGGGACAGTCTATGGGGACTTAGGAAAGTTAGAAGAACTACTTGGTAAAATACTGGAAAAATTGTAAATTAATCTACAAAAACACTTGTATATTTTTTAAATATCCTAAATATCACAGAAAATTATAACTTACTCAAAACTTAAAGACAAAAAGCTTCTGAAATCTAACGTTTCAGAAGCTTTCTTCTTATCATAAAACGACTGCAACTATTAATCGATACCACATTATCGATATTTATTAAAATAATTAATGTTTAAGTAGTGGTCCGCTAAGATGAAATTCAAAATTTGTAACATCAACTAAACCAACAACTTTGTCACTTTGATATAATTCCATCAAAAATTGTGCCATCTCTTCACTTGTGTGATATTTAGCAAAATGCTCATCATAATTGTATTCTTTCGAATCTGTAGCAACTTGACCGAATTCCGTTTTCGTGGCAGCTGGAGCTAAAACCTTAGCTTTTAATTGATGTTGATTTGCCTCTAGTTCCAACGCCAAGCCTTCTGTAAAAGCACTGACATAAAATTTACTTGCACAGTATGTAACTGCATTTGGAACCATCATGTATCCGCCTCTAGATGATAAGTTAATCAATTGAGCGCCTTTACAATCTTTATAATCTCTCACATATAGAGTTGATAGAATTGTTAAAGCTTCAATGTTTAGATGGATTAATGTTATTATCTTTTCTAAATCTTGAGATTCAACCTTATCATAATTTCCAAAACCAGCATTATTTATTAGAGTAGTAATGTGATATTTTTTCAAGCTTTCATAAAGATCAAAAACATTACTGGACTTCGATAAATCAACAACTTTAATAACAACATCTAAATCCGGATAATGATTCAAAATCTCTTGCTTCAATTTTTCTAGTCGTTCTTGACGCCGAGCAATTAAAATAAGATTCGTTCCTAATTTTGCAAATTGTCTTGCTGTCTCCGCTCCTATACCAGCACTGGCTCCAGTAATACAAGTATAATTCTTCGTTTGTTCCATACTATTTTCTCCTTTACAGATTGCTATTTGCATTTTTATAAGAGTCGCTGCTCCCATTCAGCCACCAATACACAGAGAAGCGATTCCATAATTTCCTTTATTTTCAACCAACTCATAAATTAGAGTAGTCAGTATTCTGCTTCCTGAAGCTCCAACTGGATGCCCTAAAGCAATGGCACCAAACCTTATCTATATCGTTGAGGTTCTGTTCCACCTTGCGACAACAAACTTGTAATAGTAATCATTTCTCGCTGTTTTAGGTTAAGTGACTTACGATTATAAATTTCGCCAAAAGCAAATTCTAAAATATAATTTCCAATATCCCCTGCCACTCCATCAAGGGCTTTTATGACTTCATCACCAACTTCACCATCTATGGTCTTCAGATATTTCAAACCAATTTTTCGTCTTTCTTCCACTTCCATATGGTATTACCACCTCCCCTAGCTTTATATCAAATTACTTTGATGCTATGTATTTTACATAGTAAAGTGCACTTTATGTCAAGAGAAAACTGAAAATTTCTTGATTTTTTAAAAATTATGCTAAAATAATAAAAAAAGGGGGGGAAAAATATTATGGCTCACTATTCTATTGGAGAATTTGCTAAAAAAACTGGACTTTCTATTTCCACACTTCGATACTATGAGCAAGAAAAATTGATTTACTCACACAGAGAAGAAAATAATCGTAGATACTATGATGACTCTGATATAGCGTGGACTCAATTCATTATTAGATTAAAAAAGACGGGAATGTCTATTAAAAATATGCAAGAATACGCTGACCTAAGATATAAAGGAGACTCCACAATTCCTCAACGACTTAGACTACTATTTTTTCAACTTGATGAACTTCATAAGCAACAAACTGAAATTAACCAACATATTGATTTTCTTGAAAAGAAAATTAAAACTTATTTAGGTATTAATCCTAATTAGCACCATTATTATTTTCTTTATCCAAAAAAGAGATTGAAGAAAGTTACCTAAAATGGACTTTTTCTTCACTCTGAAAAGTGGACAATCGTCTACTTTTTTTATATAATTAACTCAACCAAATCGGTTTAGTTTTGTAATTTGTACTTAAAGGAGGTATCATTCTTTGGATGAATTGTATACAAGAATAAGTAAGGCTACAAAGCATGTGTTATACCAGTACATGAAAGATAATGATATTTCATTACTAAATTATAATTTCAATTACTTTTTTCAACATTGTATTCAGAAATATCAGATTCAAGTGATTAGTCACCACTTCTCGAATCACAAGATTGAGGGATTAACTGTTATAGATGAATTAGGTATTAGTTTTTCTTATGAGAAGGATAATCCTATTGTTAAGCAAAATTTTACTATGTGTCATGAGCTTGGACATTTTATATTAGAGCATGAAGGTAATTATTTTGCAGAATCTATTGATAATCAGGAAAATATACTAGAACGTGAAGCGAATATATTTTCAGCTGTAGTATTAATGCCTGACATTGTTTTGTTATCTAAAATTTATTATAGTTGTGACACCTTTCAACACATTCAAAATAGTCTGGATGTTTCAAAGCAGGCATTGTTCTTTCGCCTTTTAGATCTTCTTAGAGAGTATTATCCTGAACAAGAAAGTACCCTTAAGCAGGCTATCGATGCTTATATCGATGGACAAAATGCCACATTACTCCTTTTGTTTCACGGTATCAAAGAACAGATTATAAAGGAGTTTAACAACTACCAGACTTCTCTAATAAAGAAAATTGAACAATCTGTGAACAAAAGAGGCTTCGTTACTAGTCAAGAGTATCCTGAACTTTTAAATCAAAAGAATTGGAAAACCATAAAGGATTGTCATGACAATCTAAGAGTATGGCTCATTTATGATAGAGGGAAATCAATAGCTTATGTTTGGGATAAAAATAAGCTAACAGAAAAAGAGGCAAAACAAAAAGCTGAATTGAAACTACTGTTAATGTGAGGTAAGTGATGTATCAACCAGAAAAACTAAAAACTCGTAGAAAAGAATTGAAATTAACACAAAAGGATATTGCAGATCAATTGGGTATTAGTTATCAAGCTTATTCCGCATGGGAGCGTGGAGTAAAACAACCATCTAAAGAAAAAGTAAAGCAGTTAGAGCAGATTCTAGATGTCCCAATAGGTTATTTTACAGAGGTCGAAATTGTCCGACTATATAATACTCTATCTGATGAGGGGAAGGATCAAGCACTTAGCTATGTCAGAAACCTAGTTCAGAAAGAACAATGTAAGAATGTTATTTCAATAGCAGAGAAACTATACGAATACCATGTTTACGAAAAAATGTCGGCTGGTATCGGTTCATCAGTTTATAATGATCAGGACTATGATACTGTTTATTTTGATGAAGAACTAGCTCATGACTTCGCTTCATGGGTATCTGGAGACTCGATGGAGCCCAAATATAAAAATGGCTCTGTGGCTCTCATTCGTGAGACAGGATTTGATTATGATGGAGCAGTTTATGCCGTAGTCTGCAATAGCCAGACTTATATTAAACGAGTTTATCGAGAGGAGCATGGCTTAAGACTGGTTTCTATCAATCCAAACTATAAAGATATTTTTCTTTCGTATGATGAAGATCCTAGAATTGTAGGAATTATTGTTGGGAATTTTGTACCAATGAAACTCTAACAACATTTTATTTACGTTGATTTTCTATTTCTGATGATTATGTAACAAAGAATATAGAAATCTTTTACTTTGTAACCCTATGCGCCACCCCTTTAAAAATTTAGATAAATTACAAATATTACAAAAATATTTCAAAAAACACTTGACATTCTATTACATTGTAATATAATAGCTACTATAAATTTAGGTGAGGTATCATAATCATGAAAAAATGGACAAGTTTAGCACTTCTAGGATTAGCTTCTGCAAGCCTACTCGTAGCTTGTGGTTCAAAAAAAGAGGAGAGCAAATCTTCTGCCAAAGAAGCACAAACAACGGTGAAGTCTAGTCAGAAAAAAGCAAAAGCATCTTCTGGAAAGAAAGAGACAAAAACTGCTGAAGCTAGTGCCGCTTCTAGTACAACAACTACTGCACCAACACAAGCGCAAGCTCAAACACCAACGCAACCAAGTCAAGGTAACAGTGCTAATCAAGCTGGAACCACAACTTCTAAATCTGATCCGAAAACAGGTTATGGCGGTTGGGAAGCCACTTCTGGTACTTTGGAGTTGTTAAAAGATACCCCTGTCTATGCTTCACCTGATAAAAGCAGCGGTGTTGCTTATGTACAACCTCAAGCAAACATTGAGTGGGACAATTACATGTACGAAAACGGTGAGTGGTGGTACAGCTTTGTTCAAAAAAATCGTGACCAAGAAGTTCGATATTACATTGCTTATTCAGATGTAGGCTATTGATAGAAAAAGAGAGGGCCATTACACACCAATTTTATTTGTAACAGGGCTTAATGAAGATTTTGATTATAGCAAATACACTGATTTCCGTGTTTCCCTTACAAAATAAAAACATATTCAATGCTCTTAAAATTAACAACACCCTGAAAGTTAGATTTTCCATCTATCTTTCAGGGTGTGTTTTTATATCCTAATTAAGTATGAAATTAAAACTTCATAGCTCTATTTCTACTTATATTGTTGAAGTGCTTTATTATAGTCTAACAAAAAAGCCGTCGGAAAAACGGCTTTCGAAGATGAGTGGTTAAAATGCCAGGTTAAGTGGTGCGATAGTAGACATTAAACAAAATTCAAAATAGACTACAGCCATTCTTTTCCCCACTGATTCAAGTCTCTTAAAATCGGCATAAGCGATTTGCCTTTTTCTGTAAGCTGGTATTCGGTATGAAGAGGCATGGATTCAAAATCAACTTTCTTAACCAATTGATGTTCCAGTAAGACATCCAGTCCGCGTGTCAAACTAATCGTTGTGATTCCTTCGACTTCTCTTCTTAACTTGTTAAAACGAATCGTTTGGTGCTTGTTGATCACCCATAAGATATTCATCCTCCACTTGCCACCAACTACATCCAAAACTTGTGACATACTACAATTCCAATTTTTATTTGTCAGCATTATTTCTCCTTACAAAAATGTGCCTACTGTTCAAGCGGTTTCCTAAGTATTATAATCTATTTATCATTCATTTTAAAGGAGTTATATTTATGTTTATTGTAAACCTCACCTATATCAAGCCACTAGAGGAAGTTGAAAAGCACCTACAACAGCATATCATCTTTTTAGAACAACACTATAAAAAAGGCTATTTTATCGCGTCTGGTAGAAAAAATCCAAGAACCGGTGGTATTATTCTCGCAAAAGCAAACCATAAAAAATTAATCCAAAAAATCATTACACAAGATCCATTCTACCAAAATGAAATTGCTCAATATGACATCATTGAATTTGAGGCAAGTAAGTATTGTCCGGAATTTGAAACTATCATCAGTAAACCTTTTGACGACAAGTAGGTTTCTTCCCTATCCATAGGTGGATAGGGTTTTTCATTGTTCATTACACGCTCTAAACATTCAACACTAGATTGCAGATGAAACATTTCATATTTTCTATCTACTTCATTTCGAGAATTCCATAGTCCTTCTAGATGTCGCTTTATATGCCAGATCGCTCTTCTAATATTTTCTTCTTTTAAATTATTCATGAATACATTGTATAGTAAAATATAATCCAATCTCTTTGATTAAACTAATTTGCATGAAATATAAACTATCGGTTAAGAATAAGCTTAAAAGTTTTTTGAAGTAATCTATTCAGCACAAAAAAACACCTATTCGGAAAAAATAGGTGTGAATGATGTTATTTATATCCATATTGTTTTAGAGCCTTTTTATATGCTTCGCTATCTTTAAGATAGTAGTCATGCTTAATTCCACTAATATCAACAGAAAAGACCCCATCTTTAAATGAATATTCTTCTGTTCGACTAGCAATGTTTTGTCCAGTTAATTCGATCGTATTCTTTTGTTTGTTAATGGTAAAGCCGTCGGCTTCTCCATGCTCTATGGAAGCATTATCTCCTTTAATAGTAAACGCTAACTCGTTTCTTTCACTTGAGATCCAATAATACTCACCATCTAAAGATTGGTAGTTGTTTTTAGAGCAAGCAATTAACGTAATTATTGATAATGAAAGTAGTAGTATACCTATTAATTTTCTCATAATCTGTGCCTCCTTCTATAATTTTAACTATACCAAAATAATATTACAAGAGTGTGTCAGTGTCTGTTATAACGAAAAAATGAAAAAATGTCTATTATAACCTCAAATAACTATTCAGAATATAATTTTTTACTGAATATAATTAAGAAAAAACTAATCACGGTACTACCCTGGAACGTTATTTAGTTACCCTGTTTGAAGATTATAATTTCAAGCAAAGTCAACGAATCCATAATGGGTTTGGCCAATGTTCTGACACACTTGAAAGCTTATTTGATTAAAACTCCATAACTCTACTAGGGTGTTTACACAAAATTATTGACAGTATCAAATAAAATCAGATAGATTGAACTAAATGATTACCCAGAAGTAACTTTCATAATTCTTTTCACACTATCATCTTTGTCAACTAGAAAGCAATCTGGAAAAGTCATCTGCTTCCATTTTTTATAATCAAAATTTGGATCAAAATGATTGATTAAGATTCCTAGCAAATTTCCATGAGAACTCAGTAAAATGGTTTTATCTGAATACCTTTCTTCTAAATCCTGCAATAAATCTAAGATTCTCATTAATGCTTCTTGATTAGACTCACCTCCAATAAGTGATTTATCTGGATTTTGCCATAAATATTGAATTGTTTCTTCAAACTCAGAATCTTCAATAAATCTTGAAGATAATTTTCTTTCACGCAAACGATCATCAAGCACTATCTTGTCAAATTGTACAGGAGAACTATTTACTGTCTCAAAAGCTCGCTTATAAGGACTAGAAAAATAATAATCAATATTAAAAGAATTCAAAAACTCCAATTGCTTTAGAGATACAAATCCTTCTTCCGATAAAGTTCTATTAAAATCATCACTTGAAAATCTCGAATGAGCATGTCTAAGTAAAATATAAGAATTGTTCATGAATTATAATTACGCTGAAAATACATATAAGGAGGAAAGTTGTTTTATAAGCTCATATTATCTTACTTAACTATTAATTGTCAAGTAGATTCATTCATTTTACTCACACAAAAACCCCACCCAATGGGCAGGTTTTATCTGTTTTATTCAGCTAAATTAAGCTTTCAAAAAAGCTGATGAATTTATATTTCATCAGCTTTTTTGAGATCTTAATTTGACTATTAGCTTATGTTGATAGTTAGATTTTTATTCAGAGCAAGTGCAATTTTGCTCATTGTTTCAATGCTTGTGTTATTTCCACGTTCAATGCGAGCAATGGTAGACTGTGGGACATGAGATAGGGAAGCTAGCTCTCTTTGGGTGAGACCTGCTGTTTGTCGTGCGTCATAAACTGCAATAGCACTTTCCAAAATAGCTTTTTCAGTTAAAAAGCCTTCTTTAAAATTATTGTCTGCTAGTTCGTTTTCTAAAAAATCATCAAATTTAATTGTGGTCATGGTTGTTGTCCTCAAATTCTTTCTTTAAATCCTTAGCGTGTTTTATCTCACTCTGGGGTGTTTTTTGTGTTTTTTTGGTAAAGCCATGGGTGATGATATAGCGTTCATTGATAACATGAAAATAAAGTGCCCTTTGAATGTTAGAAGCAACCTTTGAGCGGATTTCAAAGATGTCGTCATCTAGCTTTTTCACCCATTCCATACGTTGAGCAACTAAAAGACCATGCTCTTGTATAGTGGCGATAGTTGCCAGTAATTTTTGTTTGTCTTTAATTGGTATAGTTTGTAAAAATTCTAGGAACTCGGTGTGTCCATTTAACCGAGTATAAAACTCAAATTTTGGCTTTTTCATTGTACCTCCATGATAGCATATATTGTTCTTTTCTTCAAGAATAATGGTGTGAACTTTATCCAAATTCTATGCTACAATCATATAGTAATTATGTATTTTTTATTCTTAATCTTAGTTTTGGTTGTGAAAATAGTAGTAAATTTATTCCATCTGTTGACGGTTGAGATAAACTCTAAGTGACATTTATGTATGCCAAAGGAACACTTTGGGTATTTCTTGTAATTTTAGATTAATTTCTATATTAGGATAGTGTTGTATCATGTTGTTAAAAAATTGAAAAGATAAATATCATAGATTCGATTTGGTATAATAGTAATTGAAATTGATGTGCAGTAATTTTTGTTTAACTTGAGAATTGTTTTATAAGTTAGAATGGGATCATAATGTCGAAAATCACATTTCATGATAAAAACATGATAAAAAAATTTTTTAATGAGGGTGGATATGTTCTAGATTTTTCAAATCGTACTTTTGATAAATTTACTTATCACTCCATTGGTGTAAAAATTCAGGAAAAGTACGGTTTGTCAAAAGGAAAGTCATTTGAAGCATATATAGATGAAGCTCTTGATAACGATATTATTAAGTTGGTAAGGGATTTACTAACTTATTATGATGACCTTCCAGATAGTAGTTCTGAAAAGACTGATATTAAAAATAAACAAGCAGAGAAGTTAAAAGAAAAGCTAAATTCCTATTCCCATATGGGGAAAGAAATAATAAAAACTGACGAGTCCTTTCTCACTAAAGGTGGCTTTGCTGAAATTTATTTACAAAAACATTCTCAACGGATTGTGAAAAAGTTGAAAAATGAATATAAACAGAACTCTGCTCTAAAAAGTCGCTTTAAAAGAGAGTTTGAAATTATGCAGTCTCTATCGCAAGTAAATGGGATTATTAAAGTTTATGAATTCGATGAGTCAGAGTTTAGCTATACGATGGAGAAAGCTGATTTTACTTTAAATGATTATATTGTAAATAATGAATTAAAATTAAACCAAATATTTAATCTGTTGTTTCAAATATTGACAATAATGGCTGATGTTCATTCTCGAGGTATCTATCATAGAGATTTGAGTCCAAGCAATATTTTTCTATGTGATGGGCTTATAAAGATATCTGATTTTGGATTAGCTAAAGATTCTACTGTCAATCATTCTCATTTGACTATGAACACAAATAATTATGGGCAGTTTTATTATTGTGCGCCAGAACAGATAACTGGTCTAAAAAATGCAACTAAAATGAGTGATGTCTATTCATTAGGAAAGGTGGTTAATTTTTGTTTAACTGGAAACCCAACTAACGAAAAACATGTTCTACGAACTTTTGTTCAAAAAGCCACCTCTTATCAACCAGAATTAAGATTTAGAGATGCAGGGGAAATGCTTGAACAACTAAGTTATCACCTGCGAATTTTTCATCAAAAGGATTCAAAGCAGAAAATATTTAAAAAAATTCAGCAGAGAGAATATGATGAAACAATAACGATATATCTTAATAATATTTCGAATGTGGATTTGTGTCGGGAACTTATTGACATAGGAGAGAATTACAAATTGGCTTGCATTAAATTTATGAAAATAAGCCCAGAAAATGCACTATTCTTGATTCAAAAACTTTTTCCATCATTAAAAGAAGTTGCAACCTCTTTTTCTTCAAATGATATCTTTGCATCTCTTGCATTTGATGTATTAAAAGATGAGCATTTTGATTACTTGAGTAAAGAAATGGCTGCAAGGATGTTATATTATGTAGCTCGGGAAGTAAATCGTTTCTATGCCCAGAGGCTTATAGAGGACTTGAAACATAGTTCTATCGAACCAATGTTAGAAAATATTTTAGATGGTGAGTAATTATGTAGATTTGGCTTAAGTTGGGAATGATATTTTCAGATGGTGTGAACTTTTGGTAAAATTCTAGCTCAGTTAGTGTATTTTAGGATTAAAATTCACACCATTCAAATGAAATTAGTTGAAATTGAATGAAATAACGCTTTCAGATAAATCTAAAAGTGCCTGATATTAAAGGCTTTTGAGATTTATTTAAACAAAAGTTGTTCAAACCAGGTCATACGGTTTGTGAGAAAAAGAACACATAACAAAAAGAGGAGCTTCACAATAAAGTTCCTCTTCTTTTAAATATCCGAATCATTATTCTTATTTCAAAAAAGGTAGTGAAAAAGGTAGTGATTCGGTTGATTTATATTGCAATGTAGTGAAATTTAGAATTTCAAGAATCGCTTAAAATCAAGGTTTCTCACATCTATTGACGTGTAGTGAACCCCTATTTCACCTCAGTAATAATCAATTTGTGAATCGTTTTGATAAGGGTTAATTAGAAGAATAGATAACCATCTTATTTTATTAGCTATATTTAATTGGCGATAGATGTTAATCTCTTTACTTTGTTTCTTGAAATAAAGAGATTAAACAGAAAAATGATCTATCGAGACATGTATGTTTTGTAAATGACGTAGATGGGAAAGAGAACATTGTGTTCCTTGTAATAAATCTCTTTCAAGTAATGTTTCGCAACTCTACTATAACGTGTTTATTCCTTTTTGTGTTTACACAACTTATTTTACACTACCGTCATGTTTGATTGGACTTAAATGATTATTTAATGGAGTACTTATCAATTCAATAAACTGTTTTGAAAAGACTTCTGGCGGAGTAGGAAAAGGTTCTGTGATCCAAGTTTCTATAATACTTAATACACAATTTACAATATAATTTGATAAAGTATCATTTTGTAGGAACGAATGGTTTAAGTTAATAGGTGCATTTAGTAGCCAGTTTGAATATTTTTCTCGTAAATAATTTCGCCAATTAGGGATAGCCGACGTAGAGTAGACACAGCGAAGCCAATCTCTATATTTATATAATTCTGGAATAATTATTTTTGAGAAAAAAACTTCAATTGAGAGATTGTGTTTTTCAAATAGTAAAAATTGTTCATTTATAGTAGTATCAATAGAATCCATGATGAAATCTACTATTTCTTCATAACTTTTAAAATGCTTTTGGTATATTGCTTGCCTCGAAATTTTTGCCTCGTTAGCGATTTCAGTTATACTGAAAGTTGAGCGTTCTGGATATCGTTCTGCTAGTTTAAAAAACGAATTAATAATCTTTTCTTGAGTTCCTTTTACCATATTAAATCCTAAAAAAATTTACAAACTGTCAAAATATTTATATATACGATATATTCTAAAGAGAATTTGTTTAATTTTCAAGTTTAAAAAGTTGATAATGTGTAAATTTTTTTGATATGAAGATATAAAACAACGATGGGTATTATCATGTATAATAGGATAAACAGTATATTAATCAAAACTGGTTACCTTTTTAAAAATTATCCAGTAGTGATTCAGAAAGGAAAATATGAATACAGTTGCAGTAGGAGTAAAACATTTATCAAAGAAATTTCATATTGATAAAAATAAAGAGATTACGGTACTTAGAGATATCTCTTTCAGTGCTGGTTATGGTGAGTTTGTCTCTATACTAGGAGTAAGTGGATCTGGTAAATCAACCTTGTTAAATTGCATATCGAGTTTATCAGGGCCAACCGAGGGAGTTGTCACAGTTAATGGTTGCAATCCATATCAATTAAAGAATAATAGATTGTCACAATTTAGAAGAGAAGATATTAGTTTTATTTTTCAATCTTATAACCTACTTCCAGCTCTCCCAGCTTTAGAGAATGTTGCTTTGCCTCTGAGGTTGTCCCATAAAAAAATAAGTAAAAACGACATTCAGGCCCTGTTAGATAAAATGAACTTTAAAGCTGAATTGATGTCCCCCGTTTCTTCATTATCTGGTGGAGAAAAACAAAAATTAGCTATCGCAAGAGCAATTCTTTCAAATACTCGTATTATATTTGCAGATGAGCCGACAGGTGCTTTGGATAGTACTTCAAGGAAGATTATTTTTGAAATGTTAGCTGATTTAGCACACGAGGGAAGATGTGTCATTATGGTAACCCATGATATTGAATTAGCAAGTCAAACGGATAGAGCTCTAATCTTAAAAGATGGCAAAATCTATCAGGAATTGTTTACACCCACTGCTGAAGCTCTTTATAAGGCGTTAGAAATAAAAGATAGTGGGGACTAACTTAAGATGTTTAAATTAATTTATTATCAATTTAAGTATTCAAAAAAACAGTGGCTAGGAATGTTTCCTCTATTTTTTGCTTCAAGTTTATTGGTTGGAATGTGTCTTTCTGTTGCTTTTAGTACTATAAAGTATCAGCGAGTGTTTCGAGATGTTGGGAGTCCCACCTTATTATTTGTAGGGCCAGTTCTTTTTGGTGGATTTACTTTATTGTTTCTAGTTTCCGGTCTAATTCGACTATTTTTGAATTTAGCAAAAGAGGACTATCGCCAATGGTCAATAAATGGCGGAAGCAGAGTTCAATTGTCATTGTTGATTAGTGGACAGCTTACTATTTTTGCATTTTTAGTAAGCATAATAGGAAGTTTTTGCTCAATCTTTTGTGCAAGATTTTATTATAGTTATGCGCAATACTTGGGGGGAGAAAAATTATTACCAACTATACCGGTTGACTTCAGTATGTCAGCATTTCTCTTGACCATCCTGATTATTTGCTTACTTGCCTTCATAGGTAGCTTTCTCTATTTATATAAGATCCTAGGTAATACAGTCTTGCTTGGAGATAGATTTGATTCCAAAAACTACTTTTTTATTAAGTTAATTAAAGTTTTAGGATTTGCTCTAAGTTTAGTCTTCTGGCTAAAATTGATTATTCCATTCTTCACTGTGTCTGTGAGCAAACCTAATGAAAAATTATTATTCAGATTGGATGACTCAATCTTACTAATTTTAGTTATGCATTTGTTCTTGTTAGCCTTCATTTCGCCACATATTCAAACTTTTCTAACTAAAATTTTATTAGGTTGGCGCTCATCTTATGATTTTGTTATGGCAAAATGGATTATTCTGAAGGATCGAGAATATTTGAAGTCATTAACGGTTTCTATTTCCATAATAGCAATCTTAATTTCAGAATTAATGATTTATTCTGATGTTGCCTACTCAAATTTAGCAAAAAAAACAGCATCAGTTGAAATAAATGCTGTTCTACTGTTTTTTGTAGTAGGGCCACTAATAGTTGTGATGGCTAATCTTATTTCTATCACTGTTCTTTCTTCAGTTAAAGAAAAAGAAGAGAAATCGCAATGGGAGAGAATTGGAATATCACATAAGCAGGCCGTGACCATAAGATCTGTACAAGCATTAACATATGCTGTTATTATGCTTACCTGCACAGTCTTTTTCAATATTATTTTCTTCGTATTAATGTACAAAGAAGCTTTGTTATTAGGGATTAAACAGATGAATTATGGAACTATTATTTATTATCCAATAGCTATTTCTATAGTTATGTATTTGTTTATTTTTATTACCAAAATTTGGTTTGATATTAGAAATAAAACAAATTTATAGATTATAGAGGTGTCAAATTATTTCGTATGTATTGCACATAAAAAATTGTTCTATTAATCTTCATATTCATTCTTACACACTTTAATTTTATTTGACTAATAATGATTTAATTGCCTATTTATGAGATCTTTATTGCACTATATTTTACAATTTATCTATTTATAAATTACTTGAAACCAAACCGTTTCAACCCAGGTTTTACGATTTGTAAATAAAAGAACAATAACAAAAAGAGGAGCTTCATACTAAAGTTCCTCTTCTTTTTAAATATCCGAATCATTATTCTTATTTCAAAAAAGGTAGTGAAATAAGAATAATGATTCAGTTGATTTATATTGCAATGTAGTGAAATTTAGAATTTCAAAAATCGCTTTAAATCAAGGTTTCTCACATCTATTGACGTGTAGTGAATCCCTATTTCACCTTTGTAATTATCAAGTATTACAATCTATATTTCTTTTAATATTTTACCAAATAATTCTTCTAACTTCCCTAAGTCTCCATAGACAGTTCCGTCCATATAAAGGTTGTAAACTTCATCATCTTGTTCCACTCGTATTTGTGCAGAATATCCTTTTGATAGTGCTAAGGAACGAATAACTTCTCGTTGAGTTCGTCCATTTCCTTCTCGAAAGGGATGGAAATAATTAAGATTATCAAGAATTTTTGCTAAATGTTTAATGATTTCATCTTTTGAGTTGGCAGTTTGATGATAGGAATGAATGAGATGATTTATATAAGTTTCAGCAGCATTAAACGACTGTATCGACATAAAAGGATTACCACTTTTAGAGATATTCACCTTGCGATATTGTCCTGACCAGGCATAAACATCCTGAAACAAATAGTTATGAATGGCTAAAATATTACTCATGGAATAGACTTCAATGGCTTTCAAGCGCAAGTCTGCAAGTCTTTTAGTAACGAATAAGTGTTCATTTCGATAGGCTTCTTCAATATTTGTAACATTTTGTTTATTGATTAAGACTGTGGAATTTGGATAGGTATATTGGTGATTGGGGTCAATGTACTCATAGCCTTCGTATTGATTTTTAACCAATATTCAATTCCTTTCGTCTGTTGATAACATAA
>OLNM01001768.1_pt1 | contig 15101 bp, 8 predicted proteins | sample 1672391 | NCBI WGS metagenome assembly OLNM01 (sample SAMEA3136680, study PRJEB25190) | human gut metagenome | reverse complement strand
AGCCTTTCAGGACTACACGCTGCATCGGCTGGGAGCGGCATACAAAACGCAGCTCTACGAGGCAGGAATGCTGGACGGAAACAAGGGCAGCTCACGCAAGATCCTGCGCCCGATTTTGGACATTGCGCTGGAACGCTGGCTGCAAGACAATGGATATGCCATTATGGTCAATGCGCTTACGGGGGTAAGATAAGATGGAAACTGTGAATGGATGCCTGAGCGACCGGCTGGATGAGATGGAAGCGGCAATCCGGAAAACGTCCTTCCGCAAAGGAACCGGCAGAGCCAACGAGGTGAACTACTGGGTTTTCGACTATCCACCGGAAAAAGAGCTGGAAGTTCGTGCTCGAATCGAGTATATGAAAGGCAAAAATGCCCGTGGCGATGATGACTTTGATCTGGTGGTATTTGATCTCTACGATGTCATCATTGATTTTCTGGAGAAGAAGCGCTTTTTGGAAAAGTGTTATGACCTTGAAAAGAAAAACGGGATGGAGCGGATCACCAAAGCGGTTACCAACGCCATGAAGATCAATGACAACGACAGCCTCATCGTGCAGTATATCAAGGAACATACGCCGGAGAACGCCATCGTGTTTTTGACGGGTATCGGAAAGTGCTATCCGATTTTGCGGTCCCATAAGGTTTTGAACAACCTGCATCAGGCATTTGTCCGCTGCCCGGTCGTAATGTTCTTTCCGGGCACCTACAACGAACAGGAACTGATCTTGTTCAACGAGATCAAGGACGATAACTATTACCGGGCATTCCGGCTGGTGAAATAAAGGGAGGATATAGTAGCTATGCAGATCAAGGAGATGTTCCGTAAGGAGATCGACCGTGAACTTCAGGGTGTTATCGTAGTCGGTCAGGGCGCAGAGACCAATGTTGCACAGGAACTGGAAGAGTATGTGGTGACTCGTGAACTGCAGCGGCACTTTGCGGATTTTTTTGCGGCTTATAAAAAAGGTATTCTGGGCACCACGCCGAAAATGGGCGTATGGATCTCCGGCTTCTTTGGAAGCGGTAAATCTCACTTTCTGAAGATCCTGTCCTATCTGCTGGAAAACAAGCAGGTGGGCGACAAGCACGCACTGGATTTTTTCATCGACGATAAAAAGATCACAAACCAGATGGTTCTGGCAGATATGAAGCTGGCAGAAGACACGCCAACGGATGTAATTCTGTTCAACATTGATTCCAAGAGTGAATCTGATGGAAAAGAAAATAAGGATGCTATTGTCAATGTATTCTTGAAAGTTTTCAATGAAATGCAGGGCTTCTGCGGGTCAATACCTTATCTTGCGGATTTGGAACGCCACCTTACAGAAGAAGGACGTTTGAAGGAATTCAAAAAGAGATTTTTAGAAAAGCACGGTCATTCATGGGAAGAGTCTCGACACGAATTTGATTTTATTCAGGATAAAGTTGTGGCTGTCCTTGTGGAAATGGGCTTTATGAGCGAGCCCGCAGCCCGCAACTGGTGCGAAAAGGCAACGGAGCCCTATCAGATCAGCATCGAGGACTTTGCCAAGCGTGTGAAGGCTTATCTGGATAAGAAGGGCAGCAACCACCATGTTGTCTTTCTGGTGGATGAGATCGGTCAGTATATCGGCGATGACTCCAAGCTGATGCTGAACCTCCAGACTGTGACCGAGGAACTGGGCAAGGAATGTCAGGGCAAGGCGTGGGTCATTGTGACCTCTCAGCAGGATATCGACTCCATCACCAAGGTGAAGGGCAACGATTTCTCCAAGATTCAGGGTCGCTTTGATACCCGTCTGTCTCTGTCTTCCGCAAACGTGGATGCCGTTATCAAAAAACGTATTCTGGAAAAGACTGACACCGCAGCCCAGAGCCTGCGGTTGATCTACGACCAGAAGGGTACCATCATCAAGAACCTCATTGTTTTCAACGACGGTGTGGAGAAAAAGCTGTATGCCAATGCGGAGGATTTTGCAGAGGTGTACCCCTTTGTGCCCTATCAGTTCAACCTTCTGGCAAGTGTGCTGACCAGCATCCGTACCCACGGTGCATCCGGTAAGCATCTGTCCGAGGGTGAGCGCTCTATGCTGGCACTGTTCAAAGAGTCTGCCATGCAGCTCATGAACGAAGAAACCGGTGCCATCGTACCGTTCCATAAATTCTACGATGCACTGGAAAACTTCCTTGATCACAGCCACAGCAGTGTGATCATTCGTGCCTACGATAACAGCTACATTAACCCGGAAAAGAAGGAAAAGGACGTCTTTGCCATCAACGTGCTGAAGACCCTGTTCCTGATCAAATATGTGGTGGAGATCGAGGCAAATGTGGACAACATCACCAGCCTGATGATCTCCAACATCGACGATGACCGCCTTGCTCTGAAAGCAGAGGTAGAGGAAGCCCTGAAGGTGCTGATGCGCCAGATGCTGATCCAGAAAAACGGCAGCGTTTATGTGTTCCTGACCGATGAAGAGCAGGAGATCAACAACGAGATCGAAAAAGAAAACGTGGAGATGCCGGAAGTCATCACGAAGATCGCTGAGATGATCTTTGAGGACATCTTCCCCAGCAAAAAGTACCAGTATCCGGCATTCGGCGGACGATACACCTTCCCGTTCAACCAGATGGTGGATGACCGCCCCTACAAGGCAAATCAAAGCTACGATATCGGGCTACGTGTGCTGACCCCGTGGTATGAGGGCGGCGTGGAGGACTCTACCCTGCGGATGATCTCCGGGCAGGGCAAGGAAGTGCTGGTGGCACTGCCCAACGATGATTCTTTCCTGACCGAAATGCGCGCCTACCTGAAGATCGAGCGCTTCCTGCGCAAAAACACCTCGGTGCAGCTTGCAAAATACGAGGCCATCAAGGAAGCAAAGCGAGTGGAGATGCGGGAGCGCAACAGCAACGCCAAGCTCTACCTGACCGAGGCACTGAAAGATGCTACCATCTATGTAAACGGCGATGTGCTGCGTACCTCCGGCAAGGAAGTGAACAGCCGCATCAACGAGGCAATCGGTCGTCTGGTGCAGACGGTCTACCATAAACTGTCCTACATTACCGCCCCCATGGGCGAGACCGACATCCGCAAGCTGTTCCGCAGCAGCAACCAGCTCTCCCTCACCTTGGAGGACAGCTCTGAGGCAAATGTCCATGCGCTGGATGACGTTCTGCAATTTATCGGCGGCAACTCTCGGATGCACATGAAGACCTCCATGAAAACCATCAAGGATCGGTTCATGAAAGCTCCCTACGGCTTTGTGGAGGACGATGTGCAGTGGCTGGTGGCGCGGCTGTTCAAACGGGGCGACCTTGCCTTTACGGTGAACGGCGAAAGCGTGAACGCCAACAACCGCACCGAGGAAGAGCTTGTGGGCTACATCACCAAAAAGCAGTTTGTGGACAAGCTGCTGATGGAGGTCCGTGTCCGGGTGCCGGAGAAGCAGAAAAAGGCTGTCCGCACCATTATGAAGGAGCTGTTCAACGTGCTGCCCACGGCAGAGGACGAGGACACCATGATGACCGAGTTCCGGCACTACTGCGAGCGCACCATCACCTCCATCGACCGTCTGGAGCCCCGGTATCAGCTTTACGCCTACCCCGGCAGGCAGGTCCTTGCCGAGGGCAAAAAGCTGATGAGCAGCCTGCTGCAGATCAACGCTCCGCTGGAGTTTTTCAAGGAAGTCAGCGATGGGCAGGACGAGCTGCTGGATTTTGGCGAGGATTTTGAGCCGGTGCAGAAATTCTTCAGCCCCAACAGCGAGCAGGAGCAGATCTTCCGCCGTGCACTGGATATGCTGGGCATTTACGATGACAGCAAGACCTATATCGTGAACACCGCACTGGAAGATGTTGTCCGGCAGATGCGCAGCATCGTGTCCATGAAAGCACCCTACCGTGAGATCCCCAAGCTGCCGGAGCTGCGGGAAAAGTTCATGACCCTGTACAACGAGATTCTGGAAGAGGAGTCTGCACCGGTGGTAAAGGCCATCAAGGACGACCGCAACCGTGTGCTGGAGGTGTTGAACGACAAGCCCTACAAGGACGCAAAGCACAGTGGTTACATGGAGCGGTTCGAGGAGCTGCTGGACGGTGCCGTGCACTGCAACAATGTGTCGGTGCTGCGCAGCTATCAGGATAAGTCCGATGCGCTGAAGATCCGCCTGCTGGACGAAATGGTAGCCGAGGACAACCGCTTGGCACAGCAGGCACTTGCACAGGCAGAAGCAGAACAGAAGCGTCTGGCAGAGGAAGCCCGCAAGCGTGGCGAGACCGTCACCGTGTCGCAGCCGAAGGTCCAGCAGCCTGCCGTCAAGGTGCGTACCACCAAGAATCTCTCTATCAAAACGGTGGCACGGGCAGCGTCCTGGCGGCTGGAAAATGCAGCCGATGTGGACAAGTACCTGTCTGCCCTGCGGGAAAACCTGCTGAAAGAGATCGCGGATGATTCCATCGTGAATGTGGAACTGTGAGGTGTATATGTCAGAAATTTCATTTGATATAACTATGGAAGGTGACAGAGAGGGATATGTCACCTTTGAGTGCCCATTTTGTGGTTCATCGTTTGGCTTGAGAGCTGATGAAGTAAAGAATGACGAAGGAACATTGGACAAAATCTATTGCCCATACTGTGGACTGAACAGTGACTCTGATGAATTCCTACCGCAAGAGGTAATAGAACAGGCAGAGAAAATTGTGCACAACTATGCAGTAGAGCAATTTAATCAGGCTTTTGGAAAAATGGCCAAATCGATGAATGGGCATCATGGCATAATCAAAATGACGTATAAACCTCTGAAGAAAAAGGAACTTTCAGAACTGTATAGCCATGAGGGGACGGAAGAAGCCTTTGAATGTAAGAGCTGCAAGCATCATGTAAAGGTACTTTATGTTACTGGCAATACACTGGTATATTGCCCATATTGTGGGGTGAACACATGACGGAATATCAAGAACTTCAACTAACAAGCAAAGATTTTCGAGATTATTCGAGCAATCTGATGAATAGCAATCGAGAGAACGCAAGTGTCAACCTTGTACGGTTGATGAAGTACATCGAGGAAAATCCTACGATTCATGAAATTGTGCATACTGCGATCGATAATGTGGATTACGATTTTAATGAGTGCTTTACTTCGGGAATAGGATGGATGAAAGTTAAGATTCCAGAAGATCGTAACCAGCACATAAAAGCCATATATGATTATATGTGGTATATCATTAACGAAGAAAACAGAGATGTTGAGAGGCAAGCACTTGGTTACTATTGTAGGAGCAACAAAATAGAAGATTATATCCGGAATTTCTGTAGAAACGTTGTTGAACCTTTGGTGGATTACGTCGTAGGAGAACTTGAAAAGAGGATGATTATTATGCAGGGAACGCCGCAGCCAACAATTGTTGTGAATAACACTATCACTAATTCAACAGGTTCTTTCTACCAGCAGGGTCAGGGCACGATGGCGATAAGCAATCAGAATGGTGTCTCCGGTGAAGATTTGAACGGGTTGATTGAAAAAATTATCTCATCCCTGCCTGCAATCAAGGATGTTGACACTGAAGAAGTGGACAGTGTAAAGGATGATCTCGAATCATTGCAGGAGCAGATTCAGTCTCCCACACCTAAAAAGAACCGGATGCAGAAAGCCTTAAATGGCGTTCAGAAATTCTTTAGCGATTTTGGCATGAAAGTGGCAGTTACAGTAGCAGCAAAAGTGGTTACCAGCCAAGATTGGACTGCACTGATCCAACAAGCACAACTGTTTATCGGAAACTTATAATATGAGGATGGAATGATGAACAAAACAGCCATTAAAAACTTTGCCATCTGGGCACGGAACAAGCTGATCGCAGATATCTGCTACCGTGCCGGACTGATGGGCATTACCGAAAAGGGCATTGCGGACCCTCTGCCCCAGAGCACGCTGGATGCCCAATTCTACGATATTGGCGCAGCGGAGCCGTATCTGGTGGCAGGCGAGGCCATCAAGCAGCGGCGGCAGCTTGTGAGCGCCATCCGGGAGAAGGAGGCTGACACCGATTACGCCACCGCCTACCAGTACATTATGGAGGAAGTGGCATATACATGGTTCAATCGCCTGATCGCTGTGCGGTTCATGGAGGTCAACGACTATCTGCCCTCCCACCTGCGAGTGCTTAGCTCCGAGAGTGGCAAGGTGGAGCCGGATCTGGTCACCACCACCTTTGATGCCGAGTTGTCCTTTACCGCCGAGGAAGAAGCCCGGATCATCCAGTGGAAGCAGGACAACAAACTGGACGAGCTGTTCCGCTTTTTGTTCATCAAGCAGTGCAATGCGCTGAATGAGATTCTGCCCGGTCTGTTTGAAAAGACCACCGACTACACCGAAGTTCTGCTGAACCTTTCGGTGGTGGATCAGGAGGGCGTGGTGTACAAGCTGACCCACGACATCCCGGAAAAGGACTTCAACATCGAGCAGGGCGGTCAGGTGGAGATCATCGGCTGGCTGTACCAGTACTACAACACCGAGCCCAAGGCGGCGGCATTTGCCAAAAACGGCAAGATCACCAAAGAGGAGATCCCGGCAGTGACCCAGTTGTTCACCCCGGATTGGATTGTCCGCTACATGGTGGAAAACAGCCTTGGCCGCCTGTGGGTGGAGGGTCACCCGGACAGCGACCTGCGGAAAAACTGGAAGTACTATCTGGACGAAGCCCCGCAGGAGCCAGAGGTGCAGGCAAAGCTGGCGACGATCCGCAAGGAGTACGCCGCCCTGAACCCGGAAGACCTCACCCTCATCGACCCCTGTATGGGTTCCGGGCATATTCTGGTCTATGCCTTTGACGTGCTGATGCAGATCTACGAAAGCGTGGGTTACAGCCAGCGGGATGCCGCCAAGAGCATTCTGGAACACAACCTCTACGGTCTGGACATTGACGACCGTGCCTATCAGCTTGCCTATTTTGCCGTGATGATGAAGGCACGGCAGTACAACCGCCGCATCCTCAACGGCGAAAACACCTGCCACGTCCACGCCATTCAGGAAAGCAACTCCATCAACCGGGCTCACCTCAAGTTCTTTGGGGCGGGCCTTTCGGACTTGGAAAAGAACACCGCCAAAATGCAGTTGGAAGGTCTGCTGGATATCCTCACCGATGCCAAGGAGTACGGCTCCATCCTCAATGTGCCGGAGTATGATTGGAAGCTGCTGCGGAGGTTTGTGGGGGATTCAGTGGATAGTGGTCAGTTGTCAGTGGACAGTATTGGTATCGACAAGACCGAAGAACAGTTAAAACAACTCATCGACCTTGGCGAGACTATGGCACGGAAGTATTGGGTCACGGTTACGAATCCGCCGTATGCTGGCATGAGTAAGATGAATGCCAAACTCAATAGTTTTGTGCAAGATAATTATGCAGACTATAAGAGCGATATGTTCTCAGCTTTTGTGGTCAAATGTTCTACCATGACGAGAATAAACGGATATTGCGCTTTCCTCACTCCGTATGTATGGATGTTCATTCAGAGTTATGAGAAAATGCGGAAATATCTGTATGTGAATACAACGATTGAAACGCTGATTCAGTTTGAATACTCGGCTTTTGAAGAAGCAACCGTTCCAATTTGTACATTTGCATTCAGAAAAGGCTATATTGCGAAAAAAGGCTGTTATCTGCGACTGACAGATTTCCGTGGCGGTATGGAGGTTCAGCGTCAGAAAACCCTTGAAGCAGTTAACAACCATGATTGTAGTTACTATTTTGAGCAGTACAGTGATAATTTTGCAAAGATTCCGGGTGCACCGGTGGCGTATTGGGTTCCGAAGGCTGTTTTTGATTCTTTTGTTAATCAACCGAATCTGGGAAAATTGTGCGAAATTGTGTCTGGCATGACCACTGGAAATAATGAAATTTATTTGCGTATATGGACGGAAGTGAATGCGCAATCGCTGGCATTGAAGGCACACAAATGTGATGATGAAACCGTAAGAATCACAAAATGGTTTCCGTATAATAAGGGCGGTGACTTTCATAGGTGGTATGGAAATAATGCGTATGTTGTAAATTGGGCTCGTCATGGTGAGTTCAATCGCGCAAAAACAACTATGACTCATTTATACTTGAAAAATGCCTGACGTGGGGTGACATTACATCGGCTTATTTTAATGCCCGAGCTTGTGATGAAGGATTTCTTTTTGATGTCAAAGGCTCTTGCGGATTTCCCAAAGAAAATCAATATTATGCCTTACTAGCTTTGCTGAATTCAAAGGTTGCATACGAGTATATTAAAATCATCAATCCGACTATAACAACACAGGTTGGAGACTTAAAGCGGATACCATACTACGAACAGATGTTTACACCAGAGGTGGATGAATATAGTAAAGATTCTGTTGATATCTGCCGACTTGATTGGGATTCTTTTGAAACAAGCTGGGATTTTACCACCCACCCCCTTGTGAGTATGAGCAAAGGTTTATGGGATGCTACCAGTACGGCTGCTGCTATGGACTACTACTACGGTTACCTGCCGGAGGCAAGCTGCCCGCTGGAAATTTGCTATTTGCTGTGGCAGGGCCAGTGTAACGAACGCTTTAACAAACTGAAAGCCAACGAGGAAGAGCTGAACCGCATTTTTATTGATATTTACGGCTTGCAGGATGAACTGACCCCGGAAGTGGAAGATAAGGATGTGACCGTGCGCAAAGCCGACTTGCAGCGGGACATTAAAAGCCTGCTCAGCTATGCGGTGGGCTGTATGTTTGGCCGCTACTCTATTTATAAGGATGGTTTGCTTTTTGCAGGAGAGCCGTATTCTTTGCAGGCGTTTGTGGACAAGCTGAATGACCGTCCCGGAACGGTTTCGGCAGAGGAACTGGAGCGTGCATACCGCAATGAAGGGGTTGTGGTAGATGAGATGTTCTTCCCGGACAAAGATAATGTTATTCCCATCACCGATCTGGACGATGATATTGTCGCCCGCCTGTGCGACTGGCTGAAAGCGGTGTACGGTGCGGATACGCTGGAAGCAAACCTAGATTACATTGCCAAGGCATTGGGCAATAAGGGCACCACCAGCCGGGAGGTCATCCGCAACTACTTTGTGAACGACTTTTTCAAGGATCACTGCCAGACCTACTCGGTCACCGGCTCCGGCAAACGGCCTATTTACTGGCTGTTCGACAGCGGCAAGCAGAACGGCTTTAAGGCGCTGGTCTACCTCCACCGCTACACCCCGGATACCATTGGCACCCTGCGTGTGGATTACCTGCACAAGATGCAGCGTGTGTATGAATCCGAAATCAACCGGATGCAGGACATGATGGACCACACCACCAACGCCCGTGAAGCCGCTGCCGCCTCCAAGCGCAAGGACAAGCTGACCAAGCAGTTGAAGGAGTGCCGGGACTACGACGAAAAGATCAGCCATCTGGCACTTTCTCGCATTGCGCTGGACCTCGACGACGGCGTGAAGGTGAACTACCGCAAGCTCCAGACCGCCGCCGATGGCAAGTTCTACGAGGTACTGGCCGATAGTAAGAACATCATGGCGAAAGAGAAGAAATAATCAATATAGTGATGATGGAGGTTACAATGGAACGGCATATAGCAACTTGGACGGTCGATGGAAAGCCGGATGTGTCTGCTGAAGTTGGTGAACTTATAATTGATGGGAATAGTATCGAATTTTATTCAAGAAATTGTAAAGAGGTCTTTCCATGTGCATTTGTTGGATATGATGGAGAGCACAAGTATAAAGTATTTACCAGAGGCCAATGGAGAACAGGAAAATACAGAACAATTGATAATGCAGCCGCATATGCCGTGACTTGTGTTCTTCAACAGAATTGTGATTTTCAACAGGGAATGATAATTGATGGAATTCAGGAAGCTTCCTTTATAATACCGGAGCTGGTTGACTGGCTTGAAGTGCCGACTGTCCAGTACAGTGCTACTGAAACAGGTGAGCTGTTTGCAGAAGAAATTAACCCCCCACCAATTATATTGCACGACAATAACCCACATATAGAAATTCAATTTGAAAGCGAAAGCTTTACAAAATATCTGGACAAAAATGATATAACAACTTTTATATTGAAAAATCAACCAAGACTTTTCATCATATATTCTGAATCCTGCGATGTTAATAGAGTTTTGGCGGATGTCAGAGCGGTAATGCAATTTTTTGGTTTGATGATTGGGCATGTTTCTGATGTGGAAGATTTGAGACTTGTAAAAGAAAACCAAAGATGCAGAGGGTGGCTCTATATAAATCGAGATTATTCCTATAATTTAAGAACTATGGGAATGACAGATCAAAAGCGGACAACCTTTGGCGGAATGAATTATCAAGTTCAAGAATTCTTTGAGCGTTGGTATGCATTCTATCATGATGAAACCTTTAGCTTTATAAGAAGAATGTATTTTTCAGCAAATAACCGTAAGGATATGTTTCTGGAAGATATTTTGGTTCAGTATATACGGATTCTCGAAGGCTATGATTTGAGAGTATCAAAAGATGAAGGTACCAGCCAAGAAGTAAGAAAAGCAATCAATCAAGTTGAAAAAGAAATAAAAAAACTGATTTTCTCGGAAGATGGAAAAGCATTGTTTACGTCAGCGTTGGAAAAGGTCGTTCCAGATTGGAAGTATAACGCATCGCATGCCGGAATGATTGCGTCTTGGATAGCTTCTGGATATTTAGGCCGAAAAAGTCTCGATGATAGAATCAAATCTTTAGATGACCGATACTTAAATATCATATCACTTAATGCTCGAAATGTGTTGTCACATGCGAGAAAGCATCCCCTAGCTGAGGAAATCAGCAATGAAGAAGCTATACGAATCTTTATTCATAAAATCGTTGCAACACGTAATTATTTCTCTCACTATAAAACTGAACCAACTGATGTTTTGGAATCGGATCAGATGTATGATACGCTTAACGTTCTTAAGGCACTTATTATAATGATTTGGTTTTCACAGATGGGTATGGAACGGGAAATGATTCGGCAGATTATGATTCGAGATTCAGAATTGCGGTTTCAAACGATGTGTTTACAAGAAAAGCCTGTTGAACAATAAAAAATAAGGACAAATATATGGCCGAATTAAACCTGAAACAGATCATTGACCGCCTGAATGCGGAATTTGTGGGCGATACCCGCAAGCTGGTGTTCTGGTACGATGATAAGGCAGACTTTGCCGAGGATCTGGAAAACGTGGAGCTGGAAAATGCAAAGATCTACCGCCTCCAGCCCGATAACCAGTTCTATACCAAATACTTTCTGGAACGGGTGGACACCACCACCAATTACCTTGTCTACGCCCCGTTCCCCAAGCCCGATGTGCGGGAAAACCACTTGGAGGACACCCTGCTGTACTCCCGGCGGTTCTTTGCCGACCGTGCCTCACTGCTGTCGGTAGACCTTGGCATTGAGGAAAAGTACAAGCCTATCCTCGAAAAGCACATCAAGTTCTTTGCCGATAAAAAGCGCACCCAGCGGTTCTACGATCTGGAGATCGAGAACTTCAACGAGGAAAACATCCTCACCGGGCTGCTCAGCGCCATCTGCAAAGCACGCACCTGCTCCTTTGAAGAGGTGGTGCGTATCGTGCTCACTGAGAGCAGCCTGTCGGAAAATGCCTACTTGCAGCAGTTTGAACAGTACGATCTGCTGCCGTCCTTCTGGCGGCTGTGCGAGCAGCATTTTGGCTATACGGACGTAAAACCCACGCTGGAACGGCTGCTGGTGACCCTTTTCGTCACCTATACCGCCCGCTATGTGCAGGCGGAGCTGCCTGCAGCGTGGAAGTCCTTTGTCTCCTACAAGGCAGGCAACATCATTGCCTTCCTCGACAGCCTGATGAACAGCGTCCTCTACCGGGATAAGTACGATGAACTTTCGGATCATGTGGCAAAGGGGCTGAACGTCTATCAGGCGTTCTCCGGCTGCCGTGCCGATGATTTGGTGGAGTGCGATACCTTCCTTGCAGTGGATCAGGTGCTGGTCAAGTGGCTGATGGGGCGGCTCCTTGCCGAGGATACCGGGGCAAAGCTCAACGAGCTGACCATCCCGGAGGTGTGCGAAAAGCGTGCCAAGATGCACTTTGGCAGAAAGACCGACAAGACCTACCAGTTGCTGCAAAGCGCCTATTGCATGGTGCAGGCGGCAAACTATCGCAGCGCCGAGGGCTTCAAAGCCATTGTGGACCGGTATCTGTCCGCAGATCATCAGATAGACCAGCAGTACCGGAAGTTCTACTTCTATTACGACAAGCTGGAAAACACCGAAGCTTTTGAGCCGCTGCGGGAGCTGGTGGAGAACATCTACACCAACGAATATCTTGACACTCTTCTCCCGGCATGGAACGAGGCTCTCCAGCAGGAGGAAGCTCTGGCAGTGCTGCCCTTGCAGCGGGATTTCTACAACGCTAACCTGCGCTACGCCAAGGAGCGTACCGTGGTCATTATCTCCGATGCCATGCGGTATGAGGTAGGGCAGGAGCTTTTTGCCCGGATGCAAGATGACCCCAAGTGCTCGGCGCAGTTGAACGTGCAGTTGGGCGTGCTGCCCTCCTACACCCGGCTGGGCATGGCTGCGCTTCTCCCGCACCGCACGCTGGAAATGACCGATGACTTTCAGGTTCTGGTGGATGGCACCCTCTGCGATACGCTGGCAGGGCGTCAGCAGGTGCTGCAAAGCTATGTGCCGGACAGTGTCTGCATCCAGTTTGACGTGATCAAGAGCATGAAGGTGGCAGACCTGCGGGATGTCCTTACCAAGCGGCAGGTCATCTATGTGTACCACAACCAGATCGATGCCCGTGGCGACAAGCCCAACACCGAGGATGAGGTGTTCAACGCCTGTGAGGAAGCCGTGCAGGAGATCATGGATCTGATCCGCCGCATCAATGGCAGCGGAAATACCCATCACTTTATCGTAACGGCAGACCACGGCTTTATCTATAAGCGGGATAAGCTGTCCGAGAGCGAGAAAATCGCAGGCAAAAGCATGGAAAATGCTTTTGTCAACCGCCGCTTTGTGGTGTCCGCTGCTCCGCTTCAGGATGACGGCATCGGGCACATGAGCATGGGCACAGTACTGGGCAACCAGGATGCCAAGGTGGTTTCCTACCCGGTCAGCAGCAACGTGTTCAAGGTTGCTGGCGGCGGTGCCAACTACGTCCACGGCGGCTCCTCGCCGCAGGAGATGCTGGTGCCAGTGCTGGATATCAAAATGGAGCGTGGACATCAGGAGACCAAGAATGCAGAGATCGCACTGGTCAGCATTCTCCACAAGATCACGAATCTGATCACCTCCATGGATTTTGTCCAGTCGGAAGCCGTCAGCGATACTGTGAAACCGGCAAAGTACCGGGTGTTCTTTATCTCGGAGGACAACGAGAAGATCTCCAACGAAAACACCTATGTGGCAGACAACCGGGAGCTCAGCGCACAAAAGCGCATTTTCCGGCTGCGTTTTACCTTTAAGAACAAGAAGTACGACAAGGATAAGCAGTATTATCTTGTGGTCTACGATGAGGATACAGGTCTGGAACAGTGGCGGCATCCGGTGATGATGGATATTGCCTTTGCAGACGATTTTGGCTTTGGATTCTAACAAAAAGGAAGGCGGGTACACCGTATGCTAATGATGGATCAGGCAGCAGAGGGAAACCGGGAAGAACTGCGCCGGAAACTGCGGGAAAACTTTGATGGTCGTATCGTCCGCAAGGATCTGACCAAAAAGATCAAGGAAGGTGCCAACGTACCGGTCTATGTGCTGGAGTTTCTGCTGGGGCAGTATTGCAGCTCGGACGATGAGGAGATCATCGAGCAGGGCGTGCAGAACGTAAAGCATATTCTGGCAGATAACTTTGTGCGCCCGGATGAGGCGCAGAAGGTGCTTTCTCAGTTGCGCCGGAACGGCAGCCACACCATTATTGATATGGTGACTGTGCATCTGGATATCAAGAAAGACTGCTTCTTTGCGGAGTTTTCCAATCTGGGACTCTCCAATGTGCCCATTACGGACGACTACCCGGAAAAATATGACCGTTTGCTCTGCGGCGGCATCTGGTGCATCGTTCAACTGGAATATGAATCCGAAGGTGACAGCAGCTTTGGAATAGAGGACTTTGATAGCGAACCCCGGCAGAAAAAGCAGAAGGATGTTTCGCCTATCAGCATCCGCAAGCTGACCCCCATCCAGATGCCTCATATCGATATTGAGGAAGTACGCACCGGGCGTAAAGCCTTCACGCAGGACGAGTGGATGGATGTAATGCTGCGTTCTTGCGGTTATGAGCCGGAGCAGTTGAACCAGCGGGAGAAATGGCTCCTTTTGGCTCGTATGTTGCCGCTGGTGGAGAACAACTTCAACCTCTGCGAGCTTGGACCTCGCAGCACCGGTAAGTCCCATATCTATAAGGAAATCAGCCCCAACAGCATTCTGGTATCCGGTGGACAGACGACTGTGGCAAACCTATTCTATAACATGGGACGAAAGACCGTTGGTTTAGTGGGTCTGTGGGACTGTGTGGCTTTTGATGAGGTTGCTGGTATCAAGTTTAAGGACAAAGACGGCATCCAGATCATGAAGGACTATATGGCTTCCGGCTCCTTTGCCCGCGGCAAAGAGGAAAAGGCAGCCTCGGCCTCGATGGTCTTTGTGGGAAATATTAACCAGAGTGTGGATGTGCTGCTAAAAACCTCCAGCCTGTTTGACCCGTTCCCGCCTGAAATGGGAACAGACACTGCATTTTTGGATCGCTTGCATTGTTACATTCCCGGCTGGGAGATCCCAAAATTCCGCCCGGAGCATTTCACCAACGACTACGGCTTCATCACGGATTATCTTGCTGAGTTTATCCGGGAACTGCGTAAGGAGCAGTACGGCGATGCACTAGATAAGTATTTCCGCCTTGGTAAAAATCTGAATCAGCGTGATACGATCGCAGTGCGTAAGATCGTAGGCGGCTATGTAAAGCTGCTGTACCCGGACGGTGAGTTTACCAAAGAGCAACTGGAGGAAATCCTTGTCTTTGCGCTGGAAATGCGCCGTCGAGTGAAAGAGCAACTGAAAAAGCTGGGTGGTATGGAGTTCTACGATGTGAATTTCAGCTACATT
>OLNM01001767.1_pt1 | contig 15112 bp, 16 predicted proteins | sample 1672391 | NCBI WGS metagenome assembly OLNM01 (sample SAMEA3136680, study PRJEB25190) | human gut metagenome | reverse complement strand
AGTCAAAGTTTATACAATTTGATTAATGTTTACCCACACTTATTGATGATGCCTCATTTTTTTAGCTTTTTTTCTTGTGATTTAATGAAACTCATTTTCAATTATGTTATATTTATTGAGTATGTCTTATGAATGAAAAGGGAGGGCTTTTATGGCAAAGAGTAGATTAGATCGTATGCCTAGTAATGATCTAAATGAAATGGAAGAGATTGATTTATTAGAGTTATTTCGTGCTGTTTTGAAATATATTAAATTGATTATCGTATTATGTATATTGTTTGGAGTAGGTGGTTTCTTTGGAACAAAGTTTTTGATTGCGCCTAAATATACGGCTAGTACATCGATTTATTTAACACCTCAGATTAGTGAGAGTGGATCTTTGGATTATAATTCACAGATGGCCAATAGTAAGTTGGTTACGAATGCTGTTAATTTATTAACGCAGAATAACATTATGTCTGAGGTAGCTAAAGATGTTGGATTAGAAAGTGCTGATAGTGTTAAAAAGCTTGTTAGTGTAAGTAATGAATCAAATACAGAAATTATTACCGTTACTGCTACAACTACAGATCCTAAGTTATCTAAGGATATCGCAAATGATACAGTAAATACTTTTACGAAGACAATGCAGAAGAATTTGAATGTTCGTAATATTGAGGTTGTAGATAAGGCTAAATTGTCTTATGTACCTAGTGGACCTAATATTAAGAAAAATACATTATTAGCTACAATGGTAGGTTTTGTATTAGGTTGTGGTTATGCGGTATTAAGATTCTTGTTTGATAATCGTTTGCGTACGAAAGAAGAGGCAGAAAAATATTTGGGTATTCCTGTTTTCTGCGAGATTCCTGAATTATAATGGCTAAGTTTATAGATATTCACTCACATATCGCTTGGGGTATTGATGATGGTATGCCATCGATTGAGGATGCTCAAAGTGCATTAGAATCTGCTAAGGCTGATGGCTTTGTAGGAATATGTAGTACACCACACTTTATACCTGGACAATTAGATGTTTCTATTTATAATGAGATTGTTTCTCGTCAAATGGAATTGAAAGAAATGAGTCCGATTCCTATTTATTGTGGTGGTGAAGTCATGATGAATAGTGAGTTTATTGATGGGTTGGATTTAGATTTATATCCTACACTAAATGGATCTCGTTATATGCTTGTGGAATATAATGTTCTTCGTGATATTCATTCGATTGATTATAGAGATGATTGTTTGTATGAATTGAAGGTAAAGGGTTTTGTTCCTGTGATTGCACATATTGAACGTTATTTTCATTCAGGACTTGATTATTCAATTATTGATAATTGGATTGATATGGGTTGTGTTCTACAAATCAATCGTACTTCTATTTTGGGTATGCATGGAAAGACAATTCAATCTAACGCATTATCTTTATTAGATGATGGGTATTGTGATGTGATTGGTACAGATACACATAGAGCAAGTGGGCATCGTATTTCTAAGTTGAGTGATGCGTATTCTGTAGTAAGTAAGCGTATTGGATCAGATAATGCGGATATATTATTTTATGAGAATCCTAAGCTTATTTTGAGCGATATGGATATATTAAATATTGAGGTTGTAAAGAAAAAGAAGCGTTTTAGTTTCTTTAGGAGATAGAAATGGCAAAGAAAAAGAGAAATCAGTTTGATGTAGATGAGATTTATCGTGGGTTGCGTACAAATATTGAGTTTAGTCAAATGGATGAGGCTATGCAGGTTATTACTTGTGTAAGTACAGTTCCAAATGAAGGAAAGAGTACAATTGCTTGTAACTTGGCTCGTATTATGGCAGCTAAATATAAAAATGTATTGTTAATTGATTGTGATTTAAGAAATGCATCAGTTCATAAAACGTTGCATATTTCAAATCGTTCTGGACTTACAAATATTATTTCCGAATTTCAAGAAGGACTTAGTATTAATTCTTATGAGGGTGTTCAACAAGTTCAATATGATGGTGGTCAAACATTGACTGTTATTACAGCAGGTCATAGAGTACCTAATCCTAGTGAAGTATTGGGATCTAAAAGAATGGGACGCTTTTTAGAACAAGCTCGTAAAGAATTTGGATATATTATTATAGACTCACCGCCAATGGCTGTAGCTAGTGATACAATTCCATTGAGTAATGTGAGTGATGGCGTATTATATGTAGTGGATGCGAAATCTTCAGATAAACGAAGAGTAAAAACTGCTATTAATGACTTAAAACGTAATGGTGGACACGTAATAGGTGTTGTATTAAACAAAGTGGATATGAGTGATGAAAACCGTTATGGCTACGGATATGGCTATGGTTATGGAGGAGACGAAGATGGTAAAAAGAAATAGTTTAATATTCCTTACAGCTTTTGGTCTACTTCTAACAGGTTGTGGTAAATCAGGCTTAGAAATCACAAAAGATGATATTTTAGAAGTAGCTAGAGATGATGCGAATGCCACAAAAAGCGAATGTGAAAATGTATCCATTAAAGAACAAAAAGGTTCATATATTGTTTCATTTAATACAAATGGTGGATCTTATGAATACAAGATTGCTAAAGATGGTATTATAAAAGAGCGTAGTTTTAAGCGTGGAGCTAAAGAAGAGACTGCTGAAACGGAAAAGGTTGAAGAACCAGTTAAAGAAGAAACTACAAAAAAAGAAGAAAAGTCTTCAACTTCATTTGATGAAGGTCAACAACAGGCTATCAATTCAGCATTGGCAAATTCTGGATTAGTACAAGATGATGTATCTAATATTACTTGTTCTTTAGATTCAAATACAAACCAATATACAGTCACATTTGTATTAAATGATGTTACTACTACAGCAGTTGTAGATGCAGCTACATTTACTGTAATATCTACAATTTTAGGATAAACATTGTACCTTCCAGAAAATGGAAGGTTTTTTTATTTTGTGTTCGTGTGGTATTATATTGCATATGGAGAAAATTTACTTATGATTCGTTTAGAAACACATTGTCATACAAGATATTCAAAAGACAGTCTACTTCTTCATTCCTTGTTGTATATGAAGTGTCGTTTGTGTCATATTGATGCGATTGCGATTTGTGAACATAATAATATCTTGGGAGCATTAAAGTTTAAAGAATATTGTTCAAAAAGAAAGAATAAGGTCTTTGTGATTGTTGGAGAAGAAATTATGACTTCTTCTGGAGAAATTATAGGACTTTATTTAAATGAAGAAATACCAGCTGGTTTATCTTGTGATGAAACAATAGATCGTATTATAGGTCAGGGTGGTGTAGTCTATGTACCACATCCTTATGATGAGAAGAGGTCTAAAACTGTATTGGATGAGGATTGTATTTGTTTGAATTCACATCGTATTGATTGTATTGAATGTTATAATGGTAGAAATGTGAATGAGAATTATTCAGTCATGCAGAATAAAATAGCCGATAAGTATGGCTTAGTAAAAGTAGTAGGTTCAGATGCACATACTTTAATGGAAATTGGTAGAAACTATATGGAAGTGGATTCTATTCCTTCTAATAGTTCTGAATTTAAGAGTGTTATTAAGAGTTGTACATTTCATACAAAGCCATGTATAAAGTTGGCTCATAAAGTGACTAAATGTGCTAAGTTAATTAAAATGATTGTAAAGGGGAACTTCAATGAAATATACAGAGTTATCAATAGAAAAATTAAAAAGTGAATGTAATGAATGGGCTAAAGAATTAAAGAAAACGTATTGTCCAGATTTAGTGATTTATGTAGCTAGAGCAGGTTATTTGATTGGTAAAGAGATGAGTGAAGTCTTTGAAGTACCAATGGTAGGAATTAGTGCAACTCGTGAGGGAAATAAATTAAAGGAGATTGTTGGGCCTGTTATTTCTTTAATGCCTAATTTTGTACGTAATTTCTTGATTAGTATTGAATTAAAATCAAATACACATGATAAGAATACGGAAAGAAAGATTCATTTTCATGAAAGCTTAAAAAAGTTAAAGGGACAATCTTTTGATCATATTTTAGTTGTGGACGATTCTGTAGATACAGGTCATTCTATGAAACAAGTGGTGGATGCGATTCAAAATGAGTTTAAGTCTGCTGAAATTAAAATTGCAGGATTGAATGTATGGGATAAGAGTAAGAATATCATTCATACGAATTTTGCGCTTTATGAAAATACTGTAATCAAAGCACCTATGTCTAAAGATTCGAGTGAATATAAGGAATTTGTGCGTATTTATAATGAAGAAACTAAAGAAGGAGCTTTATAATATCTATGTCAAAAGAGATGAGAGTTGTTGTTTATCAAAATTCAGAAACTGAAAATGGTGTTGAACATTCGTTGATTTATGAAGGAATCGCATTAATAAATGAAACAACTACTGCAAGGGATGTATTTGATCCTTTAGGAATTGAGGTGCCTTTACATGTACACTTATGCTTTAAAAATGAACAATTTAATGGAAAGTACACACCTGTTATATGGATGTCCTATTATTTTGATGATGGTGTATTAAAGACTAACTTTAATCCTGTAGATGCGAAAATCTTTGAATTAAATGACTATGGTTATGAATTTGATCATCTTGAATTTTTAATTGACACACTTGGTGGTATTGGTGCTGGTGGAGCACTTGATTTTCTTAAACAATTTTATGATGCGGCAAATGAGTTATATCAACAAAACTCATTGGCATTTGATTGTTTGATTTTGCCTACAATCAAAATAATGCTTAGTAAGGCATTTGATATAATTGAAAATAATTTACATTATTATGATTCTTTTGAACAAGGTTTAAAGTTTCAAAAGGAATATACTTTGGATTCATTTACTAAGGCTCTACAACTTGAAGAAATAAGAAGTATGAATGATGAAAAGACTTATTTTCAAATGGTGAATGCGTTTCTAATTGTATATGGTTATAAATACGATTACGAAGATGATAAATGGATAAAATAGATTGTGTTCTATTGGTGAGGAAAGGTATAGATTTGTGCTTTTCTTCTTTTTTTTATATAATATATAAGATTTTAAATATGGAGAGTAAAGACTATGTCAAAAATAGGTACTTTAAAGATAACGGTAGAATTTATATTTTATTGGATATTAATTAATTTCCTGCAGGAGATCAATGTCCTGCGCTTTTATGGGGAATATACCATTAAGCTTTGTGCTTTGTATTTTTTAATGCAGTTGCTGATTGGGCGATATCAAGGAAAAGTGTTATTGATGTATGATGAGATTCGTTTATTGATTCTTTCGCATTTGGGCTTTTTCTTTGGTAGTTTTTTGATTTTCCCATTTAGTTCTTGGACGATTCGTAAAATATATGGGTTTTTATTATTAACCCTTGTATTATTTTTGTTTGCGGGTTGTAACTCAAGATATTCGCATAAGATATTCCGTCAACGATTTAAACATAATACTTTGATTGTGGGTACGGGGCATACGGCTGCGCAATTGGCTTTTGTATGTCGTGGAAATAGTTATTCATTATTGGATGTGCAGGGTTATGTGAGTTGTAAGTCGTATGGAATTCATCAAGAGCAGGTTGTTTCTAAAAAGCAGACGATTGAATTGGATGCGGTAGATGATTTTATACGTACGCATAATGTTGATACGGTATTGATTGCGATTCCGGAAATTAACAGAAAGAATTTAAATCGTTTATTTGAGTTGTTTAAAGGGAAGGTATTGAACATTAAATATTTACCGCAGGTCACTGGCTTAGTTACGTTTGATACGAAGGTTGAGGATTTTGATGGTATTTTAATGATTTCAAATTCTCGTGGTGTTAATCAATTGGGATCTTATATTTTAAAGCGTTGTATGGATATTTGTGCAGGACTATGTGGCATAATCATCTTGATTCCTTTAACGGTATATGTATTCTTTCAAAATCGTATGGAAGGCGATCGTGGGCCTATCTTCTTTACGCAGAATCGTATTGGTAAAAATGGCAAGGAATTTAAGATGTATAAGTATCGTACAATGGTGCTTGGTGCAGATAAGATTCTAGAGGATTTAATGGCAAGTGATCCTAAGATTCGTGAAGAGTATCAGAAGAATAAAAAGCTGGCCAATGATCCTCGTATAACAAGTGCAGGGCATTTCTTGCGTGAGAAGAGTTTGGATGAATTTCCTCAATTTATCAATGTTTTCTTTGGCCAGATGTCTTTAATTGGGCCTAGGCCGTATCTTCCAAAAGAAAAAGTGGATATGGGTGAATATTATGAGGATGTCGTTGCGTGTAAGCCTGGCATTACGGGTATGTGGCAAAGTCATGGTCGTAGTGATGTGAGTTTTGAACAACGTCTGATTTTGGATGAGTATTATTATCGTAACTGGTCATTTTGGCTGGATGTTACATTGCTTTGTAAGACAGTAAAACAAGTTTTATATGGAAGGGGAGCTGTTTAATTATGAAAAGTAAATTTTCGAAAGTATTGAGTATTTTATTGAGTGTTGTATTGGTGATTTCTTCATTTTACTTATTGTATCAAGTGATTCGTTTGAATGTATTGCCATCTAAATTCTTATTTCCACTAACTATTGGAGTGGTTGTCTTGGATGCCATTTTTATCTTATTGCTTATTTATTTTAGTAAGAATGTGGTTTCTAAAATTGTTTGTATTATATTAACACTATTTATTTGTGTCGCATCTTGTATGGGTGGGTATTATATTTCTAAAACGCAAAATGTTTTAAGTAGTATTACAAATGTTGCCAAACATGCAAAAAATACAGTGAGTGTAGTTGTCAAAGAATCAAGTTCTATTAAGAATAAGTCTCAATTGAATGGTGTAAGTGTAGGTAGTTTACGTTTGAATGAACAGGGTTCTAAAAAAGCGCTTAAAGAATTGAGTAGTGAAGGTATTGTTTTAAATCAAAAAGAATATGATAGTATGACAGCACTTTTAGAAGCTTTCTATAATGGAGAAGTAGATTCGATTATTATCAATGAATCAAGTCGTAGTCAAATCTTGGATATGGAAGCTTATTCTAACTTTGATTCAAATACGCGTGTTGTGTATCAAACTTCTTATAAAGTAAAAAATAATGATTCTGCAACATCCGTTAGTGATATTACTTCAAAACCATTTAATGTATTGATCTCTGGTTCAGATACACGTGGTGGATTTGATGAAAATGGTCGTAGTGATGTGATTATGGTAGCGACTGTAAATCCTAAAACTCATACAATTTTATTAACTTCCGTACCACGAGATTTCTATGTAACTACAGCTTGTGATGCAGGTGATGGATGTATGCAAGGAGCTTTAGATAAGATTACACATACAGGTATTCATGGTACGAATACAACAAAGCGTACTGTAGAACAATTGTTGGGTATTGAAATTAACTATACATTCAAAGTTGGCTTTGATACAGTAACAGATTTAGTAGATGCGCTTGGTGGGGTTGATGTAAACGTAGAACCCGGTTATGCGACGAATTCTTTTGCTGCTTTACCAGGATTTAGTGTACACGAAGGTGTCAATCACTTAAATGGAGAACAAGCATTAGCATTTGCTCGTGAACGTTATTCATATACAGAAGGGGATCGTCAGCGTACTAAGAATCAACAACAAGTTCTAATGGGTATTGTAAAAGAGGCGACAAAACCAAGTGTGATTACAAACTATGCAGCCATTATGGATACTATGGCAAATACTTTCTCTACAACAATGTCCAATGCGGAGATTACGGATTTAATTAAGTATCAATTAAACAACAATCCAACTTGGAAAATGGAGCAGTATATGGTTGATGGTACGGGTGATACTTTAATGTGTGCTGAACTTGGTGATGCGGCATCTGTCATGGTTCCAGATCAAAGTACGGTTAAAATGGCTAAGGATAAAATTAATGCCGTTCTTGCAGGTAAATCGAGTGAGGATGTTAAATAATATGACAGCGAATGATTATATAAATTCGCAAGTGGATCCTTGTATAAGAAGGTATGAAGACTTATCACATAAGTATCATAAGATTCATATGGGTTTAATGATTGCTTGTTTTAGTTGCTTTATTGGTGTGATTATACTAAATGTAGTTTATATCATTGTGCCTGTTATTTGGCTTGTTCTAGCAAGTATTGTATGTACTTTAGGTGGCTTATTTCTATTCTTCTTTGATAGTTTGAATGGGTACTTAGAGAAATCATTGTCTTATAAACATAAGGCTGAATCTTTGGGTTATGAAAAGAGTTTGTATAAGGCGAAAGAGAATGGCTTTAAAGGTTTTGCGTATCGTTGTGAAAGATATATGTAGGTAATCCACAATTAGATACAAGGTAAGACTGAAAGTTGGCTTTACAAGTTGTAGGTTTATCAACCTATGAGTGTTTAAAAGATTAACTAGGGAGCGAGGATTTGAAATCTCTGCTCCTTTTTGATATATATCTAGACAATGAAAGTCTGTTGTGGGAATCAACACTTTATTGCAAACAGTATATGGAAAGCGGAGATTTGTTTGGTATGATTATGTCAATCATAAAAACAATGCCGAATGCACGTGTTATCATTGTTTTGTTAACGATGATTGCTTTAACGGTATTCTTTTACAGCTATCACAGATTAGAAGATAATAAATAATCGAATAAGAGTATTCAGTTGTTGTGGTATATTTCGCTAATTCTGATGATTGAAATCAGCTTTATAAAAGATGCTAAAAATTCATGGGATATTTGGAAAAGTTCACAGTGGAAAAAGGGTGACAAACAATTGGAGAAATACGTAAGTTAGTAGTATAATTGGGTACATAGCCAGAGCCGTCTGGTGCTTGGCACCTGGTACTAAACTGTAAACGCAAAATGAACAAAATATGACTAAAAAGTCGAATGCTGTCGAAATAGTATCAGATTTTGCAGAAATAAAGCCGTGTGGAAATTGACATGGTAGTTGCTACCTTTCCGTGTGAGCAGCATGCATCTGTCTTATGAATAGCTGAAATGTGAAATAGGTTAAAAATTAAAGGGTGCTCTGTCCTGTTGGGGAAAATGAGTGGTCAACTGTAATAGGTAGAAATACGATATGAGATTAAAGTATAGATTAAAAGAAGCGTTACGTTTTTTGTTGTTTGCGTTTTATCCAAAAACAACGTTAATTGCATGTGTGATATTTTCGACAATCGTTATTACAATGCTTGGTGTAGCGATGGCACTTGCACCAGAAGGGTCGGGATTTTATAATATTGTATTTGCTTTGACTACTGGTGCGGTTGCATCTTTTTTTGTATCGTTTGTTGTTGAACTAAGCAATAATTATAGACATAACAAACTGGCATGGTATGAATTAAAAGAGTATTATTCGACAGTTATGAAGTTTGAAAAATATAAACAAGTCATGATGAAGTTGACTGCGCACCAGCGTGCCGAGAAAAAGGCACATGAAGAATTTGTTGCTGCAGGGGGCATAGAAGAAATCGATGAATATGATCAACCGAAGGATATTATTCAGATAACATGGGAACAGTTACCAAACATGATGCCTTGCTTTAAGCAGACGTTCAATGACAAAAAACAATTTCTGAGTGATATAGAAATTGATGAACTAGAAAGTGTTATTTCAGAATATGAACAGATTCAATCCATTATTCATGACCGAATTTTGCTGTCGCCAATGTTCTATGATGTGCTTAACCATTCGGATGAAAATTATTTGGCATCCATATATCCGAATGATATTCTAAAAAATATGCCGGCATGGATAAAAAAATTCATGTCTAGCATAGAAAGCCAAAAAGCTATTGAGCGTTATGTAGAGGCAATTCTTTCGGATTTTACACTGCTTTCACAGTATATGGAAAATTACGAAATATCGCAAAAGGGTATTGATGTTTACAAAGATGAACTGAAAAAGGCAAAAGCAGAGATAGAATCTGAAGATATAGATTATGATGATGTTGATTTTTCTGAGCAAGAGGACGAAGAAACGTACAGAAGGCAAATTGAAATCATGAATAAGCAAATGGAACTGGAAGAAATACCGTTTTCAAGTTGGGTGATAAGTGAATCTTGTAAAAAAATAGCTGAAAGCATAGATGTTCTTGAACAAAGCATTATGAAAAAGCCTTATTATGGGATGATGCTTAAATATTTTAACAATTCTGCAAACAAGTCAATTGACGATATTACGTCAATCAGTGCAAATGAGTATGAAAAAAGACAGTTAGACAAGAAATTGAAGAAACAAAAGGAATTGAGTGAAAAATAAGAATGTCACCTAAAAAATTAAACCTTAGAATAACAATTTAGTCCGTGTGGTAGCTGCTCAAATCTTCACACACCTCTTCGTGATGAGCAGCAGGCAATGGTCGTATGACTGGCTTAGATGTGAAGATATAACTCCAGGAAGAGAAAAAAGTGGATTTTTAAGTATATAGGCTTGAAAAAAATTCATTTGAGGAACTGTTCCTGTGAGAAGAACTGTAAAAACAAGACGTGGAGGAAAAGAAAATAATGTATGATTTGTCATCAAAGTTCAATACTTTTTATACATCATATGTTGTTCTGTCACAGGATGAACAGAATAACTTACATAATAAAAAAGATCTTAATATTCAGCGCCTCAAGGATGGTTTAAAAGAATATAACATTGAAAACAATACATCCTATACTATTACTGAGACTTGCGTACAAGGAAGCATGGCAATGTCAACTGTCGTGCAAAATGAGGATGGAGATTATGACATTGATGTTGCTGTGGTCTTTGATAAAAGTGTTTTGGGAGATAAGGGAGCACAAGCCACAAGAAATTTAGTGGCAAATGCACTAAAACGAAAAACAAAACAATTTAACGCTGAGCCAGAAGTAAAAACAAGCTGTGTTAGAATTAAATACGAAGATGGATATCACATTGATTTTGCCGTTTACAGACGGCATTATGATTCTGAAAATGAGTGTTGGATTTATGAACATGCTGGTTCGGATTGGTCTGTAAGAGAGCTCAAGGGATTAACTGAGTGGTTTAAGTCACAAAATAATGATTCGGATGGTAAGTTAAGGAAAGTAATTCGACTATCTAAAATGTTTTGCAAATCCAGAAAATCATGGAAAAATATGCCGAGTGGATTGCTTCAAACAGTGTTATGCGATGAAAAATTACAGCAATCATACGAAAGGATTGACGAGCTATTTTATTATACGATGCAGGAAATTGTAAATCGTCTTGAAACAAGTACTTCGGTTGAGGCACCTGTAGATGACGGGCGTGATTTAACACCAAGAGATATTGATTGTAAAAGAATGACAAATTGGAAAAACCGTCTAAAAAGCAAATTGGAGGATTTGGAAGTCTTATTTAGTGATGAATGCACAAAAAATGATGCGATTCAGGCGTGGTATGGCTTTTTTAACCATGATTACTGGGGCGGGCAAGTGACGGTAGAAAAAAGCTATGCCGTCGCTTCTGTCTCTAAATCTGTATTTAGTTTTTTTGATGGAGAACAGTATATAGAAGAAATGTATCCGATGCAGTTGGTGTATAAATGTGATGTATCCTGCAAGGTTTCGGGTGATGGATGGAGACTAAAACCAATAGGGGAGTTTCTATCGATATGGCGACATTATTTGCCACATAATTTTGAAATTCGATGTGAAATGGAGTATACCAATTGCCCATGGCCATATAAAATACTATGGAAGGTAAAAAGCGTAGGTCCTGAAGCGGAAAGAAAGAACATAATCAGAGGCGAAATCAAGGGGCGTGGACGCACGATAGTAGAACATACTTCTTTCTTTGGTAATCACTATATTGAATGCTATATTGTAAAAGATGGCTTGTGTGTGGCAAGAAAAAGAATTGAAATCCCAATAGCTAGGAGGTGATTTTGTGAAGGGTTTTAAAGCATTTATACTTGGAGTACTATCATTAATTTTGATAGCAATAATTATATTGTTTGAATGCAATGATTGGCCAGCCGGAAATAGCCTTTCTGGAATAGCACTTGGTTTTTCGTTGCCTGCTTTTAAGAGGGCACTACAAGATCTAAGAGACACTACAATTTGGAAAACTTCACAGAGAAAGTTGCAACGTGGGAACTTTATTAAAGATGATACGCTCGTTCGTATTTCATTTGCTTATCTTTATAGAATTAAAGTGGGCAACAAGTATTTACTGGTAAAAAACGAGCGAGGTACGGGAAAATATCAGCCAGTCGGAGGTGTATACAAACTGGCGGGAAACGAAAAAATTCAACTAAAGAACCGTTATCAAGTTAAGGATGATAACAAGATTTCAATTGATGAGTCGTCACGAGATGATTATCGTCTCAGAATTGAAAATAAGTATTTGCGAAAATTTATGAAACGGTTTGACCATGAAGCAAGTCGTGAATGTATCGATAATCTGAGTCGAGAATTTAAAGAAGAACTGATTGATACAAATATTGTAAATTGGGACCGTATATCGTATCGTTATTGTGGTAGACATATAACAGAACTTCATTGGGGAGAACATTTTCAGTGTTATGAACTTCTACTTGCCGATATTATAGAATTGCTTCCGACACCGGAGCAAGAAATTGATTTGAGAAATATGATGGAACAGCCTTCGGAAAGCTATTGCTTTGCAACAGTGGATGAAATAATTTCTTTGGGTATTGATACTAATAGTGGCAACTTAAGAGAAACAATCGCGGATCATACTAAAAAGATTATACAAGAAAATGAGGGTAAGCTAATTAAAAATAAGGATGTTGGAAAAATATACAGCGTCACTGTCTAGTTAATTTACAGGTATCTAAAGTGACAGGAAAATGAGTGTGCACATGGACCAAATTATTCAATCCGAAGGAGTACGGATTGTTGCAGGTTATTCACACGCATACCTCGACTAGAAGGAATCTGACTTCATTCCTGTGTTTTGTTAGGTACAGGGAATCTTACCTTCGGCGGATATATGTAGATTGTGGGATGGTAATATTGACTGTCCCATTTTTTGGCTGATTTGCCAAAAGGGTTGGATTTATACTATAATATGTAATTGTGAGCCATATAGAAGTTTATAGGAGATTATTTTTATGCCTAAAAAAAATGTAAAGAATGGTAAAAAATCAAATAGAGTAATCAGTAAATTTTTGACAATATTTATGATTGCGGCTTTGGCATTATTGATTTTTCAAATCATTAATTTGAATTTATTACCAATGAAACTCATGATCTTAGTGTCTTTAGTCTTAGTTATATTGACTTTGATTATTACATTAATGTTGCATTTTAAAGCTCGTAAGTTTTTTTCAAGACTTTTGATGGGACTTGTTGCACTATGTATGTGTGCAGGTTTAGCTTTTGGCAATTATTTTATTTTTAAAACGGATAATACTTTTGAAAAGGTGACAAGTCTTGCAGACAGTAAGGCTATTTCAACTTCGATTGTTGTTTTAAAGGCTTCTTCGATTGAACAAGAGAAGGATCTTGCAGGGGCTAAGATTGGTACGATTCTAGATATGGATGAAGAGGCAACAAGTCGTATGTTGAAGGATTTGGATTCAGACAAAATCAAATATACGACGAAGGATTATTCTTCATTGGATGATATGATGGAGGCTTTTTATAATAGTGACGTGGATGCGATTTGTTTAAATGAAAAGTATCGTGATATCTTACATGAGGGTGGAGCGTATTTTAATTTTCAAACGGATTCTCGTGTCGTGCATCAAAATGTGTATTATACAAAAGTCACTAAGACTGATAATCCAAGTGATCCAGTAAATAATATTACTAAGGATACGTTTACTGTATTAGTAAGTGGTAATGATTCGTATGGTACGTTACAAGATTCAAATACGCGTAGTGATGCCAACTTATTATTAACAGTCAATCCTAAAACAGGAACGATTTTAATGACAAGTATTCCTCGTGATTATTATGTAGAACTTGTTTGTCCTGACAATGAAGAACAAGCTTGTCCTGAGGGTAGTTATGATAAATTAACGCATTCTGGATTAATGGGCGTGAAGAGTACGGAAAAGACAATTGAAAAAGCTTTGGGAATCACAATTAATTATAATATTCGCATTAACTTTTCGAGTGTTGTAAGTTTAGTGGATGCCTTAGATGGCATTGATTTGGATATTAAAAAAGGTGAAGAAGTCGATATTTTCTATACGAATTCGCAGCCTGGTTTAAGTGTAGGTAAACATCATGTGGATGGTGAAACAGCCTTAGCATTTGCACGTGAAAGACACGCTTATGCAGATGGTGACAACCAACGTGTTCGTAACCAACAAAAAGTATTTAAAGCTATGTTTAAACGTATTGTTTCCCCTAAGATGATCACAAACTATGGTAAGTTTATGGATGCCTTAGCTGTTGCGTTTGATACAAACCTATCGGGTGATGAAATCAGTAAGTTTGTGAAGTATGAACTAAACAGAATGCCAAAATGGAAGATTGAATCGTATGCGATTGTTGCGGATTCAGATACAAAATTCTGTTACCAAGCGCAAAGCTATGCGAGTGTTGTCATTCAAAATGATATTATGAATGAAGTGGCTAGAAAGAAAATTCAAGCTGTCATTGATGGAAAGAGTTCAGAAACGGTAGAAGATCCTTCTGGATTCTCACAAACACCAAATGAAAATAATGCGATTGGTAATACGGCTGAACTTGAAGCGATGGGAATCATTAATAATAGTGGATCTTCATCAAATAATAGTAGTAATGATTACGATTATAACTACGACAAAAATTATGATTATAGTTATGATAACAGCAATGATTATGATTATAGTAATAATTATGATTCAAGCTATGATGATTCAAACTACAACAATCCAGATAATAACTATTATGAAGATGATAGTTATGATGATACGGCTGGTTAACACTAAGATACCTTCGGGTATCTTTTTTAATGTGTAAAATGCATTGTATTATGTTAAAAAATGAATAAAAAATGCAAAAATAGAGTAAATATGTTGAGATTTCTATTTATTATGCGTTTATGTAAGTGTGGAGGTGTTAAAATGTTAATACAATTTTCTGTTACTAACTTTTTGTCTTTTAGAGATGAAGTGATCTTGAGCTTAAGTACGAATAAAGATAATTCGCATAAAGAAAATTTATTGTTTTATAAGTGTGAATAAAACTTAGAAAAAAACATAAAAAAAGGCCGCACTAAAAAGAGGT
>OLNM01001764.1_pt1 | contig 15143 bp, 10 predicted proteins | sample 1672391 | NCBI WGS metagenome assembly OLNM01 (sample SAMEA3136680, study PRJEB25190) | human gut metagenome | reverse complement strand
TGGAAAGGTTGGCCGGGGTGATATCGACCCGCTCGGCGAGCTCGCCGAGTGACATCTTTCGTTTCGCCATCATGACATCTATGTTGATGATTACCGCCATGTCTTGCGTCCCCCCCCCATGTATATATTGTATATCGACATTTATTTTTTCTTTAGATCGTGAGTTTTTGCTCTTCGCTCAACCGGGAGCCGATCGAGAAGACCTCGGCCGAGAAGAGTACCAGAATCGCCATGACGATGTTCCAGTAATTGAGCGGGAACGAGGCGGCGACTTGCAGGGGCGAACCTTCGAGAAGCGTCCGGGCCGTGCAGTGGTAAATATAAACGCCGAATCCGGCGCAGACTTCGGCCAAAATCAGCAGAAATCCTACGGCACGCGTGTAGATGATGATACGTCCCGGCAGGGGTTGTTCGTCCCGCACCGATTTGCGCAGGATGTTGATAATCAGCGCTACCAGGATCAGAATAGAGAGTTTGGCCAGCAGGGCCGGGATGAACAGCAACAGGGTGTAGTTGATTTTGTTCAGTGCCCGGACTACTGTCGGATCGCTGTTTTCGTCCGTTTTGACGTAGATATTAACCCCCGTATATTCGGCTTCGGTGGAGATCGATGCGTGTCCGGTTTCTATCGGGAAAAGAGTTTCGTCGCTCTGGTCGTTTTGCAACCGGGCCGCCAAAAAGTAGGTGTGTTGCGCGATACCGTGTTTTTCCTGCATCCGAATGTCTTCGGACGCAGCCTGCCAACCTGTCGCCAGACTCGACGACACGTGGGGCACGAAGCTGTGGATGAATCCTGCGGCCAGAGCCAGGAAATAAAAGATGTAAATGACCAGCAGATGGCGCCGCAGAGATTTTTTCTGTTTTTTGTCCATTTTCGGTTTGCTGAATACGTAATTCGAGGTGTTCGACCTGTTTTTAACCTCCGGTGAGGCAAAGATAGTAAAGAACTTCTGCAAAACAAATAATTTTTATCGTTTTTCGATAAAAACACAATAAATATAACGAATGATGTTTCGCGCCTGAATACGGAGCGGAATTTTCCGGACTTTCCTCGAACCGGAGATCGGACGGGCAACCCGGCTGAAACCTACCGAAGGTCGGACCGGCAGGGAGCATCCCCGTCTTGGAGGCGAGGCCCCTGCAAGTACGGACGATCGAAACGAGAAAGCCCCTCTACGAGCTTCGTTACGCGGGGGAGCCGAAAACAAAAGTTGAATTTGGTTCTCCGCTCTTCTTGTTATTATCTTTAACTTCGTCTTGGACACTCCGCGCCGGTAAAACGCAAATAAATTTGTTATTCGTATCTTTGCACGAAATGCAGTCTGCACGGCCGGAAGGCTTCGCTCCATTTCCGGCATACGCCGCTACTGTCCGCAGGAAGCCGGGCGGGGGCGTTTTTGTAGGAATGGAACCATTCGGTATCTACGGCTTTCTCCCGGCCCGGCGGATTGTCGTTTCGTTGCATTTGAAATTGAAAAACGCACTGAAATATGGCAGAAAAAACAGGTTACACTTATTATGCAGACCCTCAGCAGGTCGATTTCACACTTCGGATGACCGTTCCGGCTTTGGCGAACGAGGTCCTCAATACGGCGGGTGTCGATGCCCAGCGCAAAGGGTTCGGGATCGATAAGTTGAATAAGGAAAACCGCTCGTGGGTGCTTTCACGCATGGCGATCGAGATCGACGACCGCCCCGAACAATACAGTTCTTATGAAATAGTGACGTGGGTGAACGAGTACAACCGGATGCTCTCGACCCGTAATTTCACGCTGCACGATGCCGCCGGCCGGGAGTTCGGGCGGGCCGTGACGCAGTGGTGCATCATCGACTTGGGTGCCCGCAAGGCGATCGATCTCAATACGGTCATCGGCACCTGCGCCGATTCGATCGTGGACGCTCCGTCGCCGATCGAAAAGCCGCGCAAAGTGACGGGGATCGTTCCGCAGCATATTGCCGAACACCGGGTGGTTTACAGCGACATCGACTTCAACCGTCACGTCAATACGATGCGCTATATCAACATGATGTTCGATATGCTGCCCATCGAACAGCTGACCGCGATCCGCCCGGTGCGTCTTGACATTCATTTCATGCACGAATGCCGTTACGGGCAAACCCTTACGGTCGGGTACGAACAACGGGACGGCTTGTCGCTGTTCGAGGTTTCGAACGGAGAGGAAGCCGCTGTCCGGGCGGCGCTCGAGTGGCGTTGATGTGTCGTATTTCGTGGTGGCGGGCGAGGCAGGGAGCCGAACCGAATCGACTTCGTTTCGGTCCGTTTTTACGATCGGCTTTGTTCCTTTCTGGAACGGGTTTTGCTGATATAGAGACAAAACCTTTATTATTATGGAAAAGATCAAAGTTGCGAACAAGTACCAGAAAAGTATCGATCTATTGAACGATGCTTTGGGAAAAGAGATTGCCACCTCGCTCCAGTACATGTATTTCCATGTCCATTTCGAAGATGCCGGTTACGAGTATCTTTCCAAAAAGATGCGGATGATTTCCATCGCCGAAATGCGTCATAGCGAGGAGTTGTCCGACCGTATCCTTTTCTTGCAGGGGGACGTGAATATGAATCCGTCGTTTACGACGCGCCAGATCACCGATCCCAAGGAGATGTTCCGTTTCTCTATGCAACTGGAACAGAGTACGATCGATAGCTATAACGATGCCGCTCGCATTGCGGCCGAAGCCGACGATTCGGTAACGCACAAGATGTTCCAGGATCTGGCCGTCGAAGAGGAGGAGCACCTGGACTATTTCCGCAACGAGTTGCAGAACCTGTTCGATTACGGCGACAAGGAGTACCTCGCCTTGCAATCTTTTGCACGCAGCAAGGCCGAAGCCGAAAGGAAGGTTTCCGAGTAGTTTTTTCTCGCGGACGCGAGATAATGCGTCCCATACGTGGTTTTTGAATAAAATTTACTATCTTTGTGGGGTAAACTTAAAACTACAGAGATATGAAATTTTATATCCGTATCGTGCTGCTGGCGACTTTCCTGACGAGTTTGTTGTCGGCTCACGCGCAGTCCCCGACCATTACCTGGGACAGCACTTTGAAGGACCTCGGCGATTCGAATTACGAAGTCGTATTTACGGGTAAGATCCTGCCGGGATGGCATACGTACGACCTGCATTCGGACGTTTCTTCGACCCTGGTGGAGTTCGAGCCTGCAACGGGCCTGACGCTCGACGGCGATCCTTATGAGATCAACGCTTCCAAACGCGAATACGACGATATTTTCGAGGTCGAAATGGGTACTTATTTCGATGAAATCATCCTCGGTCAGAAAGTCACCCTGACGGGTGAGGGCGCCGTATTGAAAGGCAATATCAACTGGCGTTCCTGCGAGGAGGAAAATTGCAATTCGCCCGAGGATTGGGGATTCGAGATCACGATCGGCGATCCCGAGGCGGCCCGGGCATCCGTTGCGGCCGGGGATGCTGCGGATCAACCTGTTTCCGGCGACGGAGCCGGAGAGTCCAAAAACCTGTGGGGTCTGATTATCGAAGCGGTTCTTTGGGGCTTCGCGGCGCTGCTCACTCCTTGTGTATTCCCGATGGTCCCGATGACCGTATCGTTCTTTATGAAAGGCAGCGGATCGCCTGCTGCGGGACGTTTCAAGGCTTCGATGTACGGTTTCTTCATCGTAGCGCTCTATACGCTTCCCATTGCGGCGATCATTCTGATTACGCGTCTGGTGGGCGGCGATGCCGTGACGGCCGACATTTTCAACTGGCTGGCTACGCACTGGCTTCCCAACCTGATCTTCTTCATCGTGTTCATGATTTTCGCCGCATCGTTCTTCGGGGCCTTCGAGATCACGCTTCCGAGCTGGATGGTCAATAAGAGCGACCGGCACGCGGACAAAGGCGGTTTGATCGGTATCTTCTTCATGGCTCTGACGCTGGTGTTGGTGTCGTTCTCCTGCACCGGGCCGATCGTCGGCAACGTCCTGATTCGTTCGACTGCCGGCGAATTCTGGGTGCCTATCGTGACGATGTTCGCTTTCTCGCTGGCTTTTGCCCTGCCTTTTACGATTTTCGCTTTCTTCCCCTCCTTGCTGAAAGACCTGCCCAAGAGCGGCGGTTGGCTCGGTTCCGTGAAGGTCGTTCTCGGTTTTATCGAGGTCGCCCTCGGTTTCAAGTTCCTGAGTATGGCCGACCAGACCTACCACTGGGGACTGCTCGACCGGGAGATCTACCTCGCCGTGTGGATCGTGACCTTCTCGCTGCTGGGTCTCTACCTGCTGGGCAAAATCAAGTTCGCCCACGACAGCGACTTGCTGGGCAAGATCCGCTTCGCTCATGACGACGAACTCAAGCACGTTTCGGTGACCCGGCTGACGCTGGCCATCGCTTCGCTTTCGTTCGCGGTCTATATGTTCCCGGGTATGTTCGGTGCGCCGCTGAAAGCTCTTTCGGGCTATTTGCCCCCGATGCATACGCAGGACTTCGTAATCAATACGCAGGGCGTCGTTACCGCACCGTCAGCAACGGCACAGACGACTGAAAAGATCAAATATGCGGATATCCTGCACTGGCCTTACGATCTGCCGGGGTATTTCGATCTGGCCCAGGCCGAAGCCGCTGCCAGGGAGGCCGATAAACCTTTGTTCGTGGATATTACGGGAATCAGTTGTGTGAATTGCCGCGAAATGGAGGCCCGCGTCTGGAGCGATCCGCGCGTGCAGCAGATCCTGCGCGACGATTACGTGCTGGTTGCCCTCTATACCGACGACAAGACCAAAGTACCCGAGAACGAATGGGTGACCACTGCGGGAGGCAAGGTTCTTAAGGACATCGGTCGCATCAACTCCTACATCGCCCAGACCCGTTTCGGGGTGAACGGACAGCCCAACTACCTGATTCTCGGCCGTGATGGGCAGGAATTGGTTCCCAAGCGGGCTTATAACCTCGACGTGGAGGCATACATCGACTTCCTGAAGAGTGGTGTGGAGGCGTATAATAAAACGAAATAGGATGGATAGCGAAACCGGTTCGGGCAGTTTCTGCCGAACCGGTTATCGTTATCTCCTTGTTGCAGGATTCGGGAGGGTATTTGTATTTTTACTAAAACTGCCGTACGTCGTTTTTCGAAAACAGAAGGGCCGTACCGAAGGTTTGAATCCGTTCGGGGATTCGATTTAATTTTCAAAATAAAGTTCGGGATATGAAAATTTCGATCGTGGGGCCCGCCCATCCGTATCGAGGGGGCTTGGCCGTAATTATGCAGAGCATGGCCCGGGTTTTCCAACGCCGGGGCGACGAGGTGAAGATCAAGACTTTCACGCTCCAGTATCCCCGTATTTTCTTTCCCGGAAGGAATCAGACGGTGCAGACACCGCCGCCGCCCGATCTGTACATCGTGCGGTGCGTGAATACGATGAATCCGTTCAACTGGATCGCCGTGGGGCGGTGGATCGCCCGCGAGAAGCCGGATTTCGTGCTGATGAAATACTGGACCCCCTTTATGGCGCCCTGTTTCGGTACGATCGCCCGTTTTGCCAAAAAGAACGGTACGACGCGTATCCTTTGTCAGATCGACAACGTCGAACCGCATGAACGCCATATGACCGACAAGCCGTTCAACCGCTATTTCTTGAGGGCGGTGGACGGCTTTATCTATATGTCCGAGCAGGTGCACCGCGAATTGCGCCGATATACGCAAGTTCCGGCACTCTTCTCTCCGCATCCGCTTTTCGAAAATTTCGGTATCGTCATCGATCGTACGGAGGCCTGCATCCGTCTCGAACTGGATCCTTCGAAACGCTATGCGCTCTTTTTCGGTTTGATTCGGGACTACAAGGGGTTGGACCTGTTGCTCGATGCCTGGAAGGTCTACAAGCGGGAGCATCCTGCCGAAGACCGGCGCCTGATCGTGGCCGGTGAGTTCTATGCTCCGAAAGAGAAGTATTTGAAGCAAATCGCCGACAACGGACTGGAGGACGATGTGATTCTGCACGACTATTTTATTCCGGACGAATTGGTGCGTTACTATTTTTCCGTCGCAGATTTTTTGGTGCAGCCGTATCGTTCGGCCACGCAGAGCGGCGTGACCCAGATCGCTTATCAATTCGACCTGCCGATGGTGGTGACCGACGTGGGCGGTCTTCCGGAGATCGTGCCTGACGGTCGTGTCGGTTTCGTCTGCCGTCCCGATGCCGTAGAAGTCGCCCGGGCCATCGACCGTATCTGGCGGGACGATGTGCTCGCGGGATTCCGTGCGAACATGGAAGAGGAGAAGAAGCGCTTTTCGTGGGATGCGATGTGCGATCGCATTACGGAGCTTTACCGATTGGTTAAATAGGAAGCGTAGAGGGGCGATCCGATTAAATAGGAACTCTTGTATCTCGAAAGCGGAATCTCGTACGATCCTCGTCGCTTTAGTCGATAGACTCTTTGTTACAAAACCCCCGCTGCAAATTGCAGCGGGGGTTTACTCATCATTTTTCCGGTAGACCGGGGATACGGATTATCGTTATTTCTTGATGTTGGGAAGCTCCAGGCCGTAGTGCTTTTTACGATCTTCGAGCTTGAGCCAGAAAGCCAGCAGGAAAGCCAATACGCCGAGGCTGGCGAAAATCAGCATCGGAACCGTGTAGTTGTAGCTTACGTGTTCACCGGCTTTGATCGCTTCTCCCACGCCGGGATTGACCTTGTTGAGAACCCAGCCGATGATCATCGGGAAGGCCATCAGTCCGAGGTTCTGGATCCAGAAAATCGTTGCATAGGCAGAACCCATATAGCGGTTATCGACCAACTTGGGTACCGAAGGCCACAGGGCGGCGGGAACCAGCGAGAAAGAGAGGCCGAGCAGGATGATCGCCGAGAACGCGATAGCGGGGGTGAGGGGAACCAGTGCGAAAGTCATGTGGCAGATGAACATCAGGATCGCACCGATCATCAGCATCGTCGCGCCTTTGCCCTTGTGGTCGAGGAACCAGCCGAGCAGCGGAGTCAGGATCATGGCCCCCATCGGGAACCAGCGGAAGATGTCCGAAGCCTGCTGGTTGGTGATGCCCAGATTACTTTCGAGCATACCCGTTGCGAAACGCTGGAACGGGAAAATCGCCGAATAGTAGAGCACGCAGAGTGCCGAAACGATCAGGAAGGTTTTGCTGCTGAAAAGGTTCTTCAGATCGGCGACCTTGAAGGGCTCTTCGGTTTCTCCTATCGGGGTGTCTGCCTCGGTTTGTCTGTCGAGTTTGAAGTCCATGACCGAGAATGCGATGTAGGTCAGCCGGCCGATGCAGAGCAACAGGCCGACAACGGCTACCGGACGTGCTACGCTCGGATCGCCGCCCCAGTTAGCCACCCAGGGCGACAGGCTGAATACGGCGAATACGCCCAGTCGGGCAATAGCCATTTCCAGGCCCATCGCCAGAGCCAGTTCTTTCCCCGTGAACCACTTGACGATTGCGCGGGATACCGTCACACCGGCCATCTCCGTACCGCAGCCGAAGACCATGAAACCCAGGCAGGCGAGCTTCGCGCTGGCCGGGATGTCCGTGAGGAACGAACTGAGGAACTCGTAACCGAATCCGCCTTCATAGAAGTAGTTGCTCAGTCCGTAGAATTTGATACCGGCACCGAGTACCATCAGCGAGGCCGAAAGAATACCCGTAAACCGTACGCCCATCTTGTCGAGGATGATACCTGCGACGAGCAGGAAACCGCAGACGTTCAGAATGAATTCCGAACCGCCGTACAGTCCGAAAATCGTGGGGCTCCAGCCTCGGGTGCTTTCGAGCATGTTCTGCAACGGCGAGAGGACATCGACGAACATGTAGCCGAAGAACATGGTGAGCGCCACCAGAATCAGTGCGGTCCATCGGGCGAACGCCGAGTCGTTCAGTTTCTTTTGAATAGCTTGTGTCATAGTTTATTGAATTGGTTATTGTTAGTTAAAAAGCTTCTGTATGCTCCCCCGTGTAACGTTTGAGGATTTCGTAGGCCGAGGTAATGCCCAGCTCTCCGGCTTTCGAGAGGTCGAGGCAGCCCTTGCGCGTGTCTTTCATATAGATTTGGGTCATGCCCCGGTTGTAGAACGCTTCGGCGAAGAGGGGATTCAGTTCGATGGCTCTCGAGAAATCTTCGAAGGCCTCGGGCAGTTTGCCTGAAAGAGCCAGCAGCGTTCCCCGGTTGTAGTAGGCTTCGGCGAAGTTCGGGAAGAGGCGGAGCGTCTTGTCCAGATCGGCGATGGCTTCGTCGTAATTGTAGGTGCGTGTATGGGTGTTGGTGAGTTTGTTCGCCGGGTCGGAGTCGATCGAAATTCGCTGATAGGGATTGTCCAGGCCCGAAATGAAGTCGATCATTTCGGCCCGTGTCACGGCCCGGTTGAAGTAGAGGAATGGATTGGCGGCATTGTCTGCGATAGCCGACGAATAGGCGCCGACCGAATTGGTGAATTGTCGGATCAGCGATTGCGAAATGGCATATTGTACTTGCAGGAGCCAGTCGCGCGGATTCTGGCACAGGATTTCGGCATAGCGGCTGTCGAGCATCGCCAAAGAGTCCGCATCGATGTTCGTAGGCCGGTTGGAGAGGACGAGGTAGGGATTGTCCAGTTTTTTCTCGAAGTCTTTGACCCGTTGCAGGGTATAGCGGTTCGACGCCTCGATCCGGGAGGTATCGGGCTGCATCAGGGTGAAGCGGAACAAGGGTAGCAGACGCATGTTGCTGCGGCCCAGGCTCGGTTGTTCCGAAATGCGGTCGAAGTAGTTGTTGGTGAATTGGTTGTCGAAGGCCAGCAGTTTGTCCATCCGTTGCGTCGTATCGGCATAGATCGAGTAGGTGCTGTCCTTCAGGTGGGATTTGTATTCGGCGATCTTGCGCTGGGCGATCTCTTCGTCCCGTTTCGCAGCCTTGGGGTTATGCAACGCATAACGCAGGGCGCTGCGGTTCAGGTAGGCGTTGGCGAAGTCGGGGTAGAGTTCGATGGCCCGGGTGTAGTCGCGCTCGGCGCCTTCGAGGTCGCCCAAGCGGGTTTTGAGCATGGCACGCAGGTAATAGACCTGGACATTGCCGGGAGAGTAGAGCGCCACGCGGTCGAAGTCGTCGAGTGCGCGGTTGTAATCGCCGATCTGGGTGCGGAGAATCGCCCGGTTGAAATAGGTGAACGAGTTGGTCGAGTCCAGTTGGAGTACCCGGTCGAAATCCGCGAGGGCCTGCATCGGACGGTTGGTGTTGGAATAGACCACCGCCCGGTTGAAATAGGGCGGCAGGAAAGCCGAGTCGCAGCGGATCGACATGTCGAAATCGGCTTCGGCTCGGGCATACTCCTCTTTTTGCAGCAACAAGGTTCCGCGTTGGTAATAGCCGTTGGGATTTTCGCGGTTGGTGCGGATCGCCTGGTCGAAATTTTCCAGGGCCCGTACGGTGTCCTTCAGGTACAGGTAGGCTGTGCCGCGGCCGATGTAGGCGTCGGCTACCTTGTTTTCCTGGAAGATGAATTTGTCGAAATCCTCGATCGCCTCCTCGTATTGCTTGTTCTGCAGGCGCGTATAGCCCCGGCTGTAATAGGCGTCCGGCAGGTCGGGCCTCAGGTCGATCGCCTCGCGGAAATCCTGCAGCGCGTCGTCGTAGTTGCCCATGCGCGTACGGGTCAGCGCCCGGTAGATGTAGGCGGTCGTGAATACGGGGTTTTTGACGATGGCAGCCGAAAAGTCGGTATCGGCACCCAGCAGGTCGTCGAGGTTGAATTTGGCTACGCCCCGCAGGAAATAGCCCTCTGCGGCGTCCGGATCGGCCCGCAACAGGATGTTGAGCACACGAATCGCCTCCTGATATTCGCGGTTCATCAGGCAACGGCGGCTGGCCCAGTAGAAATAGTCTTTGTTGTATTGGGCGTCGGCAGTGGCGGCGTTGCTCAGCAGCGTCCCCAATAGGATGATTTTCAGGATAAATTTGCGCAATGCCACGACACCCCGATTTGGTTGTGATTATTCTTGTTCGTACCCGAAGCGCTTGAGTTGCCGTTCGTTATCGCGCCAGTTCTCGTTTACTTTGACGTACAACTGCAGGAAGACCTTCTTGCCGAGGAATTGCTCCATGTCCTCGCGGGCCTGCTGTCCGACTTTTTTGAGTTTCTCGCCCTTGTGCCCGATCAGGATACCCTTCTGGGAGTCGCGTGCGACATAGATGACCGCCGAAATGCGGTCGATCGTCGGTTCCTCCTTGTAGGCTTCGATCGCGATTTCGCAACAGTAGGGGATCTCCTTGTCGTAGTTGCGCAGGATCTTTTCGCGGATTATTTCCGAGGCGAAGAATCGCAGCGTTTTGTCCGTGAGCGTATCTTTGGAGTAGAAGGCTTCTCCCTCGGGCAGCCGTTCCAGAATCAGGTCGAAAAGTCCCTTGATGTTGAAATTCTCGCGTGCCGATACCGGGACGATCGTGGCGGCCGGCAGCAGCGCCTGCCATTTATCGACGAGCTCTTCGAGCTTTTCGGGCGTCGTGAGGTCGATCTTGTTGATTACCGCGAGGGTGGGAATATCGCTTTGGCGGATCTTTTCGAGGATGTCGTTCGAACGGTCGCTCTGTTCCACCGTGTCGGTGACGTAGAGGATTACGTCCGCATCGTTCACGGCGCCGGTGACGAATTTCATCATCGATTCCTGGAGTTTGTAGCTGGGTTTCAGGATGCCCGGCGTATCCGAGAAGACGATCTGGAAATCTTCGCCGCTGACCACTCCCAGAATGCGGTGGCGCGTGGTCTGGGCTTTGGAGGTGATGATCGAGAGGCGTTCGCCTACGAGTGCGTTCATCAACGTCGATTTGCCGACGTTGGGATTTCCGATGATATTGACGAAACCGGCCTTGTGCATAGGATGTCTGTTGTCTGATTCTCACGAAAAGGCAGTGAAAGCGAGGACCGCATAAAACGAACGAACTTGTTTTTCATGCCGGGCCGCCATGCTGCCTGCTCCAAAAATAGTGAAAGCCGAGAGCAATCGCACGGATTTGCACGCTAAGATTGCCGAACCGCCTCCTATCTTTTACAAAGATAGCGAAAAAAATACCCCCTGCCAAATGAAGCGTCATCTTTCTATGTTCAGAAGGTGTCGGTCGGTGGCGTTTTTCGGATAAGGGGGGCCGAGGGAGGTTGCGGCTCTTTTCGACACCGCTGTTTTTCCGGAAAAAGCCCGTTATCGGACGGATTGGAAGATCGGGCCGGAAAAAACGCGTTTTCTTCGGTCCTTCGCGTTGTGCTTTCCTCTCCGGCTTTTTCCTATTTCTGTATATTTTTCTTGTACTCGTCTGCAAGGTGTTCCGGACGAATCCGTTCTTCGTGTTTACGGGCGAAGCCTTTTCGGATTTGTCCTGCATTCTGCTTGCCCAATTATGAGCTGACACCGATTTCGGAGAGTATGTGTGAATCGCCTTTCCGCTGCCGGTGCGTGGTTGCAGAGGATGCCGGATTTGCCCGGAAGCGGGTCGATTATATGATAGATGTCATAAGGAAAACCCCTTTGGTTCGGAGCCCGAACCGAAGGGGTATAAAGTAGTTGGCGAAGTATTCATTCCGCTTATCTGCGGAAGCCGCGTCCGGGTAATTTGGGCATTTTCATATTGTCTCCGGCGACGGCCTTCATCATCTTGCGCGTGTCTTCGAACTGCTTCATCAGTTTGTTCACCTCGGCCATCGTCGTACCGCTGCCTTTGGCGAGCCTTTCGCGGCGCTTGGCGTCGATGATTTCGGGTTTCTCGCGTTCGAGGGGAGTCATCGAGTTGATGATCGCTTCGGTCTGCTTGAATACGTCGTCCGAGATCTCGACATTTTTGAGAGCCTTGCCCATACCGGGGATCATCGAGGCCAGATCCTTGAGGTTGCCCATCTTCTTGATCTGGGCGATCTGTCCCATGAAATCGTTGAAGTTGAACTGGTTCTTGACGATCTTCTTCTTCAGGCGGCGGGCCTCCTCTTCGTCGTACTGCTCTTGGGCGCGTTCCACGAGCGATACCACGTCGCCCATGCCCAGAATACGGTCGGCCATACGTTCCGGATGGAATACCTGGATGGCATCCATCTTCTCGCCGCTGGAGATGAACTTCAGCGGTTTGTTCACCACCGCACGAATCGAGATCGCCGCACCGCCGCGCGTATCGCCGTCGAGTTTGGTAAGCACCACGCCGTCGAAATCCAGCCGCTGGTTGAACTCGCGGGCCGTATTCACGGCATCCTGACCCGTCATCGAATCGACCACGAAGAGCGTTTCGCCTGGTTTCACGGCCTGTTTGATCGCCGTGATCTCCTGCATCATCGCCTCATCGACGGCCAGACGGCCCGCCGTATCGACGATCACGACGTTGAAACCGTGCTGACGGGCGTATTTGATGGCATTTTCGGCGATCTGCACCGGATTTTTATTCCCCTCTTCGGTATAGACTTCGACTCCGATCTGTCCGCCCAACACCTTGAGCTGGTCGATGGCCGCAGGACGATAGACGTCGCCCGCCACGAGCAGCACCTGGCGTCCCTTCTTGCTCTTGAGCATCGCCGCCAGCTTGCCCGAGAAGGTAGTCTTACCGGAGCCTTGCAGACCGGCGATCAGGATGACCGCAGGCGTGCCCTCCAGCTTGATGTCGGTCGCCGTGCCGCCCATGAGTTGTGCCAACTCGTCGCGGACGATCTTGGTAATCATCTGTCCCGGCTTGACGGACTTGAGCACGTCTTGTCCCAGGGCCTTCTGCTTCACCTCGTCGGTGAAGGATTTGGCTACCTTGTAATTGACGTCGGCGTCGATCAGCGCCCGGCGGATCTCCTTGAGGGTTTCGGCGACGTTGATTTCGGTGATGCGGCCTTCGCCCTTGATCAGCTTGAAGGACCGTTCGAGTTTATCGGTTAAGTTTTCAAACATAGTTTCGGTTCGTTATCGTATGCCGGGAAACGGTGCCGCCCGACGCTGGAGCATTTTTCGTTTTGCGGAGCCGTCGTTGCAGTCGGTTTTTTCAGTCCGGACAAAGCTAAAGCGGTGTCGGGCAAATCGTTCTCCCTGTTCGGCCGTTGCAGGTCCGCTCCGGATTTTTCGCTTGCAAATATATAAAACTATTCGCAGAATCGCAACGGAGGTGCTGATTTTCCTCGGTGTCGGCGACAAAGACACAACCCCTCCGAGTTCTCGGAGGGGTTGTCTGATGGGGCTGTGCCCCGTGTTTTCGGTTTAATAGTGTGCGACGTACATATGACGGCTCAACAACTGGTAGTCGTATTCCGTAGGCTCCACATCCCGATTGACCTGGAAAAGATACTCCTGTCGGTAGTAGTATTCGCTCATAGGGCCGTTTTCGTCCGTATTTTCACCCATATACCGCAGTTCCGGTTCGGATACCGTGAAACAGTTCTTGTCGAGCGGAAGCATCGGCATCCAGTGGGTTTTCTGTTCACCGGTCGCAGGATCGAAGACTGTGCAGGAAGGATAGAACACGTCGAATTCCAGATTGACCGTGAAGCAGTTATATTCCAGCGTATAGACGAAACGGTGGGGGTTTATCTCGTTTTCACCCAGCGGAATCTCGTTGAAAGAGGTCGAAACGAGCCGGAAGTTGTCCGCTTCGTCCTGCGTGATGTAAAGGTAGCCTAATACAAGACCTTCCTGAGTCGAGGGATTGATGTTGATCTGCCGATATTCGGTTTTTTCGCTGGTTCTGCCGTCGGACATCGTGCTGCGGATCTTGGCATAGGAGGTGTAGGCGTTTACACCGTACCATTTTTCGTCCGGATTGTCTTCCGAGAATGTATAGGGAAGCGTTCCTTCGTCCACGACTTCCTGTTTGGTCAGGTAGGGGATGTAATCGGGTTTCGAAACGGTTTGGGGACCGTAGTGGAGCGTATATTCCGTGCGCTCGCTGCCGCTGCCGCCGCCGTCCTGCCAATTCTCTTCGGTCACGATCGTGCTGACGCGGCCTTCGGCGTCGAACGTGTAGGTGTAGGTCATAGTGCTGTTGCCGTCTTGACGGCTGGCGGGCAGGTTCTTAACGGTCGTACCGCTGATGCCGAGCAGCATGGCGGACTCCTCTGCATCGCCGATCATGAAGGCACCTATGTCGATGCCGTTCCAGGGGTTGAGGTGTTCGGTGTAGGAGAATGTCGTTGTTTCGTTATCCCGTCCGTCGATGGTCGAAATGGAAACGATGTTGCCGTCCTGCCAGGTAAGTGTCGCGGTAGAATTCGCTTCGGGATAGGAAGGATCGCGGTATTCCGAGCGAGCCAGCGTGCCGTCGGCGTTGTAGGTGAAAGTCTGGCTGGCGCCGTCCGGGTCGGTGTAGCCGCTTACCAGACCGCTTGCATTCAGGCGGTATTCCTTGGCGTATTCGCCCGAGTTGGGAAGGGGCATTCCTTCGTAGCTGCTGCCGTCGATTTCGAACCATTTTTCTTCGTCCGTGATTTTCCCTTCGCTTCGTTTGAGCGTCCTTTCATAGGAGGCATTGATTTTGTCGGTCTGTTCCGAATCGTAATCGTATTGGTCGTAACCGGTCAGAAGACCTTCGGCATCGTATTCGAAGAGCAGGTAACTCTTGTCGGTGCTGGAACCGTCGCTGTAAACCTCGGTGTAGGTCGTTTCTACCCAAGTCAGCCGGTCTTCGGGTGCTACGTCGGGATGTTCGGGCTTTTGAGGATTGTCGGGATTATTCGGGTCTTCCGGTTCGTCTTGTCCCACGCCCCGCTGGGTGATGGAGATATTTGCGGATTCTCCGCCGCAGGAGATGGTGACGACCGCCTGGCGGGATTCGGTCGTTTCGTTTTCGGTGAGCGTGACGGTAATCGTGTGCTTGCCGGCGTCGCCCGAAGTGGGGTTGATGGAGATCCAGCTTTCGGCACGCGAGGTTTCACGCACGGATGCCGTCCAGCTCTGGGTCGTTTCGAAACCGATGGTATGGGACAACGCATCGGCCGAAATCGAGGCCGATAAGTTATCCTGAGGAATCAGAATGTTCTGAAACTCATCTGTTTCGCTGTCGCTGCAACTTCCCCCCCCCAGCGCCAGGGTGATGAGAGCCGAGAAAATGAACAGTTTTTTCATACGATAAAGAATTTGAACGATAATTGGTTAAGTAAGTCGGGCAATTTTGTCCGATCGTTGCAAAGATACGAATAAGCCGAGCGCAAAAGCAAATTTTATTTGCATTTTGCCGAG
>OLNM01001760.1_pt1 | contig 15173 bp, 10 predicted proteins | sample 1672391 | NCBI WGS metagenome assembly OLNM01 (sample SAMEA3136680, study PRJEB25190) | human gut metagenome | reverse complement strand
CGGTATTCGTAGTCATATCCCTCGTACCAGCCGGTATTGGTGCCGCCCGCGCTCAAGGCGGTGCGGGGCTCTGCCAGCATGGCATCATGGGGCAGGGTCACCGGTTTGCCGGGTGCGGTATCGCCCAGATGGCGGCAGGTCCAGCCGGTGAGAAGGGATGTTGCTTTCATACAAGATCCTCGCTTTCAAGGTTATCCATAGCAAAAAACGCAGGAGACTTTCCTTTTCTGTTGTCTGCACTATATCACAATGTACAGCAAAAAGGGGATTCACTACGTGAACAGTCGTTTTTCCCACGCAAGCCGCCTGCGGCATTGGCAAAATAGACAATCGTATCATGCGCTTTATGTGCAGGTTGCTTAAACCAAAAAACAGCCCACCAAAATGGGCTGTCCGGGTTATTTCTGCTTGATGGGAAACAGCACCTTTAATGTGAACTGGTTCTCCTGGGTGGTGATCTCTGCCGTGCCGCCGTATTTTTCGGCGGTGTCGTAGATGCTCTTTAGACCGTAGCCGTGGTAGCGGGCGTCGGACTTGGTCGTTTTTGGCAGGTTGCCGTCCGCTTGGAAGGCACCGTCGTAGGTGTTTTCGACCCGGACCCACAAAAAGCTCTTTTGCCGTGCCACCACCAGATGGATCAGTCGCTGCTCGCTGTCGGGCAGCTTTTCTACACTCTCGATGGCGTTGTCCAGCGCATTGCCGAACAACGAACACAGGTCCATCGTATCCATAAAATCCAGCGCCGCACCGTCTGCCACGCAGGTCAGCGTGATGCCGTGCTGCTGGCAGTACAGGCTTTTGCTGGTCAGGATCGTGTCCAGCACCTCGTTGCCGGTCTTGTTCTGCGCCTCATAGCTGCGGATCTCCTGCTCCATCGCGTCGAGGTAGTGGGCCTTTTCCTCTGAGGTCTCGCTGCGCAGCACAGCGATCTGGTGCTTGAGGTCGTGATATTTTTTATTGATAAGGTCAATGCTGTCCTGCGCCGAGCGGTACTGTGCGTACTGCGCCTGCAAGACGTTCTGCAAAGCGTCGCGCTCCTTTTTGCGGCGGTACTCCACCAGCTGCATGTGGTGCGCAAACAGAATGGCCATGCCGCCCAGGTCTACCAGCGTGCGGATGTTGTAAATTTCCGCCGTCATTTTGCCGGAAAACGGCGTGTCCGGGCTGACATAGCTCAGGTTGCTGGCGGCATAGACCGCCATACCGATGAACAGCGTGCTGAGGAATTCCTTTTTGTGGACGTGCAGAGGCGAGGCAACATCGTTATAATTGCGTTCCAGCGCGAACACCACGCCATACACTGCGGCATAGACGACTGCCAAAATGCACACACGCACACCCGCGCCCGGCGTGCCCTGCCGCCTTGCCATATAGTAGTAGAGCTGCCATTCCAGCGAGGCGGCCAGTTCCCCCAAAATAAACGCGCGGACGCAGTAATACCCCGCGCTCCGGGCGGGCACGTCGGCCTGCATTCGGATGTACAGATACATGATCAAGATGGATACCGCAATGCAGGGCAGAAACCAGAATTGCGGCACCTGCCCCGTTGCCTGCATAAAGACGCCGAGCAGCAGCAAAAACACCGCGTGGATCGTATACCGCCGCCAGCCTGCTGTACGCTTGGGCAGGAAGAACAGATATAAAAGGCAGGCAAGCCAGTCTGCCAGCGCGGTATACAGGCGGGGAATGTTGCCCAGAACTTCCGCTTGCATCAGATGGTTTCCCCCATGTAGTGGTTGAGCGCCGCCAAAAATGCCTTGCGCTTGGCGCGGCTGATCTGCACCCGCTCACCGTTGACGATGGCGTCCTCGTCCTGAATGCCGTCCACGTGCTCCAGATTGACAAGGTACGCCTTGCTGCTGCGGAAGAAATTCTCCGGCGGCAGCTTCTGCTCCACATCGCGCATGGAGCCGGTGGAATGCACCTTGCCCTGCTTGGTGTGAAACAGCAGGTCGTGGTCGCAAATTTCTACATAATAAATGTCGGAGGCGTCGAGCTTCTGCACGCCGCCCGCGCAGGGCACCGTGAGGAAATGCTTCTGGCGGCGTCCCAGCAGCTCCCGCACATGGTTCATCCGCTGGCAGAAAGCGTAATAACTCAGCGGCTTTAAGATATAGTCCAGCGCCTGCACCGCGTACCCCTTGATGGCATACTGCGGCGAGTTGGTGATGAAGATGATAAGCACCTCCGGGTCAGCGCGGCGGATCTCCTCGGCTGCTGACATACCATCCATGAAGGTCATCTCGATGTCCATCAAAATCAGGTCATAGCCGCCCTTATAGCCCAGCGCGATCTCGTCGCCATCCGAAAAATGCGTGATTTGAAAATGGCAGTTTTTCTCCTGCTGGTATTTTTCCAGATACGAGTCCAGCACTGCCCGATCCTGCGCGCTGTCCTCGACTACTGCGATGTAGTTCACGAAAATTCTCCTTTTGAGAGCAAATGAATGCGTTTATGTGCCGACTGCTATGCCGCTTGCCTTTCATGGCTATAGGCTCTATCTGATACGTATTATACAGATTCTTTTCCGAATTTTCAATAAATCATGGTTCTGCTTATCCGCCTTGATTGCCCACGCTTTGGGCGGGAAGATGTTTTACATAGCGTAGCGTTTGATTACCCACAAACGCATTTCCGGGGTGTCCCAACGAGGAATGCGGACACCCGTCTCACAGGGTTTTCACGCAGGGAAAGCCCGCACAAATAACGAAGGCAGCACCGCACAATTCCCGCCTTACGGCTTAAGCACCGCTCCGGCGGCTGCGGCACTTAGAATTATGCGGTATTGCCCCAGAACAAGAAAAGCCCCGGCCTTTTCTGGCCGAGGCTTGATGGTTGCGGAGCAGAATGTGATCTGTTCGCTTCCGCTGACAGGGAGGGCAATCCGCTTAGGGTTCCACCCGCACCGTCAGGCGGGAGGCGTGCAGCCCACCGTGGTATACCCGGTTATGGGCCACCACGGTCCGGGCGGAAGCAAAACCTTCCCGGGTGTTGCTGTTGGGGAAGATGAAATTCTTGGCGCTGGAGGTGACCGTCACCCGGATGCGGTGGCCTTTCCGGAAGCAATTGGACAACTTGGTGGTGCGGATCTTCAGGCAGACGATCTCGCCTTCCTGCAAAAACTCCGACTGAGCAAAGCCATTACGGTATCGGGCGCTGAGCAGGCCATCCGCCAGCTTGATGGACCGGCCGTTCTCATCCACGTCGGTAACACGCACCACAAAGTCGGTATCCGGCGCGTCAGAAGAAATATACAACTCCGCCGTCATATCACCGGTCAGAACCAGGTCTTCCTTCAGCACAGGGGAGGTGTAGCACAGCAGGTCCTGGCGCAGTTCCTCCCGGGTGTAGTCCTCCGGCACTTCGATCTCGTTCTCCGACATATCAATGATGTGTTGGGACGGATTTTCGGGGTCATAGGCGTAACCGTCGCAGTTCTCCCGCTCCGGCTTGGCAAAAGTCAGCCGCCCGTCCCCGGCAGAGGTGTTGGCATGGCCGTCACTATCCAGATACAGGTGGGTGACCCGGGTCTCGGGCACTGGCCAGTTTTCGGCGGTCTTCCATACCTCCTGGCCCAGGGTGTAGTATTCTACCGGGGCAGTCTGGTCGATGCCGTTGTCCACTTCCTTGAGGTGATGCTCAAACCAGCGGAAATACAGCCAGTCCAGATCAAAGCGCAGTGCCTGGCTGCCGAAGGATACCCCGTGCATGTCGTACTTACTGTTGCCGCTGTGCTGCCAGGGTCCCAGAATGACCTTGCGCATGCCCCGCGGGAAGTCATGGACCAGTTCCAGGGCTTCGGTGGTACCCATGCCGTTGTCGTCAAACCAGCCGGACTGGATCAGCGCCGGGATCTGCGCCCTGACGGAGCGTTCCTGCCAGTTGGACATACGCCAGAAATCGTTGTAGTCACTGGGTTCCAGCCACCGTGTGATGAAGGGCACATCGTACCCCAGAGCCTTTTTCGGCAGGTCGGTCAGGGGGCGGATGTTCAGCACTTTCTCCCAGTCATCGCGTTCCATCAGCTCAGGGTGGAAGGTTTTCTGAGACACCGCAAAGGCCCAGGCCAGCATGCCCGAGGTGAAAGACCCACCCCGGCGGGGCAGATCCACAAAGGCGCTGCCCGCGCAGACTACGCTGATCAGAGCTTTCAGGTGGGGGTTGCCGCTGGCAGCGGCTGCCCACTGTACATAACCCAGGTAGGACCCGCCCACCATACCGATGCGTCCGCTGCACCACGGCTGGGCGGCGATCCAGTTCAGCGTATCGTCGCCGTCCTCCACCTCGTGGTAGTTGGGCAGCCATTCGCCTTCACTGGCGTTTCGGCCGCGCACATCCTGTACTACCACCGCGTAGCCGCGCTGGACGTAACGGTAGTATATCTCACAGCCGTCCTCTTTGCCGTAGGGGGTGCGTACCAGCACTGCGGGCACCGGGGTACTGCAGTTTTTAGGCAGGTATACGTCGGTGGAAAGATGTACCCCGTCCCGCATGGGCACCGGGAAGGTCTGCGCATATTCTACCGGGAACAGCTGTTCCTCCGGCCAGGTCGAGCGCCACAGGCGCAGGATGGTCTCCTCCTCGGCACCGGGTTCCACCAGCACCGTGACCATCTCCCGGGCAGGGCAGGTGACGGCGATCAGCCGCCCGTCCTTCATCTGTTTGTTGTTGGGGAATTTTACATCCCGCTGCAGGTAGCTGCAGCCGTCTTCGCTGGTGTAGCGCTCGCCGCACAGGGAAACTTCCCCGGTGCCATGCAGCCCCGACTCGTAATGGGACAGGTTCTGCCCCAGGGCGGCAAAGTCCATCTTCACAAAGAAACGGTAAAAATCCCGGTCCTGTTCAGTCAGGTCCTGCCAGTCCAGCAGCGCACCGGTATGCACGTCCAGTTTCCGGATCTTGGGTGTGCCGTCGCCCAGCCGCAGTCTGCCGTACAGGATGCCTGAAACATATAAGTCAAAATTACGCATTTCCGTTTCTCCCGTTTTCCGTTTAGGCGCCGATGAAAGCACGGATGGCATAGGCTACACCGATGCCCACATAGTTGCCCAGGGCACCGGCCAGTACGCCCATGAGCAAGCCGATGTTGATAAGGGTCTTCCACTGGGCGCTGGAGGCGATGAGGGCGGCGGTGGGGCCATCCGAGATACAGCCTACGATGGACAGCAGCACATACTCAAAACGGACTTTCAGCAGCCGGGTGATGATCAGGTGCAGCAAAATGGAGCAGGCGATGACACAGAAGCAGAACAGGGTGATGTAGAAGGTGGATCCGAAGAACTGCTTCAGGTCCACCGCAAAGCCGATGGTCACCAGGAACAGCACCGCTACGAAAAGGCCCAGGTCAAAATTGCCGCGCAGCTTGCGGACTGCCGGCACCTGTGCCAGGATGATGGAGAAGGTGGTGATGAGCAGGATGCGGCCTGCACTGCGGAACCCTGCTCCGAATACCATCGAGGAGATGCTGGTGGCAGCCCACACGGTGCCAAAGCCGATGGCCAGCAGCCAGGCGATTTCCTGGATGGACCATTCCTTGGAGGCCATCAGTTCCTCGTGGTTGCCATCCCCCAGCAGCTCCGACTCGCTCATATCATAGGGCCACAGCTTTTTCAGCCATTTGGAACTCTTGTACAGGGCGGGGGTAGCAAACATCAGGATCAGCGTGGGGATGCCCACCACATAGTCGGCGGCATTGGCCGAGGCGATGGTGTTCTTGCTGGCATCCAGGCCTACAGCGATGGCGGTCAGGTTGGAACTGCCGCCGGTGTAGGTGCCCACGAACATACCGGCCACCTTCCAGCCCTCGTCGATTTTGTTGGCGAACAGTATGCCGAACACCAAAGCCGCCACGCAGACGCTGAATATGGCCGAGGCCAACGCAATGATCGGTTCCTTGGATAATTTGCGCATCTGTTTCAGGTCCAGGCTCAGCAGGCAGATGGAAACGGACAACGGCACGCAGTAGCTGCTGATGGCATCATAGGTAGGGCTGGAGGTAGGCACGATCCGCAGGTTGGACATCACGATGCCCATGACGATAACCGTCAGGGCCGGGCCCAGCGTTTTGAACACCTTGAACCGCTGCAGCCAGAAGCCCAGTGCAACCGTGGCGACCATGATGAACAGGAGCGCGCCTTCGGAGGAAAAAATCGTATTCGCCATAATATACCTCTCTATACCTCTCTGCGGGGTCCCGCTTAAAAATCAATATCGATGCCAAGGCCCGGTTTGTCGGACAGGGTGTAGACACCGCCATTCACGGCAAAACCGCCGGGCATACCCATCTCGGGGTCCACGGCGTACATAAAGCTGTCGCAGTCCGCCTCGGTGATGTTCTGCTTGGCGGCAACCAGGCTAACACCGGCAGCAATGGCCACCTTGGTCTCCAGCATGCAGCCCACCATGCACTGTACATGGTTTGCCTCGGCAATGGCGTTGATCTTTTCCGCCGGGTACAGGCCGCCGCACTTCATCAGTTTGATGTTGATAATGTCTGCAGCATCGATCTTGCAGGCCTTTGCTGCGTCGATGGGGGTGTGGACTGACTCATCCAGCATGACCTGCAAGTCCACCTTGGAACGCACAAAGCGCATACCGTCCAGATCCCAGCTGGGCAGGCACTGTTCCACCGCTTCCACGCCCAACTCTTCAAAGGCTTTCAGGGTGCGCACCGCATCGCTGACCGTGTAACCCTGGTTGGCGTCTACACGCAGGCGGATGTTGGGGCCCACCGCCTGACGGATCAGGGTCAATGCCTGGATATCCTCGCTCGGGTTGATGCCGGCCTTGATTTTCAGAATGGTGAAGCCATCCTTTTCCACCCGTTCCCGGGCTTCGGCGGCCATGGCTTCCGGTGTGTCAATGCCCACCGTCATGTCCGTGACGATCTGGTTCACGCTGCCGCCCAGCACCTTGTACAGAGGCTGACCCATCAGTTTGCCCTTGATATCGTACAGGGCAATATCCACCGCGGCCTTTGCCGAGGTGTTGCCTGACAGCAGGCGGTCCATCATCCTGTGGATGCCCTCAACATCGAGCGGATCCATGCCGATCAATCCGGTGCGGAACAGTTTCAGCGCTTCCAGAACGGTGGCTGCGCTCTCGCCGGTCACCGGTTCAAAGGGCGCGGCCTCACCGATGCCCCACAGACCTTCGTCGGTGGAGATCTTCACCAGCACATTCAGCGAATGATCCTGTACCGCAAAAGCAATACGGAAGGGCTTTTTCATGGGGATACGGATGGTTTCTACCTTTACATCTGTGATTTTCATAGGGTTCCTCCTGCACAATAATTTTTATAAAATTTACAATTTTTTTATAAATTTTACTATTTCTAAAATTTTTGTCAAGAGTTTTTCTGTTTTTTTCACACTTTTCAGAACATTTTGTAAGATAATCAAGAAATCATCTAATTTTCTTTAGTAAAAAATTTTATAAATATCGAATTTTTTCTTGCTTATTTACGTACAGAACATTTTGTGATATACTGTAAATAAATTTTTTTACGAAAAAGCGGGAGGTCTTATGCTGGGCGAACATGTTCGAAATATCCGGAAAAAGCGGGGAATCACCCTCAAGGAACTGGCCGAAAAGACTGGTTTGTCCATCGGGTATATCTCCCAAATCGAGCGCGATCTCACCGACCCGTCCCTGTCCACCCTGCGCAAACTCAGCGCCGCTCTGGACATCCCCACCTATCTGTTTATGGGAGGTGAGAGCAGCACCAGCCTGACAACCCGTCAGGCGGATATGTTGATCCTCTCCCAGCCCAATTCCAATGTACGGTATCATCTGCTTACGCCCATGCCCAACGGAAATTTTGTACCTCAGTCGTTGGTCATACGCTTTGAGCTGGAACCCCACTGCAAGGACGGCGACCTGCCGGTGATCCATCCCAGTGAGGAAATCCTGCTGCTGGAACAGGGGCAGCTGGATGTACTGGTGAAGTCCGAGACCACCCGCCTGAACGCCGGAGACACCACTGTGGTGCAGTCCAACCTGCCCCACATCGTTTCCAACCCCGGGGATACCACAGCGGTGGGGCTGGCTGTGTTCACCCCTGCCATTTGGTTTCCCAACAACCGGCGCAGTTTTAACCGCGGTGGCGAAACCTGAATCTTCGCACCGGTTTGGCGCAGCAGCGCGTTTTCCGGGAAGGTTTTTCACAGACAAACGGGCACGGACGAGCAATGCTCGCCCCTACAAGAGTTTTTTTGCAGTCTGAAAAAAAATTGCAAGCCGGCGATCTGCCGGCTTGCAATTTTTTGTTGCCCCCAGAGGGGGCCAAGGTCTTTTTCGCCGTTCCCTGCCTTTTACTGCCCGGCCAGCGCGATCTGCTCGCGGGTGATGGGCAGCTCATAGAACCGCTTGTGGGTGGCGTGGTAGATCGCATCGGCCACGGCGGGCAGCGGGGTGTTGATGACCACCTCGCCGATGCTCTTGGCACCGAAGGGGCCGGTGCCCTCGTAGCTGCTCTCAAATACGACATGGATATGCCCGATGTCGTTGCGCGCCGGGATCTTGTACTGCATCAGCGAGTTTTCCTGCGGCATGCCGCGGTCATCGTAGGTGACATTCTCGGTCAGCGCCATACCGATGCCCTGCAGGATGCCGCCCTCGGCCTGCACCCGCGCAAGGTTCGGGTTGACCGGTGTGCCGCAGTCAACAGCCGCCTCATAGCGGATGACCTGCGCCTCGCCGGTTTCCAGATCGACCTCGACCTCGGCTGCGCCCACCATGAACGGCGGGGGCGAGATTTCCGAGCTGTGGGTCACAACTGCCTCCAGCGCCGTATTGCTGCCGCACTGGGAGGCTGCGGCGATCTGCGCCAGTGTGGCGCGCTGCGTGCCGTCCTCGCTCGTCACGACATCGCCCGCAAAGACAACCGCACGCTCATCAAGGCCCAGCAGCCCCGCGCCGACCCGACAGATCTTCTGCTTGAGCTGCTCGGCGCACTGCTCAACCGCCTTGCCGGTGACATAGGTCGTGCTGGATGCGTAGGAGCCGGAATCGTAGGGCGAGGAATCGGTGTCCGCGCCGAGGACCGTCACATTGTCGAGCGGGCACTCCAGCACCTCGGCGGCAATCTGCGCCAGAATCGTGTCGCAGCCGGTGCCCATGTCGGCCGCACCGATTGAGAGGGTATAGAACCCGTCATCGTTGATCTTCAGGCTGGCGCTGCCCACATCCACACTCGTAATCCCGGAGCCCTGCATCGCCATGCCCATGCCCACGGCGCGCACCTTGCCGTTACCCATGTCGCGCACGGGGTATTTTTCGTCCCAGCCGATGTTGTCATGCACGGCCTGCAGGCAGCGGTCCAGCGCGCAGCTGGTGTTGACCTGCCCGTAGTAGGCGGGCATCACATCGCCCTCATGGACGATGTTGCGCTGGCGGATCACAAACGGGTCGATGCCCAGCTTGTCGGCCAGCTCATTGACGGCGGACTCCACCGCAAATAGGCCCTGGGTCGCACCGTAGCCGCGGTAAGCGCCCGCGGACATGTGGTTCGTGTAGACGACATCGCTGACAAAGCGGAATGCCTCGGCCTTGCCGTAGAGCGGGATGGATTTGTGGCCGGACAGGCCCACCGTTGTAGGCCCATGCTCGCCGTAAGCACCGGTGTTGGACAGGGTGTAGAGGTCGATGCCCCTGACGATGCCGTCCTTTGTCGCACCAAGGCGGACATGCATCTCCATCTCATGGCGCGGGGTGGAGGCGATCTGGCTCTCGTACCGGCTGAAGATGATCTTGCTGGGCTTTTTGGTTTTCCATGTCACAAAGGCGGGATAGACCTCGCAGACCGAGGTCTGCTTGGCGCCGAAGCCGCCGCCGATGCGGGGCTTGGCCACCCGGATCATCGACTTGGGGATGTGCAGCGCATTGGCCAGGATCCGGCGGCAGTGGAAAACGATCTGGGTCGAGCTGAGGACATTCAGCCGCCCGTAGGCATCTATGCTGCAGTAGGTGCGGAAGGTCTCCATCATGGCCTGCTGGCAGGCGCGGGTGTGGTATGTATGGTCGATGACGACATCGCACCCCGCCAGCACCGCCTCAATATCACCCGCCCCGCTCTCATCGTGGGCGCACAGGTTGCGCTTGTTGTCGGCCCCGACCGGTGCCAGCGACTCCCAGTTTTCCTCCGGGTGGACAAGGACGGGGTTGTCCAGCGCCGTGTGGTAGTCCAGCACGGCGGGCAGGATCTCATACCTGACCTTGATGAGCTTCATCGCCTTATCGACACATTTTTCATCCTTGCCGGCCAAAATTGCGACAACATCCCCCGCAAAGCGGACATGGCGGTCGATGACAAGCCGGTCATAGGGGCTCGGCTCGGGGTAGGTCTGGCCCGCCTGGGTGTAGCGGCGGCCCTGCTGGTCCACATCCTTCCATGTGTAGATCGCCTCGATGCCTGGCACCAGCAGGGCACGGCTCGTGTCGATCTCCTGCACGATAGCGTTGGCATGGGGGGAGCGCAGCAGCTTTACGATCAGGCAGTCCTGCGGGATGACATCATCCATGTAGACGGGCTGGCCGGTCACAAGCTGCATAGCGTCCTTTTTGCGCATGGGCTGGTTCACGGTTTTCATTGGGCAGCCTCCTTCCCCTTTTTCCACGCTAAAAAGTTCAAAATGCCCCGCAGCTGGCCCTCATAGCCGGAGCAGCGGCAGAGGTTGCCGGCCAGATACTCCTTGATTTCATCCTCGCCGGGGTCGGGGTTTTCCCGGAAAAGCGCCAGCGCATTCATAATAAAGCCCGGGTTGCAGAAGCCGCACTGCTCCGCACCCTGATCGGCGATAAAGGCGCCGAACTCGGCAGCCTCCTCCTGCAGCCCCTCCAGCGTGGTGACGCTGCGCCCGTTGACCCGCGCCGCCAGCACCGAGCAGGACAGCACCGGCTTTTCATCGAGAAAGACCGTGCAAAGGCCGCAGTTGGCGGTCTCGCAGCCGCGCTTGACGCTCTTGCAGCCGAGGCTGCGCACAAGGTCCAGCAGCACGGTGTCAGCCGCGATTTCGGCGGTGACTTTTTTATGATTTAAGGTAAATGTGATCTGCATGGTATACCTCCGTCAATTTTCCAGCGCGGCCACGGCACGCCGGACCAGCACGCCGGTCAGGTGGGTGCGGTACTCGGCACTGCCGCGCAGGTTGCTGCCGGTCTTGACGGCTGCCTGCACGGCGGCGGGCAGCTGCGCCGGGTCGCAGTCCGGCGTGACAAGCACGGCCTTCATCGGGCGCGCGCCGATGGCAAAGCGGTACTGCCCCTGCGCCGTGCGGGCGGCCGCACAGGTCAGGATCGGGAAATCGGTCTGGGTCGCGCGCACCGACTGGTACTGCACCTTCAGCCCCGGCGTCTTGCGCAGGCAGATGTGGGTCAGAATATCGCGGTCATAGGGCATCGCGGCAAACTGCGCCAGCGGCATCCGGCCCGCCCTGTACAGCTCGACCTCGCAGTCCAGCGCCAAAAACAGCGTCAGCACATCGGAAAAGCCGAACCGGCCATAGATGCTGCCGCCCACCGTGGCGCAGTTGCGGAACTGCACGCCGACAATGTGGCGCACAGCCTCCCGCACAGCCCCCGCGGTGTAGGCATTCAGGGCGGCGTTCGTTTCCAGATCGCGCAGCGTTGCCATAGCGCCGATGATGATCTCGGTGTCAGTCTCCTCAATCGTATCCAGCCCCAAGGCCGACAGGTCGATGGCCGTGCCGACATTGATCTTTTCCATCTTGAGCCAGAGCATACCGCCCAGCACGCGGTTGGGCTTTTTCTGGTTCAGCTGCCATGCCTCCTCCAGCGTGGCGGGGCGGGCATATTCGCGTATCGTCATCATGGGTCAATCTCCGTTTTTTCTGTTTTGGGCGAAAAAATCACACTTTTCGTGGATAGGTACTTTTATTCTACCATAAAATCTGGTATAATACCGTTGTTGTTTTAAAAATATAACGATATTTTTTATTGTATGAGGGAAGAAGATCCATGAAAATGACCAAAATGACCGCCCTGCTGCTGGCCGCCGCCATGGCGCTGACCGCCTGCGGCAGCACCGCCGCCGTAAGCAGCGAGGCCGCCGCCTCCGCCGCTGCACCCGAGGTCATCGCCAGCCCCGAGGAAGCTGCCGTTGCACCCGCTGCCGCCGAGACCGCCGTCACCTACCCGCTGACCGTCACCGACCAGCTGGGCCGCGAGGTCACCATCGAGACCGAGCCCAAGACGCTGGCCAGCGGCTACTACATCTCCACCAGCCTGCTCATTGCCCTCGGCGTGCAGGACGAACTGGTCGGCGTCGAGGCCAAGGCCGACCAGCGCACGATCTACAGCCTTTCCGCCCCCGAGCTGCAGAGCCTGCCCAGCATCGGCACCGCCAAGGAGTTTGATCTTGAGGGCTGCGCCGCGCTGACCCCCGACCTTGTCATCGTGCCCGCCAAGCTGAAGGATTCCATCCCCCAGATGGAGGAGCTGGGCCTGACCGTGCTGGCCGTCAAGCCGGAGGATCAGGACAAGCTGTACGGCGCCATCGACCTGCTGGCTCAGGCCACCAACACCGTTGCCCGCGGTGAGGCGCTGAAGTCCGCGATTGAGGACAACCTGCTCAGCCTGCACGAGGCCATCGGCGATGCCGAGGCCCCCACCGTCTACATGGCCGGCAACAGCTCTGTGCTGCAGACCGCCGGCCCCGCCATGTACCAGAACTATATGATCGAGAACGCCGGCGGTCTCAACGCTGCCGCCGGTGTTGAGGACACCTACTGGGCCGAGGTCTCCTATGAGCAGGTGCTGGACTGGGACCCCGACTACATCATTCTGGCGTCCGATGCCGACTATGATGTCGATTCCGTCCTGAACGATGCCGCGCTGGCCGACTGCACCGCCGTCAAGGAGGGGCATGTCTACCAGCTGCCCCACGCCATCGAGGCTGTGGACTCCCCCGTGCCCGGCAGCTTCCTGGGCAGCGTCTATCTGGGCAGCGTGCTGCATCCCGAGCAGGTGAGCGAGCAGTTCTACCACGACTGCGCCGACGCATTCTACACGACCTACTACGGCTTCACCCCTGCCTCCTATGAATAACCGCAAGCGCACGGCGCTGTGCCTTCTGGGCGCAGCGCTCTGCGTTTTTATGACTTTTGGTGCGGCCCTTGCGCTGGGCCGCTACCCCATAACACCGGCGGCGCTGCTGGCCGGCGATGCCATGGCGGTGCGCACCTTCACCGTGCTGCGGCTGCCCCGCGCCGTTATGGCGCTGATCGGCGGCTTTGGACTGGGGGTGGCTGGCTTTGTCTACCAGACCGTATTCCGCAACCCGCTGGCAAGCCCCGACATCATCGGCGTTTCCTCGGGGGCCAGTGTCGGCGCGGCGTTCGCCATCCTGTTCGTTTCGTCAGGGGCGCTGTCCACCACGGTCTGTGCCTTTGCGGGCGGGCTGGCGGCGGTGTTCCTCTCGCTGGGGCTGGCCGCTGCCGCGCCGGGGCGCAGCAAAATGTCGCTGGTGCTGGCGGGCATCGCCGTCCACGCGCTGGCCCAGACGCTGCTGATGCTGCTCAAGCTGACCGCCGACCCCGAGAAGGAGCTGGCCAGCATCGAGTATTGGATCATGGGCAGTCTGGCCGCCGTGACCCGCAGCCGGGTGTGGTTCCCGGTGCCGGTTGTGCTGGTCTGCTGCGCAGCGATCTTTGCGCTGCACCGGCAGGCGCTGCTGCTCTCGATCGAGGAGGGCGAGGCCCGGCTGCTCGGCGTGCGGGTGGGCGCGATGCGCCTGCTGCTGCTGACGCTTGCCACCATGACGGTTGCCGCCGTTGTCAGCGTGACGGGGCTTATCAGCTTTGTCGGGCTGCTGGCCCCCCACAGCGCCCGGCTGCTGGCGGGGCACAACCGGCGCTCGGCCTGCCTGCTGAGCGGGCTGCTGGGCAGCGCCCTGCTGCTGGCAGCCGACACGCTGGCCAAGACGGCAGCCTCCACCGAGCTGCCGGTCAGCATCTTTACCTCGCTGCTGGGCGTGCCGTTTCTGCTTTATCTGATCCTGCAGCCGGGGAGGGATGCGTCATGATGCCACAAACCACGCCCCCGCCCGTGGGGCTTTGCGTGCAGGACCTCACCGTACGGTACGGCACAGTGGCCGTGCTGCAAGGGGTCAGCTTTTCTGTCCCGGTGTCCGGGCAGCTGATCGGGCTGCTGGGGGTAAACGGCAGCGGCAAGACCACGCTGCTCAAGGCGGCTGCCGGGCTGCTGCCCCACACCGGGCAGTGCCTTCTGGACGGCGTCCCGCTGGAGAGTCTGTCCCCCCGCAGGCTAGCGCAGACCGTCAGCTATATCCCGCAGCAGAGCGGCATCTCGGTCTCGCTCTCGGCGCGGGAGGTCGTGCTTATGGGCTTCAACCCGCGGCTGGGGGTCCTGCAAAGCCCCACCGCCGCCATGCGCGCCGCTGCGGACGAGGCCCTGCGCACCGTAGGTCTGGCCAACAAGGCCGGGCAGGACTACCTGACGCTGAGCGGCGGCGAGAAGCAGCTCTGTATTCTGGCGCGTACGATTGCCGAGGATGCGCCGCTGCTTTTGCTGGACGAGCCGGACAGTGCGCTTGACCTTGCGAACCGCAGCCGGATGACCGCGCTGCTGGCGCAGCTGGTCCACACCGGCGGCAAGACCGCGCTGGTCTGCCTGCACGACCCCGCGCTGGCGCTGGACAGCTGTGATATACTGGTGGTATTGCAGGGCGGCGGGGTCGCGGCGGTGCTGCACCCCAAAACCGACCCGCCTGCCGTGCTGCAGGCAGCCCTTGCCGCCGTGTACGGCCCGCTGGAGCTGCTGCCCGTTACCGACTGCCGGGGCCGACGCCGTCTGGCCCTGCTGCCGCTGTGAGGTGATACCATGAAACCTGCTTTGCGCGTGATGCTCTGCGATGACGCAGGCGAGCGCTTTTTTGGCGAGGGGCCCTGCCGCCTGCTCCATCTGATCGAGGAGACCGGCTCGCTGCGCAGCGCGGCGCAGTCGATGGAAATGGCGTACACCAAGGCGCTGCATCTGCTGCGGCGCGCCGAGAAGGTACTCGGCTTCGCGTTTACGCGCCGAACGATCGGCGGACGCGGCGGCGGCGGCAGCGTGCTGACCGATGAAGCAAAGGAGTTCATGCAGCGCTATGAAAGCTACCGGGATGAATGCGTGCGCGCGGACAGGGAGCGCTT
>OLNM01001752.1_pt1 | contig 15204 bp, 13 predicted proteins | sample 1672391 | NCBI WGS metagenome assembly OLNM01 (sample SAMEA3136680, study PRJEB25190) | human gut metagenome | reverse complement strand
GCGCCTGGAAATACTTTATGGTCGCCGTAATCTCAAATTGCAGGCTGTCTTCGGTATCCTTCTTTTCATTGTAACAGTCTTTTACCTTTTTCTCTTTGCCATTTGCATAAGCATTGATCAATTCTTCTGTTACCTTTTCCGGAGATTTATGACTGACACCACCGCACCCTGTCATGGAAAAAATAAGCAGAACTGTTACCCCAACAATGAAATACTTCATCCATCTTTTCATGATTATTCAGTTTCCCCTCTATTTTCCTCTGGTGTTTCCTGTGTTTCCTCGTTATCTGCTGCAAATTCTTTATTATCCTTCTCTTCTTTATCCCTTACTTTGGCAACACCTGCCACAGTTACACCTTCTGTAAGATTGATCAGTTTTACACCTGATGTAATTCTTCCAAGGACAGAGATGTCTGAGCATGCAATACGGATAATAATTCCTTCTGTGGTAATAAGCATTACTTCATTGTCTTCATTTACCGCTCTGGCACCAATGACATTTCCGGTTTTCTCTGTGATCTTATAACATTTCACACCTTTACCGCCACGGTTCTGACAGGTAAATTCACTCATTGAAGTTCTCTTTCCCATACCATTTGCAGACACGATCAGCAGACAGTCTCCCTGAGAATTCAGCTGCATGGAGACAACTTCATCGCCATCATCAAGGTTCATGCCTCGTACACCCATGGAAGTCCTTCCGGTGCTTCTTACATCTGTCTCTTTGAAGCGGATACACTGTCCGTATTTGGTGACAAGGAAAATATCCTGATTATTGTCGGTCTTCTTCACCTCGATCAGCTCGTCGTCCTCGCGCAGATTGATGGCTGCAAGACCTGTCTTTCTCACATTTGCATAGTCCGTGATCGGCGTTTTCTTCACGATACCCTTCTTCGTCGCCATAAAAAGGAAATGTCCCTCGGTGTACTCACGGATCGGAATGACCGCGGTAATCTTCTCGCCCGGCTGCAGCTGAAGCAGGTTGATGATTGCGGTACCGCGCGCGGTTCTGCTTGCCTCCGGAATCTCATAAGCCTTCATGCGGTATACACGGCCGGTATTCGTGAAGAACATCAGGTAATGGTGCGATGTCGTCATCAGAAGTTCCTCGATGTAATCGTCATCGATGGTCTCCATTCCCTTGATTCCCTTTCCTCCGCGATTCTGCGCACGGAAATTATCAAGGCTCATGCGCTTGATATATCCAAGCTTCGTCATGGTAATGACGGTATTGGTAACCGGAATCAGATCCTCCATGGAAATATCATATTCGTCAAAACCGATGGATGTTCTTCTGTCATCCCCGTACTTGTCGGCGATCAGAAGAATCTCCTCACGGATAACGCCGAGCAGCTTTTTCTTGTCGGCAAGAATTGCCTTCAACTCTGTGATGCGCTCCATCAATTCCGCGTATTCGTTCTCCAGCTTCTCGCGTTCCAGACCTGTCAGAGCACGCAGACGCATATCCACGATCGCCTGTGCCTGTACGTCCGTCAGCGCAAAACGCTCCATTAAGCGGTCTTTTGCTTCCTGGGTGTTCTTGCTGCTGCGGATAATGTTGATAACTTCATCGATATTATCAAGTGCTGTTAATAATCCCTGTAAGATATGGGCACGTTCTTCCGCCTTGTTCAGATCATATTTCGTTCTTCTGGTGACAACTTCTTCCTGATGGATCAGGTAATAGTTGAGCATCTCGTAAAGGTTTAAGACCTTCGGCTGGTTGTCAACGAGTGCCAGCATAATAACACCGAACGTATCCTGAAGCTGTGTATGCTTGTACAGAAGGTTCAGCACGACATTCGGGTTCACATCACGGCGGAGTTCGATGCAGATTCTCATACCCTGACGGTCGGACTCATCCCGCAGATCGGTGATGCCGTCGATTTTCTTATCTCTGACAAGCTCCGCAATCTTCTCGATCAGACGCGCCTTATTTACCATGTACGGAAGCTCCGTCACAACAATACGGTTCTTGCCGTTCTGCATCGGCTCAATGCTCGTCACCGCGCGTACTCTGACTTTTCCGCGTCCGGTCCGGTATGCCTCGTTGATTCCGGCGGTTCCAAGAATCGTACCTCCGGTAGGAAAATCCGGTCCCTTGACGATCGTCAAAAGCTCCTCGATATCGGTTCCGCGGTCTTCCAACACCTGATTATCAATGATCTTTACCACACCGTTAATAACCTCGCGCAGATTGTGCGGCGGAATATTGGTCGCCATTCCGACAGCGATACCGGTCGTACCGTTGACTAACAGATTCGGAAAACGGGACGGAAGCACTGTAGGCTCTTTTTCCGTCTCATCAAAGTTCGGAACAAAATCAACCGTATCTTTTCCGATGTCCGCAAGCATTTCCATGGAAATCTTGGAAAGTCTTGCCTCGGTGTATCGCATCGCAGCAGCGCCGTCACCATCGACGGAACCGAAGTTTCCGTGTCCGTCGACAAGCGGATAACGGAATGACCAGTCCTGTGCCATATTAACGAGTGCTCCGTAGATTGAGCTGTCGCCGTGCGGATGATATTTACCCATCGTATCACCGACGATACGCGCACATTTACGGTGCGGCTTGTCCGGTCCGTTGTTCAGCTCGATCATGGAATAGAGGACACGCCTCTGCACCGGCTTCAAACCATCTCTTACATCCGGCAGTGCACGCTGTGCAATGACACTCATGGCATAGTCGATGTAGGAACTTTCCATTGTTTTCTTCAGATCCACATCATGTATCTGGTCAAAAATCTTGTCATCCATAGGATTTTTCTCCATTTCTATCAATTACATACTCTGTACAGTCCGTCTGTCAGATATCAAGATTCTGTACATATTTTGCATTTTCCTCGATAAATTCACGGCGCGGCTCTACCTTGTCTCCCATGAGCGTCGTAAATGTCACATCAATCTCAGAAGAATTCTCTTCATCAATCATGACACGCTTTAAGATACGCTTCTCCGGATCCATGGTCGTCTCCCAGAGCTGCTCGGCATCCATCTCACCAAGTCCTTTGTAACGCTGGATCTTGTTGTTGCCGTCACGGCCGATCTCTGTCAGAATGCTGTTTAATTCGTTATCATCGTACGCATACCACACGTTCTTGTTCTTCTCGATCTTATAGAGCGGCGGAGTAGCCAGATAGACATGTCCCTGCTTAATCAGCTCCGGCATGAAGCGGTACAAAAAGGTCAGCATCAGCGTTGCAATGTGTGCACCGTCGACATCGGCATCAGTCATAATGATGATCTTATTATAGCGGAGCTTACTGATGTCAAAATCTTCATGAATACCGGTACCAAACGCGGTAATCATCGCTTTGATCTCAGCATTGCCATAAATCTTGTCTAATCTTGCCTTCTCCACATTCAAAATCTTACCGCGGAGCGGCAGGATCGCCTGCGTTGCACGGCTTCTCGCCGTCTTTGCGGAACCGCCGGCGGAATCTCCCTCTACGATAAAGATCTCGCAGTTCTTCGGGTCTTTGTCGGAACAGTCGGCAAGCTTGCCCGGAAGAGACATTCCCTCGAGGGCGGTCTTTCTTCTGGTGAGATCACGCGCTTTTCTCGCCGCTTCCCTCGCGCGCTGCGCGAGCAGTGATTTTTCACAGATGTTCTTCGCCACCGTAGGATTCTGCTCCAGGAAGTAGGTGAGCTGCTCGCTGACAACCGAGTCAACGGCGCCTCGCGCCTCGCTGTTGCCGAGCTTCTGCTTCGTCTGTCCCTCGAACTGCGGCTCCTCGATCTTGATGCTGATGATCGCCGTGAGTCCCTCGCGGATATCGTCTCCGGTGAGCGCCGGCTCCGTATCCTTTAAAATCTTATTCGCACGCGCATAGGTATTGAAAGTCTTCGTCAATGCATTACGGAATCCGGCAAGATGTGTACCGCCTTCCGGTGTGATGATATTATTGACAAAGCTGTAAGTCGCATCATTGTAGGAATCGTTGTGCTGCATGGCAACTTCCACATAGACTCCGTCCCTGGTTCCCTCGCAGTAGATGACTTCCGGATAGAGCGCTTCCTTGCTCTTGTTCAAGTAGGTCACAAATTCCTTGATACCGCCTGCATAGTGGAATTCGTGTGTATGCACCGGATCCACTCTGGCGTCGGAGAGCACAATTCTTAAGCCTTTTGTTAAAAAGGCGGTCTCGCGCAGTCTCTGTTTTAACGTATCGTAATCATAGACGGTTTCCTCAAAGATCGTTGGATCCGGATGGAAGGTAACCTTCGTTCCGTGTTTTTCGGCAGAACACTTACCGATAACCTTGACCGGTTCATCCGGCTTGCCAATCTTATAACTCTGACTGTAAATCTGTCCATCCTTGTATACCTCAACAGAAAGCTTCGTGGATAGGGCATTTACAACCGATGCTCCTACTCCGTGGAGACCGCCGGATACCTTATATCCGCCGCCGCCAAACTTTCCGCCGGCATGAAGCACCGTGTATACAACCTCCAGTGCAGACTTTCCGGCTTTGTGATTCATCCCGACCGGGATACCGCGTCCGTCATCCTCCACCGTGATGGAATTGTCCGGATTGATCGTCACTTCAATATTTTTACAATATCCGGCAAGCGCCTCATCAACTGCATTATCTACAATCTCATATACCAGATGATGAAGTCCTCTCGCAGATGTACTTCCAATGTACATTCCGGGTCTTTTTCTGACTGCCTCAAGTCCCTCTAATATCTGGATTTGATCTGCTCCGTATTCATTTTCTGTACCCATTTTATTCTCCATTTCTGCATCAGCCATAAAAACGGCTCACGCTTACTATATTGATCGCTCATATACATGACCGGCTATGACTTCAAATACCCGGTTTACCGTAAAACGATTTCTCACAAATTCATCCAGTCCCGTACAGGTAATGATGGTCTGCGTATCGGAAATATTGTTCAGCAGATAATTCTGACGGCTGCTGTCAAGCTCAGATAACACATCATCCAGCAGCAACACCGGCGTATCGGAAATGGACTTCCTCACAAGTTCAATCTCGGACAACTTCAGCGACAACGCCGATGTTCTCTGCTGTCCCTGTGAACCGTACTTTCGGATATCGACGTCACCGATCGAGAACAGCAGATCATCCCTGTGCGGTCCCACCGATGTCTGACAAAGCTTTTTGTCCTTTTCCTTCGCCCTGCTCAACTCATCTTCAAAAAAGATATCGTCGATATTCGGCTCATATTTTAAAAAAAGCTCTTCCTTTCCGCCGGAAATGCGGTAGTGAATGTCACTTACAATCTCCCGGAGTTCATCCACGAACTGTTTTCTGCGTCGGATGATCTTCTTCCCGGTCTCAATAAGCTGCATGTCCCAGACGGGCAGCGTATCGGAAAGACTCGAACGATAGATCATATCTTTTAATAGCTTGTTGCGCTGCGCTAAGATTTTATTGTAATTTGTGAGGTCTGCCAGATAGATCCGATCCAGCTGGCACAATTCGGAATCTAAAAATCTGCGCCTCTCCGCCGGACCATTCTTGATAATATTCAGATCTTCCGGTGAAAAAAACACAATATTTAAAATTCCGAAAAGCTCACTGGCTTTTTTGATCGGAATCTTGTCGATGGCAATCCCCTTGGCGCGGTTCTTCTTCAGATGCATATCGATCTGATATTCTCTCCCACCGCGCACGACAACCGTTTTCAGATGAGCTTCTTCCTCACCGAAACGGATCATCTCCCTGTCACGGCTTCCTTTGTGGGACTTGGTCGTTCCGCTCATATATGCCGCTTCTAAGATATTTGTCTTGCCCTGCGCATTATCCCCGAATAAAATATTGGTTCCTTCATCAAAAGAAATCTCTAAATTTTCGTAATTTCTGAAATTCTTAAGCTCGATTGACCGAATGTTCATCTGACTATCTTTACTGTCTCGCCATTATAGGAAACAAGTTCACCACCGTGCAGCTTCTTTCCTCTCTGGGTCTCTACTTCCCCGTTCACAGTTACAAGTCCATCCTGGATCACGAACTTGGCATCCACTCCGGACTCCACAAGTCCGGCTTTTTTCAGTGCCTGTCCCAGTTTGATGAATTCATCCTCTTTGCGAATCTCTATTTCTATCATATCTCTCCTACGCCTCGTTTCTAGACGGTGCTGGCATTAAAGTTCACCGGCAGTATCAGATAAATGAACTTTCCTTCATCATCCTTGATAAAACACGGTGCCTTTGGATTCACCATGTAAAGGCTTACCTCCTCCTCATCAATTACGCGAAGCGCATCGATGAAGAACTTCGGGTTGAATCCGATTAATATATCCTTGCCTTCTTTTACAATATCAATATCCTCATTCATAGAACCGATGAAGGAATTGATCTTTAACTCCATGTTTCCGTCTGTCACATTCATGATGATCGGCTTTTTGTCACCCTCTTTGACGAGGAGCGTCGCACGGTCGATACAGTCTAACAGCTCACGCTTGTTGATCTTGACCTTTGTCTCATAATCGGAGGAGAGCATCTGCTCGATCTTAAAGTATTCACCCTCGATCAGTCTGGAAACGACAGTCGTATCATCAAATTCAAATACAATGTGGTTGTCGGTCAGGAACATATTGACATCTTCCTCCGCGCTTCCCGGAAGAATCTTGCTCACTTCCTGCAGCGTCTTTCCAGGAACGACAACCTTCTTGTGCTCATAGTTATTCTTTAACTCGATGTTGCGGATGGAAATACGGTGGCCGTCGAGAGATACCACTTTCAAATGATTCTCCTCGATCTCAAAAAGCTCTCCCGTCATTAACTTGTTATTGTCGTTGTCCGCGATCGAGAAGATCGTCTGGCGAATGACTTCTTTTAAAGTGAATTGAGATAACGTGATGGCTTCATTTCTCTCGATATAAGGAATATAGGAAAAATCATCTCCGGATTTTCCTACGATATTGAACTTTGCTTTTTCACAGGTAATGGTCGTCTTAAAGGAAGCGTCTGTCTCAATCACAACATCACTGTCAGGAAGCTTTCTCACGATCTCGGAAAATATCTTGGCATCCAGAGCAATCACTCCGCGTTCTGCGATCTCACCTTCGATCTTCGTCTCGATTCCCAATTCCATATCATTGGCAGTAAATTTGATCTCATTGGCAGAAGCATCAATCAGGATACACTCCAGAATGGCCATCGTGGTTCTGGTTGGAACCGCTTTCGATACGATATTGACACCGTGCAGTAAATTTGATTTGGAACAGATCAGTTTCATAGTTGTTAATAACTCCTTCCTGTGGTTCGTGGAATATATGGTGCGCACGCCATACATGATTGTTATAAAAAGAGATTCAAAGTAATATTCTTAGGGGGTGTTTATATGTGAATAAGTCACACAGCCCTTGATCTATAAGACTTTCAGGTAAAAAATGAAGGGTGAAAGTCTGTGAATTACGTGCGGATGAAATCTGGACAACCTGTGAATAAAAAAATTATGTAAACTTGAAAGAAAAATGTGAAAGAAACCTTAAGTGGTTTACATAATGATATTTATCCAGTTTCATGAACAAACCTTACACAATATTTCAACAACCGAATGTGAATATCTAGTTCGGGTTGATCTTTTTCTTGATGGTGTCGATGAGACTGCGTGTCGTCTCGTCCGACTCGTATTCGTCCGAAATCTTCTGGACGCCGTGGATGATGGTAGAGTGATCTCTGCCGCCGAGCAGCGCACCGATGGAATCTAACGGTGTGTCGGTCATATTCTTACATAAATACATGGCAATCTGACGCGGTCTTGCAATGTCTTTGCTCCGGTTCTTGGAGATCATCTGATCTAAGGAGATCTGGAAATGCTCCGATACGACCTCGATGATAAGCTGAGGCGTAATCTCCTTCGGCTTGTCCGGAGTGATAATATTCTGAAGCTCCTTCTGGGCAATCTCCATTGTGATCTCAGTTTTCTCAAGGTTGGAGTAGGCGAGAAGTTTGTTGAGAGCACCCTCTAACTCACGGATGTTGGACTTGATGTTGGTTGCGATGTAATTAAGGATCTCGTCGCTTAAGTTCATTTCATCCGCTTCGATCTTCTTGCGGAGAATCGCCATTCGCGTCTCGTAGTCCGGTGTTCCGATGTCAGCCATCAGACCCCACTCGAAACGGGAACGGATACGTTCTTCCAGTGTCTCCATCTCTTTTGGCGGCTTATCGGAGGTAAGAATAATCTGTTTGCCGGCGGAGTGGAGGGCATTGAACGTATGGAAAAATTCTTCCTGCGTACTTTCCTTACCTATAATAAACTGTACATCATCGATCATCAGAACATCGATGGTACGGTATTTTTCACGAAACTTGTTCATCGCGGCTGCATTACCGCTTCGGATCGACTCGATGACCTCGTTGGTGAATTCCTCGGAAGTCACGCAGATAATCTTCGCATCCGGATTGCGCTCCAGGATGAAATGTCCGATGGAATGCATCAGGTGTGTTTTGCCGAGTCCCGGTCCTCCATAAATATAGAGAGGATTGTATGCTTCACCTGGAGATTCCGCAACTGCGAGAGAAGCGGAGTGGGCAAAACGATTATTGCTTCCGACAACGAATGTATCAAACGTATAATTGGAATTCAGATTCGATTTGGATGCCGCTTCTGAGTAAAAAGGCTTTTTCTGTTTATTAGGAGAAGAAGCGATCGACTTCGCCTGTTCCGGAAGAATGAACTTTATCTCGTATTCTGTTCCGGTGATCTCTGTGATTGCTACTTTGAGCGGCAGATAGTACTTCTTGGAAATATAGCTGAGTCCCAACTGCTCGGACGGGACAAGGATATATGCGGTGTTCCCAGTGACACCATAAAATTCAAGGGGACGTAAGAATGTGTTAAAAGCAATGTCGCTGATGTCGTGTTCTGTCTTCACGGTCATCAGGATCTCGTCCCATTTTTCTAAAATCTGATCCATGTAAACGCTCCAATTTCTTATCATACTAAAAAAATCCTACACCTTCTATCCTACACCATTTTAGTGCTTTAATCAATGTTTAATTTGCTTTGGAGCGCTATGGCGTAGGGGAACACTGTAAAAGAAAAAAATCGCTATTTGGGCAAAATACGGTGTCTATGAGGGAAAAAAAGTGATGTCATGTTATAGACCGCCAAAAATCAGCGTTTGTGATGCTTATTCACAACTTGTCCGTGTATTATCCATGTTTTATCCACAAGTTATCCACATTTCGGGGATAACTTATGTCAACGGCGTATTTAAGGGCTTTCCGGGATCCTTAATTTTACTTTTTTTTGTGGAATGGTTGTGGAAAGCAATTTTACAAGATATAGTTGGCATGAGTTTCTTCCTTATATATACAGTGGTTATTTTTTTCCACAAAGAGCAGATTGTGGAAATGTAGATGAATTCTGCCGGCCGGGATTATTATTTTATGCTTGACTTGGAGACTTTTTCTGATATAATTGAGAATGATGTTTTGTAACGTAGAGGAGAAATCATATGCCAAGTGATCTGGAATTAATTAAAGTAGTTCCTTCAAAGAGACAGATTGACTATCAGTCTACGGAATTTTATGCTTTTTTTCATTTTGGAATGAATACGTATACAAACAGGGAGTGGGGAGATGGTACAGAAGATCCGCGGATTTTTAATCCGGCAGAGCTGGATGCGGATCAATGGGTTTCATCGGTAAAAAATGCAGGCATGAAAGGTGTAATTCTTACCTGCAAACACCATGATGGATTTTGTTTATGGCCAACGTTGTACACAAAACACAGTGTCAAAGCAAGTCCATGGAAGAATGGAGAGGGAGATGTAGTCCGTGAAGTATCGGATGCCTGCCATCGTTATGGAATGAAATTTGGAATTTATCTTTCACCATGGGACCGAAATCAACCCTGCTATGGGAGTGGGAAAGAATATGATGATTACTATATTTCCCAGCTTACGGAATTGCTGAAAGATTATGGTGAGATATTCAGTGTATGGCTGGATGGTGCCTGCGGAGAAGGTCCGAATGGAAAGAAACAGATTTATGACTGGAAACGGTATTATGACTGTGTACGCAGATACCAGCCGAATGCATGTATCTGTGTATGTGGTCCGGATATCCGGTGGTGTGGAAATGAAGCCGGTGATGTTCGCAAATCTGAATGGAGTGTTGTTCCGGCACGCACGGCACTGGCTGAAAGTGTTCAGGAGAAAAGTCAGCAGTCAGATGATGAGGAATTTCGACAGAGAAAAATTACCAGTGATATGGAAGATCTTGGAAGCCGAACTGCCCTGAAAGGAGAAAAGGATTTAATCTGGTACCCGGCAGAAGTAAACACATCTATAAGACCTGGATGGTTTTATCATCAGGAAGAAGATGATAAGGTAAAAAGTCTAGAGGAGTTAAAACATATCTATATTGGATCTGTCGGAGGAAATGCGACTTTTCTTTTAAATATTCCGCCTATGCCAAATGGTTTGCTTCATGAAAATGATGTAAAACGTCTGAATGAATTTGGAAAATGGAAACAGGCTGCATTTGCCTGTAATCTGGCAGAAACAGCAGGTATCAGTTCTACATCAGAAGATTCTGATTATCCGGTGCATAATTTTCTGACAGATACGATGAATACTTGGTATCAGCCTGAAGAGGGATGCGGGCAGGTGGAACTTATAGTTTCACTGAAATCAGCGGAGAATATAGGATATCTTGTTCTGAAAGAAGCGATACAGTACAGTCAGAGAGTGGAAGTTTTTGAGATATTTGTCAGGAACAGCAAAGAATGGATCAGTACTTATTCAGGGACAGTAATTGGATATCAGAAAATCATTCCTGTTTTCAGGGATAATGTAAAAGAGATAAAAATCGTAATTCGTGATTACAGGATCCTGCCGCTGATATCATTTGTGGGGATTTATAAAAATGGATGATCTGGAAATCATTTTTGATAAACCGGCAGCAGAATGGAATGAAGCGTTGCCTCTTGGAAATGGAACTATGGGAGCAATGTCTTATGGAAGATTTCAGAATGAGAAAATAGAATTAAATCTGGATACGCTCTGGTCAGGAAACGGGAGATATAAAGAAAACATGAACGCTCATGCAGATCTGGAATTTCTCAGAAAAAAGGTACTTGCCGGAGAATACCAGGATGCAGAGGATTATTGCAGAGAAAATATTCTTGGTGATTGGACAGAAAGCTATCTGCCGGCAGGAAATTTAAATATTGATGTAAAGGTACCTGAGCTGTCAGAAAATGGAAACTATGAAAGACGGCTTTTGCTAAATAAAGCAATTGAAAAAATCGAGTTTCGTCTGGATGGGCGGCTTTATCAACGGGAATTTTTAGTGAGTGCAGCAGAACCGGTTATGGCATTGCATTATCATACCGATGCAGAGCATTGTCTGAAAATGGTATTGTCACTGGAAAGTGAGATACAATATCAGTGTTCACCATTTAAAGACAATGGAATGATAATGGAAGGACAGGCACCGGTATATGTTGCACCGCCCTATTATTCCTGTGATGAACCGATTATTTATAAAAAAGGACAGGGAATCCGATTTGCAATCGGGATTTATGTTCAGACAGATAACGGATATATATATCAGAAAGAAAATAAGCTTTATGTAAATGCGTACAAAGATATTTTCCTGTATTTATCAGGTCTGACAGATTTTGAACAAAAGGAATCTTATTTATTCCGTAAAGAGCAGATGTTAAAAACCATACAACATTTTCGATACAAAGATGTAAAAACGGCACATTTAAAAGAATATGTAAAATATTTTAACAGAACAAGTCTTACCCTTGAAGATACGAAGTCTAATAATCTTGTATTAAAAATGTTTTATTATGCACGATATCTGATGATTTCTTCTTCATTGCCGGGGAGCCAGTGTACAAATCTGCAGGGAATCTGGAATCATAGTATGAGAGCTCCCTGGAGCAGCAATTATACTGTGAATATCAATACGGAAATGAATTACTGGATGGCTGAGAAAGCCAATCTGAGAGAATGCCATGAACCACTTTTTCAGCTGATTGAACGAACAGCCAAAAGAGGAGAGAAAACGGCAAAAGATCTTTATCATTTAAATGGCTGGGTAAGCCATCATAATCTGGATATCTGGGGACATTCAAGCCCGGTTGGATATTTTGGACAGGATGAAAATCCGTGTACCTATTCTATGTGGCCAATGAGTTCGGGCTGGTTATGTTGCCATCTGTGGGCGCATTATTGTTATACGACAGATAAGAAGTTTTTGAAAGACAGAGCTTTTCCTTTGATAAAAGGAGCGGTAGAGTTCTATCTGGAATATCTGGTACCATATAAAGGATATCTTATTACAGTTCCTTCTACATCACCTGAAAACACATTCATTTCACCGGATCATACCGTTCATAGCATAACAATAGCCTCTACGATGGATATAAGTATTTTAAAAGAGTTATTTGAAATTTATCTTAAAGCGTGTGAAGTTCTGAATATTACAGATCTGACAGATAAGGTAAAAGAGACTGTGAGAAAACTTCCTCCGTGGAAAATCGGAAGAGAAGGGCAATTGCAGGAATGGTTTTATGATTATGAAGAGGCTGATGTAAATCACAGGCATATTTCACATCTGTATGGTTTGTATCCCGGAAACCTGATCCACAGGGAGAATACAGATCTGCTCGATGCCTGCCGGATGGTTCTTGAAAGAAGAGGTGATGAGGGAACCGGATGGTGTATCGCATGGAAGGCGTGTTTATGGGCAAGACTTGGGGACGGGAATCGTGCGTTAAAGCTGCTAAAAAAACAATTGCGTATTACGCATATGGAAGAGTGCAGTTTAACTGGTGGCGGTATATATCCAAATATGCTCTGTGCTCATCCGCCTTTTCAGATTGATGGAAATTTTGGATTTGCAGCGGCTGTTTTAGAAATGCTGGTTCAATATGAAGAAAATAAAATTCTGCTGCTTCCTGCTCTGCCGGATGAATGGGAGACCGGAGAAATAAGTGGAGTCAAAGCGCCTGGCGATATTGTGATCGGATTTAAATGGGAAAACAGATGTGTTATGGAAATATCTTTAAAATCATCATATAATATAGAACGGATTGTTATATGTAATGGTCATGAGAAAATAATAGTCCTTGCTGCAAATCGTATTCATAAGCTTGTAGAAGGAGAAAATGGTAGATGGAAAGAACAAAAGATATAACATATCTAAAACTTCTGAAAATAATTGCAAACTTTGACTTCAATGGCAAATTTGAAAAGGTAAATTTGTTTGGAAATGGACATATCAATGAAACCTATTATGTGGTGTTTTCCAGTGAAGCAGGGAAAAACAGATATATTCTGCAGAAGATAAACAAACAGATTTTTAGAGAGCCGGAAGGGTTAATGGAGAATATTATCGGAGTTACTTCGTGGCTTAAAAAGAAAATTCTGGAAAATGGCGGAGATCCGAAACGTGAGACTCTGACGGTGATAAAGGACCGGCAAGGGAAACAATATTTTGTGGATGAGGAAGGGGAGTATTGGAGAAGTTATCTGTTTTGTTTATTGAGAATGCAACCTGTTTTGAAGAGGTAAAAAGTGAGGAAGACTTTTTTCAGAGTGCGCTTGCTTTTGGAATCAGGAGGGTAAAAGGGGATATGTGAAAAGCCATTTCAGTTTGAAAAAAGAAAAGACTCCATAATATAAACTCTTTAAATGCACACACTGTGCAACTGGAAAAACCAGTGAGTTGAGTTTACTTTTATTTGAACTCGCAGTGCAAATCCGTAGGGGAACTATGATTTGCATCTTTATAATAATATACGGGAGGATGCAATAAGCAGGATGGAGAAATGATAACAATCCTGCGGATAATGTGGGAAACCAATGATAATTTAATGGAAATACTTTCGGATAAATATACATTTCGGGAAGTTGTGGAGATATTTACACAGAAATATTACACTGGGAAAAACCAGAGCTTAAAAGAACGTCTTGATGAAATGCGTGTTTCTAATTCAGTGCGGCGTCCAGTTTACAGAACACTTGCTGTTGTAAAAGATATTGAAAAGGCATTTGGAAAGCCAGATAAGATATTTGTAGAAATGACGCGTGGCGGATCAGAAAGGAAAGAGAACAAAAAGCAGAAAACAGCAGATTCTTGAGTTTTACGCTAAATGTAAAGAAGAAGATGTACGGGATTTGAAACAGCAATTAGAATCTATGGGAGAGCGTGTGGACAGTCGTCTCCAGGGCGAGCATCTGTTTCTGTACTTTATGTAGTTTGGAAAATGTGCATACAGTGGAATGCCTATAGAACTGGAAAAGCTCATGTCTGGCTCAAAAGAATATGACATAGATCACATATATCCTCAGGCATATGTAAAGGATGACAGTATTATTAATAACAAAGTATTGGTATTATCAAAGATAAATGGAGGCAAAGGAAAATGTCTGGTGGCACAGTCGGTAATGCAGTTTTCTTCAGAGAATTGTTGGAAAAGCTATATGAAGAAGCTGGAAAAATTTATTGAAAAATTTAAGAAGAATCCCGATTTTATATATGATAAAGAATATGATAAGGTATCTACAGAGGAAAATCAAAAACTTTATGAACTGTATATTGAAAAATTACAGAATACAATTTATAGTAAGCGCGTAAATTCACCAGTACAAATTCTCATGGATGGACAGGAACAGTTTGGAAAATTGAATATTAAAGAACAATGTGTGGTTCTGATGAATATTCAAACAGTATTTGGTCGTATGACAAGTGGCTGTGATTTGTCATTGAGTGGTGGTTCGCCTAATAGCGGTGCAACAGTTAAATTCAGTTCAACAATATCAAATTGGAGAAAAAATTATTCAGATGTCAGAATCATTGATTAGTCATCATCCGGAATATGGGAAAAGCATTCAGAAAATATATTGGAGTTATTATGAGTTGTAGAATTGTAGTAATTGAATAACTGCGCGTCTAACTCGTCACTTCCAGTGATGAGTTAGACGCGCAAATTTTTTTACAAAAAGCAGAACAAATGTTTACACAAAATTGATACATATGGTATAATATTTGCATGGAAAAAGATATATTTAATACAGATAAAAACAAACTTTCATATGGTAGAGGATATGTCTATTCTTTGCAGTATCATCTTGTCTGGTGTACAAAGTACAGAAAAAAGGTTTTAAAAAATGGAATCGATACAGAATGTAAAGAAATGTTACAAAATCTTGCAGAAGAATATAAATTTCAGATTCTGGCAATGGAGGTGATGCCGGATC
>OLNM01001748.1_pt1 | contig 15259 bp, 5 predicted proteins | sample 1672391 | NCBI WGS metagenome assembly OLNM01 (sample SAMEA3136680, study PRJEB25190) | human gut metagenome | reverse complement strand
CCGGCATAGTTGCCGTCAAGGTCTTCCCTTCACCGGTATTCATTTCAGCGACATTCCCCTGGTGTAGGACGATCCCTCCCATGACTTGCACGTCATAAGGAAACATACCTAATACCCGTTTATCCGCTTCCCGCGCAACCGCAAATGCTTCTGGTAAGAGATCATCCAAGGTCTCACCCTCTGCTAGACGTTCCCGAAATTCTACAGTCTTCTCCTGCAGCTGACGATCCGTCAAGCGGGCCATGTCATCCTTCCAGCTATTGACTTCTTTTAAGATTTTTTTGATGTTTCTTAATTTAACGTAATCCAATGTAATCCTCTTTTTTTGCAGTGATGTTCGTCTATTCGAGAACTTCTGCTCCCTCAGACGATATTGGTTGAATCGTGAAATAGTGGAAGGTAAACTCTTGCAAACCTGCACTGAGCAAACGTACTTCATAGGCGTATGCTTGATCTGGATAGGTAAACGGCAAGCGACCTTCTGCGGTTACTCGACGGCCAACGACCTCTCCAAAGCGATCTTTGAAGACGATTTCTACCATAACGGTATGAGCAGGAATCGCTTCCATCGTGATAACCAATTCATAATCTTGCTCTCTTTTGAGCAGGGGCAGACTAGGAATTTGACGAGTTGCGCCAAAATTTGTCTGCGAATGCCAAGTTTTCAGCAATTGACCAGATGGCATGAGGGGGTTCTGAAACTGAACGCTTCCTTGGGCAGTCGCCTGAATGGTCGATCCCCAAAGATAATCTGCTAGAACGGTATCGCCCCAGTAGATTCGTCTGCTTTCATTTTCTTTTATTTTTATCATTGGTTTCTTCCAAAGTCTCTTTCCATGATTTCTTTGTACTGGGTCACAAACCACTCAATGATTGGACCACTCGCATCATTGTGTCGACCAGCGCGGCTAGTACTGATAATACGAACCGGCAATTCATACAGGGCCTCTAAAATATCTGGATAAGCCTGCTGGTCGTAGTCATCATCCCGCATATAGGCAAGGGCTAGAATGGTATCCTTAAAGTCCGCTTTTTCAAACCGGTCCCAGAAACGTTGATTGAGCTGGCCGATCCCTTCTTGTGACACTTGCCCAATGATCAACTGCATCATGTCTAGAGACGTTCCAAACTCATCTGGACGTTTAAATTTCAGATTGGCAGCGACATCCCCCAGGTTGACAATGGGTTTTCCGACCAAGATCGCATGAGGAGAATAAAGAGCACCATAGTAAAGGGCACCAAAGGTCCCCATGGACAAGCCTGAGAAATTCATATCTTTTGGCTCAAAGCCGAGCAAGTCCAAGTGCTGATCAATAAAGGCAGTGATTTGACTTTCCAATTCTTCTGAGCCCATATAGAAGGATCCACCTTCCAGTCTTGGGTCAGAAAAGAGAATAAAGGGACTACCCATAGCACGCATCATCCCAAACCCTTCAAATCCTTCGGCTGGACGATACCCAGAAAAGTAAATGTTTAAAGGGGGCTTCAGATCGCCAGGATGGAAATAAGCAAAAATTTCTTGACGTTTGTGGTCCCGTAGCGTCTTAGCTCCTACGGTCATCTCTCCTAAAGGACCATGGGACAAGCGCTTATGTAAAGCTCCGATCGTAAGCGTCCCCTCTCCTTTTGCTTCCAGCGAAAAGGCTAGGTAATAAGGTTCTGCTCCATCCAGTTCTAGTGGTTGCTCCATCTCTTCTTCTGAAAAGACTGCATCTTTGACCCACTCTCCCAGAGCACCAAAGCGGTAAAATTGGATCCGCAATTGTAGCTGGCAGCTAGGATCTTTTTCGTATTCCAACCAAAAATTGATGGGACGGCTAGCGTCATACACATAATTGTAAACCCACTGAACAATCGGCGTAAACTCTTCCCCGTATGCTCCGTCAAGCTTGAGGAAATGTTGCCCCAAGACTGTTTGCTGACCAGCAAAATCAGGTCTCACCTGCAGGTCACGAACTGTAAAGGCATCCCCGTATTGATTGTCGTATAAAAAGCGGTCTAAAACATAGAGAAATTGATGCTTATTTGAGAAATCCCAGGGTCTCGCTTGCTTGAGTCTTAAGAGGTGGGCCAATTCGTCAGAAGGCGCCTCTAGTTCATGGCTTTGATCATAAAAAACAGTATAAGGCTGGAAATAAGCCAGGTCTTCTCCTAAAGCTAATAAATCTTCTGGCTTTTCCAGAATCAAGGCTTTGAATTTGGAGATTTCCTCTTCTTCCATATACTCTTTGAGCGATGGAAGAGTGGTAGCTTGAAAAAAGTGCCAGCCTAGTCCAGCAGGAAGCTCCACTTGATCCTGCCAACTGCTTGAGCCGATTTGGAGAATATGGGGTATCTGTAGTTTTTTATCCATGACGTTCTTTCATCCATCCTTCCCATTTCTCGATCAAGCGTTGACCGGTGTATTCTTGGATTTTTTCGATTGAGTAGACCAAGGCTTCATTCCAAGGCTTCAATTCCAATAAGAAGTACGTGATTGCCTTTTCTAATTCCTTGTCTCCCTTTGATATAACATAACCGTTTTTCAAATGATCGACATATTCTGTCTGGACGCGGTTGACCTGAGGAATCCCAGCAGAGATCCCTGCAATCTGCGTATAGAGGTTGGGCTCCTCACTTAAATCGACAATCAAACGTGTTTTTTCCAACTCTTGAATAATGTCATTTTCATTTGAAAAATTCTTAACCACAAAACGGTAATCCGATGCGTCTTGTACAGACTCTTCATCAATGATTTGGTTTTCTCCAAGCCCTTCTGACTGACTTGGCAACTGAACAAGATGCAAGTCCTGCTCGCTAGCGATCAATTCCTCGAGTTGCCCTTCTAATTCCTTAACACGCTCCGGCGATCCATTGTAAAATGCAAAAACAACTTCAAATAAAGGATGTTGTGCCAAGACCTCCAGAACCTTCTTGAGCTGGCTCTTACTTGGAAGCTCAGCTTCATTGACATAAAAGTAAATCTTTGATTCCTTGCGTTCCTGACTAGAGCCCAAACGGAGGCGGGAGTCAAAAGAGGTAATCCGGTGTGTCTTTTGAGCCAAGCTAGGAGAAAAGACCCCAATCGCTTCTTTGGTTTTTTCACTATCTGTGATCAAGAGCTGGGCATCAATCATATCAAAATAGAGGGCAAAGTTTTCGGCAGACAAGGGCTGACGATCCCCATAGAAAGACAAGACTTTTTTGACGCTACTTGCTGTATCTTGTAAAAAGGCCAAATTTGCTGGATGAGCTGCCAAAACCAACTGGTCTCGTCCTGGAACCAAGGTTGCTAGCTGCTCCTTCATTTTTTCAGCAACAACGTCTCCCATATTGGCATAGCTTTCTTTTTTGAAGGCATGAAAGAAAGCTTCATTGACCATGACGGAGTGGTTCTCTTCGATCAACATCTCTCTCAAAACCCATTGCCCATCAAAACTCAGATACTCTTGGAAATAAGGTTTCCCCTCATTGTAGTAGATTCGACTAGAGATAAAGCCACGATCATCTAAGTACTCGATGTAGCTGATCTCGTCATTCTTATAACGGGTCAAAGAGAGAAGGTTTCCATCCACTCCCATATCAATTTTCGCTAGGTGGTGGCCCTTTCGAAATGCCATCACCAAAAAGGGAGTATAGGAAAAAGTGGTCTCACTCGGCCATTCGATGTCCTGAAGCTGAACTGGACGCATGGCCAAATCAGACGGAACCTGTTGGATCTTATCAAAAATCGAGAGCACATCTGTCTCTAACAAATCTTGGCGGTGCAAAAAATAGCGCAGTTGTGGACTATATTGAGGCAACAATAAGATCCGATCCATTTCTGCTTCTTGAAAAATACGAACTTGATTAATGGTATCGTCAAATTCAATGGACTCTCGCATCCAGTACCAAGGGGTAGCTGTTTGCTGCCAGATGCGGTCCGTTCCATACCAGGCTGGTACAAAATAATACATGGTTACTCCTAGAATATTCTTGTATAACGTTGATTCACACGAAGGGCACGAATTTCTTCTCGGATATTGTAAATCATCCCGACAAACATGAGGAAGGTTCCTGGAATCATGGTCAAGCGCAAGAGATCCTTATCCCATAACAAGAGAGAAAAAGGAAGCGCCGTGAAGAGGATCAGATACAAGGTCCCAAAAACCGTCAAGCGTAGCACAATTTTATTGATATAGCGACGTGTATCTGCTCCAGGATAGACATGATCGATATACTCGGAAGCCTTCATCATCTTATCTGCAATTTCTTCTCCGTTCACATTGACAAAGGCGAAAGCAAAAGAGAGAAGGGCGATCATCAGAATGTAAAGAAGAATCCAAATCGGATCTCCCATCACCAAGTGTTTGGCTAAACGAGCAGCCCACTTGGCATTGGAATCCATAGACAAGATCAAGAGCATAGCATACTGAGGAATGGACACCAAGGTCATGGCATACATGAAGGGCATCCCTCCTGCCGGGTTAAGCTTGATATCCAAAAAAGTATAACTTTTCAAGTTGTTGTGGATCCCTAATTTATTGACAGGAATCTGGTACTTGGAATATTCCACCAAGACTGCCACATAGACAAAAATCAAGATGAAAATCACGCCCAGAACATAAGCGATTTCTGGGATATTATTGACATTTGAAAGGGTCTGCATCACGTCTTCTGGCAGGTACATAACCATCCCAGCCATCATGATCACAACAGAACTTCCAAGCCCCAAAGCGGCATTTAGATCGGAGAGCCAAACTAAAAAGAAGGCTCCGGCTACCATAATCATGGTATTGACCGCAATGACAAGCCCGGGGTTCAATCCTGTCTTCAAGGGGAGATACATGGCCACTGCCAAAGACTGGACAATAGCGAGCGCCAAGGTCACGTACATCTTTCGCCGCTCCACAATTTCCGAACTGGTTTTTTCGAGGTTAAAGCGTTTTGAAACGGTAAACATCCGCCACAAAATCATGGAAGACATCCACGGGGATAGACCGATCGAAAAGATCGACATTCCGCGGAGGTTCCCACCCATCACAGCGCTTGAGAGCTGCAAGCCCGTTGTCGTTCCCTCATTGAGTCTCAGAGCCTTTGATAAGTCAACAAAAGGCAGGGAAATTTTACTTCCCAAAACATAAATAAAGACGAAAAATATCGTCCAACAAAATCTCTTTCCTACTTCAGATCGTTTTAACATTTCTTTTAAACTTTCTCTTCGTCATTTTGGCTCCACCGTCTTGGGATTAGCCTATACATACGTGCTTCTTAAGCATCTTATCTCAACTTATTTTACCATAATTTACGACGTTTCCAAACTCATTTGTCACTAATATTTGATAATATTTCAAATTCCCCATTTGGTACTGTATTCAACAAAAAATCCTTCAGATGTTTATCTGAAGAATCTTGTTTACTTGGATATTATTCTCCTAAAGCCATGATGGTATCGACAAATAATTTCTTTGTAAAATAGCCATTGCGGATCAAATAAGAAGTATATTGAGCCTTTCGGACCATTTGAGCATACTCTTCTTCTGTACAGTCTTGGACCAAACGATTGGCTTCTTCAAGACTGGAGGCTACAAAGCCGAGCCCTTTGTCTCGAATATAGTCTGCATTTGACAAATAGTCTGGCACTACTACTGGAAGACCAGCAGATAGATAAGTCGATAGTTTGTAGGAAATATTTTCTTTGTAGTAATCCCGCTCATCCTCAGGATTCTCAGAATTTCCCCAGACAAGCCCAAAACCACCCTTGGAAAGCTCGAGAAGCAATTCTTGCTTAGTCCGCCAGCCTTCCATATGGATCTTAGAATAATCGACTCCTTCAACCGGTTCGGTATAGACATGAAGGGGTGTCTCATATTTCCAATCGATGATATGTGGGAAACGTGAAGGATTTCCTGAGAAGATCAGTTTTTTCTCAAATTGCGGAGTATAGAGGTCCAAACTATGGGTCAAATCCCACAACTTTTGGACCACATATTTTTTCACTGTGAGTCCTTCTGATACTAGACGATGGTACATTTGCTCTGACGGAACAACGACCAGATCACTCTGATTGTACATGTCGATATAGTTAGGCATTAGATAATAATTGCTCTCAAACATGAGTGGTGGGACATCATGGATAAACATGACCAGCTTGGTTTGAAGGAGTTTTAACTTATCAACCAAACGGCGGTCCCACTCAATTCCATTCCAAGAAGGAGATTGAACGAAGACAATATCCCCAAAAGCAACGCCTGCTAAAATCCCATCCATTCGCGAGTTCAATTCGCTAGCTGGTTCATTGCTATGATCATAAAAGTAGATCCCTAATTCATTAACCCCAAGTTCACGAACGACATTCATGATATCATTTTGTGCCATCAGAGCAACACTTTTCGAAGATTGCCCAAATAAATTTGTAAAATGGATTTTCATCTCTTTCCTCTGACTCTTCTTTTTTAATCCCATATTTTCTGAAGATATGAAGGCAAACAGAGCTTTTCACAAAGTAACCTTTTTCATATCCCTCAACGAAAACTTCCTCATTCATTATAACATATTTCCCAACTTCTTAGACATTCTAGATCAATAAAAGACCGGTTCATTCCGGTCTTTTAAGGTTTTATTTGCCATCTTTTTTCCGAATTCCTAAAAGGGCTAATCCAGACAGAAGAATGGAAGCTCCTGTAGCAAGAATATTAGATGAAGGATGGGCACCTGTCTCTGGAAGAGCAGGTCCTGAAGAACGTGTCGCACTTAGCGAGCTTGCATCTGATGGAGATTCTGAGTAAGAGGTGTCTAACGAAGACACGACAGACTCCGAAGAACTTGTCACAGCAGAGAAACTTGACGCATAAGACACACTGATCCATTCAGAAATTTCCTGCGATAAGGATTGACTCTCTGTTGATGATGCGCTTATAGAATCTGAAACACTCGTCAAAGGAAATTCAGATACTGGCATGGACGTTGAAGCCGATTCGCTTGCTGAAAGGAGCGAAGTTGATTGGCTATAGGAGTCTGATTTTGAAACAGATGTTGATGCTAGAGATTCTGAATGGGATGTCCATTGTGAAGCAGATAGACTCTCAGAAACGGATCGAGAGAACGATCCAGACTCTGAAACCTGCGATGCAGCTACGACATGAGAAGTTGAAGCCGATTCGCTTGTCGAAGCAGAAGCTTGAACTAATGAATCTGATTGACTTGCTGAGACTGATTCTTGTACCAGCGAGTCTGATTGGCTAGCTGAAACCGACGCTTGTACTAAGGAGTCGGATTGACTGGCCGAAACGGATGCTTGGGCCAACGAATTTGATTCACTTGCCGAAACGGATGCTTGGGCCAAGGAGTCAGATTGACTTGAAGAAACTGATTCTTGAACCAAGGAGTCAGATTGACTTGCTGAAACTGAGTCTTGAACCAGTGATTCTGATTGGCTAGCTGAGACCGGGGCCTGAACCAAGGATTCTGACTGACTCGCGGAAACTGACTCTTGGACCAACGACTCGGATTGACTTGCTGAAACGGATGCTTGGGTCAAAGATTCGGATCGACTAGTTGAGATCGACTCTTGGACTAGCGAATCGGATTGACTCGCTGAAACGGAGTCCTGAATCAACGAGTCGGACTGACTAGTAGAAACGGACGCTTGAACCAAAGACTCGGATTGACTAGTTGAGATCGACTCTTGGATTAGCGATTCTGATTCACTTGCTGAAACGGATGCTTGGGCCAAGGAGTCGGATTGAATTGCCGAAACGGATTCTTGTACTAACGAGTCTGATTGACTAGCTGAAATCGACTCTTGAACTAGCGATTCTGATTGGCTGGTCAATACAGATGCTTGAACCAACGAATCCGATTGGCTAGCAGATACTGAGACTTGAACCTGCGACTCTGATTGACTGGCCGATACAGACTCCCGAACCAATGATTCCGATTCACTCGCAGAAACTGACTCTCGCACCAACGATTCTGATTGACTCAATGATGTTGATTGCAAATCAGTCGATACTTGCGATTCCGACTGACTCATTGAATCAGAACGAGAAAAGGATATAGATTCTGTAATTTGAGACTTAGATTCGACATCAGAAGTAGATTGCGATTGACTTTCGGAAACTGATGCTTGAATCAAGGACTCAGATTGACTGGCGGAAACTGACTCTTGAACTAGCGAATCGGATTGACTCGCGGAAACTGATGCTTGAATCAGCGAGTCTGACTGACTGACAGATACGGATTCCTGAACCAATGACTCGGACTGACTTGCGGAAACCGACGATTGAACCAAGGAATCAGATTGACTAGCTGATACGGATTCTTTGAGCAACGAATCGGATTGGCTAGACGATACAGATGCCTGAACCAACGAGTCGGATTGACTCGCAGAAACTGATTCTTGAATCAGCGAGTCTGATTGACTGACGGAGACTGAGGCTTGAACCAGTGACTCTGATTGGCTGGCAGATACTGAGGCTTGTACCAGTGACTCTGATTGGCTGGCTGAAACCGAATCTTGAACTTGCGACTCGGATTGACTCGTAGAAACTGATTCTTGAATCAGCGAGTCGGATTGACTGACGGAGACTGAGGCTTGAACCAACGACTCTGATTGGCTGGCAGATACTGAGGCTTGTATCAGCGAATCGGACTGGCTTGCAGAAACTGACTCTTGGACCAGGGATTCTGACTGACTGGCCGATACAGATGTTTGAACCAACGAGTCGGATTGGCTTGCAGAAACGGAGGCTTGTACCAATGAGTCTGATTGACTAGCCGATACGGATTCCTGAACCAAGGAATCTGACTGACTCAACGAAACGGATTCTGACAGCTTTTTGCTCATCGAAATAGATTGTGACAAGGAAATCAGTTGAGAAACCACTTCCTCCGATCCAACCGCCGATGTTGACTGCGATTGAGACACAGAAATTGATCTAGATACTAAATTAGATAAGGATACCGACTGACTCAACGAAACAGATTTCGAGGCTTTTTCAGACTCACTCTTAGATGCTGATGCTGCTTTTGATTGTGAGTCGGATTGACTTGCCGATACAGATTGTTTAATCAATGACTCTGATTGACTCGCTGAAATCGACTCTTGAACCAGCGACTCTGATTGGCTTGAAGAAACTGATTCTTGAACCAAGGAATCAGACTGGCTGGCCGATACAGATGTCTGAACCAAGGAATCTGACTGACTGGCGGATACAGATTCCTGAACCAACGAATCAGACTGGCTGGCAGATACGGATTCACGAATCAAGGAATCTGACTGACTCGCTGATACAGATTCTTTAATCAAGGAATCTGATTGACTTGCAGATACGGAGGCTTGTACCAGTGACTCTGACTGACTAGCTGAAACTGACTCTCGAACCAAGGATTCTGATTGACTGGCAGAAACTGATTCTTTAACCAGTGACTCTGATTGGCTAGCGGAGACTGAGGCTTGAATCAACGAGTCTGATTGACTGGCTGAAATCGACTCTTGAACTAGCGAATCTGATTTACTCGCTGAAATGGACTCTTGAATCAACGACTCTGACTGACTTGTGGAGATCGATTCTTGAACCAACGAGTTGGATTCACTTGTCGATACAGATTGAGACGATGAAATTGAATCTGAAACTAGAGATGCTGATGTTGAAGCTGAGAAACTTTGAGACTGCGATGCAGATTCTGACGACGTCATTTTCCGATAATAATAGTTCACGCTCGTCAGTGGATTTGAAACCACCATTTTTTGAATGGTTTGTTTAAAGTTAGAAAAGCCTTCTGCTCCTTGAGGTGTCGCATCTTTCCCAACGATCATAGTCTGATTGTTACTTAGGAAAGCTGATTTTGGAAGCTCTGTGAATGGTTTTGGAACCGTGTATTCTTTCCCTGTATTTTCATCAGTATAGGTCACTGTTTCCTTAGCCGAAAACCATCCGGTAATTTCCAACTCAAAATGACGATCATCCACACGTTTTGGCGTAATATTCAAGAAATAATCTTTGTTCTTACTTTCAACTTTACGCGTTCCGCCTAAATCAGAAAGGGCATCTGAAGCATCTTGTTTAATCTCTTTTTCATAAACAAGGGTATACTTGTCAAATACCGGCTCATTCCCGACATCGAGATTCGAAACGTTATAGACTTTGGAAGGATCTAGAACGTAGTAACGAAGGGTGTAGTCACCGTTTTGACTGGTTGTAACAACTTCACTTCTTATGAAATGCTCACGCGCATTCCCGTATAATTCCACTCGGCGTGTGCCAACCGTACTATTGTCAAAGATCCCCGTTGTTGCTTTTTGAGCCGAGTTCACTACCGGAACCTGGACATATCCTGCAATATCACGAGCATTGGAGGCCGTATAATGCTGACCTTCAATCCCGTATTGGGTATACTCTGCTAAGACTTCTTCCTTCCCAGTTGGCGTGTATTCCCCATCGACCCATTTGCCTGCTGGATCTACCACTTTGTAGAAAGTCGACTGTTTCCCCCACATAGATGGAACCTTGATTTCAGCTCTCGAAGTCAATAGTTCCCCCTGTTTTGAAGGGTTCATCACATCGTATACATCTCGTACAAGGAAACTTGTCTCTGGGCTAGCATAAGTCCCTAGATAAACGTTCCCAGGTTTCCCATCATCAGACTTGCTATAGGCAAACATATTCCCAAAAGGAGCTTTCTTAATCAACACTTCTTTAGGTAGTTGGAACTGCGTGCCACCAATGACATTGGCAGAGAAGGTTTGAGAGAAGATCTCGGAACCATCTGATTTTTTCACAACACGGAAATATACATCATTTCCCACATGCGTATTCGGATCGGTATCGGTACGATCGATGGATAAGGTCGCATAATACCCCAACGGTTCCCCAGTATTATTAACAAAATCCCAAATTCCAAAGGTATAGCGAGTCGCATCCGTATCCTTCTTATAAGCCGCAATCTCTTCAGGTGTTTGGTTAACATAGTGCTTATCGATATGAGGATCTTTGGCAACATCTGTAGCTGTTAGAGGGGCATCTTCAACACTAGCACCGTTGCGATCATCCATGTTTGGTGTAATCTCTAGCTCTTTACTACTACTCTTAGCCACCTCAGCGATAGGAGCTAATTGAGCAGAGATCGCAGGTTTTCCATCTACATTTGTATTTCCCACAAAACCTGCAGCTGTCAAGGTCGTCATCATCTCATCGACAGCTTTCTCCAAACGATCGCGCTGGTCAGCATAAGATTGCGCACTGGCATTGGTGTGGATCAAGTTATTGCTTGCAGTCACTTCAACCTGCACTTTGTTAATGACAGCTTCAACCACTGCTCGACGCTCAGTGTCCGTCATTTTAGATGCGTAGTTTCCTGCAATTTCTTGGAGCAATTCAGCTTCAGAGGTATTTTGTTCTAAAACAATGGCTTCTTCTAAACTAGTCGACTCTTCAATACCTGCTTCTGACTCTAAAATTTGAGCAGACTCGCTAAATGCTGTTGATAACGGAGTTGATCCAACTTCACTCAAAGACAAAGAAGTAGATTCACTAATCGAAGCAGACGCACTAACAGATGTAGAAAGGCTAGTGGATTCTGAAACAGAGACAGATTCTGAAGACTGGGTAGAGGTATTTCCCAAGACCACACTATCTACTTCTGCTAAGGTTTCCTGTTTTGTCTCAGAAACCGTTGGTGCCAGTGATGTTGCATCCTCCGCCTTAGCAGTCGTAGCAAGTACAGCACCACTAAATACCGTTCCAACCGTAATCAAACCTTTTAAGAAGGCTTGGCTGTTCTTTTGACTTTCTATTCGATCTTGCTGCACGTTGGCAATGATGGTCTCCTCCACTTGCCCTCGAACCACACGAAAGAGTCCTAGAGCAGCAGTTGATGCTCGAAGCCAATTTTTTCCTGATTTAATTAATTTGAAGCGTACGACACGATCTGTCTCACGAAAGTTTCCTTTTGAACGCTTAAATTGCATGATATTCCCCTTACATTGTAGTCATTATTCATTATACAGGAATACTACGTAGATTCAAGTAATTTGCTACAAAAAACTTCTATATTATTGTTTAATTTTCAAATTTTTTTGTAACACATTAAAAATACTTCATTCTACTAGTAAAAAAGTGAATCTCCTATGAGATTCACTCGAAAAAATGATAGTTCCTACTAGATCAGTTCCCCTTCTTTTTACGTCGGGTCAGTCCAGCAATTCCAGCTAACCCTGTAACTACCCCAAGAAGAGCTGATGTTACAGATCCTGATTCGCCAGTATTCGGAAGCACCACAGATTGGCTGTGTTTTTGTGATCCACTTGCTGATTCTGATGCAGACAATGACTCTGAATGAGAAATTGATTGGCTCATTGAGTTAGAGTATGAACCGCTACCAGATGTTGATCCTGATTGTGATTGACTCACTGAAACTGAAGTACTTACTGATGTTGAAGTTGATTCAGGGACAGAGGTACTCAATGATGCTGACTCAGATGCAGAGACTGATGTCGAAACTGAAAGCGAAGTAGAGACTGACTGGCTTTCTGATACTGAACTGCTCAACGATGCTGACAATGATTCGGAGGTCGAGATTGATTCAGACGTAGATACTGACTCAGAGGTTGAAACTGATTCAGAAGTAGACACTGATTCAGACGCTGATACTGACTCTGACGTTGAGACTGATTCAGATACAGAAACTGACTCGGATGTCGATACTGATTCAGAAGTAGACACTGATTCAGATGTTGAAACTGACTCAGATTTCGAGATTGATTCTGACGCTGAAACCGACTCTGACGTTGAGACTGACTCTGACGTTGAGACTGATTCTGACGTTGAGACTGATTCTGACGTAGATTCTGACTCAGACGCCGAGACTGATTCTGACGTAGATTCTGACTCAGACGCCGAGACTGATTCAGAAGTAGACACTGATTCAGATACAGAAACCGATTCTGAAGCTGAGACTGACTCGGATGTTGATGCCGATTCAGAGGCTGAAACTGACTCAGACATAGATGCTGACTCAAATACAGAAACCGATTCGGACGTTGACACTGATTCTGACGTTGACGCTGACTCAGATGCAGACACTGATTCAGATGTAGATACTGACTCGGATGTTGAAACCGACTCAGAGACTGGCAATGATTCAGAGACTGAAACTGATTCAGATGTCGAGACTGATTCGGACAATGAGACTGATTCTGATGTTGACACTGATTCAGATACAGAAACCGATTCGGACGTTGAAACCGACTCAGACGTTGATGCCGATTCAGATGCTGACAATGACTCAGATGTCGAGATTGATTCAGACGTTGAAACTGATTCCGATGTAGACGCTGAAACTGATTCAGATGTAGACACTGATTCAGACACAGATGCTGACTCAGACGCTGACTCGGATGTTGACACTGATTCAGAAGCAGAGGCTGATTCGGACGTAGACACTGACTCGGATGTCGAAACTGACTCTGAAGTAGAGACTGACTGACTTTCTGATACTGAGCTACTCAACGATGCTGACAATGACTCAGAGGTTGAGACCGATTCAGAAGTTGACGCTGACTCAGACGTTGAAACTGATTCCGATGTTGACGCAGATTCGGATGTTGACGCAGATTCGGACGTTGAAACTGAATCAGACGTTGAGACTGATTCTGAGGTAGATGCTGACTCGGATGTCGATGCCGATTCAAAAATAGACACTGATTCAGATACAGAAACCGATTCGGACGTTGACACTGATTCGGACGTAGATACTGACTTAGACGTTGATGCTGATTCAGAAATAGACACCGATTCAGATACAGAAACCGATTCAGACGCAGACTCTGATTCAGACGTTGAGACTGATTCCGATGTTGACGCTGACTCAGACGCAGACAATGACTCAGATGTCGAAACTGACTCGGACGCAGATACTGATTCGGACGTAGAGACGGACTCAGACATCGATACTGACTCTGATTCAGACGCAGACTCTGATTCAGACGCTGACAATGACTCAGATGTCGAAACTGACTCAGATGTTGATGCTGATTCAGATGTTGACACTGACTCGGACGCAGAGGCTGATTCAGAGACTGAGAATGATTCTGATGTTGACGCTGACTCAGAGGTTGAGACCGACTCAGAGGTTGATGCTGACAATGATTCAGAGGTCGAGATTGATTCAGACGTAGATACTGACTCTGATGTTGACACCGATTCGGATGTTGAGACTGATTCGGATGCAGAAACTGATTCGGATGTTGACACCGATTCAGAAGTTGAAACTGACTCTGACGCGGACAATGACTCGAATGTCGATACTGATTCAGACGTTGAAAGTGATTCAGAAGTAGACACTGATTCAGACGTTGAGGCTGACTCAGACGCAGAAGTTGATTCTGATGTTGAAACCGACTCAGAGGCTGACAATGATTCAGAGACTGAAATTGACTCAGATGTTGAGACTGACACTGAAGTAGAGACTGACACTGAAGTAGAGACTGACTGACTTTCTGATACTAAAGTGCTCAACGATGCTGACAATGATTCTGATGTCGAGATTGATTCTGATACAGAAACCGATTCAGACGTTGAAACTGATTCGGACTCTGAGACTGATTCTGATGTTGAAACTGATTCAGAAGCAGAGGCTGATTCTGAGGCTGATACCGACTCAGATTCTGATGCTGATACCGACTCAGATTCTGAGGCTGACGCTGATTCGGACGTAGATACTGACTCAGAGACTGAGACTGACTCAGATGTCGATACTGATTCAGAGGTTGAAACTGACTCAGACGCTGATACTGATTCGGACGTTGAAACTGATTCGGAAGTCGATACCGATTCAGAGGTTGAAACTGACTCAGACGTTGAGGCTGACTCAGAGGCAGAAGCTGATTCTGATGCAGAAGCTGATTCTGATGCAGAAGCTGATTCTGATGTAGATGCCGATTCAGAAGTCGAGACTGATTCGGACGTTGAAACCGATTCGGACGTTGAAACCGATTCGGACGTTGAAACCGACTCAGACGCTGACACTGATTCAGACGTTGAAATTGACTGACTTTCTGATACTGACTCGGATTCTGAAACTGATTCTGATGTTGAGACTGACTCAGACGTCGATACCGATTCAGAGGCTGAAACTGACTCGGATGTTGAGACTGATTCGGACGTTGACACCGAATCAGACGTTGAAACTGATTCGGATGTTGACAATGATTCAGACGCTGAAACTGACTCGGAAGTCGATACCGATTCTGAGGTAGATGCCGATTCAGAGGTTGAGACTGACTCAGACGTTGACACTG
>OLNM01001745.1_pt1 | contig 15291 bp, 8 predicted proteins | sample 1672391 | NCBI WGS metagenome assembly OLNM01 (sample SAMEA3136680, study PRJEB25190) | human gut metagenome | reverse complement strand
TGATGACGGCATCGTAGTCCCCGGTGGCGATGCGGGCACAGAATTTTTTGCGATTGGCGGTTTCAAAGTCCTTGCGCCGTGCCACCAGCAATTTGGCGTTGGGGTAGAGGTTCAGGAACTCCGAAGCCCACTGCTCTGTCAAATGGTTGGGCACCACAAAGAGGGATTTCTGGCACAGCCCCAGGCGCTTGGCCTCCATTGCGGCCCCCACCATTTCAAAGGTCTTGCCCGCGCCCACCTCGTGGGCCAGCAGCGTGTTTCCGCCGTACAGCACATGGGCGATGGCATTTTTCTGATGCTCCCGCAGGGTGATGGACGGGTTCATGCCGCCGAAAACAATGTGGCTGCCGTCATACTCGCGGGGGCGGGTGGCGTTCATTTCCTCGTTGTACTGGCGCACCAGCGCCTGCCGCCGCTCCGGGTCCCGCCAAATCCAGTCCTTGAACGCCTCCCGGATGGCCTGCTGCTTCTGGGCGGCCAGGGTGGTCTCCTTGGCGTTCAGCACCCGGCGCTCCTTGCCGTCCGCATCTTCAACAGTATCGTAGATACGCACATCCCGCAGGTTGAGGGAATCTTCGAGGATTTTATAGGCGTTGGCGCGGCCGGTCCCGTAGGTAGTATAGGCCGCCACATCTCTCTGTCCCACAGCGTTTTTGCCGGAGATCTGCCACTCGGCGGTAAATGCAGAGTAGTGGACTTCAATGCTGCGCTGAAGGTAAAAGGGCGTGTCAAAGGTTTCGTACATGAATTGCTGGATGTACTCCTTGTCGATCCACGTTGCCCCCAGCCGCACCTCGATCTCGGAAGCGTCCAGATCTTTGGGCTGGGCGGCGGTCAGAGCCTCCACGTTGACCGCAAAGGCCGGGTCCTGTTCCGCCGCCCGCTGGGCCTGGCGCAGCTTCCGGCGCACGTTGCCGGAGAGGTATTCATCGGCGGTCACATAATGGGGCGTCCCGTCCGGTTCGGTCTGGCCCGGCACACGGAAGATGACACCCCGCAGCTCGTCAGCCAGTTCCTCGCCGGTTTTGCCGGTGAGCTGTTCCATATAGGCCATGTCCACGCAGGCTTTCTCCGAAATGGAGACCGCCAGGGCCTCGGAGGCGGTGTCTACGGCGGTGACGGCCTCATGGGGCTTGATCGTGCGCTTGGTGAACATATCTGCTTTGTGCTTCAGTTGGCCGTCCTCGTCCAGCACCTCCAGGGCACAGAGCAGATAGTAGCTGGAATCATCGGCAAAGGCCAGCCGGTTCGCCCGGTCATTGATAAGTCCGTACTTGGCAGAAAAATCGTCATAGCGGCGGTTCAGTTCGGCCATCTGCGCCCGGATGTCGGCATCCGGCGCGGCGGCGTCCATCTCCAGGTCGATGAGTTGCTGCACACAGTCCCGCAGCCCCACCAGCCCTTTGACACGGGCTTCGGCGGTGGCGTTCAGGTCAGGGCGCACCATGCGGCTGTTTTCCCGAAAGTACACCGCCCCGTCCACCACCGTATAGGAGTAGTTCTTTACGTTGGGGTCAGCCGGGAGGGATTCGTCGATGTCCTCGCCCTCGCCCAGCTCCGGCAGCGCGGCCTCCTGATAGGTGCCGCGAATATACTTCACGGCATCGTGCAGCTGGTCGGCCAGGTCCAGCCCCTCGATGGGAACCACGGTGTAGTCCTGTTTGCCGTATTGGGTGCTTTCGGCGGTAGGGCGGCCCAGCACCATCTCCGGGTGATCCAGAAAATATTGGTTGACCGTGAAGCCTTCCTCGGTCCGGCCGGTTTGGGTCCAGTCCGGGGCGATGTCCAGCGGACGGTCCCGCTTTTGCAGAAACAGGATGTCGGATACCACATCGGTCCCGGCGTTGGCGCGGAAAGCGTTGTTGGGCAGACGGATCGCCCCCAGCAGCTCGGCCCGCTGGGCCAGATACCGGCGTACGGTGGAATCCTTTGCGTCCATTGTGTAGCGGCTGGTGACAAAAGCCACCACGCCGCCCGGCCGCACCTGGTCCAGCGCCTTGGCAAAGAAGTAGTTGTGGATGTTGAAGCCCAGCTTGTTGTAGGCTTTGTCGTTCACCTGATACTGGCCGAAAGGGACGTTACCGATGGCAAGGTCATAGAAGTCCCGCCGGTCGGTGGTCTCGAAGCCCGCCACGGTGATGTCGGCTTTGGGGTAAAGCTGCCTGGCGATGCGCCCGGAAATGCTGTCCAGCTCCACGCCGTACAGACGGCTCCCGGCCATACTCTCCGGCAGCATCCCGAAGAAGTTGCCCACGCCGCAGGACGGCTCCAGAATATTGCCGTTGCGAAAACCCAACCGTTCCACGGCTTCATAGATAGCGCGGATCACCATAGGGCTGGTGTAGTGGGCGTTGAGAGTAGAGGTCCTGGCAGCGGCGTATTCCTCCGGGGTCAGCAGTTCCTTCAGCTCGGCATACTCCTTGGCCCAGGCAGTTTTGGATGGGTCGAAAGCCTCCGGCACGCCGCCCCAGCCCACATAGCGGGACAGCACTTCCTGCTGTGCCGGCGTGGCCTGCCCGGTGGTTTCCTCCAGGTATTTCAGCAGCTTGATCGCCGCTACATTGGCCTGGTACTTGGCCTTGGGACCGCCCTCGCCCAGATGGTCGTCGGTGATGCGGAAGTTTTCGGCGTTGCGGCGCAGGTTGTCCCGGTACTCCTGATATGCCGCCTGCTCGGCTGCCCTCTGGTTGGGGAAGGTCTGCCACTCGCCGTTCACCGGGATGGCAACCGGGTGGTCCGGCTTTTCCTCCGGCTCCGCATCCGGCGTCGGTTCAGGCGGTGTGTGTTCCGGCTCGTCTATGTGTAGCCGTTCCACCACCACATCATAGGGAAGTCCGTTTTTGTCGCCGGGGTAGACGGCCACCGTCTCGGAGTGGAACGCCGGTGCTTCGGCGGCTTCTTCAATGGGCTTGGCGGTTTCGGCAGGTTCTTCCACGTCGGCAGGGGCTTCCTGCTCCTGCACAAAGCCGTCCAGCTGGCGGGCATATAGCCCGCGCAGCAGCGGCGCGACCTCATCCCAGCGGAAGAACAACATGGCCAGTCGTTTTTCGTCCGCGTCCAGCACTTCCAGCTCGATGCCTTCGGGTATGGTGCGGTAGTCGGCGGTGTCGCCGGTCTCCAGCTCCATCGTCTCGATGATGTCAGGATAGGCCCGGCTCAGCCACAGGGCGACCTCCCGGTTGCTCTTGCCGGTGCGCAGCAGTTCGGAAAGCTCCGCCTTGTCCGGCGCGCCGATGAGGCCGTGGACCAGTACGTCCCGCAGGTCCTGGTCCGCCGTGTCGGGGTTGACGGGCAGGAACTCGGTGTAGAAGTCGTTGCGATTGTCTGCCCGCAGAAGCTGCTCGAACCGCTCCCTGCTCTCGGCCCGGTAGATGGGATAGCTCATGCCGGTGGGCAGCAGCTGCACCGTATCCTCCCGCAGCTCGGTGATCTGGTGAGCGCGGTCATCCAGGTAGACGGTATCGCCCACATTGTAAACCGGGGCGGACGGGTCGTAAGCGGTGCGCTCCGGGATGGCGCCCCGGATGGCGGCATATTCCTCGTCCGACACCGTGATGTCGATCTCATGGGTGGGTTCGCCGCTGCCGATGGTGAGGGTGTCGCCCTCGCGGGTGATGGGCTGGCCGGATAAGTCCGGCAAAGGCGGTTTTGCCGCTGCCTCGGCCTGTTCCTCGGCCGCGACGGCCTCCACATCCCGCATGACCTGCTGGATGAATGGATCACGGCTCAGCTTTTCCGGGTCCACCACCTGGCCGTTCACGATGCCGCGCTCGGCCAGCGCCTCCCGGATGGCGATGGGGTCGATGTTGTCAAATCGGTCCTGCTCCGCCTCGGTGTAGAACCGATCTTCCTTGATGAGCTGGACGATCCGGCGCTGCACCTTGGGCCAGGGCACGTCGCCCGCCGCGCCGTCCACCGTCACAGGCAGGGCCGGGAGATCATCGCCGTACTCCTGCCGCAGCCAGGCGGCGGTATCCTTTTCACGGGCATGGTCCTTCATGTAGCGGACAACCGCGTGCTTACTTTCAATATTGCCGTTCCATTCCTGGATGGCGGCGTCGATCTCCGCCTGGGTCAGCGCCCGGCGCACAGGTTCCGCCTGCGCAGCGGGTTTGGGCATAGAAAAAGCAGAGGGCGTTTTCACACTCTCTGCTTCGTCGATTTTATGGATTTGTTCCGCTTCGGAGAGGAACAGGTTTAAGGTCAGCTGTTGATAAGTTCCGCCAGCAGGATCTCCTCCGCCTGGGCCTTGCAGGTGTTCATCAGGCCCACCCACTGCATGGGGTCGCTGGCTTTCAGCTGCTCCGTCGCGCCCGCTGCCTCCGCCAGCCGGGGCATCATCTGCTCCAGACGGCTGTTCGCGGTCTCGTCGATCTCCAGAAGGTGCGGGTACAGCTTCTCGCTCATCAGCAGCTGGTTGTAGAGGATGGGCCGGTGTTCCTTCAGGTACGCTTTGCGCATCCTGCCGTACTTGCCCAGGGGCTTCTCCGGCTGTTCGGACAGCTTCAGGTCGGGGATCAGGTAATCGCCGTTCCTCGTGTAAGTCAGGTTGTTTTCCATGTGTGGCACTCCTTTCCGCGCCCTTGGCGCGCTCATAGTTCTGGATGGTGACGCCGATCTGCCGCAGTACCTGCTGGTTTATCTGGCTGACCGCCGTGCCCAGCGCCCCCACGGTGGCGGGGGTGTTGAAGTCGAAGATCGCCATGAAATCCTCATGGCTGAAATACTGCTCCGGCTCCAGCCCACAGCGGGACATCAGGGCATAGGTGATGCTGACAGCGGCGGTGGATTTGAACTGGACTTCGATGTTGTACTCATCGTACTCTTCCAAAAAGGAACCGTCAACGATAGGGAGAATATCCCGCCGGTGGTCGGCCCAGTATTCCTCCGCCAGCTTGGCGGCCACATCGGCCAGCTGCTGGGCCAGGTCGCCGCCGCTCACATCATAGTTGCGTTCCAGCATCGCCATGACCGGCGCGGTGTGTTCCTCGTTCATCGTCCACAGCCAGGGGGTGCGGGAGTGTTCACGGGTGCCGGTGTCGGAAATGTCGAATACATACCGCAGTCGGGGCCGGTCCCCGGAATCATCCACCAGGGCGATGCCCTTGGACCCGCGCCGCACATACCGGCCCATGCGGTTGTTCCACAGGTCGTACTCGGCGCAGGCGGTAGCGTCCGGGCGCTGGGCGTAGATCATCAGCTGTTCATGGAACGGATATTTGTAGAGGCGGGCGGCGGTGGTGAGAAAGCCCGCCCACTCCTGCCAGCTGCCGGTGAGCTGCCGCGCCACCTGGTCGGCCATCTGCGCGTATTGTTCTGCTTTGGTTGGCATGGGATTCTGTCCTCCTTCCTGGTCTTATATAAAAGCAGGGCGGCACGGTGGCCGCCCTGCGGGTCAAAACAGTGTGTTATTCATCAAAATCCGGGTACAGCTCCAGCTCGTCAAACTCGGCGTCGGTCATGGCGCGCAGCTTGGCGAGGGTACTGTCGGTCAGGGCCAGCAGCTCGTCCTCGTCCGCCTGCAAGTGGCCGCGCATCTCGGTCAGGGCCTCGATGGCCCCCTGGCGGGTGCCGGGGTTGTAGATGCACAGCAGGTTGGTTTCCTCAAAAGTCAAAGCGTTCATATCAGATCTCCCTTTCCGCGCTCTTTTTGGGCGCTGTCTTTTTATGTTCGGGTTTGGGCTGGCTTTTCAGCTGCTCCACAACGGACTTCCGTTTTTCCGGCAACTCCCGTTGGGGCGGCTGCCGCTGGCCGTTGTTGAGAATGCCGTCGATCATGCCGTAGTCATCCTCCACGGCCATTTCCGCATTTTTCAGCGGGTTGTCCGGCAGGAAGCCGGGAACCTCGGCAAAGCCGAAGCTGTCGCAGTAGTGACAGGATACCTTGCCGTCCCGCTTGATGGCAACGATGTCGCTGACGCTCATGGACGGGTGACGGTAGTCGGCGGGGTGTTCATTGTTGAAGCGGTAAAAAAGCTGTTCGGCAGTATCGCCCTTCAAATCGGAGGGCAGCAGCGGCGCGGTGTAGACTAGATCGTAGTTGTCCCGCTGCACCGTGCGTCCGATGGACTTGATCCATTCCAGCCCCTCATAGCGGATGTCCCGCAGCTCATCGGTGTGCTTCACCTGGTAGATGGCAAAGCAGTCGCCCTTGTGGCCGAGGAACGCCTGCTCCCGTTCCTGCTGGTGGTCCATGCGCTCCTTGACCTGAGCATCGAAAGCCGGGCTTTCCTCCCATTCCTCGCGGGTGACGGCGAAGATCCCGTCGTAGGCGTCCAGGTCGGTGGTATCAAAAGCCATCGCCGGATTCTCACCCTGCTGGACGATATAAACGGTCAGGTCGCGCTCCATCAGCTCATAGGCCCGCTCTTTGGAGAGGGGCAGAAGGTCCCCGTCCAGATAGCCGCTCTTTTCCAAATCGTCCTGGGTCAGCGTGGGGTCCGGCATGGGGTACTCGTCCAGGTGCTGCTCCGGGGCGTCCGGCAGCATGGTAGTTTCCGGGGCGGCGGCCTGGGCCGCTGCCTGCATCTGCTGGACAGCCGCCTCCTGCAAAGTTTCGATCATGGACAGCGGCGCATACTGAATGGATTGGCCGCCCATGTCGTGCATCTCGCAGATTTTCAGCGCGGCGGTGGACAGGGGCAGCTCCGGGGCGTCCAGCTGGCCGCCGTCCAATGCCCGCATTGTGCCCTTGTCGTAGATAGTGTAGTCATAACCGCCGTCACAGGGCTGGACGTGGAGGTACAGCCGTCCGTCCAACTCATAGAGCTTTTCCGCCTGCGCCTGGGCCTTGACCTGCTCAGCCGTCATACTGCCATCTTGAAGGGCGTTGTGCAGTTTTACACACTCGTCATAGGTTCCCGCATAAAGTACCTCTCCGGGGATAAGGGATAAATCATCCGCAACGGTATATTCCTGGATATAGGTACTGTCTGCCGGTGAGGTACGCTCAAAATTGCTGTGGAGCTTGTAAGCATGGCGGGCGGGAGCCTGCATGGGGACCTCCGCCTCCGATGCGGCTTCCTGCTGCGGCACTGTCTGTTCCGACTGGGCGGCCAGGTCAATACCGCGCTCCTTGCAGATAACCTTATAGTGCAGGTCAATGTCCGCGATCAGTTCCCCGGCCGCCTTGTTGATGGTCTCCAGACTGGCCCGCAGCTCCGGTAGCTCCTTACCCTGGCTCCAGTTGGCGATGTAGCCGAAGCTGTTCTCGCCGGTCTGGATACCGTAATACTGGCAGACGGCATAGGAAATGCTCTCGGCCTCCACCTCCTCGGTGTTGCGGTCTTTCTTCTTGGGCGGCTCCTTATCACCGGCCCTGGCCGCTTCCTCCTGGGCCTTGGCGTAGTTGTGCAGCTTGCTGTGGGCGATCTCATGGACGGCGGCGGAAACGGTCTGCACCTCGCTCATGCCTGCCCGGATGGCGATGCGCTGCTGGTCCGGCGAGAAATACCCGTCCATGTTGGCGGCCATCGGCTCCACGGAGAGCGGCACCGGCGCGGACCGGCGCAGGGCCTCCATGAAAGCCTCGTAGTTCTGGACATTCCCGGACAGGGAGGACGCCAGCTCCGGCAGGGGCTTGCCGTCCGTCTGGCTCACATCAAACACCTTCACCGGGCGGAACATGGGGATCTCAACTTCCCGTTCCTCCATGACCGCCTTGCCCTCTGCATCCAGGATGGGGGCTTTGGTGTCCGGGTCCAACTTCTGTTCCTCGATCTTTTTCTTGAACGGCGTTGGCGCGATGATGGTAATACCATGCTCACCCTTTTTCACATGGCGCTCAAACTGATTTTTCCACTTGTTATATCCGGCTACCAGCGTGGCGTCCGGCTTCTGCATATAGATGAGCATGGTGTTGTTGACGGAATAGCGGTGGAACCGGGACATCACAGACAGGTAGCGCATATACTTTTCGCTCTCGAACAGCTCCTTGATGCCCTGTTCAATGCCCGCCGTGATTTGCTGCAACCGTTCCCGGTTGGTGGGTTTGTCAGCCATGATGTTCACTCTCCCTTCTATGGCCGAAATTTCAGCGGTGTGTTCTGCGATCCACTGGTCCTGTTCCTCGGTGCTGCTGTCGAGAAAGGTGTCCAGCAGATAGCCCATGTAGTCTTTTTTTTGGACGGCCTCCAAAAAGCGCGGGTGCGGGTCCTCGTCCGCCGTCTTGGGGGAATAGTCGGCCTCCCATTTTCGGAGCAAGTGATAGTAGTCCGTCAGGACGCGCCAGCCGTGTTCTCGTTTTTCTTTCCGCACCTGCGCCTCGGTTTTCTGCCGGACATAACTTCGCCGGATCGGGGCCTTGCTGTCATAAGAAAGGCCAAAATCCTGGGCCAGCTTTTCAGCGGCCCCCTTGGGGGACAGGTCATAGAGCCGGGCGGTGAAGTCGATCACATCGCCGTCTGCGCCGCAGCCAAAACAGTGGAAACGGGTGTCCACCTTCATGCTGGGGTGGCGGTCATCGTGGAAGGGGCAGCAGGCCATACCGCCGCGCCCCACTGCGATGCCGTAAAGCTCCGCCGCCTCTCTGGCGGTGACGGACTGTTTTACGACTTCAAAGACGCTCTCGCCCATGCTTACTTGCCGCCCGCTTTCGTGACGGGTGGTTTGTACCCGGCGGCCTTGGCCCGTTCGCTGGCGGCCTTGCGGCGCTCGGCGCTGTACGGCTCCCGCACCGATACGCAGCGTTTGGGCACCGTAAAGGTCTGACGGTCCTTTTTCACGATCTGGTCCGGGTATTTTTCCGCCAGCCGCCGCAGCTTTTCCAGCAGGCGCGGGTCGTGGGAATAGACCTCGGCGGTGGCCTCGGCCTGGTTGTAGAGGATAATCGTTTCCTGTTCATACAAACTCAGTTTCATTTGCCGCCGCCTTTCTGCCGGTCAAATTCCAGCTTGAAGTTGACGTACTGGCCGGTATCTTCCAGCACCACGGTGGCGTCGTAGGTCTTGCCGCTTTTCTCGGAGTACAGCCCGGTCACATGGGCGCGGCCATCTTTCAGCAGCGCCGCCACAATGGCCTTGGTGGGTTGTTTGCGCTTCGCTGCCCACCAGTTGTTGTTCTTCCAGATCGCAAATTTGCAAGATTGGTCCTGACAGAAGAAGCCTTTTTGCATTTCTGCAATTTCACCGCCGCAGCGGGGGCATTTGCCCACCACCTCGCGGGGCGGGGCAAACAGGTACTCGCTGCCCTTGATGACCTGATAAGTTCCCACCAGCTCCTTCAGCATGGCGGTGATCTCAGCCATGAAGTCCTCCGGGGCCAGCTCGCCGCGCTCGATCTCGCCCAGCCGGTACTCCCACTCAGCGGTCAGCAGCGGGGATTGCAGTTGCTCCGGCAGGACGGTAATCAGGGAAATGGCATCGTGGGACGGCAAAAGCTGCACGGTTTTCTTGCTCTTTTTGCGTTCCAGGAAGCCGGTGGACACCAATTTCTCTAAAATTCCGGCGCGGGTGGCGGGGGTGCCCAGCCCCTTGCGCTCGGCGTCCTCCGGCATATCGTCTTTTCCGGCAGTCTCCATCGCAGAGAGTAAGGTATCCTCAGTGAAGTGCTTGGGCGGGGTGGTCTTGCCCTCCTTGACGGCGGCACCGGCAACCGGCAGCGCCTGGCCCTCGGTTAGTTCCGGCAGGGCCTTGTCCTCGGAATTGCCGTCCGGTTCCACATTTTTCATGCTGGCCCGGTAGGCGGCGTCCAGCGCCCGCCAGCCGGGCTGCTTCACCGTGCGGCCTTTGGCGGTAAACTCCGCACCAGCGCAGTCCACAACAACGGCGGTTTCTGCAAAGTTATAGGGCGGGGCCACCGCGCACAGCAGCCGCAGCGCCACCAGCTCCAGAATGGCCCGTTCACCCACCGGCAGAGCGGACAGATCCGCCTCGCGGATGTTCCGGGTGGGGATCACCGCATGGTGGTCGGTCACTTTCTTGTCGTGGATGACCGCCGCCGCATCGCAGGAAATGGCGATGCCTTTGCGGAACGGCATGGCGTTGGCGACCAAATTCACCAGCACCGGCAGGCCCTCGGCCATGTCGGAGGTCAGGTAGCGGCTGTCCGTCCGGGGATAGGTGCAGAGCTTCTTTTCATAGAGGTTTTGCAGGTAGTCCAGTGTCTGCTGCGCCGTGAACCCCAGCAGGCGGTTGGCGTCCCGCTGGAGAGTGGTGAGGTCATAGAGGGCGGGCGGCTTCTCGGATTTGTCCCTGCGCTCCACCTGCTTGACCGTCACCGTACCGCCCTGGCAGGCAGTTTTCAGCTGTTCGGCATCGGCTTTTTTGTCCATGCGGGCGCTGGCAGCGGTAAAACCGGGCAGGTCCAGAGCCACAGAATAGAACGGCACCGGCTTGAAGGCGTCGATCTCTGCCTCCCGCTGGACGATGAGGGCCAGCGTCGGGGACATGAACCGCCCGATATTGAGGGTGCGGTGGTACAGCACCGAGAACAGTCGGGTGGCGTTGATACCCACCAGCCAGTCGGCCTTGGCCCGGCAGAGGGCCGCCTGGTGCAGCCCGTCATAGTCCGCGCCGGGGCGCAGGTTGGCAAAGCCCTCCCGGATGGCGGAATCCTCCATGCTGGAAATCCACAGCCGTTTCATGGGCTTCTGGCAGCCCGCCAGGCAGTAGACCGTGCGGAAAATCAGCTCGCCCTCGCGCCCGGCGTCGCAGGCGTTGACTACCTCGGTCACGTCCTCCCGCCGCAGCAGGGTGCGCAGCACATCGAACTGATCCCGCTTGTCTTTGGCGATGGTGAAGCGCCAGGACTCCGGCAAAATGGGCAGGTCATCATAGCGCCACTTGGCGTAGTCGGGGTTGTAGGTGGCGGCGTCCGCCAGCCCGGCCAGGTGCCCCAGGCACCAGCTCACCAGCCAGCCGCCGCCCTCCAGGTAGCCGTCTTTGCGGGTAGCAGCGCCCAGCACGGCGGCCAGGGATTTTGCCACAGAGGGCTTCTCAGCGATCACCAATCGCATCTTCCTCTACCTCCATTTCTTCGTTGGATTTTTTCAGTTTTCTGGAAACGCTGTTGCCATCGTCCAGAAGGCAGTCATAACCGACGTTGTAATCATAGCGGTACAGCTTTCCCAGCAGGTCGTTGATGATGACACGGCAGGCCAGCAGCACCCGCGTCTTATCCACCTGCATGAGCTGGTAACGGCGGTAATCGCTGAAATATTCCTCGCGCAGATGTGTCCGGGCGGCGGTTTCCTCCATCAGAATGTCGATCACGTCCTTGTCGCCGTCCTCTTTCGCGCCCTCGGCATAGTTCAGCATCTCCATCACCATCGGGAAGCTCTGCTCATCCTTCGGGGCTTCCTCTTTGAGATAGCCGATCAAGGCGCAGAACAGGAACCGGGCCGCTGTCTGCTCCGGCTCGGTCAGAGCGGAAAGGGTTTCCTGCCCGCTGGGCAGAAGTTTGTTGCAGACAAAATCGTGGACCTCGCCGCGGAACAAGTGGCGGATGGCGTCGATGGACAGCGCCGGTTTGGAGGTGTCTGTATCGTCCTCCACTTTGTAGATTTCAAATTCTTCTTCGTCTGTCTTTTTGCGCACCTTGGCGAGCGCCGTGCAAACGATGTCGCCGCCAAAGTAGACGCCGAAGCAGATCAGGTCGAACACAATGAGAAATTGGATAAAATAATTCATTTTGCTTTTCTCCTTTCGCGCAGCCACGCAGTCAGTTCTTTGTGGCAGAAGCCCACGCAGGGCTGGCCGGGGCGGTAGGTTCCGCAGCCATAGCAGGGGGGGCCGGGAGATAAAGAGGGAGGACGGGAAGCTGCCTTCCCGCCCTCCGGCCTGCGCGTCATCATGGGTTCATAAGGGCTGTCGGTGAACCGGGTCATTTGGCCGGGTTCTCGCTTTCCTCATCGCCGCCCCCGCCGGCGTCCTCCGGCTCGTCAGATTCCTCGGTCTCCCAAGGGTCCTCGTCCTCCTGTTCGGTATCGTCCTCGCCGTAGTCGTAATCATCCAGGTTGTCGCTGCCCTTGGTCTTGGGCTTCTGCTTGATGAATTTGAAGTAGACCAGCGCACCGATGCCGCCCAGCACAGCCAGCACCACCAGCAGCATCGCCGGGTTCAGCCCTGCCGGTTCCTGTTCCGGCTCCGGCTCTGTTTCCGGGTCAGGGGTGGGTTCCGGCTCCTGGCCCGTACACTCTGCCATATTCACGGCGCACACCGGGCAGGCCGTATTCACCGCACCGGCGGCGCACTTTTCCGTGCAGTTGCAGACGGCGGGCGTTTCCTCCGCCGTCTCGCCGTCCTCCATCAGCGCCTCCAGGTCGGCCTCGTCCACCTGGTTCAAGAAGTGGACGGCGGTCTCCTTGTCCTCGTTGGCGCGGTCAATGAGGATGTAAAAATAGTTACCCGCCTTGGTGGTGACGGTGATGAGCTGCTTGTTGCCGCCAAAGTCATCCACCAGGGCGGCGTTGCCCTCCGGGGTCAGGGCGGGGCTGTCCTCGGTTTCCTCCACCACCACGTTGCTGTCGTTGGTGGCGTCCGCCGCCGGTGTGGCCGTGGGCGCAGGGTCAGTGCCCTGGGCAAAGGCGGTCACAGAGAAGCCGCCCATCAGCATCAGGCAGGTGCAAAGGGCGGCAAAGGTTCTGAAAATCTTTTTATTCTTCATGGGTCATTTCCTCCTGTTCGGGATTGGCAGAACCCACCGCCCGGCCGGGCACCATGCCGCCAGACAGCATGGCGGACAGCTGGGCCGGGGTCATACGCAGGGCGCGCACCATCTGGACGATCTCCAGGTTCTCCGCCTCGGTTTTCTGCGCTTCCAGGTCTTTCAGCTTTTCCTGCTGTTCCGCGATCTTCTCGCGGGTTTTGGCGATCTCCTGGTCGATGCGCTCGATTTTGTTTTTAGCCATAGTCAAATCACTCCTATTCTTCATAAAAATTTGTCACCAGTTCATCAAGCCGTAGCCCTTGATGCACTCGTAGGTCAGGGAATAACTCTTGATTTTGCAGGCGTCGCCGGAATTACCCTCTACGGTGTAAACCCGGCTGCCGTCGGTGCCCACTACGATGCCCACATGGTCGGCGCTGCCATCCAAGTCCCAATCGAAGAAGATAGCGTCGCCTGGGGCGATGTTGGCGTAATCCCGCCCGCCCCATTGTCCGTGCGACTGGAACCAGGGGATGCCCTGGGACTGGCAGGCGGCAAAGCGCGGCTCGGAAAGGCCCATCTGGCCGTAACACCAGGACACGAAGCAAGCGCACCACTCCACGCGGGAATTAAAGCCGTACCAGCTCCAATAGGGCTGGCCGCCCACGTTGCCCACCTGGCTTTTGGCGATGTCCACCACCGCCTGATTGCCGGGCCGGGTGCCGTTGACAAACTCCACACCGGCCAAACTCTCGGAATCGCTGGTGTCGGCGGACCCGCCGCCGAAGATCAGGGGCTTGTTGCCCAGCGTCTGCCGGTACACCTGGTACATTTCCAGCTGATCCGGCGTCAGCAGCTCCAACGCCACGGAGGAGATGGGCTTGCTGGTGAGGGTCACATTTAAGATGTAGTAGTTGTAGGGCACTTCCACGTCATACTCGTTGCCCTCGCTGTCTGTCCGGGTCTCGGTGCGGTAGCGCACCTCCACTTCCTCGGTCAGCGTCAGCTGGTATTGGGCCGCGAAAATGCGTTCCAGCTCCGCCTGGGCGCTTGCCCGCGTGTAGCCTTGCAGCACAGCGGACAGGTAGGCCGCCAGCTCGTGGGGGTCGTGGCCGATCATATCCAGGTCATAGCGGTACTCGTCATAGCCGGGGTGGCTGCTCTCGATGTTGTCGATCTCGGCTTGCAGCGCGGCCTCCTTGGCGGCGTAGTTGGCCTCCACCGCCACCAGCTCCGGGTCATCCGATGGGTAGGTGGTGCCGGAGATCATCGAACCGATGCTCTGCGCCATCATGGAGCAGGAGGACATGGTGTTGAGCAGCAAGCAGACGATTAAAAATAGGCCCAGGGCGATGCCAAAGCCCTTTTTATGGCGCATCACATAGGCCCCGGCCTGCTGGGCTTTCTCCTTGACCGTCTTGGCCGCTTTGCCGGTCTTTTGGGCGGCACCGGCGGCGCTCCCGCCGGACTGTGCGGCCCGTTTGGCGGCGGCGTACTGCTTCTTGATCTGCTGTTTCTGCTGCCAGCGGGACAGCGGGTTGCTGGCTGCCGCAGGGTTTTCATAGACAGACTTCTGGAACAGCGCCTCGATGTTGGCCTTTTCCAGCTTCCGCTCGGCCTGGGCGGCCTTGCGGTAAGGTTTCAGTTTGTGGCTGCGGTAGCCCTCCCTCGCCAGATGCACGCCGGTCTCTACGGCTTCCTCAGACTTGTGGGCGCTTTCCACGCCCACGTTACCGTCCTCGGTCTTGCGGATCTCCTGGTGGAGCTTACCCGCCACCGCGTTGCCCGGCGCGTCCCGCACCGTATGGGACAGTTTGGAGGGCGGCCGGGGCTTATCCTCCAGCACCAGCTTGGTCGTGACCTTGCCGGTCTTGGGGTCCACCTCGGCCCGTTTGACCTGCTTTTTCGGGATTTTTGCCTGCGCCTTGTCCGCTTTGACGGCGGCCTTCTCCGCCTTGCGGATGGGCTTTTCCAGCGCCGGGTCCGCCCGTTCTTCCTCCGTGAAGCGCAGGCGCGGTTCCTTAATCAAACCATTCCCCCAGCATGAGGGAGGCCGCCATGCTGGAAAGCTCCGCATAGGCCGCCAGCCCCAGCGGACCCACGAAGCGGCACTCGGTCAGGCAGGCGTAGAGCTGGGCCACTACGTCGGCCAAAATCTGGACCTCGGTGCCCTCCAGCACAGTCTCACCGGCCTGCCCGCGCTGGACCTTGGCGGCGCACAGAATCTCCACCAGCCGCAGCAGGCCGGTCTCGCCGGTCTCGGTCAGTTCAGCGGCCTGATCCGCCGCCGTGCGGCACTCGGAAACGGCGTCCGCCATCGCCGTCAGGAGCGCGGTGCGCTGGGTTTCCAGCGCCCGGTCCAGAAACATCATGTGGTCGTTATGCAGAATTTCGGGTTTCATCGTCCATCAGCCTCCTTCATTTCCTGGGGTTTGGTCGTCATAATGCGATACAGTTCGGTGTTTTTCGGGAAGTGATCCACAAAGGGCAGAATCGTGGAGCCGTAGAACAGCAGCCCCTCGCCCTCGCCGGAGTGGGTCACATAGGACAGCTGGTGCGGGGAAATGCCCAGCTGCCGGGCCAAAATCTGCCGGTCGCCGCCCGCCTGGTTGAGCATATACACGAAGTCGGAGTTTTCAAAGATGTTCTCCACCTCGCGGCTGCTCAAAAGGTCTTTGACATTCTGGGTGATACCTGTCGGAATAC
>OLNM01001736.1_pt1 | contig 15351 bp, 15 predicted proteins | sample 1672391 | NCBI WGS metagenome assembly OLNM01 (sample SAMEA3136680, study PRJEB25190) | human gut metagenome | reverse complement strand
CTCGCGGGTGGTCAGGGTGAAGGTCTGGCCGGCTTCCAGCATCTCCACACCGTTCTTGAACTCCTTCAGGCGGATCTCGGGGCCCTTGGTGTCCAGCAGGGCGGCAACGGGCTTGCCCAGCTCCTCACGCAGCGCCTTCAGCTTTGCCAGACGGCCGCCGTGCTCCTCGTAGGAACCGTGGGAGAAGTTGAAACGGGCCACGTTCATGCCGTTTGCAATCAGGTCGCGCAGGACATCGCCCTTATCGGTAGAAGGGCCCAGGGTGCAGATGATCTTCGTTTTTCTCATAAAATACCTCCAACGTTTACGCTATAATGCTCTCTATCTTGACGCAGCAGCCCAAGCTGGCTGCTCTCTGGCGGGCAGTGATTGCTTTGCACCCGCGGCGGCAGTATACGCCAATATGGCTGTTTCAACAAACCATACCACTATACATTATAAGCTCTTGGATACAATAGCGCAAGAAAAATCTTTGCAAAGAAACTGCTAAGATTTCATCAGGTTTGAACAAAAAACTTTCCACCACAAAGCGCTTGCATAACCGGCGGGATTTGCTTATAATGAAGGTAAGCAAAAGTGCGACTGTTCCGGGGCAGCCCCGGAGGAAAATGGAGTGAAAACATATGGAAAAGCGTGTATTTTTGATCGTACTGGACAGCTTTGGCATCGGTGCGGAGCCGGATGCAGCCGCCTTTGGCGACGAGGGCACCAACACGCTGGGGGCCATTGCAGGGCATCCCAATTTCAACTGCCCCAACCTGAAAAAGCTAGGCCTGTTCAACATTGACGGTGTGACCGCGGGCGAAAAGACCGACGCGCCCGCCGGTGCCTTTGCCCGCCTGCAGGAGCAGAGCATGGGCAAGGATACCACCATCGGCCACTGGGAGATTGCCGGTGTGGTCAGCCCGAACCCGCTGCCCACCTTCCCCAACGGCTTCCCGGAGGAGCTCATTCAGGAGTTTGAGGCAAAAACCGGCCACAAAGTCCTCTGCAATCTGCCTTATTCCGGCACCGAGGTGCTGAAGGACTACGGTGAGCAGGCCATGAAGAAAAATGCCCTCATCGTCTACACCAGCGCCGACAGCGTGTTCCAGGTGGCTGCCCACGAGGAGCTGGTGCCCGTGCACGAGCTTTACCGCTACTGCGAGATCGCCCGTGAGATGCTGAAGGGCGCGTACGGCGTGGGCCGTGTCATCGCCCGGCCCTTCCTGGGCAGCAGCGCCGAGACCTTCTACCGCACTACCAACCGCCACGACCTGAGCCTGAAGCCGCCCCGTGCCACCATGCTCGACCTGTTGAAGGAGGCCGGCAGGGATGTCATCGCCGTGGGTAAGATCTTTGATATCTTTGACGGGCAGGGCGTGACCGAAAAGATCAAGACCACCGGCAACACCAATGGCATCGCCTTCACCAAGGCATTGCAGACCCGGGATTTCGAGGGTCTGGCCTTTGTGAATCTGGTGGATTTTGATATGCTCTACGGCCACCGCCGCGACGTGCCCGGCTATGCCGCCGCCGCCACCGAATTTGACCGCTTCCTGGCCGACTTCATCCCCGGGATGCGGGAGGGTGACCTGCTGATGATCACCGCCGACCACGGCTGCGACCCCTCCTACACCAAGACCACCGACCATACCCGCGAGTATGTGCCGTATCTGGTCTGCGGCAAGGGCGTGAAGCCCGGTGTGGATTTGGGCACCCGGCTCTGCTTTGGCACCATTGCACAGACCGTGTGTGAATATCTGGGCGTGGATGCTTCCAGCCTGGACGGCCACAGCGTGCTGCAGGAGATCCTGAAGTAATATGAGCCCTCTCAGTCATGCGATAGCGCGACTGAGAGGGCTATTTTTTGTGCAAAGTCTTGAACAATATAGTCAGTTGTGGTAGACTAGCACATGCACGCCCGGTGCGTACAAGGTTTACGCCGGGCGCAGGAATTGATATGGTTTCAGAATAGAAGGAGACTATCACATGAGAATCAATCGTACTCTGGGTCTGGCACTGACCGCTGCTGTGCTGGCTGTTGCCATGACTGGCTGCTCCAATAGTGCATCCTCCACCGCATCCTCCGCTGCTTCCAGCGAGGCTGCTTCCTCTGTGGCCGCTTCCAGCGAAGCTGCCGAGAGCGAGGCCGCTGCCGCCAGCGTTGTCAGCACCGAGGATCTGGATGTGAACGGCACCACCTACTCCGCTGACTGCTACGGCGAGTTCACCCTGTCCAACGGCGACACCATGAAGCTGTGGAAGGTGAAGGACGCTTACGCAGACCTGAGCGCTCTGCCCATGAAGGGCATGGCCGAGGAGTTCCCCATCGAGGCCGAGGCTGAGCAGATCTATGTTGCTGACGTGACCAGCAACGGCGAGACCACCCGCCAGTATCTGCGCACCGACAAGGCTGGCCGCAACGGCACTGTCTCTGTCAAGACCTTTGAGCTGGGCGACGCTGAGTAATCGCGCTTCCCTGTAAGATCAGAAGACAACAAGCCCCGGACCTTTTGCAAGGCCCGGGGCTTGTGCTGTTTTATCCTGTTTTATTCTCCGCTGCTGCTGGAACCGAACAGGGCATCCAGCACGGTGGAAGCGGCCTGATGCAGGGAGTTGGCAGCAGATTCCACCTGCTCCTGCGTGGGCAGAGAGATAGAAGGTGTTTCTGCTCCACCGGTGGATTCACTGCTGGCTTCACTCTCGGCAGGTGCTTCGGTGGAAGCCTCGCTCTCGGCAGGCGCTTCGGGGGTGGGTTCTGCGGGCTGCTCGTCGGCAGGCTGTTCCGCAGGCACGCTCTCGGCAGGTTCCTCCACAATGACGCTGTCGGGCGATTCCTCCACAGAGGTGCCCGCGTTGGGGTCAGCTGTGGGGGTGAATACCTCGGTCTTTTCGGGGGTCTGCTGGGTATCGCTCACGGTGCCCTCGCCGCCCAGAACGGATGCGATCAGCTCCTTGGCCTGGTTGACCGAGTTCTCATCCGGCTTCATCACATAGAGGCTCTGACCCTTTGCGGAGTAGCACTGGGAGCTCTTGCCGCTGGTGCCGGTCACGGCATAGCTCTGGATGTCCCAGTCAGACAGGCTTGCCAGCTGCATCCGCACCAGTGCGGAGATCTGCTCCTGAGAAAGGCTGGTCACAAAGCAGTCGGACACAGCATCCATCAGCTTGGAGAAGCTCATCAGCACGGTGGGGGATTTGATCTTGTTCATCATGGCATCGATGACTTTCATCTGGTTGATGCCGCGCTGGATATCGCCGGAGGCAAAGGCGTGACGCTCACGGGCAAAGGCCAGAGCGCTCTTGCCGTCCAGATGGTTCCAGCCCTCGGCAAAGGTGGTGGGGTCGTAGTAGCCGGGGCTGCCCACCGAGGTGAACGCCTGATCGGAATACACGTCCACACCGCCCAGCGCATCAACAATGTCGATAAACCCTGCAAAATTGATGCGGATATAGTGCTCCACGTTCACACCGTACAGGTTGCCGAGGGTGTCCATGCTGGTCTGCACACCGTAAAGCCCGGCGTGGGTCAGCTTATCCTTGCTGTTTGTTCCGGCAAGGTCCACATAATAATCGCGCGGGGTGTTGATCAGCACCACCTGCTTGGTAACGGGGTTCACTGCGGCAATGATATTCACATCGCTGCGCGCTTTTTCGGTCAGATCGCCGCGGGTGTCCACGCCGCTCAGGTACAGCACAAAAGGCTCTTTGGTGATCTTATTAGCCTCGGCGTTGCTCAAAAAACCGTTGGTCATATTGCCCAGCGCATCGAGGCCCTGCTGCGCCCACACGCAGCCCACCGCCATGGCGGCGCACAGCACCACCGAGAACACCCGGGACACTGTGCCTGCAGTTTTGTACTCCTGACAGCGCTTGACCAGCAGCCACAGCAGCACCAGCAGCGCCGCCAGCACCACCAGATACAGCACCGGCAGCATCTGGGTGCGCCACAGCTGCACCAGCGCCAGAACGCTTAAAATTGCCTGTACGATCAGCAAGATCTTCCCTCGTTTCGGGGGCTGGTACGCCCCATTCTCCCCGCCAGCAGTGTTGCGGCGGGTGTTTTGCTGCGGGCGGCGGGGCGGTGGAGCCTGCTCCGGCGGCAGCTCCGAGAAAAACGCGGCGCTGTCCACCACTACAGTGGCGTCCTGCTGCTCAGCCTTGTGCAAAAGACGATGCAGGGAACGACCGTCCTCCTTGCGGGAATGCTCGTTTTCGTCCAACATGAGAATACTCCTTTTTTCAGCCCACCGGAACGATGGTCAGCACGGCGCGGGCAGGCAGGCAGGTGGCGGTCTGATCCTCCGCCGACAGCCAGCCAAAGCCCTCGCAGATGTGATCCGGGCAGGGCGATTCAATAAACCGCGCTCTGCCGTCCTTTACCTCTATATGCACCGTATAATAACCGGTGTCCACACTGTAAGTTTCGTCCTTTTCCAGCGGAATGTCCATCACGGCGTTCGCGTCGCCGTAAATCAGCTGGGCAGTCAGTTTTCCGCCGGTGGCGTTGTGGCTGCGCACGGCCAGCAGCACCGCTGCGATGGCCAGCACCACCACTGCAAACAGGATATTGGTGCAAAGCTTTTTGTTCTTCATGGCTTACTGCTCCCCGGGTTTGAGCTGCTCCAGCTCTGCCAGCCAAAGGGTGGCACAGGCGTCGCTGGGCATCCGCCAGTCGCCCCGGGGTGAAAGGGTCACGCTGCCCACCTTGGGGCCGTCCGGCAGGCAGCTGCGCTTGAACTGCTGGGCAAAGAACCGGCGGTAGAAGTTGCGCAGCCAGGCCAGCAGCACTTCCGGCTCATACCGCCCGGCAAATGCGGCCAACGCCAGGTGATAAATCTTGGCGGGTCCAAACCCAAAGCGCAGCACATAATACAGGTAAAAATCATGCAGCTCATACGGCCCAACCAGCTTTTCGGTCTGCTGGGCAATGGTGCCATCCGCGGCGGAGGGCAGCAGCTCCGGGCTGACTGGGGTATCCAGAATATCCACCAGCACATCACGCAGCACCGGCTGGCCGCAGGTATCGGCCACATACTGCACAATGTGGCGCACCAGCGTTTTGGGCACCCCGGCGTTCACACCGTACATGCTCATGTGGTCGCCGTTGTAGGTGGCCCAGCCGAGGGCCAGCTCGCTCAAATCTCCGGTGCCGATCACAAAGCCGCCGTTCTTGTTGGCGTAATCCATCAATTCCAGCGTGCGCACACGGGCCTGGCAGTTTTCAAAGGTCACATCATAGGTGTGCGGGTCTTGGCCGATATCGGCAAAGTGGCTTTCCACCGTGTTGGTAATGTTGATTTCGGTAAAGCTGACGCCCAGTGCTTCGCACAGAATCTCCGCGTTGGAGCGGGTGCGCTTGGTAGTTCCAAAGCAGGGCATGGTAATGGCAATAATGTCCTTGGGGTCACGGCCCAGCACCTTGCAGGCGCGCACGGCAACCAGCAAAGCCAGGCAGGAATCCAACCCGCCGGAAATACCCACAACAGCGCACTTGGCGTGGGTGTGCTCCATACGCTTGGCAAGGCCCTCAGCCTGGATGCGCAAAATCAGCTCGCAGCGCTCGGCGCGAGCAGCATCATTCTGCGGCACAAATGGCGTGGGGGAAACAAACCGCGTCAGCGGTGCTTCTGCCACTTCCAAATTAAAGCTGATGGTCGTGTATCCGGCGGCATCCGGTACAAAGGTCGTGTTGCGGATACGCTCCTGCACCATGCGGCCAAGGTCCAGCTCGGTTGCGGCGGTACCGTTGGCGAAAGGTTCGGCCTCGCACAGCAGTGTACCGTTTTCCGCAATCAGATTGTGGGCGGCAAAGGTCATATCGGTGGTGCTTTCACCGTGCCCGGCGTCAGCATACACATAACCGCACAGCAGGCGGGCGCTCTGCCCAGCCACCAGCTCCCGGCGGTAGGCAGCTTTGCCTACCGTTTCATCGCTGGCAGAAAGGTTTGCAACCACCGTTGCCCCAGCCAGCGCATGGCTACAGCTGGGGGGCACAGGGGCCCAAAGGTCCTCACAGATTTCCACCCCAAGCACAAACGCCGGCATCTCGCGGCAGGCAAACAGCAGGTTGGTGCCAAACAGAGTGCGCTGCCCGGCAAAGGTGATTTCAAACGCATCTTTTGGGCCCGGCACAAAATGGCGGCGCTCGTAAAACTCGCCGTAATTGGGCAGGTGGGTTTTGGGTACAAGGCCCAACAGTTGCCCCTTGCAAACAACCGCTGCACAGTTGTACAGCTTGCCGTTATGGCGCACCGGCAGGCCAACCAACGCCACCACGTCCAGCTCTTTGCTGGCATCGAGAATCTGAATCAGCCCATCCTCGGCGCCGCGGCACAGTGTTTCCTGCAAAAACAGATCGCTGCAGGTATAGCCGGTCAGGGTAAACTCCGGCAGGCAGAGCAGTTTGGTTCCGGCAACAGCCTGTGCGCGCATGGCGGCAATGATCTGCTGCGTATTGTAGGCACAGTCAGCAACATGCAGCGCAGGGCTGACGGCTGCTGTGTGCAAAAATCCGTATTTCATGGGTAGCCCCCTTAATCATAATAAAATAGCACTGGTACCATGATAGCATAGCCACCCGGGAAAGGCAAGAAGCGGCAATTTACAAGATGACAAAATGTAATATATACTTGACATAATGTAAGGCACATGATATACTGCAATCACAGCAGCAAAGCAAGGGACTGCCACAGAAGGATGCAAGAAAAGGGGAGCCATATGCCCAAAAACCTGAAACTGAAAGCTGCCCGTGCCGAAAAGGATATGACACAGGCCGCTTTGGCCGAAGCCGTCGGCGTTTCGCGCCAGACCATCAACGCCATTGAAAAAGGGGAGTATAACCCCACCATCAACCTGTGCCGCGCGATCTGCAAGGCGCTTGGCAAAACATTGGATGACTTATTCTGGGAGGAACCATAAATGAAACAAAATATTTTCAGCAAAAAGAACCAGCTGGACGAAATGCAGGAACAGACCCTGCGCAAAATTGAAAGCCGCGGCTTCTGGCTGATGTGGTGGGGCCTGTTTGTCGTTATGATATTCCAGCTTATGATGCAGGCGGACATCAGCCAGATGGCAGGGGAATGGATCGTGTTTATGGCCGCGTGCCTTTACACGCTGGAAGAATGCCTGCGCAATGGCATTTGGGACCGCCACATCAAGGCCAGCCTTAGCACCAGCATTGTGGGCAGCCTGGTCGGTGGTGTGCTTTCCGCAGTGGTCATGATGTTTGCGACCCATAGCCTGGCTGTTGCTGGTGTGACCGGCGTTATTACGGTCGTGTTCACCTTTACGCTGATGCAGGCGGCAATTTCGGAGTATAAAAAACGCCACCAGGAACTGGAAAACGCGCCGGAAGAAACTGATGAGCAGAAATAAAAGCTGCCGGCAGTATGGTTTATGATAAGGCGTTTTGCTGCGCTGCAAAACGGATACGTTAAATAAGATGCCGCAAAAGATAAACACAGCCAGTCATCAAAATCAGAAAGCCAGAGCGGAACGGTTGTTTTCGGCCATTTGCTCTGGGGCAACACCGCACAATTCCCGCCTGACGGCTTAAGCACCGCTCCGGCGGCTGCGGCACGGCATCTGCGTTGCCAAAATGCTCGATAAGACATCCAGTATTATCTGCGCTTTTGGCTTAGCATCTGCCGCACCTCGCTCGCCGTATCGGCACTTAGAATTATGCGGTATTGCCCTGGCTTTTTGCTGCCGGGCAGGTGCATTTTTATGCAGGGAATATCTCGTGTTCTATCCCTCGCCCTGGCTCCGCTGGATTTTATTTTGCGGGCGGGCTGTTAGCCACGGTACACTGCTTGCAAACAGTACAAAATTGTGGTAAGCTATTAACAAATATCACAACCATTCAATTCTGCCGGCTTACCCGGCAGCGGGAGGATAGAGCTATGGATGTACGCAACAGCATTGATGGCAGCCTGCAGATCTCCAATGAGGTCGTAGCCAAGATCGCCAAACTGGCCGCACTGGAAATTGATGGCGTGGCCGATGTTTCTTCCGGCAGCATGCAGAGCGTGCGCGGGTTGCTGAGCAAAGCCAGCCTGCAAAAGCCTGTTACGGTGGATTTAAGCGATGGCGTTGCTGTGGTGCAGGTGCATGTAATTGCCAAGTACGGCAGCAAAATTATGCCTGTCTGCGCCAAAGTGCAGGAAAACGTCAAGCAGACCATCCAGAATATGACCGGCATTACGGTTTCCCGTGTGGATGTGATCGTTGCCGGGCTGGAAGAGCCTGCCGCAGACCAGCATAAATAATTGAAAGATGGGAACAGTGACAATGGAACAGAATCTTACCCGCCGCGAAGCACGCGAAAATGCTTTTCTTGCGGCTTTTTCCGCAACCTTCCACCCGGATGATCCGCAGCCGGTGCTGCTGAACCAGCCCGAAAGCCACGAGCATCCGCTGGATGAGTTTTCCCTGCGCATTCTGCGCGATATGGAAGCCCATTCGGAAGAAATTGATGATGTGATCCGTGCAAACCTCAAAGGCTGGACCATTGCCCGCGTTCCGCGTGTCAGCCTGGTAGCCCTGCGTGTGGCCCTGGCTGAAATGATGTACGGCGAAGAAAAAAAGACCAGCGTTGCCATCAACGAAGCCGTTGAACTGGTCAAAAAGTATGGCTCTGACAAGGACTATCAGTTCGTCAACGGCCTGCTTGGCACCGTGGCACGGGCGCAGGATAAGCCCGCCGAAGAATGAGAACGCTGGGCATCGATACAAGCAATTACGCAACCTCTCTGGCCGTGTTTGACACAAACGCCGGAGAGGTTGTTTGCGATTGCAAACGCTTCCTGCCCGTGCGGGAGGGTCAACTGGGCCTGCGCCAGAGCGATGCGCTGTTCCACCATACCGCCGCCCTGCCGGAAATGCTGGCAGAACTGGGCCAAAAGGTGAACCTGACGCAGATCGAAGCTGTCGGCGTATCCGCCAGGCCCCGCCCGGTGGATGGCTCCTATATGCCATGCTTTTTGGCGGGCGTCAGTGCGGCCACAGCGTTCTGCGCGGCCAAAGGCATTCCGCTGGTTCAAACGACCCACCAGCAGGGGCATATCTCCGCGGCCCTTTTTGCGGCCAGCGGGGCAGACCTGTTCGGCAAAGAAGAGCTGGTGTTCCATGTGTCTGGCGGAACCACTGACCTTTTGCACTGCAAGGGGCCGGACAGCATTACCTGCATTGGCACCAGCAGCGACCTGTACGCGGGCCAGGCAGTGGACCGCCTTGGCGTGCGGCTGGGCTATGCGTTCCCGGCGGGCATCTATGTCAGCCAGCTGGCGGCAGCCTGCACCGAGAACATCAAACCCAAAGTCAGCGTGCGCGGCACAACCTGCAGCCTTTCCGGCTTGCAGAACCAGTGCGAAAAGCTGCTGGCAGAGGGCAAAAGCCCGGAATATGTCAGTAAGTACTGCCTGCTCTGCGTGGCAGAAACCCTGCGCCGCATGGCCGCCGCTGCCCTGGAGCGGAACCCCGGTCTGCCCGTGGTGTTTGCAGGCGGCGTGATGAGCAGTGAGATCGTGCGGGATTATATCACAAAACGGATGCAGTACGCCTATTTTGTGCCCGGCAAGTTTGCCAGCGATAATGCCATCGGCGTGTCCATCCTGGCGGCAAGGGAGATCAGTGCATGGCCGAATACATCAATGTAACCACCCTGAACCTGCTGGCTAAACAGGTGCTGGAGCAGTGCGAACCACTGAATAACCTCATCGTCTGTGGCGAGGTTTCCAACTTTACGCGCCATTACAAAAGCGGCCACTGCTACTTTACCCTGAAAGATGAAAACGCCGCCATCAAGTGTGTGATGTTCCGAGATAAAGCGCGTCTGTTGGGCTTTGCGCCGGAAAACGGCATGCTGGTGCTGGCGTATGGCCGGGCAACGCTGTATGAGCGGGACGGCGCATTCCAGCTGTATTGTGATTATATGCGCCCCTTTGGTGCCGGTGCGGCCCAGATGGCCTTTGATGCGCTGAAGAAAAAGCTTTCTGCCGAAGGCCTGTTTGATGCTGACCACAAACGCCCGCTGCCGCCTATGCCGCAGTGTATCGGGCTGGTCACATCCAAAACCGGTGCGGCATTGCAGGATGTGATCCACATCATCACGCGGCGGTGGCCGATGGTCAAACTGCTGCTGGCCCCCGTCAGTGTGCAGGGGCTGGAAGCGGAAAAGAGCATTGTGGATGGCATCCGCCGCCTGGATGCAGACCCGCGCCCGGATATAATTTTAATCACCCGCGGCGGCGGTAGCAAAGAGGATTTGTGGGTGTTCAACAGTGAGCGCATTGCCCGCGCAGCCTATGCCTGTAAAAAGCCAGTCGTTTCTGCGGTCGGGCATGAAATTGATACCACAATTCTGGATTATGTGGCTGACCTGCGTGCTCCTACACCTTCCGCAGCGGCGGAACTCTGCGTGCCGGATCAGGCACAGGTGCGGCACGAAATATTCATTTTACAACAAAATATTCAAAAAAATATACAGTCCCGCCTGGAAATGTGCTATAATAAATTCAACATCATTTCCCCGGCTGCAGCCATGCAGAACGAAAAAACAGGAATTGACGCTCGTGCGCAGCTTTTGCGGCAAACGACAGCACAGATACAGGCCGTTGCAGCCCAAAAGGCAGCTGCCTGCACCCAGGGGCTGCACACCGCTGCTGCGGTGGCAGCGTCACTGAATCCATATGCAGTCCTTGCACGCGGCTATACCATGGTCGCGGATGCCCGCGGCCGCTGCCTGACAACAGAACATCTGAAGCCGGGGCAGAAGATCACTGTTATCGGCAGCAATGCAGCCGCACAGTGTACGGTGGATGCCGTGGCACCCACTCAGGGGAACCCTGAAAAGGAGCAAACCGATGAGAGCACCGAAAACCTTTGAAGAAGGGCTCCAGCGCCTGCAGGAGCTTTTGGCAAAAATGCAGGATGACACCACAACGCTGGACCAATCCGTTAAACTGTATGCCGAAGCTGCCCAGCTGATCCAGTACTGCAACACGGCGCTGGACAAGGCAAAATTACAGATCGAAGAGATCGATGCATCGCTGGCACAGCCCGGCGCGGATGAGTGAACCCGCAGGATAAGGAGGCTTTTCCCCATGGAACAGGAACGTTATCAACAGCAGTATAAAGCCTTTGTGCAGCAGGCGGAGCAGCGCCTGAACGAACTGTGCGATGTTTATCTGCCGGTAAAAGCCCAAATCAGCCAGGCAGCGCGTTACAGCCTGCTGGGCGGCGGCAAGCGTGTGCGCGCCGTGCTGGTGCTGGCTGCCTGCCAGCTGGCGGGCGGCGATACCGCAGCTGCAGCCGACTATGCCGCGGCGCTGGAAATGCTGCACTGCTATTCCCTGATTCACGATGACATGCCCTGCATGGATAATGATGATTACCGCCGCGGCCGCCTGAGCTGCCATAAGCAATATGGCGAAGCAACCGCCCTGCTGGCGGCGGATGCCCTGGTTACAGCAGCCTTTGAAGCTGTTGCCAACGCGCCGACCCACCCCCAAAGCCGGGTGCAGGCGGCGGCCCACCTGGCCAAAGCAGCCGGGGCACGCGGTATGTTGTATGGCCAGGAACTGGATAAGCATTACGAAACCGTGCACGCCAGCGAAAGCGAGCTGCTGGAACTGCATGCCCACAAGACCGGCGCATTGATTATTGCCGGTGTGGACCTTGGCTGCGATGCCGCTCAGGCGGACGATGCCCTGTGCACTGCCCTGCAGCATTATGCCGCGGAGCTGGGGCTGGTGTTCCAGATCGTGGATGATATTTTGGATGTGACCGCCACGACGGAAGAACTGGGCAAGCCTGTTGGCAGCGATGCCGAAAACGACAAAACGACCTTTATCACCCTGTATGGGCTGGAAGGTGCCCGCAGCCTGGCAAAGCAGCATAATGATGCTGCCCTGGCTGCCCTGGCGGATCTTGGCCCGGAAGCAGACTTTTTGCGCGAGATGGCAGTGGAGCTGCTGACCCGCAGCAAGTAACATATTACAGCAGGGCAGGCGGTGCGGCCCACTGCCCGGCAGCTTTGCCGGGAATCCGCCTGTTTGGCCCGGTGTGAGGAGAAAACTACCATGATGACGCTTTTGCGCGAAGCGCTGAGCTGGAATTATGTGCTGGTAACGGCGGTCATCAGCTCGCTGTTGGCACAGTTCACCAAAGTGATTCTGAACCTGATTATCCTTGGCAAATTTATCCCGGAACGCCTGTGGGGCGCAGGGGGCATGCCCAGTGCACACTCCGCAACGGTATGTGCGCTGTTGGTTGCCACCGGGCGCTACTGCGGCACAGGCTCCACGGAGTTTGCCCTGGCGCTGGTTTTGGCCATTATTGTAATGTATGACGCAATGGGTGTGCGCCGGGAAACGGGCGAGCAGGCCAAGATTCTGAACCGCATGCTGAGCGAATGGATGGATCGTGAATCAGATGCCATGCCCTTTTTGGGAGATAAAAAACTGAAAGAAATGGTGGGTCATACCCCCATACAGGTTCTTACAGGTGCCATTTTTGGCATTGCTGTTGGCCTTTTGATGCCAATGGTGTAAAAACAGAGCAAACGAGGTATGTGATCATGAAATATCCTTATCTGGATAAAATCCAGAAAAACGGGGATGTAAAAAAACTGCCGCAGCAGGAACTTCCGCTTCTGTGTGAGGATATCCGCAATTTTTTGATTGAAAGTGTTTCCTCTACCGGCGGGCACCTTTCGTCCAACTTGGGCGTGGTGGAACTTACGGTGGCTTTGCACCGTGCGCTGACTCTGCCGCAGGATAAAATTTTGTTCGATGTCGGTCACCAGTGCTATACCCACAAGCTGCTGACCGGCCGCCGGGAGGGCTTCGCCCATCTGCGCCAGGTGGACGGCCTTTCGGGCTTTCCCTCCCCGCAGGAAAGCGACTGTGATACCTTTATTGCGGGGCACGGCAGCACGGCGCTTTCCACCGCCATCGGTGTGGCACGCGCCAAAAAGCTGAAAAAAGAACCCGGCAAGGTCGTTGCCATCATCGGGGATGGCGCGTTCACCGGCGGCATGGTCTATGAGGGCATGAATAACGTCAGCAACCTGAACAACCTGATTGTGGTGCTGAACGATAACAAAATGTCCATCTCAAAAAATGTCGGTCAGATGGCAAATTATCTAACAAAACTACGCACAGACCCAAAATATTTCCGGGTTAAGGCTCATATGGAAACCGCGCTGGAGTGTATCCCCGCAGTGGGCACTGCTCTGGTAGAGATGCTGCAGGAAGGGAAAAAGATCATCCGCCGCGGCATCTACCACTCCACAATGTTCGAGGAAATGGGATTCCAGTACGTTGGCCCGGTGGATGGCCACGATGTTACCGAGCTGACCCGGATCTTTACCAACCTGCAGGAACAGTATTCCCCGGTGTTTTTGCATATTGTCACCCAAAAGGGTAAGGGTCTGAAACCGGCGGAAGAAAACCCCGGCGAGTTCCACAGCGTTTCCGCGTTTGATCTGGATCACCTGACAAATCCGGAAATGTCGCCCAAGGATTCTTTCTCCAACCGCTTCGGCAACAAGCTGGCGGCCCTGGGCAGGGAAGTGCCTAACCTGTGCGCCATTACGGCAGCTATGAAATACGGCACTGGCCTGAACTTCTTCTACCACGCCATTCCGGAACGCTTTTTTGACGTTGGCATGGCGGAAGAGCACGCCGTAACCTTTGCGGCGGGCCTTGCCAGCCAAGGCATGCTGCCGGTTGTGGCTATCTACTCCACCTTCTTCCAGCGCGCTTATGACCAGATGATTCATGATGTGAACCTGATGCATCTGGATGTGCTGTTTGCCGTGGACCGTGCTGGCCTTGTGCCGGGCGATGGCGAGACCCACCAGGGCATTTATGATACCGGCTATTTCAGCCAAATCGGCATCCCGGTGTATTCTCCGTGCAACTATGCGGAACTGGAATACTGGCTGGAAGCACTGGTCAAAACCATGCGCGGCCCCCGCGCCATCCGTTATGCCCGCGGAGAAGAAAAGCCGGCTCTGGCGGCCCTTGGATGCACCGGCAAACCCTATGATATGCTGTGCGGTGCGGACAAGGCCGATACCGTTCTTGTCAGTTATGGCGCTGAAACCGAGGAGATTCTTGCCGCGGCGGAACTGCTGCGCCACCAGGGAATGGCAGCGGACTGCTGTAAGCTGGTGCAGGTTTATCCCTTGCCGGATGGTCTCTGCCGCCAGCTTTCCAACTATAAAACCATCCTGTTTGCAGAGGAATCCGTGGCAACGGGCGGTATTGGCCAGCAGCTTTGCACTGCCCTGCAGGCAGCAGGCTGGCAGGGCCGCTTTATCCTGCGCGGGGTAGATAACACCCATCTGCTGCACGCCACAGTGCCGCAGCTGCGCCGGGACCAGGGCTTGGATGCTCATACTCTGGCCCAGGACGTGTTGACCCGTAACTGAAATAAGTGAACCGAAAGGTTGTTCATCAATGAAAATTCGTCTGGATCAATACCTTTGCCAAAACGGCTATGCCCAAAGCCGGGAGCGCGCCAAAGCACTGATCATGTCCGGTATTGTCTTTGTCAATGAGCAGAAAGTGGACAAAGCCGGTGAAATGATTGCTGAGGACGCCAAAGTGGAAGTGCGCGGCCATGATATCGGTTACGTCAGCCGCGGCGGCCTCAAGCTGGAAAAAGCCATGCAGGTGTTCCCCATGCGGCCGGATGGCAAGGTCTGCATGGATATTGGCGCATCGACAGGCGGCTTTACCGACTGTATGCTCAAAAATGGCGCAGTCAAAGTGTACGCCGTGGATGTGGGCTATGGCCAGCTGGCGTGGAGCCTGCGCACCGATGAGCGCGTGGTCAATATGGAGCGCACAAACATCCGCAATGTTACCCCGGATATGCTGGGGGACAAAATCGCGTTTTTCAGCGTGGATGTTTCCTTTATCTCGCTCAAACATATCTTCCCGGTGGCGGATACTATCTGTACGCCGGATGCCGTCGGCGTCTGTCTGGTAAAGCCCCAGTTTGAAGCCGGACGCGAAAAAGTAGGTAAAAAAGGCGTTGTGCGGGAACCCGCTACCCATGCCGAGGTGCTACATATGGCGCAGAGTTACGCCATGGCGAACCACTTTACCCCGGCGGGACTGGATTTTTCGCCCATTAAGGGGCCGGAGGGCAACATTGAATTTTTGATGTATGTCCAGCACAGCCAGGATCCGCAGCCGCTGCCGGAAGGCCTGATCGAACAGACGGTTGCCAACGCTCACGCGGCGCTGGATAAAGCCCCCAACCTGCACTGAACCTTAAAAGCTGCGTTCCTGTTACTTTGGGCAATACCGCATAATTCTAAGTGCCGATACGGCGAGCGAGGTGCGGCAG
>OLNM01001731.1_pt1 | contig 15365 bp, 16 predicted proteins | sample 1672391 | NCBI WGS metagenome assembly OLNM01 (sample SAMEA3136680, study PRJEB25190) | human gut metagenome | reverse complement strand
TGGGCGTACAGCGTCTCCAGCCGGCCGCCGCGGTAATCCGCATGGCGCAGCTTGACCATGTTGCCATAGCTGTTGATATCCCCCTGGGTGCGCTTGCCGTTCCAGCGGTATGCGATTGCAACCGTGCCCGCTTCCGCTGCATATATTGGTGTACCAACTGCTGAGCGGAAATCTAGTGCCCGGTGCAGGCTGCCATCATTGTAGAGCCAGCCGGCGGTGATAATGTGCTGGGCCAGGGGCCAGCGGAGCAGGACGTCACCGTTTGAAAGTCTCATGGTTTGTTGTCCTTTCTGTTTGATAGTCAGCCAAAGTCCCATCAAGAAAACGTACGTGTGCGTATGCAGTGCTTGACATGATATTCTCCTTACTGCGTGATTTCCTCAGCGTTCGCCTTGTCCTCAGCGTCCAGAGCGTCGTAGTACGCCTGTGCCAGAGTCTCCACTTCTGTGATGTCGTCCTCCGTCAGCAGGCCACTGTCCAGATGGGTGTACGCCTTGTCCAACCAGTATGCCACGTCACGTCCGGCGGCGATTTCCCGCTTGATAGAGCGCAGGGTCAGGTCGTGCCGGGCTTTGGATTTAATTGCCATATGCTTTCCCTCCTTTAGGTAGCGGTCATGGATGCAATGGCATCCTCAAGCTTTTTGATTGCAATGTTCACATCGCGCTGGTATTCCAGCTTTACCCCCGCACCGTCACCAGCTTGAACCACGGTGTCGGGCGCGTAAGCGGTGAGGGCTTTGTAAGCAGCAATTTCAGCAGGGGTGAGCGGGTTTTCGATGGGGGTGGTGAGAATTGCATTTTGCTCAGCCAACGTTTTTGTGCTGTCGAAAGCCGCTTTATCAACCCTCTGCACCTTCACCCCTCTTTCCAAGTCTACCTCGTCGCACACCCACTGCTGGCCCTGCGGGTCAGTGTAGTTGCCACCAGAGGTGACAGGTATGCCGGGCAAGCCGTTGGGAGTGGGCAGGGTGAGGAGCTGTTCACGGTAGGGGGAATAGGCAGTTGATTCACTCACTGTTGCAATGATTGGCGTGCCATAGGACACATGCACTGATGAAAAATTAAAACAGTAATACGCGCATTTCGCTGGCGTTTTAATTGTAAACGCAAAATCAGCAATACCGATTACATTCTTTTTTTCATCATAAAAACAACCGCCTTCTATCATTGCATTAAAGTGATATGTTGTACTCGGTAAGCACGGTTGAATGCCTGTTATCCAATAACCATTTACACTATCTATCCCATAATAACCGGTTTCGGCATTGAAACCCTGATATTTATTATTTTGGAACAAGGCCGGGTTTAGCAGATTCTTCCCCGTCACCCTCACCGCCACGCTCCCGCCATCCCCTGCACTTACAATTGGCACAGGCGCATCAGGCGTGGGTGTCCCGTTCTGCGTGCTCTTTCCGTACACACTCAGCCCACACAGTGGTGCAGCAAAGGCGTCATCACAGCTTGCCGGGTTGCCTATCTCGCTGCCAACAAGCACATTCTGGCGCTTCTGCAGCGCGGCAATCTGCGTCATGGACTCCTTGATGCTGTTGGCAGTGCTGTCGGCATCTGCCGCGCTCTTTGCAGCTGCATCTTCACTGGTCTTGGCAGCTGCGGAACTGTTTGCGGCAGCAGCCTTGCTGGCCGCAGCATCTTTCTGTGCGGCTTCAGCGGCTACTTTTGCCTTTTCTGCCGCCGTCGCATCGGTAGCCGTCTGGGCCTGCTTGGCCGTTACGTCGTCCTGGATCGCCTGCATCTGTTTCAGCTTTTCCGCTGCGGCTTCACCTGCTGTCTTGGCTGCCAATTCTGCGCGGTTCGCATACTTTCTAGCAGCCGCCTCACTGCTTGCTGCCGCACTCTCGCTCGCCTTTGCTGCTTCCGCCGAAGCACTAGCTGCCGCCGCTTTCTGCGTTGCCGTGTTCACGGCACTGTCCAGATTTGCCGCGCTAGCGGCTGCCTCTTGGGCAGATTTTCCCGCCGTCGTCTCCGATGCCTTTGCCGCCATGGCGCTGGATTTTGCCGCCGCTGCCTGTGTCGTCGCAGTGCTTGCGGATGTACTTGCACTGCTGGCGCTGGATGCAGCGGCCTTTTGTGCCGTTTCCGCACCGGCTTTTGCCGTCTCTGCCGCACTCTGTGCCGTTTTGGCGGCAGTGGCAGACTGGCCCGCGTCGGTTTCGTATTCCTTGGCGGCAACGGCACTGCGGGCGGCATCATCGCGGGCAGCTTCGGCCTGGTTCTTGGCATCTACAGCGCCGTCCCGCAAATCCTGCATCTGGGCAAGGGCCTGGGCATTTTCGCTGGGAGTGGCGGTGCTGTTGGCACCGGGCACCTGCGCGTGATCCAGCACCATGTAGGGCAGATTGCAGCTGATGCGCTGCACGCCGTCCTGCACGCCCCGGAATGTGATGGTGGCGTACTTAGATGGTTGCGTGCAGGCTTCCGGCGGGACGGGTACAAGGCCGTCCGTGTCCGCCAATACCGTTACACCCTCATCGTTGGGGACGTTATGGAACGTGGCATCAATCGCAAGGCCCTCCCACTCCGGGCCGTGGCGCAGCAGCAGCTGTTCCGTGCCGTAACTGTCCCAGGTGCCCAGCACCAGCACGCCCATCAGGCCAACCACCTGCGCAGTGTGGCGGGCAATGGTAATGGTATGTGTTGTCATCTTGTAGCTTCATCCTCCTTTTTATTTACCTCTCTCTCGCTGGCTTCCACCATCGAGATCACGTTCAGCAGCACCAGCCGCACCACAGCGGGGTGCAGGCAGCTGTTGTTGATGGCGTTGATGACGGATTTTTGGAGCTCTTCAATTTTTGCGGTTGTGGTCATTTCATCACCCTTTCTGCCATCGGGGAGCCGGAATATTCCGGGCGCGGATAGCTTGTATCTTCGGTTCGCGTGCCGCCGCAGGCTGCCAGCGTAAGCGGGATGACCAATGCAAGCACCAACAGCAAAGCCAACGTGGCCAAAATCTGCATGAATTTCTGCATTAAATCTCCCTCCCGTTCACGCTCAAAGAACCGCATTCAATTCTGCCGGGGATTTCAAACTTGCTGGCATTGCAGTGGATGACCTTATCTACCTGGTCAATGGCAATGCCCACAAACTCGCTGGTGGCCCCGCCGGCGGAATAATCAAAGCTGGGGTCGCCGGTGGAGAACCAGCCTAAAAACGTGTAGCGGGAGTTATCGCCAATATAAGATTTGCCGTACCGGCTGCTTAACACACCGGTCAGGTTGTTTTCCCAGTACCAGCGGATGCGCCCCGTGTCAATGTCCACACGAGTGCCAGCATCTTTGCCCATACGAATCCAGGCATTGTCCAGGTCATAAGTGGTTGTGCGCGCCTTATTGTGAATCTGCCCGGTCGTAATGTTGCCGCCGTTGATAATGGTCTTGTCCTGGTTCCAGGTACTCAAATCCGAAAATGTCACCACGCCGGATAGGTTGATCTGTGCGCTGGTGATCTCTGTTCCGCCTGCCGTCAGCTTGATGGTACTGCTGGTTCCGCTTGTGCTGGCCGTCAGCTTAATTTCGTTCACCATCTGCTTGATCTCGGTTTTGGTTTCGTTGGCGGTCAGATAGTCGCCAGTGCTGGCCGTCCAGGCAGTGGGGGCGTTGCCCATCTGTACCATGGGGTGCATGATGGTCAGATCGTTGGTAACGGTGGCGTTATCGTTCGCGGTACTCACAAACAGACCGTCCGCATAGCCGTCCGCGGTCGCCGTAAAGGCCGCCCATCGCAGCTTCCAGCCATTATCCAGCGCAATGTCCTGCTTCGCGTTTTTGAATGCACTGCCATAGTAGGTTTTTGTTCCGCTGGTGGATTTGGTTTCAAACTGCAAAAACAGGCTGTCCGTGCCAGAGTTGAGCTTGTACAGTACGCTGGCGCAATAGGTCATGCCCTTGGCAATCACCAGCGTTTTGTCCGCACCAAAGTGGAAGCGGGTGTTCTGCGCCCTATTGGTCACCCGGACGGATTCACCGCTGATCGTGTATGTTCCTTTTTTGCTCAGGTTATTGCCGCCTGCATCCAGGGTCGCATTGTTCCAGTCATCGGTGCCCGCAATAATATTGTTGCCGCCCGTAATGCGCTGCGTTACCGTCTGGGTAATGCTGTCGGCTTTCTGGTCAATCGCGGATACTGATTCTTTAACGGTTTTGAATTCCCGCTTTGTGCTGTCCAGGTCGTTTGAAATGGTTGTGGTGGTTTCTTCCAGGCTGCTGACTTTGGTGCTGATGCTGTCGGCCTTTTGGCAGATGTTGGAGACATCCTCTTTCAGGCTGTTCACCGTTGCTGTGGTGGCGTAGTCCTTCAGCTTGCTGTCAACGGCATCTTTGGCAGCGCTGGTGGCGGTATCCTTCACGTTGGCCGTTACCGTTTCGGTCACTGACTTGGTGACTTCGGTCTTGATCTCGTCAGCGGTCTGCGAAAATAAGCTTTTTGCGCTTTCCTGGGTCAGATAGTCGCCGGAGCTGGCGTTCCACGCGGTGGGCGCGTTGCCGTATTGCAGCATGGGGTGAAGCAGCGAAAACTTGTTGGTGTAGTTGCCGCCAAGCCCCGCCCTTATGCTGCCGCAGCCAAGCTCGACCGTTTTCAGAATACCGGTGTTGTTGGGTGTCCAGGTGCCATACCGCAGCACCCAGCCGTCTGTCTGCTCAATTTCAAGCTGATTTTCGGTTTTTATGCTGGGAACGTAAGAAGTTCCGTTGTCGCCGGCAAACGTAAGGCTCAGGCACAACCCATCGGTGCCGGAAATTGGTTTGTACATGACGGACAGGCATAATGTGACGCCTTTTGTAATGCGAGCGCCCGCGGTGTTGAAAATAAAATACCGGTTGGTGTTCGCATTGGTAATTGTTGCACTGCCGTCATCGCCATACGACACGCCGCTTGAATTGCCGTCATAGGTGGCATTGCGGAAGCTCTCACTGCCCAGGATCATGTTGCCGCCGCCGGTGATTTTGGTGTCTTTTTTCACCTCAGAGGAAAGCCCGTCCACCGTTGCTTTCAGGTCGGTGTACTTGCCGGTCAGGTCGCTGGCCTTTACTTCCAGGCCGTCCACGCTGGTCTTGATCTCCAGCATCTTGCCGGTCAGGTTCTTGTAGCTCTGGCTGTTCACGGCGCTGGAACTTTCCCGGCTGGCGCTGCCCACGCTTTCAAAGCTTGCCTTGCCGGAGGAGATTGTGGCGCTCATCAGGTAGGTGTCGAACTCCCGCCCGCGTGCGTCCTTAACGTGCACGATCTGCCCGCAGGCAAGGCCGGAGCTGCTGGGCACCGATACTTTGCAGGGGGTGTAAGTCACGTTTTTCAGCACGTTGTACAGGTTTTGGACAACGCTTTTCAGGTTGGCTTCGGTGCCGGTTGTCAGCAGCAGGTTGCCCTGCACTGCATAGGTGTTGGTGGCAGTGGTGCTGTCGGGGTAGATGACCCCCACGTCACTGTCCGACTGCCGGATCTGCACTTTCTCAATGGCCTTGACCGTGTAGTCCTCATAGCTCAAACTGTCGGCATAATAGGCGGTGCTGTTGCCGGCACCGTCCGGGGTGATTTTAGCAGTGCTGCGCTTGTCTGTGTAGGTCAAGAATTGCAGCTTGCCGTCTGCATTCATGTGGGCGTAGCAGCCTGCCGCTTCCGCCGCCCAGGAGATGATCTGTCGGCAGGTTAAATCATCCGCATAGAACGCCTGCACGCTGTAGCTGCCATTGATGGGCAGGCTGCTGCTGGCCAGCGTAACCCCCGCCCGCTGGCAGGCCAGCTGAACCAGCTGCCAGATAGTTTTGGGGAACTGTGCCTGATTGGCCCGCAGCCAGCCGGAGAAGTCCGCATCCAGCTTGGACATGGTGTCGTAGGCCGTGACCTTGTAGCTGTTGCGCTTGGTGCGGGTGGGTTTTTCAGCATAGAAAACGCCCACCTTGGTGCGGCTCCCGGCATCGTCCTGCCGGTAGTAGGTCAGGGCGTCCCCGGCAGTAATTTGCAGGCTGCCGCCCGGGTCCGCCCAGATTTCGGCTTCGATGTAGTCCGAGAACGCAGAGCCGATGGTGAACTCCTGCCCGGCGTTCACCGCAGTGTGCAGGGTAAGGCTCTTCACCGCGCTGCCGGGGGAGCCGCCCTTTAACTCGGTGCCGCTGGAGAGAGTGAGAATTGGTTGGAGCAAATATACACCTCCTTTGGTTTTAGTTAGGAGGTAGGAGTTAGAAGTTGGAAGGTGTGCGCGTGTGCGCACGGGTTGAAAATTGGGCCGCAATCCCGTAGGGGCGCACAGTGTGCGCCCGTCGCCTTGCAATAAATCCCGTTGTGGAATCCGCCCCAAAGCCCCGGAACGGTCAAGACCGTTCCCTACAATGCCGGACCTTAGGCCCGTTTTAACTCCCAACTCCTACTTCCTACCTCCTAACTCTCAATCAGCATTCGATAATGTTAAACTTCAAATTCTTCCACTGTTTCGTCTTGGCATTGTGCCAGGCGATGCCGTATTTGCTGCAGTAGCAGGTGGTGGTTTCGGTCTCGGTGGAAGAACCGGCTTTGGGATGGGTGAACTGAAACGTTGCCTTGCCTGCAAACAGCCCGATGGTGTACTTGTATTCGTCATCCGTCAGGCAGCTGTAGGCGATGGGCCAGGTGGCAACCTTTTCCCGCACCACTTCGCGGTGCATGTACCCGGCTTCGTCGCGCCCGGAATCGCTGGAATCCAGGTCGGAATAACTCGGTTCAATGTCGCAGTCCGGTGCGTACAGGGATTTGCCATCGATCTGGAACAGATTGGTCAGGGTCACGTTACACACCTCCTGTGGCAGTCAGCTGTTTGCGCTGCCAGCGCTGTACGGCGCGGCCTACGTCCTCGTCGGTCAGCTCAATGCCGTACACGGCGGAGAGGATCTCCCGCAGCACGGAAACCACGGCTTCAAAGCCCGCCATCTGGCCCGCCTGCAAATCTTCCATGACCTCGGCCACAGCCTGCTTGATGGTATCCAGCGGGGCTTCCACGTTGGTGCCGTGGCTCTGATCGCCCAGCACGGCCAGAAACTCCCGGTTGGCCGGGATGACCGCGCCTTGTGCCAGGTAGGGGATCTGCGGGGCGGTCAGGGTGCTGATATGAAACCCGACATGCCCGCCGCCGAATATGTCCGGCAGGTCGAACGACAACCCGTTCAGCGCGTTGATGACCGCATTGATGCCGGTGACAACGGCGGAGATCATCCGGTTGATGAAGCCGATGATGCCATTGACGGCGGTCTTGATGGTACTGGTGATGCCGTTCCAGATGTCAGAAATCGTCTGCCCAAGGGAATTGAATGTCTCAGTAGTTTTAGCGCGGATGTTATCCCATGCGTCTACAAAATTCTGCTTGAGGTCACGCAGCCAGCCGGTGATGTTCTCCCACTTGCTGGCCAGACCGTCCAGAAGTCCCTGCGAGATGTAGGAACCCCAGGATTTGGCTTCGGTGCTGGGGGAGTGGATGCCGAATGCTTCGCAAATACCGTTTTTGAACGGCGTGAAAATGTGATCATAGATCCACTGCCCGATGCCGTTCCAGAGTGCTTCCAGGCCGTCGATAAAACCATCGAACAGGTACTGAGCAACGTCGTCACCGTATCCGGCAACCGCTGCCTGGGTCTGGACGTCATCAAACCACTGCTTTATGCCCTGGATAAAATCACCGACAAGATGCCCAGCAAGGGCTGAAAGCCCATCTGCCAGCCCCGTGACGGCGGCGGACAGCAAATCCAGAATTGCCTGCGCAAGTTCGGCATAGTCGATATTGGTAATGCATTCGGCAATCGTGCTGCCGATCTGCTGCCAATCCAGCCCATCGATCCAGTGTGCCAGAGATTCCAGCAGCCCCGCCGCACCGGATACAAGGTCTGCGGCAGCCTGGGGCCAGTCAATATTATTGATGGCGGCCATGGTCGCGCGGGCGAATGCGTCCCCCAGCGCACTAAAATCAAAGGTTTGGATAAACCCGTGCAGCGTCTCGAAGAGGATTTTCCACTTGGCAATCATCAAGCGGCCAAGGGCTTCCCAGTCCAGTTCTTCCACGCACTGGTTCATCCCATTGCCGATGCCATTGCCCAGGGTGTCCCAGTGGATACTTTGTACCAGGGTGTCTGCAAAGATCAGTGCCGTGTTAAGCCCCTGTGCCAAGGTAGAACCAACCAGCCGCCAGTCCAGCCGGTCGATAAAGCCGTTGAGGGTATCCGCAATGTTTGCGGCCCAGGTCTGGGCCTTGTCCTGGATATCCGGCCAGGGGATCGCCGCCATGGCTTCATTCAGCTTTTGGGCGAAAAGCTGCCCGACCTGGTTCCATTCGCCTGCCTCGATGGCGGCCAGCACGGAATCCAGGAACGGGCTTTTTGCGTCAAAGTTATAGTTGGGGGTGATGCTGCTGGCGCCCGAACCGCCGCCGCTGCTCCCTGTCTTGGCATCTAACCGTTCGATTTCATCAAACCCGGCCAGGCTCTTTGCAGCATCTTTCGCTGCCTTGGATGTTCCGCTCATGCCCTTGGCCGCGGCCTTGGCGGAGGATACCGTCTTGCCGGTCAGGAACGCCACCAGCTTGGCCAAATACGCGAACACAGTTGCTGCCGCATTTGCCAGCGCGGTCAGGGCGGGGGTCAGAACTTGAATTAACGGTGCGGCAGCAGTAGCCGCAGCACCTTGCAGGTTGCCCAGGGCCTGACGCAGGGATGCGCTGGAAAGCAGGGCAGTGCCCATGTAGCTGGTCATCTGGCGCAGACCAGACGAGAGCAAGTTGAAAATTAGAGCACTGGAAGCAAGTCCGGCAATGCGGCGGGAAAACCGCCCCATGCCCTTTGTCATGGCGGACAACCTGGCCTGAATTGCTTTGAAGGGCTGTTGAATCGCTGCAGCCGAAAGACGAACGGCGTTTTTTACGCCCTGAACTGCGCGCGATGCGGCAATTTGTCGGCCTAACAGGGATTCAATGCGCCGGGATTGATGCTCAACCGCTAGGTTTTCGGTATCCATTTGCTGCAAAAGGGCATCGTGCTCTTCTTGTAGCTTTTCAAGCATGGGAACCTGGTCACGATATTCCTTGGACATCGCGCCAATTTTTTGCTGCTGCTGATCCAACGTGGCCCGCAGCTTATCACTGCGTTTAACGTCAGCAGGGGAGAAATCCAGCCCATTCTTTTGGTGCTGCAAGTCCATGGTAGTGTTTAATTTTTGCAGTTCGCGCGCGGTTTCGGCGGTTTCCTGCCGGGCACGCTTGAGATCATCGCCCAGGCTGGTATGCTTGGCACCTGCCTGCGCCAGTTGCTTGTCCAGCGCAGCAACCTGCTGGGCGGTGCTCTTGGCCTTGGCCTGCAGCTCTTTCAGCTCAGCATAGGCGCCTTTATTGTTGATTCTGGTATCCAGAATGATCGACCCATCAGCCAAACATTACACCCCCAGACTTTTGAAAAATTCTTCTTCCGCGCTGGTCAGCTTGTGTTTGGGCAGGGTGACCAGGTCGGGATTGTTGCGCGCAAATTCCTGCTCGGCTTTGTCCAGCTTTTTGCCGTGCAGGCGCTTATTGCGGATGGAGACGACCTGCGCAAACTGGCCGTCCCCGATGCAGCCAAATGCCCCGATGAACTCCCACCAGTGCAAGTAGGCGCAGCGGCGGCAGCTGTAGCCCAGAACTTTGTCCACTGCCGGTGCCATGATGGCGGCGTCGGTGTCCCAGTCCACAAGGGCGGGCTTTGGCACGGCGGCTTCCACCGGCTTGCCGCAGTTGATAAACACCATGGCCGCCTGGGCTGCTGCACTCAGGTCCGGCAGGCGCTTCCAATCCGGGTACAGGATCTCCAGGCAGGCAAGGGTCTGTTCCTGCGGGCTCAGCTCCGGGTCACGCAGGGCGGAGATGGCATCCAGCACGGCGCGGTAGTCGCTGCGGATGGCAAATTCCTGCCCGCATACCGTCACGCTGGTGGGCAGCTTCCAGCCGCTCACTGCTGCTCCGGAGCCAGCCCGGCGGTGCTGCCCTGGTAGGCGTCCGCGTGTTTGGCAATGCGGGCCGCGCTGGCCTTGGCGGCGGCTTCCACCGCCTGGGTCAGCATCGGAGTGACGGCATCCAACACGGCTTCGGCCACCAGGCTGCCGTCCTCGCAGAAAGCCAGACTGGATACCCCGGCAAAGAATACATCCGATACCGGCGTGCCGAAGATGTAATCAAACCAGTGGCGCACCTGCCTGTCCCACTCCACCAGATCCTCGGGGCCGGTCACGGGCGCGGCCGTAATTTCGGCAATCTTGGCGCGGGCTTCCTCCATGCGGCCAGCCAGGCCGATGTCCGAGGGATTGAAGCGGATGGTGCCGATCAGGGTGCCGTCCGCATCCTTGACGTCATAACTTTTTAAGCCGCGGTCAATGTTCAGCTCCATTGTTTATTCCTCCGTGAAGGTGGGTACGCCGGCCGCAATGGTGCAGGTGCCCAGCGTTTTGTTGTTGGACAGGTGTACGTTCATCGGCATGCCGACGTAATCGGAGCCGCCCAGGCTCTGGGGCACGATGGTGCAGCCGGTGTGCTTTTCCGCCGTGAAGGAGCCGGAAGCAGCCCCCAGGAAGCAGTGGACGTGCAGCACATCGAACATGCTCAGCTCGCTTACGGCGTTGCGGCGCTCAATGTCCAGCAGCTTGGCGCTCAGCTTCTGGCCGCCGCGGATGGTGCAGGGGTCCAGGTCAAGCTCCGGCTTTGCGGCGCTCACGTTCACGTCCGTAATGCCCAGGATGTCGGTCACGGTGTCGGTGTCGTGGTTGTATTCCACGCTTGCGTCCTCAACGCCGCGGCCCAGCAGTTCCCAGGTCTCAGTACCGGAACCGCCGACGTTCACAAAGATCATGTCCAGTTTGCGGTCAGCTTTTTGGCCGGCGGTCAGGTTGATAGCAGCTTCTGCCATGGTTATTCCTCCTCAAGATAGAGTTTGATTTGTAATTGATAGCGGGCCGCGTTGGCATCGGCCCCGGTGGGCACACCGGCGTTGGATGCCGTGATTTTGGTTACGCGGTACCCGCTGACAGCGGGGTAGTTGTGGGTGCGCTCCTGCCCGCGGATCCAGGCGGAGAGCGCAGCAAAAAAATCAGCAGCGTCCAGGTTGGGCTTCAGCTCCCGCCCAAACGGCAGCTGCGCCACAAAGGTCAGGTTGTATTCGGCAAGGTCGTACCCCAGCACGTCGGTGCGGTGGCTCTCGCTGGCCGTGCGCAGGGTGTATTCGGTCGGCTCTGCGCCCAGGTAGTTGGCGTTGAACAGGTCCTGCCTGTTGATCAGGGGGCACTGTGCACGCATCCAGGCGCGGGTGGCATCCAGTACGTTCATCTTCCGGGTCTTCCTCCTGCCAGGGCGGCGGCTTCGCGGATGACGTCATCCTTGTGTTCGGCCATGGCCCGCTCAAACCAATAAGCGCCCCGATCCGGCGCGCCGTTGTAGGTCAGCGGGCGGCCGGTGGGGTGCTTGTGGGGCGGGCTGAAAAAGCCTGCCAGCTCGCCGCCCTCAAAGATGGGAATGTTGGGGCCGTACACCTCGCCGTAGTACAGGTAACGCGCATAGGGCGTGGCGTACACGATCATGCCGTCCCCGATGGCGCTTGCCGTGATAGCGCTGTGCTTGAGGGTGCCGGTGCGGAACGGCACCTTGGGGTCGCAATAGCGGATCACCGCTTCGTCCACCGCCTTCTGCACTCTCCCGCCCGGTGTCAGCCCCCGTTTTTCCAGGGCATCCGAAAGGGCGGAAAGGTCAAGGCGGGCATCATATTTCAGTCCCATCAGCTTGCCTCCACATACCAGTGCGGCGCGGGGTGGCCGCGGTTGTCATGCACGTCCAGCACGGTGGCGGTCACGGTGCCGCAGGTGATCTTGTCGCCGGGGGCAATGTCCAGCCCAGCGGGGGCGGCGCTTTCCGGGATGCGGCATTTGTACACCCGCGCCGCGTGCAGGCCGGTGGAATCCACCGCGGTCTTTGCCTGGCCGTACCAGCTCACGCCGGTCAGGGTGGTTTCTTCTTTCACGTCCCGGTCGGCATCGCCGTCATAGTGCAGGTGGGTCAGGGTCACGGTCTGGTCACAGCCGTACAAGGGCGGCACCTCCCATCCCGGCCCGCATAGCGCAGCGGATGGCTGCGCGGCAGGTAAATATCCGCGGCCGCCTGCATGTCTGCCGTGTACTGTGCGGTCAGGGCGGCAGTGTTCAGCGTTTCGCTGTAGCCGTCTGTGTTAAAGGCTGCCAGGCCGGGGCGGCTGCGCTCATCGGCCTTGGCGGCCTGGTAGCGGGCGGCAACATCCGCCAGCGCGCAAGCCGCCAGCTTTACGGTATCATCCACCGGCGCCCCGCACTTCAGGCGGCCAAATGTGATGCTGTCCAGATAAGCGCAGGCTTCCCGCACGGCGGGCATCCACTGCCCCTGGGTGGTGATCAGGGTGCCGCAGTAGGTGCCCTGATAGTCGGTAAAATCAGCATACATGGCAGCCCCTTTACTTGGATGCAGGCAGGGTGACGGCAACCGGTACGGCGGCTGCGGCAACCGTTACGGTGCCGGTCTGCGGGCGGTAACCGTCTGCCTTGACGCTGTAGGGATATTCACCGGCGCGCAGGTGGAACACGGCGGTGCCGTCAGTGCCGGTCAGGCGGATGGAGCCGTTCACATTGACAGTTGCATCGGCAATGGCATTGGGGGAGCTTTCGGCATTATCCTTGACGGTAAAGGTCACAGTCTGGTCGGTGTAGGCGGTCGCGGCGTCAATGTAGGCAAAGGGCACGTTGACGCGGTTCTCGTTCATGCGGGTGGCGGGGTTCGGCATGGCCCAGCCCATGCGGAAGGTAACGCGCAGGGCAATCATGTCCTGCTGGGCCAGGTTGAAGATGATGGCCTTGGTGCTGGGGTCCTGGATCACGGCCTGGTCCAGGATCTTGACGTCCACATCCTGGCGGATGGCGTACACCAGCTGCTTGAAGTTGCCGGCCACCATGCGGGCAACGCTGGTATCAAAGCTGCCGTTCTCAGGGAAGTAGATCGGCGCGCCGTCCAGGGCATAGGGAGTGGTGCCCTGCATATCGCTCTTGTACAGGGGGTGGCCGTTGGTGTCCTTGATGCCGCGCAGGGACGCTTTGGCACCCATGGCAGCCACAACGCCGTCCACGGTATAGCCTGCATCTTCCACCTTGGCAAACAGTCCGTTTTCGCCCAGCAGGGAATCATAGGTAATGCCGCCGGAAACGTTGTTGCCGGCCTGGCGGGCAACGGTGATAATGTCGTTCTGCCACTCTGCCGGGCGGTTGATGCCGAACAGAACGGCCTGGTCCACTCGCAGGCCGATGGCTTCGTTGACACGCGGGGTCACCTCGCCAAGGATATCAAATTCAGCGTCAGCCAGAACAGCTTCGGGGATGGGGACGATGACTGCCAGCTCACCGGCGGTCAGGTAGACGTTCTCCCACGCCTGGCGGGAAGTCTGCTTATAGCCGGTATCACCGTTGACCCAGTAGGCCAGCGGCAGCATGGAAAGCACCGGAATGCGGGTCTGCTTGCTGGTCATGTTGGGCAGCTTGCGGCCCAGCTGCATCACAACGCTCTGCTTGGGGGCATCCTGAAAAATGGTGCTGACGACCTGCTCACGAATGAGGGCTTCAGCGCGGGAACGATCAATAACATTGGGCATGGGTTATTCTCCTTTCATTTGCCAAACGCGGCACGGATCGCTGCGTTTGCTTCTTCGCGGCTGGTGGCGGCTGCCGGGGTGCCGGTAGCACTGGCCACAATGCGCGCGGGCTTGGTATCGGCGGCAAATGCGCCGGGGTCATTTTCGCGGTAGGTCTTTACAAAGTCGTCAAAGCCCAGCAGGCTGTCCCCCTGCAGGGGCAGTTTCTTGGCGGCCAGGTCGGCCATAAATGCTTTTTTTGCGCTGGCGCTGGTAAAGTGCAGCCCGGCGGCTGCATTCTGGGCGGCATAACCTGCCTGCAGCTCGGCCACTTTTGCGTCCGCCGCTTTCTGAGCATCGGTGGCTTTCTGTTGCCAGTCGGGGTCATAGCCTTTCAGCTTGGTGTTGGCTTCGTCAAGCTGGGTGCGGATGGCATCACGCTCGGCTTTGGCCGTCTCGACGGCCTGCTTTTCGCGGTTCACGTCCGCGCCGTTCATGGCGAACACACGCTGCACCTGCTCATCATTCAGGCCAAGGGCTTTGAGATCTTCGGTTTTCATGGGTGTTACCTCCTGTGTAGGGTGTCAGATAGGCGTTTTTAGGTGGTGGCCGTCACCGTCTGTGCGGCTGTTTCAGCCCTGCCGCAGCCGGGCAAAAGGGGATAAAAAGTGCCCGCCTGCCCCTCATGCAGGGCAGGCAGGCATAAAAAAACCACGGTGCGCGTGCATCGTGGTTGAATGTTTAGGGGTTATTCAGGCAGTTCACCCAGTTGCCTCAGTAGTGATGTGTAGATTTGTGCATCTACCTGATCCAGCGGGATATTACCATCCAGCAAACCTTCATATTGCGGGTCAACTGGATGCTCTTTGAGGAATGCCTTCATTTTTTCAATTTCCTCTGGTGTAATATTGTACCCCATATTGTGAAATCTCCATTAAAAAATCTGTGACATGATTATAGACAGCCGTCTTGGGCATCGTGGGGTCGTTTGCTGTGTGATTCAGCGTGCGAGCAGCCATTTTTAGAGAGATCAAATCGGTTGTGGCGGTCTTTTCCAGTGCATATACACTGCCGTCATTGCCGACAATCGTCAGCATCTGCATCGAATCCCGGCTCGCAAAGCCAAGAATATCCTCGGGCGAAAAGGTCATCCCACTTGGATGGTTGTGTATTGCAATGTGAGGCGTGCTGAAATTCGGGATGTGAACGCCTCCTTCCTGCTCGCCGGTAAAATATCCGCTCACGGGCTGCATATCCAGCCCATAGCAGCGGGCCTTTTCTATCCCAAGCGGAACCTTTCGGGCTTCCAGCAGCAGCTTCTTGTGGGCATTGGCAAGGGCACGGCTGCCCGCGGCGTCCAGCGTCTCACAGGCAAATGGCTGAATGCGCTGAATGCTTTGGGCGGTGATCTCCTTGTACCCCAGGCTGATTTCTTTCAGTGTAGCATTGTTTTGGGCGGATTGCAAGGCACTTGCCGCCGCATCCGCCTGCCTCGCTTCCCTTTGCCCAAAGCCCGGTACCTCCGCCCTTGCGCCGTCCAGCCGCTCCCCGGTTTCCTCCAGGAAGGCACTCAGCTGCTGCCGGGCGGCTTTCAGCTTGGTGGCGCTTTGGCTGGCATCCACCCCGGCGGCGGTTTCGGCCAGGTAACGGCGCTTGTACCGGCGTACCTTGCGTTCCAGTGCCCGCTGCATCTGGGTGATCTCGTACCGGGTGTACAGCCCGCCGCCGTAGGGGA